>Ga0180221_1001969_pt1 | contig 12675 bp, 13 predicted proteins | sample eDN5th37CKraftMG_FD_151339 | JGI IMG/M metagenome (GOLD analysis project Ga0180221, IMG submission 151339) | Enriched Miracle-Growth compost microbial communities from Emeryville, California, USA - eDNA 5th pass 37_C Kraft MG (version 2) (version 2) ...
ACCTCGAACTGCGCGAACAGCTGCGCGGGAGGCGCGCCCAGCGCCGCCTCGATGCAGGCGGCCGCCTGGGCGGACGGAAACGGCGGCACGCGGTCCTGCAGCAATGCCAGTTCGTCGGCGATATCGGCGGGGATGAGGTCGCGGCGGGTCGACAGCACCTGGCCGAACTTCACGAAGATGGGCCCAAGGGATTCCAGCGCACGGCGCAGCCGCAGGCCGCGCGGCGCGCGCGGCCGCATGCCGAGCCGGATCAGCCAGCGCAGTGCCGAGGCCAGCGGGTGATTCAGGCTGGACAGCACCAGGTCGTCCAGGCCGAACCGGAACGATACATACAGAATGCGGAGTACGCGCAGCAGGCTCGGCATGACGTCAGGCGCCCCGTCGCGCGGCCAGGCGCGCCAGGCGCGCATCCAGGGCCTCGGCGGCGCGCGCCAGCCCGTCGGTGCGCGCGCTCAGTTCGGCCAGGTCCTGGCGCCACTGCCCCAGCAGCGGCGCGCCGGCCAGCACGGGCCGTTCTTCAGAGAGGTACTCGGACAGATTCCGGCCGAGCCGCCCGGCCGCGCCGCGCGCGCCTTCGCCGGCGGCGCGCAGGCCGGCCACCAGCCGCGCGGCGGGGATGTCGCCCACCAGGCGCGCCAGGTCGTCCTCGGCATCCCAGCGCAGGTCGGCGGCCAGGTCGGCCACCACCCGCGCCAGGGCAGCGTCGCCCTCGATATGGGTGGCCTCGGCCATGTCGGGCTTGTCCTGGCCGGGCAGCAGGCGCAGCGGGTTGAGCTTGGCCAGGTCGACCGTCAGGGTCACGTCGGGCGCCACGGCGGCGTCGGCCAGGTCGGCATACCCTTCGCTGTCGATCGCCAGCCCTGCGGTGAAGCCGCCCGCGACGAAGCGCACCGTCTTGCCGGCATGGCGCGCCAGGCGCTCGCGCGCCCAGGCTTCACGCGCCAGCAGCGTGTTCAGCGCGCGCACGGCCAGCCGCGGCGGAGTGGGCAAAATGGAGAAGGGCAGCATCGACGCTTGCCGGACTGGCGCGTGGCAAGCCCGGCCGGAAAAAAGGACAAACCCGGAGTTTACCGGGTTGAGGCGCTTTCACCCTGAAAGCGCAGCGGCGCGCCGCCCGCGCAGCGGGCCGCGCGCCCGGGCTGGCCGGACGCGCGGGGCGCCCGGCGGCCCGTCAGCTGGCGTATTCGACCGGGATCTGCTGGATGCCGGCCAGCAGCCAGCCGCCTTGCTCGGGCTTGAACAGGTTCCAGACTTCCTCGAAGCGGAAAGCCTCGGTGCCCGGCGCCTCGCGCAGCATGCCGGAGAACCGGACGCTGGCCAGGTGGCCGTCGGAGACGGTCTCGATGCCCAGCAGTTCGGCGTTGAGCAGCACCACTTCGGTCTTGTTCGGCGTGGCGCCGCGCTCGGCCAGTTGCTGCTTGAGCTCGGCGATCAGGTCGTCGGTCAGGAACTCGCGCAGGCGGTCGGTGTCGCCGCTGTCCCAGATGGCCTGGATGCGCACGAACTGGTCCTTGGCGTGCTTGAGGAACTCGGTGCTGTTGAAGTCGCCGGGGATGTACCAGTTGTCCTCGGCGCCCGCGGCCGGCAGCGGGGCGGCCGCTGCCGCAGCCGGGGCGGCGGCGGGCGCCGGCGCGGCGGACGGCTGCAGCGCCTCGCGCCAGGCCGGCTGGGATTGCTGCTGGCTGGCCTCGCGGGCCGCGCCGGCGCCATAGGCGCCCTGCGTGGCGTGGCGCGGGCCGGCGCCGCGCAGGCGGCGCACGATGAACAGCACGGCGAACACCACCAGGGCGATCAGCAGCATGCTGGACAGGAATTCGGCGAACGCGCCGGACAGGCCCAGGTGCGACAGCAAGGCGGCGATGCCCAGGCCGGCGGCGATGCCGGCAATGGGGCCCAGCCAGCGCGACATGCCGCTCTTGGCGGCCGTGCCCGCCGCGGCGGTGCCAGCGGCGGCGGCGCCGGCGGCCGGCGCCGCGCTGCGATTGGTGGTGGTGGCGGCCGGCGGCGTCACGGCCTGGCGCTGCTGGGTGATGTTGGTGGACTGGCGGCCAACGCTGCTGCCCCCGCCCATGCGACGCGCCTCGGCGTCGAAGGACACCGCCAGCATGGCGGTGCCGGCAACGGCGATCAAGGCGGCGGCAAACAGCCGGGTGAATCCGGATCGGGACATGTTGTGTGACTCCTAGAGCGCATGGCGCCAGCCGGCTGGCCGGCGCCGCCGGCCCCCGCGAGGCGCCGGCATTTTTTCTGATCGGGGTTTTCTTACAAAAAACTGAACACTTGAAGAATAACGGACAAGCCGACGGGCGACAAGTTCCCCGCCGGGTGTCGCGGCGCCCCCCGCGGCGGCGCTCAGGCCAGCCGCACGCCCTCGTGCAGGGCGACCACGCCGGCGGTCAGGTTGAAGTACTGCACGCGCTCCAGGCCGGCGGTGCGCATCATCTCCGCCAGGGTGTCCTGGTCGGGGTGCATGCGGATGGACTCGGCCAGGTAGCGGTAGCTGGCTTCGTCGCCGGCCACTTTCTTGCCCAGCCAGGGCAGCACATTGAAGGAATACCAGTCGTAGGCGGGCGCCAGGGGCTTGGCCACCCGGGAGAATTCCAGCACCAGCAGCTTGCCGCCGGGCTTGAGCACCCGGGTCATTTCGGCCAGCGCGCGGTCCTTGTGGGTCATGTTGCGCAGCCCGAAGGCTACGCTGACCCGGTCGAAATGCCCGCTCGGGAAAGGCAGGCGCTCGGCGTCGCAGACCGCCGTGGGCAGCAGCAGCCCGGCATCGGTCAGCCGGTCGCGGCCGACCCGCAGCATGGAATCGTTGATGTCGGTGAGCCAGACCTCGCCCGTCGGCCCGGCGCGGCGCGCGAACGCGCGCGCCAGGTCGCCCGTGCCGCCGGCGATGTCCAGCACCTTCATGCCCGGGCGGATGGCCGCCCGGCCGATGGTGAAGGCCTTCCAGGCGCGATGCAGGCCGCCCGACATCAGGTCGTTCATGACATCGTAGCGCGAGGCCACCGAATGAAAGACCTCCGCCACCTTGCGGGCCTTCTCGCTTTCAGGGACAGATTGAAAGCCGAAATGGGTGGTGGACGAATCGGAAGAAGAAGCGGGGTTTTGCATGGTCGGATCCCAATATATGGCTCAATGGTAGCCGATCGAGGCAGCGCGGACGTACGGCCGGCGCCTGGGAAATAGGTGTCAGACACCCCTTGCGCGTCATCCCGCCAGGCAGGACGGTGCGCAAGGGGTGTCTGACACCTGCGCGAGGAAGCGCAGGGCCCGCCCGCCAACACGTCAAGAACCCGGAACCATCCGTCCTTGGTCACATACCTGAAATATTCCGGCCATACTATCGCAATGTTCGCGCCGCACGGCGCTCACCGCCCCGATTCCACGCCGCCATGTCCAGCACCATTCTCGTCGTCGAAGACGAACCCGCCATCCAGGAACTGATCGCCGTCAATCTGTCGTTCGCCGGCCATAAAGTCTTGCGTGCCTTCGACGCCGAGCAGGCGCAGACGCTCATCCGCGCCGAGCTGCCCGACCTGATCCTGCTCGACTGGATGCTGCCCGGCACCTCCGGCCTGACGCTGGCCCGCAAGCTGCGCGACGACGAGCGCACGCGCGCCGTGCCGGTCATCATGCTGACCGCCAAGGGCGCCGAACAGGACAAGGTCGACGGCCTGGAAGCCGGCGCCGACGACTACATCACCAAGCCGTTCTCGCCCAAGGAGCTGATGGCGCGCATCAAGGCGGTGCTGCGCCGCCGCGCGCCCCAGCTGACCGACGACATCATCGATGTCAGCGGCCTGAAGCTCGACCCGGTCACCCACCGCCTGTCCGGCAACGACCAGGCGCTGTCGATCGGCCCGACCGAGTTTCGCCTGCTGCATTTCTTCATGACCCATCCGGAGCGCGTGTTCTCGCGCTCGCAATTGCTCGACCAGGTCTGGGGCGATCACGTATTCGTCGAGGAACGCACCGTCGACGTGCACATCCGCCGCCTGCGCAAGGCCCTGGAACCCACCGGCCACGATGCCCACGTGGAAACCGTGCGGGGCAGCGGCTACCGGTTTACCGCACAGCTGCCGACACGGTAAAACATCGCCACGATGATCTGGCTGCGCACTTTCTTCCTGGTCGCCCTGTGGGCGATCATGGCCCTGCTTGCCCAATGGCTGGTCGGCGATCCTGCCGGCTGGGTGGTGTTCTGCGCGGCCCTGCTGGTGATGCTGTTCTGGCGCAGCTGGCGGCTGCGCGCGGTATCGCACTGGGCCCATCACCCCGAGACCTCGCCGCCCGCCTCGGTGGGCCCCTGGGACGACATCCTGGCGCCCTTGTACCGCTACACGCGGGCCCGCGCGCGCGAGCTGGCCGAAACGCGCGGCACCATGCAGGGCATGCTGGCCGCCGCGCAGGCGCTGCCCGACGGCGTGGTGACGCTCAACGAGGATTTCCAGATCGAGTGGTGCAACCGCATGGCGCGCCATCACCTGGGGCTGAGCCTGCCGGCCGACCGCGGCCACAACCTGCTGAACCTGCTGCGCGCCCCGGAATTCGTCGCCTATGCGCATCGCGACGACTGGCCCGAGCCCATCCTGGTGCGCCTGGCGCACGGCGGCCAGGAGCGCGTCATGATGATGCACCTGGCGGCCTACGCCAGCAATCGCCGGCTGCTGATCTCGCGCGATGTCACGCAGATCGAAAAGCTCGAGACCACGCGCCGGGATTTCGTGGCCAACGTCTCGCACGAGCTGCGCACGCCGCTGACCGTGCTGGCCGGCTTTCTGGAGACCCTGCGCGACATGCCGGCCGAGGCGCTCAGCGATGAACAGCGCGAGCAGTACCTGACCATGATGCATGAGCAGGCGCAGCGCATGCAGGCCATTGTCGAAGACCTGCTGACGCTGTCGACGCTGGAATCGTCGCCCGGCTCGGACCCGCGCGCGGTCAACTTGCCGGCCCTGCTGCAGACCGCCCGCCAGCAGATCGAGGCGCTGTCGGCCGGGCGCCACGGCTTCACCTGGCACATCGACGAATCGCTCGACGTGCTGGGCGCCGAGACCGAGCTGGCATCGGCCGTGTCGAACCTGCTGACCAACGCCGTGCGCTATACCCCGGACGGCGGCTCGATCACCGTGCGCTGGCGCAGCGCGGCCGACGGCGGGGCCTGCTTCAGCGTGCAGGACACCGGCATCGGCATCGCCGCCCTGCACATCCCGCGCCTGACCGAGCGCTTCTACCGCGTCGACCGGGGCCGTTCGCGCGCCGCCGGCGGCACCGGCCTGGGCCTGGCCATCACCAAGCACATCGCCATCCGCCACGACGCCGAATTGCTGATCGCCAGCGAAGTGGGCAAGGGCAGCACCTTTTCGCTGCAGTTCCCGGCCGAACGCATCGTGTCCGCCTGATCGCCACACCGGCCGAATGGCCTCTGGCGGTCGGCGCGCCAAACTGCGCCACAATAGGGGCAGGCTTTTCTTCCACCCTTCCCCGTTGCAGCAGTCATGGCCCAAATCGTCCTGTTCGAGAATATCCATCCCAGCGCGCGCGAAGTCTTCGCGGCGGCCGGCTACACCGACATCGCCACGCATGCGTCCGCGCTGCCGCCGGCCGAGCTGCGCGAGGCCCTGCGCGGCGCGCAGGTGGCGGGGATCCGCTCGCGCACCCACCTGGATGCCGAGCTGCTGGGCGCCGCGCCCGACCTGCGCGTGGTGGGCTGCTTCTGCATCGGCACCAACCAGGTCGACCTCAACAACGCCATGCAGCGCGGCATTCCGGTGTTCAACGCGCCGTTCTCGAACACCCGCTCGGTGGCCGAGCTGGTGCTGGGCGAGACCATCCTGCTGTTGCGGCGCATCCCCGAGAAAAACGCGCGCGTGCACCTGGGCCACTGGGACAAGTCGGCCGCCGGCGCCTTCGAAACGCGCGGCAAGACGCTCGGCATCGTCGGCTACGGCAACATCGGCTCGCAGATCAGCACCCTGGCCGAGAGCATCGGCATGCGCGTGATCTTCCACGACGTCGAGGCCAAGCTGCCGCTGGGCAACGCCCGCGCGGCCGGCTCGCTGGCCGAACTGCTCGGCCAGGCCGACGTGGTCACGCTGCACGTGCCCGGCGGCAAGGGCACCGAAAACCTCATCGATGCCGCCGCCCTCAAGCAGATGAAGCGCGGCGCCATCCTCATCAATGCCTCGCGCGGCACGGTGGTCGACATCGCGGCGCTGCACGCGGCGCTGACGTCCGGCCACCTGGCCGGCGCCGCGCTGGATGTCTTCCCCACCGAGCCCAAGGGCGTCGACGAACCGCTGGCCAGCCCGCTGATCGGCCTGCCCAATGTGCTGCTCACGCCGCACATCGGCGGCAGCACGCAGGAATCGCAAGAGAACATCGGCCGCGAAGTGGCCGAGAAACTGGTGCGCTTCCTGCAGGCGGGCACCACCAAGAGCGCGGTCAACTTCCCCGAACTGCCCTACCTGGAACGCGCCGGCGCGGCCCGCATCCTGCACGTGCACCGCAACGCCCCCGGCGCGCTGGGCGCGCTCGACAACCTGCTGGCCGAGCAGGGCCTCAACATCGTCAGCCAGAGCCTGCAGACGCGCGGCCAGATCGGCTACGTGGTCACCGACGTGGACGGCGAAGTGAGCGACTCCGTGATGGCGGCGCTGCGCGGCCACCCGGTCACGGTGCGCTGCGACCTGCTGTAGGCGTCGCGGCGGCGCGCGCCAGGCAGTCGGCGAGACGCCCGGCCGGCGTGGCCGGGTCGTGCGGCAGGCGGGCCACCAGGCCGATCTCCCGGTCGAAGCCGGCCTCGCCCAGGTCGTACAGGCGCAGGCCGCGGGGATCGAGCTGCCGCGTGCGCGGCAGCAGCGCCACGCCGAGCCCGCGCCGCACCAGGTTGGCGATGGCATCCATTTCGTCCAGCTCGACGGCCTCGCGCACCGCGATGCGCTGCTTCTTCAGGAACAGGTCCACCAGGCGCCCGCCGAACGAGGAGCGGTCGTAGCGGATGAACGGCTGGCTGGCCAGCAGCTCGTGCCAGGGCTGCCGCGGCAGGCCGGCCGGGGCGGCCAGCACCACCGGCTCGCGCAGCAGGGGGCGCCATGCCAGTTCCGGCGGCAGCGTGAACGGCGGGCGGATCAGCACGGCCAGGTCGATCTCGCCGGCATCGACCTGGCCCAGCAGCGACAGCGACACGCCCGGCACGACGCGTACCCGCACATCGGGAAAGATCTCGCGGAAATCCGCCAGTGCGCCCACCAGCGCGTCCTGCTGCACCGAGGCGATCGCGCCGACCCGCAACAGCCCGCTGACGTGGCCGGCCCCGGCGGTGCTGACCATGCGCTCGGCCATGGCAACCAGTTCCTCGGCCTGCGGCAGCATTTCGCGGCCGGCCGCGTTCAGCGCCGCCGACTTGCCGGTGCGCTCGAACAGTTCGACGCCCAGGTAGTCTTCCAGCCGGCGCATCTGTGCGCTGACGGCCGACTGGGTCAGCCCCAGCTGGCGGCCCGCGCCGGTGAAGGTGCCGTCGCGCGCGACCGCGATGAAGGTCTTGAATTCGCGTATCAAAATCGATTTTTTCGATGCTCAGGGCAAAAAAATATCGTTTTTCGATCAAAAAAACAATCACTAGAATGATAAACAAGCAGGCCCCGCCCCCGGCGGAGCCGGACGTTTTGTTTTACTCTTGCCGAATCCGGAGCATTCCATGACCGCACAAGCCACCCTGCCCCCTTTCCACCTGGCCTTTCCCGTCCGCGACCTGGCCGAGGCCCGCAAGTTCTACGGCGAACTGCTGGGCTGTCCCGAGGGCCGCAGCTCCGATGAATGGGTCGATTTCAATTTCTACGGCCACCAGATCGTCGCCCACCTGTCGCCCGATGAGTGCGGCCACAAGTCCACCAGTTCGGTCGATTCCCACGACGTGCCGGTGCGCCACTTCGGCGCCGTCCTGCCCATGCAGGACTGGGAAGCGCTGGCCAGCAAGCTGACCGAGGCGGGCACCAAGTTCGTCATCGAGCCGTACGTCCGCTTCAAGGGCGAAGTCGGCGAGCAGGCCACCATGTTCTTCCTGGATCCGTCGGGCAACGCGCTGGAATTCAAGTCGTTCAAGAACCTGGATTCCCTGTTCGCCAAGTAAGCCACGGAGGCTGCCGCGCCGTTGAACGATACCTCCACCCGCGCCACGGTCGCCTGGCGCATCCAGCCGCAAGGCGACCGCTGCCTGCTCGTCTACTTCGGCGACGGCATCGACATCCACACCGGCCGCCTGTGCCTGGCCGCGGCGCGCCTGCTGCGCGAGGCGCGGCTGCCCGGCGTGACCGACGTGGTGCCCTCGTTCGTGGCGGTGGCGGTGCACTACCGGCCCGATGGCCGGGATGGCCCGCGCTATGCGCAGCGGGTCGAGCAGATCGAGCAGATCCTGGCGCGCGGCGTCGCGCCTGACGCCCTGGCCGGGCGCGAAGTCGAGATCCCGGTGTGCTATGGCGGCGACCACGGTCCCGACCTGGAAGACGTGGCACGCCATGCCGGCGTTTCGACCCAGGAAGTCGTGGCCCTGCATGGGCAGCCCGGCAACCTGGTGTTCATGCTGGGCTTCGCGCCCGGCGCCGCCTACCTGGGCGTGCACGACGAACGCCTGAACATTCCGCGCCGCGCTTCGCCGCGCACCGCCGTGCCGGCCGGCTCGGTGGCGGTCGCCAACCGCCAGAGCATGATCTATCCCAGCCAGTCGCCGGGCGGCTGGAACATCATCGGCGCCACGCCGCTGGTGATGTTCGACCCGGCGCGCCAGCCGGCCGCCCTGCTGCAGCCGGGCGACCGGGTGCGCTTCGTGCCGATCGACGCCGACGAGTTCCGCCGGCAGCGCGAGGCCGCGCGATGAGCCTGACCGTCCTCAAGCCCGGCCTGCTGTCGACCTTCCAGGACAGCGGCCGCATCGGCAGCCAGCACCTGGGCGTGCCTGTCTGCGGCGCCATGGACGAACGGGCCCACCGCCTGGCCAACCTGCTGGCCGGCAACCAGGCCGACCACGCCACGCTCGAGATCACCCTGGCCGGACCGACGCTGCGCTTCGAGGCGCCGGCCTGTTTCGCCATTGCCGGGGCCGACCTGGGCGCCACCCTGAACGACGCCGCGGCGCCGTGCCATCGCCCGCTGGTGGCGCGCGCCGGCGACGTGCTGGCGTTCGGCGCGGCCCCGCCCGAGGCCGGCTTGCGCGCATATCTGGCGGTGCATGGCGGCTACGCGCTCGCGCCCGTCATGGGCAGCGCCAGCACGTATCTGCGCGGCGGCTTCGGCGGCCACGCCGGGCGCGCGCTGGCCAGGGGCGACTCGATCGGGCTGCGCGCGCCCCTGCCCGGCGATCCGGCCGCGCTGGCGCGCCTGGCCGAGGCACTGTGGCAGGTGCGCGCCTACCTGCCCGCCAGCCTGGCCGGCCGCGCGCGCGCCAATCTGCGGGTGCTGCCGGGCGTACACTGGGAAGAATTCGACGCGGCTTCGCGCCATGCCCTGCTGCATGCGGAGTTCCGCATCAGCGCCCAATCCGACCGCATGGGCTACCGCCTGGACGGCCCGCCCCTGGCCATGACGACGCCGCGCCAGATCCTCTCCGAGGCGGCCAGCTACGGCACGGTGCAGGTGCCGGCCGGCGGCGAGGCCATCGTGCTGATGGCGGATCGCCAGACCACCGGCGGGTATCCCAAGATCGCCCAGGTGATCACCGTCGATCTGCCCGCGCTGGCGCAGCGCCGGCCCGGCCAGACGGTGCGCTTCGCCCCGGTCGGCCTGGACGAGGCGCAGCGGCTCGATGCCGAACGCGAAGAAGCATTCATACAACTGCAGGGCGCGCTGCATCCCTTGCGCGCGCTGCTGCCTGCCGGAGGAAACCCGCCGTGAGTACCGCCATCGATCTCAATTGCGACATGGGCGAAAGCTATGGCGCCTGGCAGATGGGCAACGACGCGGCCGTGCTGCAGTTCGTCAGCTCGGCCAACGTGGCCTGCGGCTTCCATGGCGGCGATCCGTCGACGATGCGCCAGACCGTCGCGGCGGCGCTGGCGCGCGGCGTGGCGGTGGGCGCGCATCCCAGCCTGCCCGACCTGGTCGGCTTCGGGCGGCGCCCCATGCAGATCACGCCGCAGGAAGCCTATGACATGGTGGTCTACCAGGTCGGCGCGCTGGCGGCCGTGGCCGCCGCGCAGGGCGCCCGCCTGCACCACGTCAAGGCGCACGGCGCCCTGTACAACATGGCCGCCAAGGACGCCGCCCTGGCGCAGGCCATCTGCCGCGCCGTGCGCGACGTGGACGGCAGCCTGGTGCTGTACGGGCTGGCCGGCAGCCAGTTGGTGGCCGCCGCGCAGGAACTGGGCCTGCGCGCCGCCCATGAAGTGTTCGCCGACCGTTCCTACCAGGACGACGGCTCGCTGACGCCGCGCAGCCAGCCCGGCGCCATGATCGAGGACCTCGACGCCGCGGTGGCGCAGGTGCTGGGCATGGTGCGCGACGGCATGGTGCGCTCGGTCAATGGCCGCGCGGTGCCGGTGCGCGCCGATACCCTGTGCATCCACGGCGACCAGCCCAACGCGCTGGTGTTCGCGCAGGGCCTGCGCGACGCGCTGCGCGACGCCGGCATCGCCGTGCGCGCCCCCTGACGCGCGCCGCGCGGCCCGCCGCTACGCCGCCAGCGCGCGCATTTCCGCGTACAGGTCGGCCTTGCCCTCGAAGCCGATGCCCGGCAGTTCCGGCAGGGTCACGATGCTGTCGCGCACCTGCACGCCGTCCGGAAAGCCGCCATAGGGCTGGAACAGGTCGGGATACGATTCGTTGCCGCCCAATCCCAGCCCGGCCGCGATGGCCAGCGACATCTGGTGGCCGCCGTGCGGGATGCAGCGGCTGGCGGACCAGCCGTATTGCTTGAGCATGTCCAGGGTGCGCAGGTACTCGACCAGCCCGTAGCTCAGCGCGCAGTCGAACTGCAGCCAGTCGCGGTCGGGCCGCATGCCGCCGTAGCGGATCAGGTTGCGCGCGTCCTGCATGGAGAACAGGTTTTCGCCGGTGGCCATCGGGCCGGCATAGTGATCGGCCAGCTCGGCCTGCAGGGCATAGTCGAGCGGATCGCCCGCTTCCTCATACCAGAACAGGTCGTATTGCGACAGCGCCTTGGCGTACGCAATGGCCGTCGGCAGGTCGAAGCGGCCGTTGGCGTCGACCGCCAGGCGCTGGCCCGGCCCCAGCAGCTTCAGCACGGCCTCGATGCGCGCGCAATCCTCGGCCAGCGAGGCGCCGCCGATCTTCTTCTTGACCACGGAATAGCCGCGGTCCAGGTAGCTCTGCATCTCGCGGCGCAGGCCGTCCAGCCCCTGTCCCGGCCAGTAATAGCCGCCGGCGGCATAGACGAACACCTCGCGCCTGGCCTGGCCGTCGCCATAGCGCTCGGCCAGCAGCTGGTACAGCGGCTTGCCCTCGATCTTGGCCACCGCGTCCCATACCGCCATGTCGATGGTGCCGACCGCGACGGAGCGTTCGCCGTGGCCGCCGGGCTTCTCATTGGTCGCCGTGGCCGCCGGGCTTCTCATTGGTCATCATGGCGGCCCAGATCTTGTGCGGGTCGAGGTTGTCGCGCGCGTCGTCGCGCAGGCTGGCGGGATCGGCGGCCAGCACGCGCGGCGCGAAGCGCTCGCGGATCAGCCCGCCCTGCCCATAGCGGCCGTTCGAATTGAAGCCGTAGCCCACCACCGGCTTGCCATCGCGCACCACGTCGGTCACCACCGCCACCAGGCTCAGGGTCATCTTGGAAAAATCGATGTAGGCGTTGCGGATGTTGGACTGTATGGGGCGCGTCGATTCGCGGATGTCGACGATTTGCATGGCGGGTCTCCGGCAAGGGGATGATGCGGCGTATTATCGGAGCCGTGCGGCGGGCTTGCCCAATGCCGTTTTTTTCTGCCTTCATGCTTTCCCGGCATCGCCCATGAACCTGTCCTGGCTGGAAGACTTCCTGGCGCTGGCCGCCAGCGGCAATTTCTCGCGCGCGGCGCAAGAGCGCCACATGACCCAGCCGGCCTTCAGCCGCCGCATCCGCGCGCTGGAGTCCTGGCTGGACGTGACGCTGTTCGACCGCGCTACCCACCCGGTCACGCTGACCGAAACCGGCGAATGGTTCCGCGCCACGGCGCAGGAAATCCTCGCGCGCGTGGCGCGCGTGCCCGACGAGGCGCGCGCCGTGGCGCAGGCCGGCGCGGCGACGCTGCGTTTCGCCGCCACCCACGCGCTGTCGCTGACCTTCCTGCCACAGTGGCTGCGTGGTCTGGAATCGCGCGTGCCGGTCGGCCCCATCCAACTGGTCTCGGACATGCTGCAGCAGTGCGAGGCCTGGATGCAGCAGGGCCGGGTGCAGTTCCTGCTGTGCCACACCCATCCCCAGGCGCCGGGCCGCCTGGATACGTCCGCCTACCGTTCGCTGCGGGTCGGCGCCGAGAAGCTGGTGCCGGTATGCGCGCCGGACCGCGCGGGCCGGCCGCGCCACGCCGTCGGCGGCGGCGCGCGCAAGGCCGTGCCCATGCTGGCCTACAGCGCCGAGTCCGGCCTGGGCCGCCTGGTGAGCGCCTTGCTGGGGCCGGCCCTGCAGCGCACCCGGGTCGAGCCGGTGTTCACGGCGCACCTGGCGGCGGTGCTCAAGAG
>Ga0180221_1001970_pt1 | contig 12674 bp, 15 predicted proteins | sample eDN5th37CKraftMG_FD_151339 | JGI IMG/M metagenome (GOLD analysis project Ga0180221, IMG submission 151339) | Enriched Miracle-Growth compost microbial communities from Emeryville, California, USA - eDNA 5th pass 37_C Kraft MG (version 2) (version 2) ...
CCCACATCCCAGGCCAAAAACCCAGGCGATCGCACCAACGATCGTAGAGGCGCAGAAGCAACCCGGAAAACCCAAGCCACCGCCGCCGGTGACTGGCTTCTATGCATACCCCTCCCAACCGTCAACAGGGTTTGTCACATTCCTGAAAAAAATTATGGCTGCCCAGTCGTTGGCGCCTTCCCTGACGGGCATTACCGCGCCGCCCGACGCCGCGCGGGCGCTCACTCCTTCCCCGGCGGGAAGGTTCCCAGGAATTTCCCAAGCTCGATCGGGAAGGGAAAGATGATCGTCGAGCTCTTGTCGCCGGCGATCAGGTTGAGCGTGCCCGCGGGGTCGCGCAATCTTCCAACGCACGAATGCGCGGATCGCCCCCGCCAAGGCCCGTCGCCCCGGCGAAGGATCAGATCAGCGGCGCGCCCGATCGATGCGGCCGGACGATCCGCGGCGGCTGAAGGACGCCACGGGCCGGTCCGCCGCCTTACTTGCTCGCGATCTCCGCCGTTTCCGCCCGGAACTGGGCGCGAAGATGCTGCCTGGCCGCCGTGGCGGTGGGGAATATGTCGTCAAGCATCGCGGAGGTGACGAGGGGATAGCCCTGCGAGTTGAGGCGCGTCGTGCGGACGGTGATGCGGAAACGGCCATCCTCATCCTTGGCGACGAGATAGGGACGAAGGGCGACTCGCGACATTTTCTGATCTCCGGTTCTTGTTCCTCCCCTTCGGGCAAGACGGTTCACGACGCCAGCGATGAATCACGGGAGCGCGGATATGCGGCATTCCGACGCGCCCTCGATTGACTTGTGCGTCGGGGAAGCCCAACCCCCGCGCTTCGATCCAGCGCACCGGCCGGTGCGCGATTCCCTGTCGATGCGGAACATATCCTTCCAAAATGCCGCGCTTTTTCAAACTGTCATCGCACGACATGGCGATCGATCTCGGCACGGCGAACACCGTCGTCTATCTGCGCGACGAAGGGATCGTGCTCAACGAGCCTTCGGTGGTGGCGATCGAAACGCTCAACGGCGTGAAGCGCGTCCGGGCCGTGGGCAGCGATGCGAAGCTGATGATGGGCAAGACGCCCGATCATATCCAGGCCATCCGGCCGCTGCGCGACGGCGTGATCGCCGATGTCGACGTCGCCGAGCAGATGATCAAGCATTTCATCAACAAGGTGCATGACGGCGCGACCCGCTTCCTGCGCCGGCCCGAGATCGTGATCTGCGTCCCCTCCGGCTCCACCACCGTCGAGCGCCGCGCCATACGCGACGCGGCGTCCAACGCGGGCGCGTCGCGCGTGCTCCTGATCGAGGAGCCCATGGCCGCCGCGATCGGCGCCGGCCTGCCCGTGACCGAGCCGGTGGGCGCCATGGTGGTGGATATCGGCGGCGGGACGACCGAGGTCGCGGTGCTGTCGCTTCGCGGCCTCGCCTACAGCAATTCGGTGCGCATGGGCGGCGACAAGATGGATGAGGCGATTTCGTCCTTCATCCGCCGCAAGCACAATCTGATGATCGGCGAGGCGACGGCCGAAAGGATCAAGCACGCCATCGGAAGCGCCGTGATGCCGGCCGGCGACGGCGACAAGCTTCGCGTCAAGGGCCGCGATCTGGTGGCGGGCGTGCCCAGGGAGATCGGCATCACCGCCACCGAAATCGCCGAGGCGATCGCCGAATGCGTGAGCCAGATCGTCGGCACCGTGCGGATGGCGCTCGAACATACCCCGCCCGAGCTTGCCGCCGACATCGTCGATCAGGGGATCGTCCTCACCGGCGGCGGGGCGCTCCTGCAAGGCATCGATATCCTGCTGGGCCAGGCCACGGGGTTGCCGACTGTCGTTGCCGACGATGCGCTCATCTGCGTCGCGCAGGGCGCCGGCAAGGCGCTCGCGGACCCGCTCTACCGGGGCGTGCTGATGCAGGCCTGAGCGGCGTCGGGAACAAGCCGCGCGCCGGTGCGATCACGCCCCGACGCTTTCCCGGGAGAACCGCCATGAACATCGACCTTTCCGGCAAGACCGCCATCGTCACCGGCTCCACCGGCGGCATCGGCTTCGCCATCGCGCGGGGGCTGGCCCGGGCCGGCGCCGCGGTGGTCATCAACGGGCGCGGCCAGCCGGCCGTCGACGCGGCGCTCGTCCGGTTGAAGGAGGCGGCTCCCGCCGCGGGCCTGCGCGGCGTGGCCGCCGATCTGGGCGGCGCGGACGGATGCGCCGCCCTGGTCGCGGCGGCGCCGGATGCCGATATCCTCGTCAACAATGTCGGCATCTTCGGGCCACGCGATTTCTTTGACACGCCCGACGCGGAGTGGGAGCGCTTCCTGGCCGTCAACCTGCTGTCCGGGGTGCGCCTGTCGCGCGCCTATCTGCCCGCGATGGCGGAAAGGAAATGGGGACGCGTGCTCTTCGTCTCGTCCGAATCCGCGCTCAACATCCCGGCGGACATGATCCATTACGGCGTCACCAAGACCGCCGACCTCGCTTTGTCGCGCGGCCTCGCCAAGCGGATGGCGGGAAGCGGCGTCACGGTGAACGCGATCCTGCCCGGGCCGACCCTGTCCGAGGGCCTGCGCGACATGCTGGCGGGCGAGCAGCAAAGCTCCGGCCGACCGATCGAGGAGGTCGCGGCCGATTTCGTCAAGGCCAACCGGCCAAGCTCGATCATCGGCCGCGCCGCAACCGTCGAGGAGGTCGCCAACCTCGCCGTCTACATCGCCTCCCCGCTTTCCTCGGCGACGACCGGCGCCGCCCTGCGGGTCGACGGGGGCGTCGTCGAGACGATTGCGTGAGGATGCCGCCGCACCGCGCGCCCGGTTTCGAGGGCGAAGGTGGCGGCGGGACGGGAAATGATCGATAACGCCGACGTCATCGACGCGCCGCCATGGGGCGGCAAGGTCGGCCAAGGAGGACAGGCAATGTTCATCGCCATGAACCGGTTTCAGGTCATTCGGGGCGAGGAGAAGGCTTTTGAGAATGTCTGGCTGTCGCGCGACACGCATCTTGCCGGCGTGCCGGGCTTCATCGAGTTCCATCTGCTGCGCGGCGAGGCGCAGGAGGATCATACGCTCTTTTCCTCGCACACCATCTGGCGTTCGCGCGCCGATTTCGAAGCCTGGACGCAATCGGAATCCTTTCGCCAGGCGCACCGCAACGCCGGCGACAACAAGCCCCTCTATCTCGGCCATCCGCGTTTCGAGGGGTTCGAGGTCATCCAGACCGTGAAGCCGTCCTGAAAGCCCGCGCCGCCGGTCCCGCGTTACGTGCGGGCCATTACGTCCGGACCATGTGGCACATTATCGGGCCGTCCTTTCCGAAGCCCAGCACGCCCTTCACCTCGTCGAGGTCGACGATGACGGCCACGCCCTTGCGCTCGGGATCGCGCTCGCGCTCCTTTTCGTGCGACAGGGCGAAGGCGCGCTCCCGCTCGGCAGCGTCGTCGGCGATCCGGGCGCGGCCGGCGAACTGGAGCATGGGAACCGCCTGGGAGCGGTACATCATCGCGACCCGGGGGTTCTTCCGGATGGCGTCGATGGTCCCGCCCTGCGGGTTTCGCGCCCAGAAACTCAACTGGGTGTCGCTGAAGGGCACGGTGCTGCCGCGAAACGACAGCAGCGGCTTGCCGGTTTCGTCCACCGCGGCCAGCAGCATGACGTTGCCGCTGTCGAGCGCTCCGGTGACGAGCGCCCGGATCTCCTCGGTCAGCGCGAGCGGGGAAGCCTTTGCCATCGTGTCACAACTCCTTCGACAAGAAATGATTTCGCCGGGGATGAGCCGCCCCGCCCGGCCGCCATGGATCAGGCGACCGCCGGCTCGGGCGCGGCATCCGCGATCTGCCGCGCGGCCCGCGCGATCCGCTCGAACGACTCGAGCCGGGCGCCATGATCATAGACGTCGGAGACCACCATCAGCTCGTCCGCGCCGGTTTCCGCCACCAGCGCGGCGATGCCGGCGCGCACCGTTTCCACCGAGCCGACGATCGAACGGGCGAGCATCCGCATCGCCTGCGCCTTCTCCTCCGGCGACCAATAGGCGTCGATATCGTCGATCGGCGGCTGGCTGAGCGTGCGCGCGCCGCGAAAGAGATTGGTGAAGGACATCTGCTGGGTGGTGGCGAGCCGGCGCGCCTGCGCGTCCGTTTCAGCCGCGATGACGTTGACGCCGACCATCGCATAGGGCCGGGCCAGTTGCGTCGAGGGCTTGAAGCGCCGCCGATAGATGTCGAGCGCGGGCAGCAGCAGGTCGGGCGCGAAATGCGAGGCGAAGGCATAGGGCAGTCCCAGCTCGGCGGCGAGCTGGGCGCCGTAGGTGCTGGACCCGAGGATCCACAGCGGCACCCGCGTGCCCGCCGCCGGCACCGCCTGCACGCGCTGACCGGCCTGCGCGGGGGCGAGATAGGCCTGTAGCTCCAGCACGTCTCGCGGGAAATCGTCGCTGTTCGCGGGCGAGCGGCGCAGCGCGCGGACCGTCGCCTGATCGGTGCCGGGCGCGCGGCCCAGGCCGAGGTCGATGCGATCCGGAAACAGCCGGGCCAGCGTGCCGAACTGCTCGGCGATGACGATCGGGGCGTGGTTGGGCAGCATGATGCCCCCCGCCCCCACGCGGATGCGGCTCGTTCCGGCGGCGACATGGGCGATCACCAGCGATGTCGCGGCGCTGGCGATGCCCGGCATGTTGTGATGCTCCGCCACCCAGAAGCGGCGATAGCCCCAGCTTTCGGCATGAGCGGCGAGATCGCGAGCATTGTCGAGCGCGGCGCGCGCATCGGTATCCTGCGTGACGCGAACGAGGTCGAGGATCGAAAGCTCTGCCATGCCAACTCCTGTGCGGACACCGATCTAGGATCGGCGGGGCGTCACGCAAGGGAGCAGGCCCGACGCGGCGATCGGATCAGTCCTGCGGCAGGAACGGCCTGCCCTCATGCGCGACCAGCAGGTCGTGCATGTCGGTCGCGTGATCCTCCTCCTCGGCGAGGATACCTTCGAGCATGATCCGCGTGGTGGGGTCCTTGTCCCCGAAATAGCGGATCAGCTCGCGATAATGCTCGATCACGAGCCGCTCGGCGATTAGATTGTCCTTCACCATCTGGACGAGGTTTCCACCTTCGCCATATTCGGTGGCGGAGCGCAGCGCGAGCCCCTCGGGATTGAAGTCGGGCGTCCCGCCGAGCTGGTCGATCCGTTCGGCGGCGGCCATCATGTGGCGGCGTTCGGCGTCGGCATGTTCCCTGAACTCGGCGCTGACGCTCTCGCTGGTGATGCCCGTCACCGAAATGGCGTGCATGGTGTAGCGCAGCACGCACACCAGCTCGGTCGCCACCACGGTTTGCAGCAGGTCGATGGCCGTCTTGCGATCGCCTTCGTAGCTGGGCGTGACCGCGCCCTGATCGAGCGAGTTCCTCGCGCGTTCGCGCAGCGTCTGCACGTCGGTCAGGAATGCGTTTTCGTCCTGTGGCATCTGGCGGCCTCCTACCCGTAACGGTGACGTCGCCACACCCGCGGGCGTGACGCGCTCATCACGGCTAATGACCGCCGAACGGCGAGATGGTTCCCGCTCCCGTCCGAAACGCCGACAGCGCGCCGCACGGCGGGGGCTATTTCAACCGGAGGGGAAGGCCCGCATGCAGGGCGACCACCTCGCGAGCGGCGGCGGCCACGCGCTGGTTGATCTCGCCCGCGACGTCCCGGAAGCGGCGGGCAAGGGCATTGTCGGGAACGATGCCCAGCCCGACCTCATTCGTCACGAGGATCAGCGGCCCCGCCGCCCGCGCCATCGCCGACAGCAGGCGCCCCGTCTCGCCCTCGATGTCATGCCCGGCAAGAAGCAGGTTCGACGCCCAGAGCGTGAGGCAGTCCACCAGCACCACCCTGTCCGCCGCGACGGCCGCGCCGATCGCCTCGGGCAAAGCGAGCGGCGCCTCGACCGTGTGCCATTCCGGCCCCCGGTCCGCCCGGTGCCGGGCGATGCGCGCCGCCATCTCGTCATCGCCGGCCTGGGCGGTCGCGATATAGACGCGCCGCTTGCCGGTCTGCTCGGCACACGCCTGCGCATGGCGGCTCTTGCCGGAACGGGCCCCGCCGATGACCAGCAGGGTGGTCAGGTCCGTATCAGCCAATAGGGGGCTCCCACTTTTCGTTTCGGCCGCTATGCGAGGGCGGTGGATAAAGCAATCCGGACGATGGCGGTAACAGCGTGACCGCGGAATGGCTCGAGCACGGCGGCGCGCTCCACGCCGCGCGCGAGGCGTTTCCGCGCGCGCCCCTGCCGTGGATCGATCTGTCCACCGGCATCAATCCCCATGCATGGGACACGGCGCGCGCGGGCCCGATCGACTGGACGCGGCTGCCCGAAAGGGCCGCGATCGACGAGCTCCTGGCGGCGGCGGCCGATCATCTCGGCATCGATCCCGCGCGGCTGTGCGCGACGCCGGGGAGCGAGATCGCCTTGCGCCTGCTCGCCCATCTGGGATTGCCGGGGCCCTTCCGCCACGTCGCGCCGGGCTACCGGACGCATGGCGAGGCGTTTCCCGACGGCCGCGCGATCCCGCTCGACGCGCTCTCCGGGGAGGCGGACAAGGGGGGCACCATCCTGCTCGCCAATCCCGGCAACCCCGATGGCCATATCCTCGCCACCGACGAGCTGCGCCGGATCGCGGGGAGGATCGCGGCCGCCGGGGGGTGTCTGGTGGTGGACGAGGCTTTCGCCGACGTGCATCCGGACATCGGCCTTGCCCCCTGCCTCAACGGCGACGAGCCCGTGCTGATCCTGCGTTCCTTCGGCAAGTTCTTCGGGCTGGCCGGGGTGCGGCTGGGCTTCGTCGTCGGCCCGCCGCCGTGGATCGCGGCCTTTCGGCGCCATGTGGGAAGCTGGCCCGTCTCGGCCGCCGCGATCGCGATCGGCGGCGCCGCCTATCGCGATCGGCCGTGGATCGCCGCGACGCGCGCGCGGCTGGCGGGCGAGGCGGATGCGCTCGACGCCCTGTTGCGGCGTCATGGCCTTCGCGCGGCGGGCGATTGCCCTCTGTTCCGCCTCGTCGGGACCGACGATGCGGCGCGTCTCTTCGAGCGGCTCGCCCGCCACGGCATCCTGACGCGCCCGTTCGATTATGATCCCCGCCGGCTTCGGATCGGCTTGCCGGGATCGGGGGACGCGCTGGCCCGCCTCGATCGGGCGCTGGCGGATGGCTGAGCCGGTGGCGCTGGCTGCGCTCGCAATCGACGCCGCCTGCGGCTGGCCGCGCGCGCTTTACCGAAGGATCGGGCATCCGGTGGGCGCCTTCGCGCGGATGATCCACCTCCTCGAGCGGCGCTGGAACGGGCCCGATCGGCCCGCGCGCGCGCGACGCCTGCTGGGGATCGTGGCGATGGCGATGCTCGTCCTGCTCGCGGGCGGCGGCGGCTGGCTGCTGCAACGGGGCCTCGCCGCGCTCCTCGGCCCATGGGCGTGGATCGGTATCGCCTTGTGCGCTTTCCCCGGCCTCGCGCAGCGCAGCCTCCACGATCATGTGCTGCCCGTCGCCCGCGCGCTGGAGCGCGGCGACCTGCCGGGCGCGCGACACGCCGTCGCCATGATCGTCGGCCGGGACACCGCCGCGCTCGATCAGGCGGGGGTATCGCGCGCGGCGATCGAGAGCCTGTCCGAAAGCTTCTGCGACGGCGTGGCGGCGCCGCTCTTCTGGCTGCTGCTGCTCGGCCTGCCGGGGATCTGGGCCTATAAGGCGATCAACACCGCCGACAGCCTGATCGGCCATCGCGAGGAGCGGTGGCGCGCCTTCGGCTGGGCGGCGGCGCGCACCGACGACGCCGCGAACCTGATTCCCGCGCGGCTGGTGGGCCTGCTGATCTGCATCGCGGGCGGCGGCGGCCTCGCGACGATGCTGCGCGATGCCCGGCGCCATGCGTCGCCCAATGCCGGCTGGCCCGAGGCGGCGATGGCGGGCGCGCTGGGGCTGAAGCTGGCGGGCCCCGTCAGCTACGACGGCGCGGCCCATGACAAGCCGTGGATCGGTGGCGGCCGCGGCGATGCCGGCGCGGGCGATATCCGCCGGGCGCTCGGCGTCTACCGGCGCGCCTGCGTCCTGCTCTGGCTGATCGCGGGGGGCGTCGCATGGGCGCGCTGATGGTGCAGGGCACCGGATCGGACGTCGGCAAGTCCGTGCTGGTCGCGGGGCTGTGCCGGGCGCTGTCGAATCGCGGGCTTTCCGTGCGGCCCTTCAAGCCGCAGAACATGTCGAACAATGCAGCCGTGACGGCGGACGGCGGCGAGATCGGGCGCGCCCAGGCCACGCAGGCGCTCGCCTGCCGGGTCGAGCCCGTGACCGACATGAATCCCGTGCTGCTGAAGCCGCAGGCGGACCGCACGTCGCAGCTCATCGTCCACGGCCGGGTGCGCGGCACGCTGGGCGCGGGCAATTTCCGGGAGGCGCGGGCCGCCCTGCTGGAGGACGTGCTGGCAAGCCATGCCCGGCTGCGCGCCGAATGCGATGTGGTGGTCGTGGAAGGCGCGGGATCGCCCGCCGAGATCAACCTGCGCGCCGGCGACATCGCCAATATGGGCTTCGCGCGCGCCGCCGGCGTGCCCGTCGTGCTGGTGGGCGATATCGACCGGGGCGGCGTGATCGCCGCGATCGTCGGCACCCGCGCGGTGATCGATCCGGCCGACGCGGCGATGATCCGCGGCTTCATCATCAACAAGTTCCGGGGCGATCCGGCGCTGTTCGAGGACGGCTATCGCAGGATCGAGGCGCTTTCGGGCTGGCGGGGCCTCGGCGTGGTGCCCTGGCTGGCGCCCGCCGCGCGGCTGCCGAGCGAGGACGCGGTGGTGCTCGAGCGCCCTTCGGCGGGCGGCGGCGGACGGCGGATCGTCATCGCCTGCCCGATCACGCCGCGCATCGCCAATTTCGACGATCTCGATCCGCTGGCGCTGGAGCCCGGCGTCGATGTCCGGATGATCCCGCCCGGCCAGCCGATCCCGGCCGAAGCCGCCCTGGTGGTGCTCGCCGGATCGAAGGCGACGATCGCCGATCTCGCCGCGCTGCGCGCCGAGGGGTGGGACGTGGATATCCGGGCGCATCACCGGCGTGGCGGCCATGTGCTGGGCCTGTGCGGCGGCTACCAGATGCTCGGTCGCCGCATTTCCGATCCCGACGGGATCGAGGGGCCGGCGGGCTCGGTCGAGGGGCTCGGTCTGCTCGACGTCGAGACGCTGCTCACCGCCGACAAGGCGCTGGTGCGCGTGGCGGGCGAGGCCCTCGGCGCGCGCCTCGACGGCTATGAGATGCATATGGGCCGGACGAGGGGCCCGGACGCGGCCCGCCCGGTGGCATTGTTCGACGACGGGCGGGTGGACGGCGCGACGAGCGCGGACGGGCGTGTCGCGGGCAGCTATGTGCACGGGCTGTTCGGGCTGGCGGGGCAGCGCGCCGCCTGGCTCGCCCGCCTCGGCGTGGCGGGAAGCGGGATCGATCACCGTGCCTCGATCGATCGCGCGCTCGACGAGATCGCCGCGATGCTGGAGGAGCATCTCGACATCGATGCGCTGATCGCCCTTTCAGAGGCGGCCGGCGACCGCTAGGGCGGGCAGCATCGGCAGGTCGGCCGTCGCCCGCCCGAAGCCGCGATCATGGGCCGCCGCCTCATTCCACGACGAAGCCCGGCGGCGGCGTGCGGGTGATGAAATGGCCCTTCACGCCTTCGGGCCATCGGCTGAACGGCACCCGCCCATGCTCGCTCGCCGCGTGATGCGCGGCATATTCGAGGATGGCGCGCGCCGCCGCGGCATCGGGCGCGAACCGGCCGAGCACATAGCCCACCTTGCCCGGCGCGCGCAGATGCACGGTGCAGAAATCGCCGCAGGCGAACAGGCAGGGCATTTCCTGCACCGCGATATCCGCGAAGGCGGGATCGCCGGCCTGTGCCTCCCGCAGCGCGGTGGCGAGGCGCGCGCCGCCGCGCACGCCTTCGCCATCCTCCCGCGCCTCGCGCGAATGGCGGCAGGTATTGCAGACGACCACGGCGGGACCGTCGGCGACGCGCTTCAGCATCGCCGGGCCTCGCGCAGGAGCATCTCGCGCGTCGCGATCCGCTCCTCGCGCGCGTGGTCGAGCGCCGCGCGCAGCCAGGCATTCTCGGCCTCCAGCCGTTCCAGCCGCTGGCGCAGCTCGCCCGACGAGGCGGGCAGCGGCGCCGTCATGCGGCCCGCGCCGCGCGGGGGGCGGCCGCGAGCGCGGGCACGCCGATCCGGACCAGCGCGTGATAAAGCGCCAGCAGGCCCAGCAGGATCGCGCCGTTGCGGACGAACTGGCGCAGCATGATGTCGGGCGAGAGCGCCGCCGCCACGCCGCCGAGCGGGACCGACCACATCAGGATGACCAGCTTGAACGCCACGAACGCGGCGACATAGGCGCCCAGCAGCCGGACGGGGAAGGCCGCCGTTCCCAGCCGGGCGAGCCCGGCACGCGCGCCGAACAGCGAGCCGACGGCGGCGGCGGCGAGGCCCGCGCCCCAGGCCACCGTCCTTGCGTCGTGCGGATAGGCGAGCAGCCCGAAGCCGACCGCCTGGCTGGCCGCCCAGGCGAGCAGCATCAGCACGATCCCGTCGCGGCGGCGCATGTGGAGCGCCGCCAGCGCGGCGAGCGGCGCGAAAGGCGTCGCGCAGGCGAATATCAGGGTGCCGCCGGTGCTGGCGGCCGTCAGCAGGACGATCCAAAGCGTCGATGCGCGCGCGGTGGACAGGGTGTCGGTCATGCTTGTCTCTCCTTCGCTTCGGTTCGGTTCTTCGTCTTCGCATAGCCCTTGCCCAGCCGGTCGCGGCCGTCGGGCGGATGGCCGGTGAGGCGGGGGAAAAGCTCCTCCCACAGGGCCAGCCGGCTCCAGTCCGGCGTGTCCGCGATGCGGTCCTCCGGCTTCAGGAAGGGGTTGGGCAGGAAGATCGTGATCTGCGGCTCGTCATGGCCGTTGAACATCCGGATGCCCCAGGAGATCGGATGCTCCTCGGCATCCAGCCGGCGATAAAGCTCGACGCGCCCGGGCCGGCGGCGCGCGGCGAGCGCGGGCGGCGCGCCCGCATTCTCGCCGATGCACAGATGGAAATGGCCCCGTGCGCCCCAGTGGATGGTGAGATAGCCGTTGGAGAGCGACACCCGCTCGGGCTTGCCGGGGCATTTCAGCTCATAGGCGGCGCCGGGAATCAGCGGCCCCCAGGTGATCTTGTCCCAATGCGCCTCGAACAGCTCGCGGTAGAGCGCGAACAGGAACGCCTCGTCCAGCGGCAACGGCCAGACCTCCTCGATCCGGCCGTCCGCTTCGGCGACGCGCTTCCCGATGGGGCCGCCCATCAGAAGCGCCCCCGGATGCCGGCATAGATGCTGCGCCCCAGCGTGCCGTAGCGATAGGCCGTCATATATTCCTCGTCCAGGAGGTTCTCGACGCGGCCGAAGAGCTTGAGCGCGGGCGAGATCGCCAGTTCGGCGCGCAGGTCGACCAGCGTGTAGGCATGCAGCGGAACCTGGTTCTTCGCATCGTCGAACGTCTTGCCCGACCAGCGCACCGCGACGCCGGTGGAAAGGCCGATCGGCCATTCATAGGTCGCCGAGCCGTTGGCCTCATGGCGCGGCCGTCGCGGCAGCCAGTTGCCGTAGGTCGCGCCCGGCGAGCGATCCTCCGAAACCGTCCAGCTATAATTGCCGTCCAGCGTCAGCCCGTCCACGGGGCGCGCCGCGCCGGCAAATTCGATCCCGTGCGCCTCGGCGCGCGCGATGTTGCGATAATAGCCGGATCGCGCGATCGTGCTGCCCGGCTGGAGGCAGAGCGGATCGGCGGAAACGGCGGGGCAGCTTGCAAAGCTGATCAGATCGCGCGAGCGCCGCTGAAACCAGAGCGCGGAAAGATCGAGCCGGCCGTCGAACAGGCGCTGTCCCGCGCCCGCCTCCCAGCCCCGCGCCTGTTCCGGGGCAAGCGCCACGTTCCCGTATTGGGAATAGAGCTGATAGAGCGTCGGCGCCTTGAATCCCTCGCCATAGCTGGCGCGCAGCGTCGTGCCCGTCGGCAATGCCCAGACCGCGCCGGCGGAGAAGAGCGTCCTGCCGCCATAGACGCGATGATCGTCATGGCGGACGCCCCCCGTCAGCGTCAGGCCGGACAGGATCGTTCCGCTGATCTGCCCATAGCCGCCCGTCCGCTCCGCCGATCCGCGCGCGGGCTGCGGAACCGGCGTGGCGAGCGATCCGGGCGGCGAGACGCTGCGGAAGCTCGACCGCTCATTCTCCACGCCGAACTGCGCGTCCCATCCCTCCGCGATGGCCAGGCTGCCCTGATATTCGATTCGTTTGTTGCGGCCGGCGGCGGAGAATGTGAGCGGGCGCTGCCGGCGCGGATCGTAATTGTCGCGGTCGGTATCGGTATAGCCGTAGGCGAAGCGATTGCGCAGTCGCCCGTCGAACAGCGCGACGTTCAGCCCGGCATAGCCGACGAACTCCCGGTTCAGCGCATATTCGGGGCTGTCGCCGCTGGTCGCGTCGATATCGGTGCGGCCGTCGGAATAGTAACCGCGCAGATCCGCGCTGACATTGCTCGCCAGCGCCACCTCGATCCGTCCGGTGACGCCGTGATTGGTGTAGCCGTCCTTCTCGCGGCCGCCGAAGGCCGGGGCGATCGCCGAGATGCCGTCGGTGGTGAAAGCCGTGC
>Ga0180221_1001972_pt1 | contig 12660 bp, 12 predicted proteins | sample eDN5th37CKraftMG_FD_151339 | JGI IMG/M metagenome (GOLD analysis project Ga0180221, IMG submission 151339) | Enriched Miracle-Growth compost microbial communities from Emeryville, California, USA - eDNA 5th pass 37_C Kraft MG (version 2) (version 2) ...
GCGCGGTGACGAGGCAGAAGCCGACCACTGCGTCGCTCGGCACCGCGGCGAATTTGCGCGAGGCGACCGAATAGATCGCCCAGACGAAGGCGGCGACGAAGGCCGCGCCATAGCCGGGGATGAAGGTCGCGGAGAAACCGATCTCGGCGCGTCCGGCGAGCAGCACCACCGTTCCGACGAGCCCAAGCAGCGCCCCGACGAGATGGTGCGCGCGCAGCCGTTCGCTGAGCACGAAGGAGGAGAACAGCACGATCAGCAGCGGCCAGAGATAGTTGATGAGGCCGGCTTCGGCCGGCGGCGCCAGCCGCAAGGCGGTGAAATAAAGTGCGTGATAGCCGAACAGGCCGCCGATGCCGAGCAGCCACACCGGCCATGGCTGGCGCAGCGCCGACGCGGCGCCGGGCCGCAGCACCCAGGTCGCCGCGCCGAGGAGGCCGCCGATCAGGAACGTCACCGCCAGCAACTGGAACGGCGGCATGCGCCCGGAGGCGGCGGTGAGCAGCGCCAGCAGCGACCACATCAGGATCGCAGTGAAGCCGACGAGGGTCGCGGTGCGTTGGGTCATCCCCATAACGCCTGTCGCATCGGTCCTGCGTCGTCGATCGAACTATGCCATGTACTGGCCGCCGTTCGCGGCCAGGGTCGAGCCGGTGATGAAGCCGGCCTCGTCGGAGGCGAGGAACACGACGCAGCGCGCGATCTCCTCCGGCTCGCCGAGACGGCCGACCGGGATCAGCGGCAGGATGGATTTCTCCAGCACGTCTTTCGGTACCGCCTGCACCATCTCGGTGTTGATGTAGCCGGGGCAGATGGAGTTGACGGTGATGCCGGCCTTCGCCGATTCCTGCGCCAGCGCCTTGGTGAAGCCGATGTCGCCGGCCTTGGCCGCCGAATAGTTGGTCTGGCCCATCTGGCCCTTCTGGCCGTTGATCGACGAGATATTGATGATGCGGCCGAACTTGCGGGCGCGCATGCCCTCGATTACCGGCCGGCACATATTGAACAGCGAGCCGAGATTGGTGTTGATGACGGCCGCCCACTGTTCCGGCTTCATCCGGTGCAGCATCGCGTCGCGGGTGATGCCGGCATTATTGACCAGCACCTCGACCGGGCCGAGATCGGCCTCCACCTTGGCGATGCCGGCGACGCAGGCGTCGTACGAGGAGACGTCCCATTTGTAGACGGAGATACCTGTTTCGTCCTTGAAACGCTGCGCCGCCTCGTCGTTGCCGGCGTAAGTGGCGGCAACCTTGTAGCCCGCCGCCTTAAGCGCCTTGCTGATCGCCGCGCCGATGCCGCGCGAACCGCCCGTTACCAATGCAACACGAGACATGCGAAACCTCCCGGAACGTTTGTTTTTCGAGCCGTCGCGCCGCGGCGAACGGACCGCCTTCCATTTCGCAGCTTAAAGACGCCAATGGCCGGGGCAAGGCCCGGCCATTGAAAATGATGTTTGACTTTCGGCGTGCCGTTGTCGCGGCGCACGCCGGCGCGTCACGCGCGCTTAGCGCTCGACGCACTTTTACTTCGGTGCGTCTCGCTATCGCTTGATGCACTTTTTCCTTTGGTGTGTCGAACTAGCGCTCGACACACATGGCAATGCCCATGCCGCCGCCGATGCACAGCGTCGCGAGCCCCTTCTTGGCGTCGCGCTTCTGCATTTCGTGCAGCAGCGTCACCAGGATGCGGGCGCCCGACGCGCCGATCGGATGGCCGATGGCGATCGCGCCGCCATTGACGTTGACCTTGTCGGTATTCCAGCCGAGATCCTTGTTGACCGCGCAAGCCTGTGCCGCGAAGGCTTCGTTGGCCTCGATCAGATCGAGGTCCTCGTGGCTCCAGCCGGCTTTCTTGAGCGCGGCGCGCGAGGCGGGGATCGGCCCGGTGCCCATGATCGAGGGATCGACGCCGGCCTGCGCCCAGGAGACGATCCGCGCCAGCGGCGTCTTGCCGAGCTTGGCCGCCTCGCTGGCGCGCATCAGCACCACGGCGGCGGCACCGTCATTGATGCCGGAGGCGCTCGCCGCCGTCACCGTGCCTTCCTTGTCGAAAGCCGGCCGCAGCTTGGCGATCGAGTCGAGCGTGACGCCGGGCTTCGGAAACTCGTCGGTATCGACCACCGTGTCGCCCTTGCGGCCCTTGATCGTCACCGGCACGATTTCGTCCTTGAAACGGCCGGCCTTGATCGCCGCTTCCGCCTTGTTCTGCGATTTCACCGCGAACTCGTCCTGCATCGCCCTGGTGATCTGCCACTGCTTGGCGACGTTCTCGGCGGTATTGCCCATGTGGTAGCCGTTGAAAGCGTCCCACAGGCCGTCCTTGATCATCGTGTCGATCATCTTGAAGTCGCCCATCTTGACGCCGTTGCGCAGATGCGCGCAGTGCGGCGCCTGGCTCATCGATTCCTGGCCGCCGGCGACGACGATGTCGCTGTCGCCGTTGACGATCGCCTGATAGCCGAGCGCCACCGCCCGCAGACCGGAGCCGCAGAGCTGGTTGACGCCCCAGGCCGGGCTCTCGACCGGGATGCCGGCGGCGATCGAGGCTTGCCGCGCCGGGTTTTGTCCGGCGCCGGCGGTGAGGATCTGTCCCATGATGACCTCGGAGACCTGCTTGCCCTCGACCCCGGCGCGTTCCAGCGCCGCCTGGATCGCGATCTTGCCGAGTTCGTGCGCCGGCAGCGACGACAGCGATCCGTTGAACGCGCCGACAGGGGTTCGCGCGGCGCTGACGATGACGATGTCGTCCTTCATGAGAAAACTCCGTTTCTGATCCGTTCGGGCCGAGCGGCCTCCATAAGCGACCTGATGGGCGGCCCCGTAAGCGGCTCCACGAGGTGTCTCATGAGCGAGTTCATGAGGCGCCTCATGAGACCTGACCGTCGCCACGAGGCTCGGCCCCGACAGGCTTGGGTGTCCGGGCGTCGCTTGGGCGCGCGGGTCGCCCAATCCAGGCTCCGGTCGTTTGGCGGTGCGGAAACCATCTCGGCGTTGCCGCATCCTTAAGGCCCGGCCGACCTCTGTCAATAACGACGAAATCCTATTTAGGCGCGAGGATACGGGATTTACCGGCTATCCCGCCTGGCGGGCGCCTGGCGCACGCCGCTGCCGCAACGCGACAAAACGGTGGCTACCGGCGGAAAAAAGGCGCTATGCTCGCAGCCCGGACTACAGCGGACAGGGCAATTCATGGCGTCTGAGAAAGAACCGATCACGATCAAGAAATACGCCAACCGGCGACTCTACAACACCGGCACGAGCACCTATGTGACGCTCGAGGACCTCGCCGCCATGGTCAAGGCGGGAGAGGATTTCGTCGTCTACGACGCCAAGACCGGCGAGGACATCACCCGCTCGGTGCTGGCGCAGATCATCTTCGAGCAGGAAAACAAGGAAGGGCAGAGCTTGCTGCCGATCTCCTTCCTGCGCCAGTTGATCCGCTTCTACGGCGACAGCATGCAGATGTTGGTGCCGCGCTATCTGGAAGCCTCGATCGACAGCTTCACCCGCGAGCAGGGCAAGTTGCGCGATCAGATGGCGCAGGCGTTCGGCGGCGTCGGCTTTAGCCAGCTTGAGGATCAGGTCCGCCGCAACATGGAGATGTTCGAGAAGACGTTCGCCATGTTCACGCCGTTTGCGCGCGGCGAGAAGGGTCCGCCGTCGGACAAGCCGAGCAGCGGCGATCTCGATGACTTGAAGCGCCAGCTCGACGAGATGCAGAAGCGCGTCGACCGCCTGACCGGAAAGGAATAAGCGCGGCAGCGTTATCGCGTTGCCGCCGCCGGCGGCTGTGGCTCCTGGGTCAGCAGCCGCGGCGATGCCAGGCCGACGAGCGCGCCTTGCAGGTAGTCGCAGCGCCACTCCGTCAGGATCGCTGCCGCCTCCTCGTCCTGCACCCATTCGGCCACGGTTTGCAGCCCGAGGCGGTGCGCCAGTTCCAGCAGGCTCTGGACGAAGGCGCGGTCGTCGGCGGATCGCGTCAGGTTGCGCACGAAGGCGCCGTCGATCTTGACGATATCGACGCCGAGTTCGCGCAGATTGCGGAACGAGGTATAGCCGGCGCCGAAATCGTCGATGGCAATCCGGCAGCCCAGTTCCTTGGCGCGGGTGATGAAGCCGCGCGTATCGGCGATATCGTGGATCGCCGCCGTCTCGGTGATCTCGACGATCAGGCGCTCGGCCACACCGCGGCGCGCGCGCAACAGCGCGCTGAGGCCCGACCACCATTCGGAATGGATGATCGAGGCCGGCGAGACATTGACGCTGAGCGTCATGCCGGGATCATCCGTCAACGCGGCGATCGCCATCTCAAAGACGCGGTGGTCGAGCAGCCGGATCAGGCCGAGCCGTTCGGCGATCGGCACCAGTTGCTGGGTGGCGATCTCGCTGCCGTCGGAGCGATGCACGCGCATCAGGCTTTCGTGGAAGGCGAGCGAGCGCGTGCGTGCCTCGACCACCGGCTCGAAGGCCAGCGAAACGCGGCGTTCGTTGAGCGCCGAGACGATCTCGTCGGTCAGCTCGCGGCTGTTGCGCCGGGCCGCCTCGCGTTCCGGGTCCGGCCGATAGGCCATGAACGAGCCGACCCGCCGCGCCTTTGCCGCTGCCAGCGCGTCGTGTGCGCGCGCCAGCACCTCCTCGGCGGTGCCGGCGTGGCGCGGCGCGGTGACGCCGCCGATCGAGACGCTGGCGGCGATGGCGCCGCGCGACGTCTCGACCAGTTCTGACCGCACGCCGACCAGCAGGCGCTCCGCCGCAATCGCCAGTTCGTCGGGCGTGCATTGCTTGAGCACGATGCCGAACTTGTTGCCGGAATAGCGCCCGAGCGAATCCTCGCCGCGCATCAGTCGCCGCAACCGTTCGGCGACCGCGCCGAGCACCTCGTCGCCGACGCCGAAGCCGTAGCCCTCGTTGAGCCAGGCAAGGTTGTCGATGCAAATGAGCAGGAAGCCGCAGGAGCCGCGCATGCGCACCGCCTCGTTGAGGTCGCGCATCAGCACCTCGATGAGGTGCCAGCGGTTCAGTTCGCCGGTCAGTCCGTCGTAGCGGGCGAGAAACGAGAGTTGCTGCTCGCGGGCGTGGCGCTCGTTGATGACCCTCAGCGTGCCTGTCGCCCGCGCCGGCTTGCCGGCGGAATCGACGAGCCGGGCAAAATCGCGGCCGGTTGCCGGCAGGCCGTCCGGCGCCTTCAGCCGCTCGGCGGCGCCGGCGCTCCAGCGCAGGCTGTCGTCGGCGATCGTCCACGCATAAGCGATGACGCCGGTCTGCGCGGCCGCCGCCGCCGTCTCCTCGGGCGTCAAGGGTGCCGTGAGCGGCGAGGGGCTGGCAATCACGGCGGCTCCTTCTAAAAAACTTCTAAAAATGCCGCCACGCAACACCGTCACACAAGGGCGCGGATACGTTGCATCGTGGCGTGCCCGCACTCTAGGGGCGGAACGCTAAGAATCTCCAAAAAGCCGGTGCCGTGATGATCGTTTCCCGTCCGCGACGGCCGGCACGGCAATTGCCATCCACAGTCTGAAGGCCGGGCAGTTGAACGTCGGCCGCGTTTCGGACATGCAGAACTGTCCCGAAACGAGACAGATGGGGCAGGACATCGATGATCGGCAGGATTGGCACATCGCAGATCGAGACTGCTGCCGCGCGCCGCCGGTCGGCACCCGTCCGCGCGCTGGTGCCGGTCGCCGCTCGCCCGGATAGCGTCCGGGACGCCGGGACGCCGGCCCACGATCGCCCCGCCACCGCGGATCGGGTCGCCGCGCATCAGGCATCCGCACATCGGGCGGCTTTTGTCGCGCATCTCCTGGCAACGCGCGACGCCGCGCCGCAGACGCGCCAGCGGCGGCGCGCCGAGCCGGCGGAAGCGGTGGTTGCCTATCGGGCCGCCCGCCTTGCCGTATCGGCGGCGGCGCCGGTCGCCCGCCGCGCCATCCTCGCCTGATGGATTTCGGCTGAGAGACTGGTGGCCGAGACCGGAGCTATGGCCGGTCGGGATTGGACGGTGGCGCCGGCAAATCCGGCTTATCCGCGTGCGAAGCCTCTGACTCCGCAGCCGGTTCGGCCGGCGCCGTGACGGTCACGACGGGCGCGGCGGCAACCGGCGGCGCAACCGGCTCGCTTGCCGGCTCGCTTGCCGGCTCGCTTGTTGGCTCGCTTGCTGCCGGCGCGTGATGCGCCGGGGTCTCGTAAACGGGTGTCTCGTAAACCGGCGTCTCGTGAACCGCTGGCTCGGGCGCCGGAACGAACACCGCCGGGCGCCGGCGCAGCGCCACCAGTCCGCCGATGACGTCCGCCAGGCTCGCCACCATCAGCAGGAAGAACGTCGATGTGGTGGCGCGTGGCACCAGATAGAACTCGGCGGCCATCGCGATCAGCAGCAACGCCGACAGCAGATGGTCCATCAGATAGCGCCCGCCGGAGCGGTGCGCCTTGATGATCTCGACGAGCAGCAGCAGGATCGCCAGCGCGACCAGGAGGTCGCCGAGCGACATCGTCCATTCGGCGCCGGAGGGCAGGCCGAGGCGCGTCAGCGGCTCCGCCCAGCCGACGCCGGGCGTGAGGAACGCGACGATATTGTAGATGGCGAAGGGGATCAGCAGCAGCGGGAAACCGACCAGATACATCGGAGCCTCTCGAGGGATTCTCTCGGCGTTCCTGGTCCCCGTCGGTGCTTAAGCCTCTTTCTTGGCCTTGAGCACCTGACGGCCGCGATACATGCCGGTCTTCAGATCGATGTGGTGCGGCCGGCGCAGCTCGCCGGAATCCTTGTCCTCGACATAGGTCGGCTGCTTGAGCGCATCCGCCGAACGGCGCATGCCGCGGCGGGACGGCGAGGTCTTTCTTTTTGGCACCGCCATAGCGGAAACTCCCGAAAAATCGCGATTTTAGGCTGTGAAACCGGGCTTATAGAGGAAGCTCCGGGCGATTTCCAGTGGCATTTATCGGCCTGTCTCGCGCCTTGTCTCCTGCCTCGCCGTCAGGCAGTCGTCGCTTTGCGGCGCGCGGGCGGCGCGGCGCATATAGATACCGGCGAGCCGGCGCAAGCCTGGGCCCGGCGCCCCGGCCTGCCGGCGGACCGGGTTGGGCAATATCGCCGCCAGCAGCGCCGCCTCATAGGCGGAGAGCCGGCTTGCCGGCTTGCGGAAGGCATGGCGGGAGCCCGCCTCGATGCCGAACTCCCCCTGCGGGCCCCATTCGGCGATATTGAGATAGATTTCCATGATCCGCCACTTCGGCAGCACCAGGTCGATCCACAGCGCCAGCGGGAACTCGAGCGCCTTGCGCACCACGCTGCGGCCCGGCCACAGGAACAGGTTTTTCGCCACCTGCTGGGTCAGCGTGGAACCGCCGCGCATGTCGTCGAAATCCTCGGCATCGGCGATCACCGCGCGCAGTTCCGCAAAATCGATACCCGGATGGCTGCAAAACCGCCCGTCCTCGGCGGCGATCACCGTGCGCGGCAGCACAGGCGCCACCTCGCGCAGCGAGACGGTGGTGACCTCCACCCGTTGCCCGGTCGCCATCCGCCACAGCATGACGGTGGAGACCGGATCGACGATGCGGTAGAGCGGCGTCAGCGCGTAGGGGACGAGCAGCAGGATGACGAGCACCGCCAGCGCGATGCGCAGGACGCGCCCCGGCAACGAGCGGCGGGCTGGCAGCGGCCGGGGCGCCGTCGCGCCGTATGAGCGTTGCCGAGCGGACATCGGCGGCAGTCTAGCTCATCCAGCGTGGGATTTGCGGCGCGGCCGGCAAAAGGACTAACACGGCGTCCGGCGTTCCCATCGGGCGCCGTTGCGAGGAGGCAGGTTTGCCAGCATTTGCCGCCCGACTTGAGACGACCGCCGCCGAGATGGAGGCGCTGCTCGCCACCCTGATCGGCGAGGCGGCCGAGCGCGGCGAGATCGCCCGGCCGCCGCGGCTCATTGCCGCGATGCGTCACGCGATGCTCGGCGGCGGCAAGCGGCTGCGGCCGTTCCTGCTCGCCGAAACCGCCGCGCTGTTCGACGTGCCGCGCGCGCAGGCGCTGCTCACTGGAGCGGCACTGGAATGCGTCCACGGCTACTCGCTGGTGCATGACGATCTGCCCGCCATGGATAACGACGATCTGCGGCGCGGCCGGCCGACCGTTCACAAGGCGTTCGACGAGGCAACCGCGATCCTTGCCGGCGATGCGCTGCTGACGCTCGCCTTCGACGTGCTGGCGCGGCCGCAGACGCATCCGGATGCGGCGGTGCGCGTGGCGCTCGTCGTCGCGCTGGCGCGCGCCGCCGGCGTCGGCGGTATGGTCGGCGGCCAGATGCTCGATCTTGCCGCGGAGGGCCGTTTCGGCGCCGGCGGGCCGCAGACGCGCGACGACGTGATCCGCTTGCAGGCGATGAAGACCGGCGCGCTGCTGACCTTCGCCTGCGAGGCCGGCGCCATCCTCGGCGGCGCCGATCCGGCGCAGCGCGACGCCATTGCCGCCTACGGGCAAGCGGTCGGCCGCGCTTTCCAGATCGCCGACGATCTTATCGACGTCGAGGGCGAGGCGGCCGTCGTCGGCAAGCAGACCGGCAAGGACGCCGCCGCCGGCAAGGCGACGCTCGTCGGCATGCTTGGCATTGCCGGCGCCCGCAATGAGCTTGCCGCGCTGGTTTCGGCGGCGAGGGCGGCGCTGTCGCCGTTCGGCGACAAGGCGGCGGTGCTCAAGGCGACGGCGCATTTTATCGCCGAGCGCCGCGTCTGAGGCCCGCGGCATGAGCAAGCCCGCGACCCGCCGCCGGCTCCGCAAGCGTCAGCCGCGCATCGTGCAGCGGCTGTTTCATCTGCACGCCAAGCTGCTCGGCTGCCTGGCGATCGGGATCGTCTCGGTGTTCCTGTTGCCGGCCGACTGGCCGCTGACGATGCGCCTGCTGTCCGGCTGGGACATCGCCATGGCGGCCTATCTCGCCTTCGTCTTCGTCGCGGTGGCGCCGTCGCCGGTCGAACGGATCAAGCGCCGCGCCGCGATCCAGGACGAAGGCGCGATCGCGCTCTTGCTCCTGACGATGATCGCCGCCTTTGCCAGCCTCGCCGCGCTGATCGTATTGCTCGGCGCCGACGGCAGCGACGAGGGGATCGAGCCCGCGTTCCGGCTGGCGCTGGCGACCGGCACCATCGTGCTGTCGTGGCTGTTCATGCACACGATCTTCGCCTTGCACTACGCCCACGAATATTATGGCGACTGGCGCGACCGGCAGATCGGCGGACTGAATTTCCCCGGCAGCGAACAGCCCGACTATTGGGACTTCTTTTATTTCTCGCTGGTCATCGGCATGACCTCGCAGGTGTCGGACGTCGCCGTCGCCAGCAAGGCGATCCGGCGCGTCGCGACGCTGCACGGCGTGCTGGCGTTCTTCTTCAATCTCGGCATCCTGGCGCTGACCATCAACATGCTTGCCGGCTTCATGACATGATCGGCGAGGCGCACACCGTCTTCATGCTGCTGGCGCTCACCGCGGCGATCGCCGTCCTGGCGCAGCGGATGAAGACGCCGCCCTCGATCTTTCTTGTTGTCGCCGGCATCGGCCTGGCGCTGGTCCCCGGCATTCCGACGGTGGTGCTGGCGCCGGAGACGGTGCTGCTGATCTTTCTGCCGCCGCTGATCTATTCGGCCGGCGTGGCGATGAGCTGGCGGGAGTTCCGCTCCAATCTGCGCCCGATCGCGCTGCTGGCGGTCGGCTGCGTGATCTTCACCACCTGCGCGGTCGCCGCGGTGGCGCATTATGTCCTCGGCATGAACTGGGCGGTCGGCTTCGTGCTCGGTGCCATCATCGCGCCGCCGGATGTGGTGGCGCCGCTTGCTTTGGCGCGCCGGCTCGGCCTGCCGCGCCGGCTCATGGTTATCCTCGAAGGCGAGGGGCTGGCCAACGACGCCACGGCGCTGATCCTCTATCGCTTCGCGGTCGCGGCGGTTGCCACCGGCAGCTTCTCGCTGACGCAGGCATCGGCGACCTTCGCGCTGATCGTCGTCGGCGAGATCGCTTTCGGCATCGGTATCGGCTGGCTCAGCCTGCGGCTGCGTTCGTGGGCGCGCGATCCGCATATCGAGATCATCCTGTCGTTGCTGACGCCCTATGTCGCCTATTGGGTGCCGGAGCATCTCGGCGGTTCCGGCGTGCTCGCCACCGTCGCCTGCGGGCTCTATGTGAGCTGGATCGGGCCGCGGCTGATCTCGGCGGCGACGCGGTTGCAGGGCATCTTCTTCTGGGACTTGATGATCTATGTCATCGAGGGCTTCGTGTTCCTGCTCACCGGCCTGCAAGCGCGCACGCTGATCGAGCGCACGCACGGCTTTTCGATTGCCGACCTGCTGATCGGCACGGCGATCATCACTGCCGTCGTCATCGCCGCCCGCTTCGCGTGGATGTTCCCCGCCATCGATCTGCCGCGGCGAGCGTGGTCGCGGCTGGCGCATCGCGATCCGGCGCCGAATTGGAAATACCAGTTCCTGCTGGCTTTCACCGGCGTGCGCGGCGTCGTCTCGCTGGCGGCGGCGCTGGCGCTGCCGTTCGCGACCGCCGACGGGACGCCGTTCATCGAGCGCGAGGTGATCCTGTTCATCACCTTCGGCGTCATCCTGGTGACGCTGGTCGGGCAGGGGCTGATGCTGCCAACGGTCATCGCCTGGCTCGGCCTCGCCAGGGACGGTAAGGCGGAGCGCCGCCGCGAGCGGATCGCCGAACTCGCGGCGCGCCGCGACGCGGTGCAATCGGCCTACGATCATCTCGAAAGGATCGGCAAAGAGCGCCAGCTCTCCAAGCGCGTGCTGGCGCTGCTCAAGGAGCGGCACGCGCACCGCGTCAGCCAGTTGCCGGACAATCTCGACGACGATCTGTCCGTGGCGATGCTCAATGCCGATGTTCAACTTGAACTGATCGCGGCGGAGCGCGAATTCATCTATCGGCTGTTGCGCGACGGCAAGATCACCGACGAGGCGCGGCGGCGGATCGAGCGCGAGCTTGATCTTGAGGAATCGACGATCGAGGCACGTCGCAGCGAGCGCCCGCCGCTCTGACGATCCGTTGCCTTGCTGCTACCGGAAAACCTGCGGGATCGGCAGCCAGGTGTTCCGCCCCTTGTAATAGAGCGGCTTCCTGTCGTGATGCGCGGCACGATAGGCGGCGTAACGCTGCCGCAGTTCGCGCACCCGCGCCGCCGAGGACTTGATCGGCGTTTGCGGTGCCGCCAGCAGGAACCGCTCCACCGCCCACATATTGCGCGACGCAAAGCGCCAGTCGTAACGGCCGAGCCCGCGCAGATCGACCGGCGCGAAGCCGGTCAGCACGCCGGTATAATCGACATAGGGCTCGAAATAGCTCATCGCCAGCGCGCGCAGCGTACGGAACGCCGGCTTGCGCCCGTGCAGGCCGGGGTCGCGCGAGCGCGCCACCGCGCCCCAGCAGCCGTTCCGGCGATAGATGAAGATGACGTGATCGAGCCCGTCGATCGAACCAAGCTCCAGTGTCAGCGGCGGCAGGCCGTGCTGCTCCAGCACCGTTGCCGCGAATAGCGCCGCTTCGAGGCAGTGCGCGGTGCGCCGCCGCACGACCTCGCGGAAGCCGCGCAGCGTGCCGCCCTGCGTCTCGGCATTGTAGGGCAGCGCATTGAGCCACGCCTGCACTTTCTCCGGCGTGTCGAGACGCCGGATCAGCCGTCGCTCGGCGGCGGTGAAGGCGGACAATAGCGGCAGGACATAGGCGGAGGACGGCATGCGCGCCTTATTCTGCGGCGCGCGCGCCGGCGCCGAAGCGCCGTTCGATATAGTCGATCACCATCTGCTTGAAGTCGGCCGCCAGCGTCGGCCCGCGCAGCGTCGCCGCCTTCCTGCCGTCGATGAACACCGGCGCGGTCGGCTGCTCGCCGGTGCCCGGCAGCGAGATGCCGATATCGGCGTGCTTGCTCTCGCCGGGGCCGTTGACGATGCAGCCCATCACCGCGACGTTGAGCGTTTCGACGCCGGGATAGCGGGTCTTCCACTCCGGCATCGAGTCGCGGATGAAACTCTGGATGTCGGCCGCCAGTTCCTGAAACGTCGTCGAGGTGGTGCGGCCGCAGCCGGGGCACGCTGCCACCAGCGGCACGAAGGTGCGCAGCCCCATGGTTTGCAGCAATTCCTGCGCCACCTGCACCTCGCGGGTGCGGTCGCCGCCAGGCTCCGGCGTCAGCGAGATGCGGATGGTGTCGCCGATGCCCTGTTGCAGCAGCACGCCCATCGACGCCGCCGAGGCGACGATGCCCTTGGTGCCCATGCCGGCCTCGGTCAGCCCGAGATGCAGCGCGTAGTCGGAGCGTCGCGCCAGTTCGGTATAGACCGCGATCAGGTCCTGCACCGCTGAGACCTTGGCGGAGAGGATGATGCGGTTTTTCGGCAGGCCGATCTCCTGCGCCCGTGCCGCCGACAACAGCGCCGACTGCACCATGGCTTCGTGGGTGACGGCGCGTGCCGATAAGGGCGCGCCGGCGGCGTTGTTCTCGTCCATCAGCCGGGTCAGCAAGTCCTGATCGAGCGAACCCCAGTTGACGCCGATGCGCACCGGCTTGCCGTAACGGATGGCAGTCTCGACGATCTGGGTGAATTGCGGATCGCGCTTGTTCTTGAAGCCGACATTGCCCGGATTGATCCGGTATTTGTCGAGCGCCT
>Ga0180221_1001973_pt1 | contig 12646 bp, 13 predicted proteins | sample eDN5th37CKraftMG_FD_151339 | JGI IMG/M metagenome (GOLD analysis project Ga0180221, IMG submission 151339) | Enriched Miracle-Growth compost microbial communities from Emeryville, California, USA - eDNA 5th pass 37_C Kraft MG (version 2) (version 2) ...
GAAGCATATGCCTACATCCCCGACCCGATGAACAAGGGCGTTCTTCTCATCGTGCCGGAGAAAGCGGAAATCGTCCTTCGCATTTATCAAGAATATCACGATGGCAAATCCCAGAAGGCGATCTGCCGGGATTTGACCGCCGAGGACGTCCCCGCGCCACGGGGCAAGCGGTGGGCACCGTCCGCCCTAATTGGCTCCGCTGATTGAGGATCGGGAATACTCCGTAACCCGCAATACAAGGGCAAGCCGATCTGGGGCAAAAACCGAATGCTGAAAGACCCTGACACCGGCAAGCGCGTGTCCCGGCCCAACCCTGAGAGCGAACGACGCCCCCATCTGGAGATTGTGCCTCCAGCCCTGTTTGATGCCGTGCAGGCCCAGCTAGAGGCGCGAGCTAACGGAACGCGAAGTGGCATCGTCAACAAGCGTCGCCCCGCGCGCCTGCTGTCCGGCCTTATCAAGTGCGGCGCTTGCCGTTCCGGCATGGCCGTTTCGGGCATGGACAAGAGTGGACGGACCCGCCTTCGCTGTTCGGCGCACACCAATTCGGGGGCCTGCCCGAACCCGCAGACCTTCTACCTTGGCGATGTGGAGGCGCTTGCTATCGACACCCTGACCGAGGAACTTCGCACCGAGGAACAGGTGAACCCTTATGCCAAGGCATGGCTGGAGGGACGCCATAAGGAAGCCGCTAAGGATATGGCCCGCCGCGCCAAGGCGAAACGCGCCTGAAAGCCACTGGCAAGGAACTGGAGCGCATCACCGCTATGATGATTAAGGGGCTTGGCGATGAACAGGCCCTAGATGCCGCTTCCAAGGAATTGGGCGTGGAGCGCGACCGGCTCAAAGCCGAACTGGAGAAAGAGCCGCCCGCGTCTAACATCGTCGTGCATCCGGCTGCTGTTCCCGGTTCGCTAAAAGCCTGCTCAAGTCGCGGGACTATCTGCATTCAGCCAAGGCCAAGCGGGAACTGCTCCTGCATGACCTGCACGATAGGGGCGATCTGCATCAGCTTGTCCGTGAAGTCGTGGCGTCCGTCACCCTATCCCGCAATGAGGAAGGGCGCATGTGCGCCGAGGTGGCCACTTAGCTGGATCATTTCACCGTGGAAGGGGGGCAACCCCTTGGGGGCCGTCAAAGTGGTAGCGGAGGAGGGACTTGAACCCCCGACACGCGGATTATGATTCCGCTGCTCTAACCAGCTGAGCTACTCCGCCCCGGATCGGGCCGTCGCCGAACAAATCGGTGACGAGGGCGGCGCTATAGGCGGCGCAAACATGACGGTCAACTGGCGGAATGCGCGCGCGCGCGATAGAGCGAGGGCGAATCGAACCGTCGGAACAGGGGCGGAAAAGGAGGCAGAGGGAAGCATGGCTTTGGATCGTTATGATGTGCTGATCGTCGGTGCGGGCCATGGCGGGGCGCAGGCCGCGCTGATGCTGCGCCAGCAGAAGTTCGAGGGGACGGTCGCGCTGCTCGGTGACGAGCCGGAGCCCCCTTATGAGCGCCCTCCCCTCTCCAAGGACTATTTCTCGGGCGAGAAGAGCTTCGAGCGCATCCTGATCCGTCCGGCCGCCTTCTGGGGCGAACGCAATGTCGATCTGCTGCTTGGCCGGCGCGTGATCTCGGTCGATCCGGCCGCACACAGCGTCACGACCGACGACGGCGCCACAATCGGCTATGGCACCCTCGTCTGGGCGACGGGCGGCAGCCCGCGCCGGCTGGCCTGCGAGGGCCACGACCTTGTCGGTGTCCATGCGGTGCGCACGCGCGCCGATGTCGACGCGATGCTCGAGGAGATCGACCGGGTCGAGAATGTCGTCGTGATCGGCGGCGGCTATATCGGGCTGGAGGCGGCGGCGGTCCTCACCAAGTTCGGCAAGAAGGTGACGGTGCTGGAGGCGCTCGACCGCGTGCTGGCGCGCGTGGCGGGCGAGCCGCTCTCGCGCTTCTACGAGGCCGAGCATCGCGCGCACGGGGTCGATGTCAGGCTGGGCGTCAAGGTGGAGGGCATCGTCGGCTTCCAGCCCGTCGACGCAACGGTCGGTCCCGCGCGCGTGACGGGCGTGCAGGTGGAGGGGCATGGCGTGATCCCGGCCGAGATGGTGATCGTCGGCATCGGCATCCTGCCCGCGGTGGAGCCGCTGCTGGCGGCGGGTGCGGCGGGAGGGAACGGCGTCGATGTCGACGGGCTTTGCCGCACCTCGCTGCCCGACATCTATGCGATCGGCGATTGCGCGGCGCATGAGAACGGCTTTGCCGGGGGCGCGCGCATCCGCCTCGAATCGGTCCAGAACGCCAATGATCAGGCGAGCGTCGTGGCCAAGGCGATCATGGGCCATGCCGAGCCCTATCATGCCGTCCCCTGGTTCTGGTCGAATCAGTATGACCTGCGGCTCCAGACGGTGGGCCTGTCGACCGGGCATGACGAGGTGGTGCTGCGCGGCGATCCTTCGACGCGGAGCTTCTCCGTGATCTATCTGAAGGGCGGGCGCGTGATCGCGCTCGATTGCGTCAACGCCACCAGAGATTATGTCCAGGGCCGCGCGCTGGTGACGGGCGGCGTCTCCGCGCCCCGTGATCGGCTTGCCGACACCGAAACCCCGCTCAAGACGCTCGTCTGACGCTGTTTGCCGCTCCTTTCGGGCGCGGGAACCGGGCGGCCTCCGTCTCGTTCCGACTCGGGAAACGACCTGTAAGGGAAGATGGCGATGGAGCTTTCGGTGCCGCTTGACACGATCTGCCGCCTCATCGTGCGCGCGCGCGAGCTGGAGGCGCAGGTCCCCGCGATCGAGAATGACGACGAGGAGGATCCCGAGGCTTCGGACGATGATCGCGCGGTGCTGGAGGATGAGGCGAACGAGGTGGTGGAGGCGGAGATCATCGCCTTGCTCGACGATCTCGCCGACGACCAGATTGCCGAGGTGCTCGCGCTCGCCTGGGTCGGCCGGGGCACCTACGACGCCAGCGAATGGGAGGAGGCGCTGGAGGAGGCGCAGGACAGCGACGGCGAGGATCAGGTCGACCAGCTCCTCGAAATGCCCATGCTGGCCGCCTATCTGGAGGCGGGCCTGAGCGCGTTCGACCTTAGCTGCGAGGGGATCGGCCAGATCGACTGACGCGGCGGTGCGTTCGGCCCGCCTCCCGGCCCGATTTCCCGACATCCCGCTTGCCCGCGCCTCTTCATGGAGCCATCAGGCGGCCGACGTTCCATGGCGAAGCGAGGCCGCATGCAGATCGTGCTGATCCCCGGATTGATGAATGACGGCTGGGTGTGGCGCCATCAGGTGGGGCCGCTGTCGCGCGTCGCACCGGTACGGATCGCGTGCAATGACGGCTGCGACAGCCTCGCCGCGATGGCCGCGCGCATCCTGCGCGAGCCGGGCGATCGCCTGTGGGTGGCCGGCCATTCGATGGGCGGGCGCGTCGCGCTCGAAACCTTCGCGCAGGCGCCCGGGCGGATCGCCGGGCTGGCCCTGCTCGACACCGGCGCGCACGGCCCCGCCGGCGAGGCGGAAGCGGCGGGGCGGCTGCGCCTTGTCGATATCGCGCGGACGCAGGGGCTGCGCGCGGTCGCGCGCGACTGGCTGCCGCCGATGCTGGGAACGGCGGCGCGCCGGGACGCGGCCCTGATCGAGGGCATCACCACGATGCTGGAGCGCTGCCCGGCGGAGATATTCGCGCGCCAGCAGCAAGCGCTTCTCAGCCGGGAGAACAGGATGCCGCTGCTCCCCGCCATCGCCTGCCCCACGCTTGTCGCGACGGGCAACGAGGATGCGTGGGCATCGCCCGCCCAGCATGCCGAGATGGCGTCGGGCATCCCCGGCGCGACGCTCGCGGTGATCGAGGGTGCGGGGCACATGCTGCCGGTGGAGGCGCCCGAGGCGCTGACCCGCCTCCTGCTCGACTGGCTGGCGCGGGGCCGGGACGCGGAAGGATGAGGGGCAGTTCGGCGGCCCCGACCGCGGGAGCCGCCCCGTCCGCCGGTCAGCCCTGCGTCGCGAGCTGCTTTTCGAGGTCGCCCAGTATCTTGTAGCAGGGCAGGACCTGCGCGACCGAGCTGTTCGGCTCGCGCCCCTCGCGGATCGCGGCGATGAATTCGCGGTCCTGAAGCTCGATGCCGTTCATCGATACCGCGACCTTGCTGACGTCGATCTTCTCTTCCTTGCCGTCCACCAGATCGTCGTAGCGCGCGATATAGGTCCCGTTGTCGCAGATATAGCGGAAGAAGGTGCCCAGCGGCCCGTCATTGTTGAAGCTCAGCGACAGCGTGCAGATCTTGCCGCCGCTGGTGCGCAACTGGATCGACATGTCCATGGCGATACCGAGCACGGGGTGCTTGGGGCCCTGCACGGCGTTGGCGATGGTGATCTCCTCGCCCGCCTGATAGCGGAACAGGTCCACCGTGTGCGCGGCATGATGCCACAGCAGATGATCGGTCCACGAACGCGGCTGGCCCAGCGCGTTCATGTTGGTGCGCCGGAAGAAATAGGTCTGCACGTCCATCTGCTGGACGGAAAGCTCGCCCGCCGTGATCCGGTTGTGCATCCACTGGTGCGAGGGATTGAAGCGCCGCGTATGGCCCACCATCGCGATCTTGCCGGTCTCCTTCTGGACCTTCAACACCTCCTCGGCCTCCGCCCAGCTATCCGCGAGCGGGATCTCCACCTGGACATGCTTGCCCGCCTTCATGCACGCGATCGCCTGCCGGGCGTGCATCTGGGTGGGCGTGCACAGGATCACCGCGTCGACATCGGCGCGCGCCAGCGCGTCCTCCAGTTCGGTAGAGACATGGCCGGCGCCATATTTCCTCGCCACCTCCTGCGCCTGCTCGAGCGTGCGGCTGACGATCGAGGTGATCTCGACGCCCTCGATATTCCTGAGGCCGTCGAGATGCTTGATGCCGAAAGCCCCGGCGCCGGCGAGCGCGATGCGCATGGTTTGTCTCCTGTTCGTCGTCCCGGCGGAGGCCGGATGGATAAGGGCGGGCATCGCCCGAAGCCCGGGAATCTAGCTGACGGGCTCCAGCACGAGATGCCCGACCGCCGTGTTCGAGGCGGGAACGTGATAGTGCCGGTGCAGTTCCTTCACCCTGGGCCCCAGCGCGCCGCGCATGATGAGCCACATCACCATCTCGATCCCCTCCGATCCCGTCTCGCGGAGATATTCGATGTGCGGGATATGGCGCAACCGCTCCGGATTGGCGGTGAGGTCGTCCAGGAAGGCGGTGTCCCACGGCTTGTTGATCAGGCCCGCGCGCGGCCCCTGGAGCTGGTGGCTCATGCCGCCGGTGCCCCAGATCTGCACGTTCAGGTCCTCCGGAAAGCTCGCGACCGCGCGCCCGATCGCCTCGCCCAGCGCATAGCAGCGATTGCCCGAGGGCGGCGGATAGGTGACGACGTTGACCGCGAGCGGCACGACCTTCACCGGCCATTCCGCCGGCTGGTTGAACATCAGCGAGAGCGGCACGGTCAGGCCGTGATCGACGTCCATCTGGTTGATGATGGTCATGTCGAACTCGTCGAGGATGCAGCTCTGCGCGATATGCCAGGCGAGGTCGGGATGGCCGATCACGTCGGGCACCGGGCGCGGGCCCCAGCCCTCGTCCGCCGACTTGTAGCGTTCCGCGCAGCCGATCGCGAAAGTCGGGATGATGTTCATGTCGAACGCGGACGCATGGTCGTTATAGACCAGGATCACGACATCGGGCTTTTCCTGCTTTTCCCACTGGCGCGTCCATTCGAAGCCCGCGAAGCAGGCTTCCCAATAGGGCTCATGCGTCTTGCCGTTGTCGATCGCTGCACCGAGCGCGGGAACATGGCTGGCGGCGACACCCGCCGTGATGCGCGCCATCTCAGCGGCCCTCCCCGGGCATATTGTCCTTCTTCGAACGATTGCCGTCGGGCGAGCGTCCGCCGGCGATCATCATCGCCTGATAGTCCTCCGCGCTCATCCCCGTCATCGTGCCGACGGCCTGGAGGAAGCTGATCTCGTCGGTGAAGAACACCTTGGAAAGGAAATAGACGTTTCCCCCCTCGTCGATCGCGCGGTTATAGTCGCGGTCGAGGATCGACTGCTTCTGCGCCTCGGTCATCGGCCATTCGTCGAGATAGGCGCGCTCGTCCGCCTTGAAGCGGGCGCGGTTCTCCGCCTTCATCAGGCTCATGCAGAACTGGTTGAGCCAATAGCCCTTGCGCGCGCGCGCGGCGGTGAACACCCGCGTTCCGGGAATATCCTCGAACTCCGCGAGATAGGAATGGATGTCGGTCATGCTTGCCATCGGCGTCAGTCTGCCCAGTAGAGGCGCATCGGATTGGCGACGAGCAGCTTCTCCTGAAGCTCCTGCGTCACTGCGATGCGCGGGATGATGTCGACGAGCCTGCCATCGTCGGGCATGTGGCTCTTCAGGTTGGGATGCGGCCAGTCGGTGCCCCACAGCACCCGATCGGGAAAACGCTCGACCACGCGGCGCGCGAAGGGGACGAAATCGTCATAGGCGGGCGGGCCGGATTTCGACAGCCGGTCGGGACACGTCACCTTCGACCAGATGTTGGGATTTTCCTCCATGAACCTGAGGAACAATCCGAATTCCGGGCCGTCCACATCCTTCGTCACGTCCGGCCGGCCCATATGGTCGACCACCACCGTCGTCGGCAGCGAGGTGAAGAAATCCCATTTCTCGGCAAGATCGCTCGCCTCGAAATAGATCACGACATGCCAGCCGAACGCGGCGATCTTCTCGATGATGCCCAGATAATAAGCGTCGGGCTTGGGATCGACGAGGCGCTTCACATAATTGAAGCGCACGCCGCGCACGCCCGCCTCTTGCATCTCGGCCAGTTCGTCATGGCCGATGTCGGGCCGCACCGTGGCGACGCCCCGCGCCTTGCCGTTCGCGCGGCGCACGGCGTCGATCATCGCGCGATTGTCGGCGCCGTGGCAGGTCGCCTGCACGACGACGTTGCGATCGAACCCCAGGAAGTCGCGCAGCGCGAACAGCTTTTCCCAGCCCGCGTCGCACGGCGTATATTTGCGCTCGGGCGCATAGGGGAAGACATCCCCCGGCCCGAACACATGGCAATGGGCGTCCACCGCGCCCGGCGGCGGGGTGAAGGCCGGCCGGGACGGATCGGGATGGAAGGGCAGCCAGTCGGCATCCATCGTGAAGGCGGGGGCGGAAGCCATGGTCAGAGCCCCCGCGCCTTCAGCAGCGCGTCGAGGCGCGGAAAGACGCGTCGCGCATTGCCCTCGAAGATCGCGTGCTTCGCCTCGGCGCCGATCTCCAGCGCGTCGATATAGCGCTTGGTATCATCGAAATAATGCCCGGTCTGCGGATCGATGCCCCGCACCGCGCCGACCATCTCGGACCCGAACAGGATGTTCTTGGTGTCGATCACGTCGGCCAGCAGGTCGATCCCCGGCTGATGATAGACGCAGGTGTCGAAATAGACGTTGTTCATCAGATACTGGTCGAGCGCAGGCTTCTTCAGCATGTCGGCCAGCCCGCGGTAGCGCCCCCAATGATAGGGCACCGCGCCGCCGCCATGCGGGATGATGAAGCGCAGCGTCGGGAAATCGCGGAACAGATCGCCCTCGATCAGCTGCATGAAGGCGATCGTGTCGGCCGCGATGTAGAAGGCGCCGGTGGCATGCATCGCCGGATTGCACGAACCGGAGACGTGGATCATCGCCGGCACGTCCAGCTCGACCATCTTCTCGTACATCGGATACCAGTAGCGATCCGTCAGCGGCGGCGCGGTGAAATGGCCGCCGCCGGGATCGGGATTGAGGTTGCAGCCGATGAAGCCTAGCTCGCCGACGCAGCGTTCCAGCTCCGCGATCGAATTTTCCAGCCCCGTGTCGGGCGATTGCGGCAGCATGCACACGCCCGCGAACGTCTCGGGAAACAGCCCGACGACGCGTGCGATAAGGTCGTTGCAGCGGCGCGCCCATTCCCGGCTCACCGCCGCGTCGCCGACATGATGCGCCATGGCGGACGCGCGCGGAGAGAAGATCGTCATGTCCGCGCCCCGCTCCCTGATGAGGCGAAGCTGGTTCTTCTCGATCGTCTCGCGAATCTCGTCGTCGGAAATCGCGGGGTAGGCCGGCGCGGCGCCACCCGCCTTGAACGCCGCCTTCTGCTGCTCGCGCCACAGATTATGGGGCTCGGGCGCGGTGGTGTAATGGCCGTGGCAATCGATGATCATCGGCACCTTCATCCTCTCCAACCGATCCTAGACGAACGGGGTTGATATATCAACTTTTGGTTGCGCTGGCCCTTATCGCATCGGCGAGCGCCGCGACGGTCGGCGCGCCCAGTGCGTCGCGGAACTGCGCCGCCCAGTCCTGCCGCCCGGCGGTCGCGGCGGCCATCAGCGGCGCGATGCCGGTCTCCTCGACGGTGCGCGCCGCCTCGCGCATCTCCTCGGCGCGGCGCGTGCCATGCTCGATCGATCGGGAGATCATGTAGAGGGCGAGCCTCTCCCAATCGTCGGAGGGCAACAGGTTGGAGAGCGAGCCCAGCACCTCCCTCTCGACGCCCCAGGCGCGCGCGGCGAGCATCGACTCGGCGAGCAGCGCCTCGGTGCCCTTGACCATCACCGAGCGACAGAGCTTGGTGGCCGACGCCTTGCCCAGCTCCTCCGAATAGAAGGAGGCTCCGTCGAAGCCGAGCGCCCCGGCGACGCCCGCGAAATCACGCGCGTGCGGCCCGCCCAGCAGGATCGGGGCGGTGATCCGCTTCGGCTCGATCGGCGCCATCACCGCCGCCTCGACATAGCGCCCGCCGGCCGCCTCCACGGCACGCGCGCTCGCCTGCTTCTGCCCCGGCGAGGCGGAGTTGAGATCGAGGAACCAGGCGCCCGGCGCCAGCCCCATCGCCGCCGCCTCGGCCGCCGCGAGATCGTTGGCGGCGGTGACGGCGCTGATAACGAGTGCCGCGTCCCCGACCGCCTCCGCGGCGGAATGCGCGGGCACGATCCCCAGCGCGGCGGCGTTGCGCGAGGGGGGGCTGTCGAAATCGGGGAATTTCACGTCCCAGGCCGCGAGATCGCGCTCGCCGCGCGCACGCAGGTCCTCGGCGAGGACGCGGCCGACCTCCCCCAGCCCGATGAGCGCGATCCTCATTGCCCGGCCCAGACGGCGCCCGGAACGAACACATCGCCACGCATCAGCAGCCGCGCCGTGCGCAGCAGCGCCGCCTGCCGGACCTTCACCGCGCCGCCCTCGATCGCGACGTCCATCGACACGGTGAAAAAGCCGGTGGGATGCTCGACCTCGATATTGGAGGGGTCGCGGACGCTCGCCACCTCGGCCGCGACCGATCCCGGAACGAGGCAGGCGGTGGCGACGGAGACCGCGCCAAACACGCCGATCGCCTCATGGACACGGTGGGGGATGAAGGTGCGCGTCGCCACCACCCCGCCATGCTGCGCAGGCGCGAGCAGGCTCATCTTCGGCACGGTGTTGCCGGTCACGTCACCCAGGTTCATCAGCGGGCCGGCGGCGAGGCGGATCGCCTCCACCTTCGCGCGCACCGCCTCGTTCGCCTCAATGGCGGCGGGCTCTTCATAGCCGGTCAGCCCGACGTCGGCGGCCTTCAGGCAGACCACCGGCATCCCGTTGTCGATGCAGGTGACGCGCACGCCCGCGATCACATCCACCGCATTGCCCGTCGGCAGCAGCGCCCCGCAGGACGAGCCCGCGACGTCGAGGAAATCGATCGGGATCGGCGCATGGCCGCCGGGAACGCCGTCGATCCGCGCATCGCCGTCATAGCGCACCGCGCCACCCGGCGTCTGGACATGGGCGACCGCGAGGCTCTGCGTGTTCTCCATCCAGATGCGGACCGAGGTGACCTCGCCCTGCGCCGCGACCAGCCCCTCCTCGATCGCGAACGGGCCGACCGCGGCAAGAAGGTTGCCGCAATTCTGCTTGTCGGACACCTCGGCGCGATCGGGCCAGACCTGGAGGAAGAGATAGTCCACGTCCGCGTCCGCCCGCTCGGAGCGCTTCACCACCGCGACCTTGCTGGTCAGCGGATGGGCGCCGCCCATGCCGTCGATCTCGCGCGGATCGGGCGATCCCATCGCGGCGAGCAGCACGGCATCGCGCGTCGCGCGATCCGCCGGCAGGTCCCCGGCCCGGAAATAGAGCCCCTTGGAGGTTCCTCCCCGATATACGGAGCAGCGGATCGCGGCCTGTCTCATCTCTGCGTCAATCCTCCGCGTCCACGTAGCGCAGGCCCTTCTCGGCCAGTCGCTCGCGCATCTTGTAGAGATCGAGGCCAAGCTCGCCGGCGGCGAGGCGTGCTCGCTTGTCGCCCTCATTGGCTTCGCGCGCCTGCGCCTTCTTCAGCACCTCGGCGGCGTCCTCGCGGCGCACGCAGACCACGCCGTCATCGTCGGCCACGATCACGTCGCCCGGCCGCACCAGCGCGCCCGCGCAGACGATCGGCGTCTGGACGTTGCCCACCGTCTCCTTGATCGTGCCCTGCGCGAAGATCGCCCTGGACCAGACGGGGAATTTCATCCCGGTAAGATCGGCGACGTCGCGCACACCCGCGTCCATGATGAGGCCGCGCACGCCATGCGCCATCAGGCTGGTGGCGAGCAGATCGCCGAAATAGCCGTCCTCGCACGGCGATGAGGGCGAGACGACGAGGATGTCGCCGGACTTCGCCTGCTCGACCGCGACGTGGATCATCCAGTTGTCGCCGGGCGACACCTCGCAGGTCAGCGCATTGCCCGCGATCCGCGCCGGCCGATAGATCGGGCGCATATAGGCCGCGAGCAGGCCGGTGCGGCCCTGCGCCTCATGAATGGTCGCCACGCCCAGCTTCGCGAGCCCGTCGACGATCTCCATATCGGTGCGCCTGGTGTTGCGGACGACGACGCCCATGACTGATCCTTCCCATGCCGGTTACGCGGTTGTCATAGCAACCAACTCAACGTCCGGGCAAGCATCCGGCGCGCCGCCATCGTCCTGCGCCCGGTTCGCGGCGGAGGGAATATGGGAAGCGGGCGGGTGCAGCGAAAGTGCGCTGGCGGTAGCGCGCGGGCGGGTCTTGGGGCAGCATGAAGGACGGTGCCAGCATGATTGGAGACTGACTGCGATGATCGACCTTTATACCGCCGCCACCCCCAATGGATGGAAGGCCTCGATCATGCTCGAGGAAACGGGGCTGGCCTATGAGCCACATGTGTTGAGCCTGGGCGATCAGGATCAGAAGAAGCCCGATTTCCTGAAGATCAACCCCAATGGCCGCATCCCCGCGATCGTCGATCGCGACGCGGGCGATTTCGCTGTATTCGAATCGGGCGCGATCCTCATTTATCTCGCCGAAAAGACCGGCCGCCTGCTCCCCACCGATGCGAAGGGGCGCAGCGTCACGCTGCAATGGCTGTTCTGGCAGAATGCGGGGCTCGGGCCGATGATGGGCCAGCTCAACGTCTTTCGCCGCTATTTCCCCGAGCACCTGCCCGCTGCGATCGATCGCTACGAGCGCGAGAGTTATCGCCTGTTCGGGGTGATGGAAGGCCGGCTCAAGGACCACCAATATCTGAACGGCCTCGATTACTCGATCGCCGACATCTCGGCATGGCCCTGGATCCGCGGCCATTTCTGGTCCGGCCTGAGCCTGGAGAACTTCCCCGCGCTCACCCGCTGGCACGACGAGGTGAAGGCGCGCGACGCCGTCCAGCGCGGCCTCACCGTCGCCCCGCCGCAGGACATCGAAGGGTCCGAACGCGAGAAGGCGGTCGCGGCGGCGAAGAAGATGCTCGCCTGAGACGATCCGGCGCCCCGGCACCGCGCCGGGGCGCCGACCCGATTTTCGCTTATATCTCGACCTGGCTGCCCAGTTCCACCACGCGGTTGGTGGGCAGCTTGAAGAATTCCATCGCGCTTTCCGCGTTGCGCAGCATCCAGGCGAACAGCTTCTCGCGCCAGATCGCCATGCCCGGCCGCGACGAAGGCAGCAGCGTCTGCCGCGCCAGGAAGAAGCTGGTGTCCATCATCTTGAACTGCGGCCCGCAATCGGTGGTGCCGGCCAGCGCGGCGGGCACGTCGGGCTCCTCCATGAAGCCGTAGCGCACGACGAGGCGGTAGAAGCCCTGCCCCAGATCCTCCATCGACGTGCGGTAGCACACGTCGACGAAGGGTATGTCCTCGATCTTGACCGTGAGCAGAATCACCCGCTCGTGCAGCACCTTGTTATGCTTCAGATTGTGGAGCAGCGCATGGGGCACGCCGTCGGCCGACGAGGTCATGAACACTGCCGTGCCCGGCACGCGGGTCGCCGAATTGGCGGCGGACTTCACGAACACCTTCACCGGCATCGCCGATTCGCGCATCCGCGCGATCATGAGCGTGCGTCCGCGCGCCCAGGTGGTGAGCATCGTGAAGGCGATGAAACCGACGAGCAGCGGGAACCAGCCGCCGTCGGGCACCTTGGTCAGATTCGCGCTGAAATAGCCGAAATCGACGCAGAAGAAGGCGAACACCAGCAGCCCCGCGCCGAACACGTTCCATTTCCACAGGCTGTAGAGCACCACCGCGAGCAGGAAGGTGTCGATCAGCATCGCGCCCGTTACCGCGATGCCGTAGGCGGCGGCCAGGTTCGTCGAGGTCTGGAAGGTCAGCACCA
>Ga0180221_1001975_pt1 | contig 12611 bp, 9 predicted proteins | sample eDN5th37CKraftMG_FD_151339 | JGI IMG/M metagenome (GOLD analysis project Ga0180221, IMG submission 151339) | Enriched Miracle-Growth compost microbial communities from Emeryville, California, USA - eDNA 5th pass 37_C Kraft MG (version 2) (version 2) ...
CCAGCGACAGGAAGATCGCGAGGGGGAGCGTGCGGGTCGGACCGAGCTCGTTCTGCAGGCCGATCCAGGTGATGAGGACGGCGAACGTGACCGTCGCGACGACCAGCACGCCCAGCTTCGTCTTGAGCGAACGCAGCGGGTCGAGCGGCCGCACGTCGGGCAGGCGGTGGTGCTCCTTGCGCCGCGGCGCGCCCGGCGCGGCGTCGCCGGGAGCGGGGTCCATCAGGACTCCGGCGGCTCGAACGCGTACCCGACGCCGTGCACGGTGCGGATGAGGTCCGGCCCGAGCTTGCGGCGCAGCGCCTTGATGTGCGAGTCGACCGTGCGGGTGCCGCTCGCGTCGGCCCAGTCCCACACCTCGGCGAGCAGGCGCTCGCGCGTCTGCACCGTCTTGGGCGAGCTCGCGAGCATGACGAGCAGCTCGAACTCCGTCGGGGTGAGGTGCACCTCGTCGCCCCCGCGGTGCACGCGGCGCTGGGCGCGGTCGATCGTCACGTCGCCCATCACCATCGGCGGGTCGGCGGGCGTGGTCACCGCGGCCTGCTGCGCGCGCTCCACGCGGCGCAGCAGCGCCTTGACCCGGGCGACCAGCTCGCGCATGGAGAACGGCTTGGTCATGTAGTCGTCGGCGCCGACGCCGAGGCCCACGAGCATGTCGGTCTCGTCGTCCCGCGCCGTGAGCATGAGGATCGGCACGGGGTGGTCCGCCTGGATGCGACGGGTGACCTCGAGGCCGTCGATGCCGGGCAGCATGACGTCCAGCACGATCGCGTCCGGGTGCAGGCGGGAGGCGGCGTCGACGCCGGCGAGGCCGTCGCGCGCCACCTCGACGCGCCAGCCCTCGGCGGACAGACGCTGCGCGATGGCGGCCGCGATCGCGGGCTCGTCCTCGACGACGAGCACGGTGGCGTTCTGCTGGCCGGACGTGCCCGAGGTGCCCGGGGCGCCCGGAGGGGTCGCGGTGGTCATGGTGACATCTTGCACCGGCATGCTGGGGGAGCGCTGAGCACACGCTGTCCGGGGCCGACTGTCCCGATACGATCGGAGCACGATGGACGACAGTCGATATCACGCGCGGCCGCCCGCGCCGTCACCCTTGGACAGCCCGCCGCCCGGAGGCCCGGTGCGGCCGCGCCGCACCCGCGGGAGCCGCTCGTGCTAGGCGACGTCCTCATGATCGTGCTCGGCGTCGTGCTCACCGCGGGGACCGCGGTCTTCGTCGCCAGCGAGTTCTCGCTCGTCACCCTCGACCCCGCGGTCCTGGGGGCCGACGACGAGGAGGGCGACAGTCCTCCGCCCGGCAGCGACACGGCGAGCCGCCCGTCCGACCGACGGGACCGGGCCGTGCGCGCCGGGCTCAAGCACCTGTCGACGGAGCTCAGCTCCGCCCAGGTCGGCATCACCATCACCACCATCCTGCTGGGCTACACGGCCCAGCCCGCGCTCCTGTCGGTGTTCTCCGAGGCGTTCGCGACCACGGCGCTGGGCCGCGGCGTCGCCGGCGTCCTGGCGGGGGTGCTCGCGCTGGTCGTGGTCAACGCGTTCTCGATGCTCTTCGGCGAGCTGATCCCCAAGAACTTCGCGCTCTCCACGCCGCACGCCACGGCGCGGCTCGTCGTGCCGGTGCAGCGCGTGTTCACCATGCTGTTCCGGCCGCTGGTGGCCGTGCTCAACGGCTCTGCCAACGCGCTGCTGCGCCGGGTCGGCGTCGAGCCGCGCGAGGAGCTGTCGGGCGCCCGCTCGTCGTCCGAGCTGCTGTCCCTCGTGCGGCGCTCGGCGCAGGAGGGCACGCTCGACCCGTCCGTCGCGACCCTGCTCGCCAACTCCCTCGAGCTGGACGAGCTCTCCGCGCGCGACGTCATGACCGACCGGATGCGCATGGCCGTCGTCGAGCGGGACACCACCGCCGCCGAGGTCGTCGCCCTGGCGCGCCGCACCGGCCACTCGCGGTTCCCGGTGATCGGCGAGGACCGCGACGACGTCGTGGGGCTCGTGCACCTGCGCCGGGCGGTCGGCGTGCCCCACGACCGGCGCGAGGAGGTGCCCGCCGCGGCGCTCATGGTCGACGCGCCGCGGGTGCCCGAGACGGTGCGCCTCGGCCCGCTGCTCGTCGAGCTGCGGGGGCTCGGCCTGCAGATGGCGGTGGTCGTGGACGAGTACGGCGGCACGTCCGGCATCGTCACGCTCGAGGACGTCGTCGAGGAGCTCGTGGGCGACGTCGCGGACGAGCACGACCCGCGCCGCGCGGGCATCGTGCGAGGCGCCGACGGCTCGTGGGTCGTGCCCGGGGGGCTGCGGCCGGACGAGCTCGCCGAGCGCACGGGCCTGGAGGTCCCCGAGGGGCCCGCCTACGAGACGCTCGGCGGCCTGGTCATGGCGGAGCTGGGGAGGGTGCCCGAGGTGGGTGACGAGGTCGAGACCGACGGCGTGCGGCTGCGCGTGGAGGCCATGGACACCCGGCGCGTGGAGCGCCTGCGGGTCGTGGGCGAGGAGGACGCACGATGAGCCCCGGGACCGCCCTCCTGGTCGGCGTGCTGCTGCTCGCCGGCAACGCCTTCTTCGTCGGCGCCGAGTTCGCCGTCATCTCCGCGCGCCGCAGCGCCATCGAGCCGCGCGCGGAGGCCGGCGACCGGCGCGCGCGCACGGCCCTGTGGGCCATGGAGCACGTCTCCCTCATGCTCGCGTGCGCCCAGCTCGGCGTGACGGTCTGCTCGACCGGCCTGGGCATCGTCGCCGAGCCGGCGCTCGCCCACCTCCTCGAGGTGCCGTTCCACGCGCTCGGGCTGCCCGACTCCCTCGTGCACCCCGTCGCGCTCGTCATCGCGCTCTCGATCGTCGTGTACCTGCACGTGGTGCTCGGCGAGATGGTGCCCAAGAACCTCGCCGTCGCCGGCCCCGAGACGGCCGCCCTGTGGTTCGCGCCGCCCCTCGTGCTGCTGGGCCGGGCGGTGCGCCCGGTGATCGCGGCGCTCAACTGGGTCGCCAACCACGCGGTGCGGCTCGCCGGGGTGGAGCCCAAGGACGAGGTCGCCTCCGCGTTCACGGCGCAGGAGGTCCAGTCGATCGTGGAGCACTCGCAGGCCGAGGGCGTGCTCCGCGACGAGCAGGGCCTGCTGACCGGCGCGATCGAGTTCTCCTCGCGCACCGCCGGGGACGTCATGGTCTCCGTGGACGAGCTGGTCACGGTCGGGCCCGAGGCCACGCCCGACGACGTCGAGCACCTCGTGGCCCGCACCGGGTTCAGCCGGTTCCCCGTGCACGGGGACGACGCCCTGCGCGGCTACCTGCACCTCAAGGACGTCCTGTACGCGTCCAACGGGGACCGGTTCGACCCCGTCCCCGCCTGGCGGGTGCGGGCGCTCGCGTCCGTGCGGCCCCAGGACGAGGTGGAGGACGCCCTGCGCGCCATGCAGCGCTCGGGGGCGCATCTGGCACGCGTCGAGGGGCCCGACGGCGTGCTGGGGGTCGTCTTCCTCGAGGACATCCTCGAGGAGCTCGTCGGCGAGGTCCGGGACGCCATGCAGCGGCGTCCGTGAGCAGGCCCGTGAGCAGATCCGTGAGCAGCGTGGACACCCTCCCACCGCGACGTGGTGCCGCGCCCGGCCGACGACCGGTGGACGGGGACTTGGCGCAGGGGCCCGACCCCGTTATGGTTCCGAGACGGATCGCCTCGGGCGACCGCGTGGGTCACACGCGGCGCAGGCGGTCCGTGTTTCAGGACGGGACAGCCCGGACGGCCATGGCGGCCGCCCTGGTGCGAGCGCGGAGGTGCCGTGGAGGCGACGTCGCAGGGTGACGCGACCGCACCGCGCTCCCGTCGCGAGATCCGGGAGGCCGAGCTCGCACGGGCCGGCAAGAAGCCCCGTCGTCGCCCCGCCACCCCCGCGCGCGGCGACCGCTCCGCCGGCCGCCACGCCGCTCCCGCGGGCCACGCCTGGGTCACCCGCCTGACCGTGCTGGGCTCGCTGGCCGCCGCCACGATCGCGGCCCCCGTCCTCGCCGAGGACCACGGCCCGGGCGGCTCCCCGTTCGACCTCGACACCCAGCCCACGGGCCCCTCCACCCTCGCGCTGCTCGAGCAGGGCGTCGACACCCCGCGCACCTCCCAGGGGATCGCGGCCGCCCCGCGCGACGTCCGCGTCGAGGCCGCCGCCGCCAGCCGGTCCACCGAGCGCAGCCCCCTGCCGGGCTGCGACGCCGACGCCCCGATCGACGGCGGCAACGGGACGCTGGCCGACCACTCCCTCTGCGACGTCTGGCAGCCCGGCGAGCGGCTGCGCGCCGACGCCGCCGTCGCGCTCAGCGGCCTCAACGACGCCTTCCGCGCCCGCTTCGGGCGCGACCTGTGCCTCGTCGACAGCTACCGCTCGATCTCCTCCCAGTACGCCGTCAAGGCCAGCCGCGGCTACCTCGCCGCCACCCCCGGCACGTCCATGCACGGCTGGGGCCTCGCCATCGACCTGTGCGGCGACGAGTACCGCTCCAGCGAGGTCTACGGGTGGTTGTGGGAGAACGGGCCCGCGTACGGCTGGGAGAACCCGCCCTGGGCGCAGCGCGGGGGCATGGGGAACTACGAGCCCTGGCACTTCGAGTACAAGCCCGGCGTCGTGGAGATCACGCCCTGGCACTGAGCGCTCGGTCGCTGTCGGTCACCTGGGTCGCTGTCGCGGGAGGTGCAGGATCCTTCGCGCGGTCGCGTTCACGCGCCCCAGGGGGCGCTCCACTTCGGGAGGGAGACGACCGCGCGAAGGATCCTGCACCTCCCGCTCACCTAAGCGCTCGCTGTCGCTGCGTCAGGTGGTGATGGTGGTGTTGCCGCCGAAGTCGTCGCGGAAACGGGGGCCCTGGGCGGCGAGCTCCTGGGCGTAGGCGGCGGACCAGCCGCGGAACGGGTCGACGGCGAGCGACTCGTTGGAGAAGCGGCGGTCGTCGGTGAGCTCCGTGACGCAGAAGTCGGGGATCTGCAGGTCGGTGACCGGCCCGGAGCGCTCGCACTCGGCGACGACGAGCGGGGCGTTGGCGCCGCCGAAGACGTCGATCGACCAGCCGTCGGCGCCCAGCCAGGCCGCGTACCGCGTCTTGATGACCTGGGCGCCGCCGCGGCGCACCAGCTCCGCGCCGACCTTCGGGTCCAGCTGGCGCTCCGCCTCGTAGCGGGTGCCGCCCACCGAGGGGCCCTTGACCGTCACCGCGGCGAAGTCCACGCGCGAGCGGTAGAGCTCGAGGACGTCCCGCGCGTCGCTGTCGGGGCCCAGCCGCGCCTCGACGCCCGTGGCCTGCACGCGCACGCGCAGCGCGTAGCCACCGTCGGAGAGGAAGTAGGACTGGACGATGAGCGCAGGCGCGTCGCGCAGGGCGTCCGGCAGGTCGCGGACGAAGAACCGGCGCTCGAACTCGAAGTCGGAGTAGTCGGCGGACATGGACTGGAGCCTAGTGCGCCGCGACGGCGGCCCGGCGACGCGGCCGGCCCGCGGTCACGAGGCCGGGGGCACCTCGCGGCGCTCGGGGCCGACGTACGCCGACAACGGGCGGATGAGGGCGTTGTCCGCCTGCTGCTCCAGCACGTGCGCCGTCCACCCGGTGATGCGGGCCGCGACGAACAGCGGCGTGAAGGTGGGCGTGTCGAAGCCCATGAGGTGGTAGGCCGGGCCGGACGGGTAGTCGAGGTTCGGGTAGATGCCCTTGCGCTCCACGAACTCGGACTCGAGGGCGTCGTACAGCGCGCCCAGGTCCGCGCGGTCGTAGTGCTCGACGAGGGTGTCGAGCGCGGCCTTCATCGTGGGCACGCGGGAGTCGCCGCGCTTGTACACGCGGTGGCCGAAGCCCATGATCTTGCGCTTGGCGGCGAGCGCGTCGTCGAGCCAGGCGGCGGCCCGGTCCGCGGAGCCGATCTCGGTGAGCGTGTCCATGACGGCCTCGTTGGCACCCCCGTGCAGGGGGCCCTTGAGCGCCGCGATGGCGCCGACGACGGCGGAGTGCAGGTCGCTCAGGGTCGAGGTGATGACGCGCGCCGTGAAGGTGGAGGCGTTGAACGAGTGCTCGGCGTACAGGATCATCGACCGGTTGAACGCGTCGACGACGACCTCGTCCGGCTCGACCTCGAACGTCATCCACAGGAAGTTCGCGGAGAAGTCGAGGTCGTCGCGCGGCGCCACCGGCTCCAGACCGTGGCGGCGGCGCTGCCCGTAGGCGACGACGGCGGGCAGCGCGGCGAACAGGCGGACGCTGCGCTCCAGGTTGACCTCGCGGTCCGCGGCCGCCTCCTGGGCGGTCAGCCCCGCGGCCTCGCGGGCGCCGATCACACTGACCGCGGTGCGGACCTCGTCCATCGGGTGCGCGCTGATGGGCAGCAGGTCGATCGCCGCACGCACGTCGTCCGCCAGCGGGCGGTGCTCCCGCTCGGTGGCGCGCAGCCCGGCCAGCTCCTCGGCCGTGGGCAGCTCGCCGTGCCACAGCAGCCAGGCGACGGCCTCGAAGGGCTGAGTGGCCGCCAGGTCCTGCACCGGGTAGCCGCGGTACAGCAGGGAGTTGGTCTCCGGGTCCACCTTGGAGACGGCCGTGACGTCGGCGACCACCCCCGCCAGCCCGCGGCGCACCTCGGGTCCCTCGGTCTGCTCGCTGTGCTCGGTCATCGGTGCTCCTTCGCTGCGATGCGGCGTGCCGTGGCGGGCGCCGGGGGCGCCCGGTCCGTCAGCCGTGGCGGTTGTCGTCCAGGGTGAAGTCGAAGACGCCCGTGTCGAACGTCGAGTAGCCCGCGTAGTCGACGAGCTCGTACAGGCGGGCGCGGGTCTGCATGTGCTCGACCTGCCCGGCCAGGGAGCCCTCGACGCGCAGCGCGTCCAGGCCGCGCTCGGCGGCGCCCATCGCGAGGCGCAGCAGCGACACGGGGTAGATGACGAGCGCCACGCCGGCGTCCGCGAGCTGGGCGGTCGTGAACAGCTCGGACTTGCCGAACTCGGTCACGTTGGCCAGGACCGGCACGTCGACGGCGCTCGCGACGGCCTCGAACTCCGCGAGGTCGCGCATGGCCTCGGGGAAGATCGCGTCCGCTCCGGCGTCGACGAGCGCCCGGGCCCGGTCGAGGGCGGTGTCGAGACCGGCGACCGCCCGCACGTCCGTGCGCGCCATGATCAGCATGTTCTCGTCGCGGCGGGCCGCGACGGCGGCGCGCACCCGCTGCAGCGCGGTCGGCTCGTCCACGACCTGCTTGCCGTCGAGGTGCCCGCACCGCTTGGGGTTCACCTGGTCCTCGACGTGCAGGCCCGCGACGCCCGCGTCCTCCAGCGCCTGGACGGTGCGGGCCACGTTCATGGCCTCGCCGAAGCCGGTGTCCGCATCCACCAGGGTGGGCAGGTCCGTCATCCGCGCGACCTGGCCGGCCCGGGTGGCGACCTCCGTGAGCGTCGTCAGGCCGACGTCCGGCAGCCCCAGGTCGGCGGCGACGACCGCGCCGGACACATAGACGCCGTCGAACCCCTTGTCCTGGATCAGCCGCGCCGCGAGCGGGTTGAAGGCGCCCGGCAGCTGCAGCAGCTCACCGGAGCGCAGGCGCTCGCGGAAGGCGGCACGCTTCGCGGCCGGGGTGGTCGTGGAGTAGAGCACGGGTCGCTCCGATCAGAAGATGCCGCGCGCGACGGGGTGCGTCGCCAGCGGGTCGGCGAGCGGCGTGACGGTGAGGCCGGACAGCTCGGCCGGTTCGAGCTCCGGCAGCCGCTGGGCGACGTCGAGGAACCGCTCGATCTCCTCGTCCGCCAGCACCCCGGCGGCCAGGGTGCGGAACTTCGCCACGTACTGCTCGCGGGCGAACGGGCGCGCCCCCAGAGGGTGCGCGTCGGCGACGGCGATCTCCTCGACGACCCGCGAGCCGTCGGCGAGCTCGATCTCGACGCGCCCGCCGAACGCCTTCTCGGCCGGGTCGGTCGAGTGGTACCGACGCGTCCACCCGGCGTCCTCGGCCGTGGTCACCTTGTGCCACAGGGCGACGGTGTCCGGCCGCCCGGCCCGCTCCGGCGCGTACGACGCGACGTGGTCCCAGGCGCCGTCCTGCAGCGCGACCGTGAAGATGTACGGGATCGAGTGGTCCAGCGTCTCGCGCGACGCGGTCGGGTCGTACTTCTGCGGGTCGCCGGAGCCCGAGCCGATGACGTAGTGGGTGTGGTGGCTGGAGTGCAGCACCACCGAGACGACGTTCGCCGGGTCGCGCAGCTCCGGCCGCTCGGTGCCGAGCCGGCGCGCGAGGTCGATCCACGCCTGGGCCTGGTACTCCGCGGAGTGCTCCTTGGTGTACGTGTCCAGGATGGCGCGGCGCGCCTCGCCCGGGGCCGGCAGCGGCACGGTGTAGCGGGCGTCGGGCCCGTCGAGCAGCCAGGCGATCACGCCGTCCTCGCCCTCGTAGATCGGGCTGGGGGAGGTTTGCCCGCGCATGGCGCGGTCGACGGCCTCCACCGCCATCTTCCCCGCGAACGCAGGCGCGTGCGCCTTCCACGTGGAGATCTCGCCCTTGCGGGACTGCCGCGTCGCGGTCGTCGTGTGCAGCGCCTGTCCCACCGCCTGGTAGACGGTCGCGGCGGGCAGGCCGAGGAGGGTGCCGAGGCCGGCCGCGGCCGACGGGCCGAGGTGGGCGACGTGGTCGATCTTGTGCGCGTGCAGGCTGATGCCCTTGACCAGGTCCACCTGGATCTCGTAGCCCGTGATGATGCCGCGCACCAGCTCCGCGCCGCTGCGCCCCAGGTGCTGCGCGACCGCGACCAGGGGAGGGATGTTGTCCCCGGGGTGGGAGTACTCGGCCGCGAGGAACGTGTCGTGGTAGTCGAGCTCGCGCACGGCCACGCCGTTCGCCCAGGCCGCCCACTCGGGGCTGGTGCGCTCCGGCGAACCGAAGACCGTCGCCCCGGAGCCGCCGCGGGAGACGGGGTGCGCCTCGGCCTGGGCGCGGGCGGCGAGGATGGGGGCACGACCGAGGGACGCCGTCGCGACGGCCGCGTTGTCGATCACGCGGTTGATCACCATGTCGGTGACCTCGGGCTCCGGCTCGACCTGCTCGGCCGCGACCTCCGCGATCTTCCAGGCGAGCTGCTGCTCGCGGGCCAGCCGGGCGTCGGAACGATGGACGCGGACCTCGTGGTCGATCATGCGGGGGAGTCCTCCGTGGTGGTGCAGGCGCCGTCGCCGCCCGTGTCCGGGCTGCTCCGCGAAGGTAGCGCCCGGGGAGCGCGCGGTCCAACGCGCGGTCCGTGAGGGTCGCCACGCGCGTCGGCGACGGAGTCGCCCCGCCCCGAGGACCGTCCCGCGCGACTTGCTTGCAGGTCAAGCCTCGGTAACGTGGCCGCCCATGTTCGGGCTCGGCGTCCGCGTTCGTCGCGGGCGCCGAGCCCGAACATGGGCCCGGTCGCAGCGGCACACCGCGTGCCGTCGCGCCGGCCACGGAAGGAAACATGTCTGCCGTACTCCCTCAGGAACAGACCGGCAACACCCCCGAGAACGCCCCCGCCACCCGGGCCGCGCGCCGCAGGCTGCGCGTCTCCGACGTCACCGTCGTGGACGGCTCGATGCTCCGCAGGACGATCGGCGGCACGGCCGTCGGCAACCTCATGGAGTGGTACGACGTCGGCGTGTACGGCTACCTCGCCGTCACCATGGGTGCGGTGTTCCTGCCGCAGGCGTCGTCCGGCGTGCAGATCCTGTTCTCCCTGGGCGTGTTCGCCGCGACCTACGTCGCCCGCCCGCTCGGCGGGATCGTGTGCGGCCGCATCGGCGACAAGGTCGGCCGGCAGAAGGTGCTCGCCTTCACCCTCGTGATGATGGCGTCCTCCACGTTCCTCATCGGCCTCCTGCCGACGTACGCGGTGCTAGGCGTCGCGGCGCCGCTGCTGCTCGTGGTCCTCAAGCTGCTGCAGGGCTTCTCCACCGGCGGCGAGTACGCGGGCGTCACGACGTTCGTCGCCGAGCACGCCCCCGACCGCCGCCGCGGCTGGGCGGCGTCGTTCCTCGACTTCGGCAGCTACCTCGGCTTCGCGCTGGGCGCGGTCACGGTGACCGTGCTGCAGGTCACGCTCGGCGAGCAGACCATGCTCGACGGCGGCTGGCGCATCCCGTTCCTCGTGGCCGGCCCCATCGGCGCCTTCGCGGTGTGGTTCCGCCTGAAGATCGAGGAGTCGCCCGCGTTCCAGGCGCAGCAGATGGCGGCCGAGGCGGCCGAGAGCGCGGGGACGCAGGGGGCCGACGTCCCGAACCCCGCCGACGCCACGCTGCGCTCGCAGTGGCGGCCCCTCGCCGTCGCCGTGGTGCTCGTGGCCGTGGCGAACACCGCCGGGTACGCCCTCACCAGCTACATGCCGACCTACCTCACCGACACCCTCGGCTACGCGGCGACGTCGGGCACCCTGCTGACCGTGCCGGTGCTCGTGCTGCTGGCGGTGCTGATCCTCGTGGCCGGCCCGGTCAGCGACCGCGTGGGGCGGCGCCCGCTCCTGTGGTTCGGCGCCGGGGCGCTCGCCGTCTTCGCCGTGCCGGCCTTCCTGTTCCTCGCGATGGGCCACGTGTGGTCCACGCTGCTGGGGCTGTGCCTCATGGCCGTGCCGGTCGCGTGCATGGTCGGCGTGCAGGCGGCGACGCTGCCCGCGATGTTCCCGACCGCCGTCCGGTACCGCTCGATGGGCCTGGCCTACAACGTCTCGGTGGCGGTCTTCGGTGGCACGACCCCGCTGATCGTGGAGTCGCTGACGCAGGCCACCGGGTCGAGCATGGCCCCCGCCTACTACCTCGTGGGCTTCGCGGTCGTGGGTGCGGTCGCCGTCGGCTTCGTCAAGGAGAGCGCGGGCCGGCCGCTGCCGGGCTCCATGCCGTCCGTCGACACGGACGCCGAGGCCAAGGCGCTCGTGCGGACGCAGGAGAAGAACCCGGACCTCGACCTCGACGCGCTGCCGGCGGCCCCCGCGGGCTGACGGACGGCACCGAGCCGAGAACGACGACGAGGGCGGGCCCGCTGCTGCGGACCCGCCCTCGTTCTCGGTGCGCCTGAAGGGATTCGAACCCCCGACCTTCTGCTCCGGAGGCAGACGCTCTATCCACTGAGCTACAGGCGCGTGCGCCGGAGCGGAACCGCTCGGCACGGTGCACGAGACTACCAGCACCTGGGCACCGGACGGCACACGCGCGGCGCACGCGCGACGCCCGGCGGGTGGAGCCGGCCCCCGACGGCGAGCATGGAGCGGCCCGTCGCCTTTGTAGAATCGCCCGGTGACCCCCGACGAGCTCTCCGGAGCACTCAGCGCTGCCCTCGCCTCGGCCGTGGCCGACGGCACCCTCGCCCTGCCCACCGACGCCGTCCCGGCGTCGGTGCACGTGGAGCGACCCCGGCAGCGCGAGCACGGGGACTGGGCCACCAACGTGGCGCTGCAGCTGGCGAAGAAGGCGGGCACGACGCCCCGCGCGTTCGCGGAGGACCTGGCGGCCCGCCTCGCCGCGACGCCCGGGGTCAAGGCGGCCGACGTCGCCGGGCCGGGCTTCCTCAACATCACGCTCGAGGCGGGCGCCGCGGGCGAGCTCGCGCGCACGATCGTCACCGCGGGCGAGGCCTACGGGCGCACGGACGCCCTCGCGGGCCAGGTGCACAACCTCGAGTTCATCTCCGCCAACCCGACGGGCCCCCTGCACATCGGGCACACCCGCTGGGCGGCGCTCGGGGACGCCCTCGTGCGGATCATGCGCGCGGCCGGCGCCGACGTGACGGCCGAGTACTACATCAACGACGCGGGCGCGCAGATGGACAAGTTCGGCGCGTCGATCATCGCCCGGGCCCAGGGCGAGGACGTGCCCGAGGGCGGGTACCCCGGCGAGTACGTCGCCGAGCGCGCCGCCGAGGTGCTCGAGCAGCAGCCCGACCTGCTGTCCCTCCCGGCGGACGAGGCCCTCACGACGGCGCGCGAGCTCGGCTACCAGGCCCAGCTCGCGGCGATCCGCCGCACGCTCGACGCCTTCGGCGTGCACTTCGACGTCTGGTTCTCCGAGCGCACGCTGCACGAGTCGGGCGCCGTCGAGCAGGCGGTCGCCCGCCTGCGCGAGCAGGGGCACGTCTTCGACGTCGACGGGGCGGTGTGGCTGCGCACCACGGACTTCGCCGACGACAAGGACCGCGTGATGATCCGCGCGAACGGCGAGCCCACCTACTTCGCCGCGGACGCCGCGTACTACCTGTCCAAGAAGGACCGCGGCTTCCCCGGCAAGATCTACCTGCTGGGCGCCGACCACCACGGGTACATCAACCGCCTCAAGGCCATCGCCGCGTGCGCGGGCGACGACCCGGAGACCAACATCGAGGTCCTCATCGGCCAGCTCGTCAACATCGGCGGCGAGCGCATGGGCAAGCGCCGCGGCAACGCCCTGTACATGGACGACCTCATCGAGTGGCTCGGCTCCGACGCGCTGCGCTACTCGCTCGCCCGCTACCCGGCGGACTCGCCGCTGTCGCTGTCGGGCGAGGAGATGCTCAAGCAGAGCAACGACAACCCCGTCTACTACGTGCAGTACGCGCACTCGCGGACCTGCGCCGTCGACCGCAACGCCGCCGACCGCCACGTCGCGCGCGTGGCCGCCGACGGGTCGGACGCCTT
>Ga0180221_1001986_pt1 | contig 12558 bp, 12 predicted proteins | sample eDN5th37CKraftMG_FD_151339 | JGI IMG/M metagenome (GOLD analysis project Ga0180221, IMG submission 151339) | Enriched Miracle-Growth compost microbial communities from Emeryville, California, USA - eDNA 5th pass 37_C Kraft MG (version 2) (version 2) ...
CCGCTATTTGAGCTGTTCGAGCAGATGTCGCGCGCCGGCATTGCGACGCTGCGACAGAGCGGCGAGCGCCGCCCGCCCGCCCGCCGCATAGGCGGCGACCGCGCGCAGCAATTCGCCGAGTTCGCGTGCCGCACCGGCATCGAAGCGGCAATAGGCGCCGCGCGTCAGCCGCGCGACCTCGCGATAGGCGCGCTCGGCGATGGCGTCGCGCCCCTCCTGAAACAGAAACGCCGGCACGCCGAGAAGGCCAAGCTCGCCGGCAACCGCGCACAGGCCGTCCAGGTCTTCCTCCATCGCATCGCCGACATAAACGAGCGCCTGCACACGCCGCCGCCCGGTTTCATTGACGACATGACGCAGCACTTTGGTCAATTGCGTCCGGCCGCCGCGACAATCGATCGCCCGCATCAGCCGCGACAGATGTGCGCCGTCCGTCACCCAGCCGGAGGCACGGCATTCGTCGAGATCGCGGAAATAGACCAGTTGCACCGACAGCCCGCCGGCGGCGGTCGCTTCCTCGAACATGGCGCTTTGCAGGACCAGCGCCGTGTCCCAGGTCGGCTGCCGGCTCATCGTCGCGTCGAGCGCGAACACCAGCCGGCCGCCGCCGGCGACGACGGAGGAAGGCTGGCGCGCCGCGACCGTCTTGAGAAACGCCGCGACCTCGGACGCCGACGACGATGACGGCGCCGCCGGCTTGCCGCCGGCGGGCGTCGGAACACGCTGGTCGTCGCCCATCGCGCGCGCGAGCCTCCGTTGGTGATGAATCACCCCGATAAATTGGCGATCGGTGCGCGCCGGCGCAATGGGTTTAGGTGCTTGCGGTGCGGCGCAGACCGCCCGCCCCCGGCCCGTCCCCCCGATTCCATCGGCGGCGAAACCGGTCTAGGGTCCGCCCGCCATTCCTGCGATTCCACCATCCCCGGTTCCCGTCCCATGCCCCAGACCGTCCGCACCGTTGCCGCGCTGCGCCGCGCGCTCGATCCGTTCCGCCACAAACGCCAGCCGATCGCGCTGGTGCCGACCATGGGCGCGCTGCACGCCGGGCACCTCGAACTGGTGCGCCAGGCGCGCCGCCGCGCCCGCCGGGTGGTGGTGTCGATCTTCGTCAACCCGACGCAGTTCGCGCCGCACGAGGACTTCGCGACCTATCCGCGCACCCTTGCGGCCGATCGCGCGGCGCTGTCGGCGCTCGGCGTCGATCTCATCTGGGCGCCCTCGGCGGCGGTCATGTATCCGGACGGCTTTGCGACGCGCGTCGCGCCGGAAGGCCCGGCGCTCGCTGGGCTCGAAGACAAATACCGTCCGCATTTCTTCGGCGGCGTGGCGACCGTCGTCACCAAGCTGTTCACCCAGTGCCGTCCCGATATCGCGATCTTCGGCCAGAAGGACTATCAGCAGCTTTGCGTGGTGACGCGGCTTGCCGCCGATCTCGACCTTGGCGTCAAGGTTGTCGGCATCCCGACGATCCGCGAAAAGGACGGCCTGGCGCTGTCGTCACGCAACCTCTACCTCTCCGCCGAGGAACGCCGCGTCGCGCCGACGCTCAACCGGGTGCTGCGCGAGTGCGCGCGCGGCATCAAGGCGGGTAAACCGATCGCCGGATTGCTGAGCGCCGGCCGCAAGACCATCGCCGATGCCGGTTTCGCGCTCGATTATCTGGAAGCGCGCAACGCCAAGACACTGGCGCCGGTGCGCTCGCGCGCCGACGGACCGATCCGCCTGCTCGTCGCGGCGAAGATCGGCAAGACGCGGCTGATCGACAATCTCGGTGTTTAACGGGCGCGTTACAGCAGGCCGAGTTCGCTCAACTCGCGGCGCAGCTTCTCCGGCATCGCCGCGGCGCCCGGCGCCGCCTTGGCAAGATCGCGCGGCGTGTCTTTCGGATCGAGATAGCGCCAGCCCTGAAAAGCGCGATACGGACGCGGCTCGACCAGCACGCATTTCGGATCGAGCACCAGCTTGCAGCGGCCGATCCCGTCCTTGTCGCGGAACGGCTTGATGTCGAGGATCAGCGAGCGGCACTGGATCTCGCCCTTGATCACCCAGTAGATCGAACCGCCGTCGAGAATCTCGGCGGCGCGCTTGGGCACCATGCGCGTCGTGTGAATGCGCTCCGGCTTCTGGCCGTGCCGCTTCTTCTCCTTAAGCTTCTGCGCGATCCAGTCCTCAAGGTCGCGCACCGAGTCCGTTCCGACCGAGAGCTTGATGAGATGCAGCGGCATGTCAGGTCCGTCGTCGTTTAGTCAGCCTGGGCGGCTTGCGGCGTAATCAGCACGATCTTCGCTCCCTCGGCAACCTGAGCGTTGTCGGCAACGGCGACCTCGGCGACGACGCCATCGATGGGCGCGGTCAGCGTGTGTTCCATCTTCATCGCCTCGATGATGGCGACGCGTTGTCCGCGCGTCACCGGCGCATCCTTCTCCACCAGGATCGACAGCACCTTGCCGTGCATCGGCGCGCGGACCATACCGCCGGCGCCATCCTGCGCCGCCTCGGCCGACGCGAAATCCTGCAACGCGGCGCGCATCTGTCGGCCGCCGCGCAGGACGATCACCGCCGGCGCCGCGGCGATGGCAACGGCATCGCTCGCCGCGGCGACACCGTCGACGGTAACCGCCGGCCTGCCGTTCTCGTAGACGACATGCGCGGCGAGCGTCTCGCCTTCGATAGCGATCGGCAGCGTCAATTCGCGCGGCCCCGACAATTGGAAGGCGTCGGTCGCATCCCACGGCGACGACGCGGCGCCGGCGCGCAAGGTATCGGCGCGCTGCCGCAACAATTCGCCGGCGGCAAAGGCGGCCGCCGCCTTATCGACCGGCTGCGGGCTCGCCCCGAGCGCCGCCAGATTGCGGTCGATGAAGCCGGTATCGAACGTGCCGCCGCGAAACGCATCGGCGCGCACTAGCCGCGTCAGGAACGCGATATTGGTGCGCGGGCCGGCGACCACGGTGCGCTCCAGCGCCGTGGCGAGACGCTCCAGCGCCGCGGCGCGCGTCGGCGCATGCGCGATCACCTTGGCGATCATCGGATCGTAGAACGGCGACACCGCGTCGCCTTCGCTCACGCCGCTGTCGATGCGGATCGCCTCGTCCTGCGGAAACGTCAGCGCCACCAGCCGGCCGGTCGAGGGCAGGAACTGGCGCTCGGGGTCTTCCGCGTAGACGCGGGCCTCGACCGCATGGCCGTCGAGCGCGACCCGATCCTGCGTCAGCGGCAAGGCTTCGCCGGCGGCGACACGCAACTGCCATTCGACCAGATCGAGGCCGGTCACCGCTTCGGTAACCGGATGCTCGACCTGCAACCGCGTATTCATTTCCATGAACCAGAAGCCGTCGGGCCGCAGACCCTCGGCGCCGTCGGCGATGAACTCCACCGTGCCGGCGCCGACATAGCCGACGGCGCGCGCCGCCGCGACCGCCGCGGCGCCCATCGCGGCGCGCAGCGTGCCGCTCATGCCGGGCGCCGGCGCCTCCTCGACGACTTTCTGATGGCGGCGCTGCAACGAGCAGTCGCGCTCGTTGAGATGGATGACGTTGCCGTGCGTGTCGGCGAACACCTGCATTTCGACGTGACGCGGCGCGGTGATGTATTTCTCGATCAGCACGCGGTCGTTGCCGAAGGCGGAGGCCGCCTCGCGCCGGGCGGCGGCGAGCGCGTCGTCGAAATCGGCGTGGCGATCGACGCGCCGCATGCCCTTGCCGCCGCCGCCAGCGACCGCCTTGATGAGCACCGGATAGCCGATCTCGTAGGCTTTCTGCTTGAGGAATTTCTCCTCCTGCATGTCGCCCTGATAGCCGGGCACCACCGGCACGCCGGCCGTCTCCATGAGCGCTTTCGCGCGATCCTTGAGCCCCATCGCACGGATCGCCGATGGCGGCGGACCGATAAAGACCACGCCCGCCTGCGCGCAGGCTTCGGCGAACGCGGCGTTCTCGGAGAGAAAGCCATAGCCCGGATGGATGGAGGCGGCGCCGCTGGCGTGCGCCGCCGCGAGGATAGCCTCGGCGGAAAGATAGCTCCGCGCCGCGGCGGCCGCGCCGATGTGGTGCGCCTCGTCCGCCAGCCGCACATGCAGCGCATCGCGGTCGGCGTCGGAATAGACGGCGATCGTGCGTAGCCCCATGCGCCGGGCGGTGCGGATCACGCGGCAGGCGATCTCCCCCCGATTGGCAATCAGTACCGACTTGAACATCCGCCCCCCATACGCGCGCGCCCCGCGCGCTCTCGTCTCAACGCGCCGCCGATCCGGTCGCTTGTCCGGTCCCTTGTCCTGTGGATTGTCCCGTGGCTTGTCCCGTCGCCTGGCTGCGCGGGCGCCGCGGCGGCACCGGCGGCGTCGACGATTTGCGTTCGCCGGACGGAGCTGCACCTGGCGCCGCCTCCTGCTTGGCGGGCGCTTTCGGCTCCGGAACCATGATGCTGACCGGCGGGATCGAGGCCGCCGAGGGAAAATCGAAATCGGTCGCGTGCGCGGTGCCGGCAACGGGACCGGGCGGAGCGACGCTGGCCGTCGGCGCGCTGTCGGCCGGCTGTGCCTGCCAGTCGGCGCGATGCCGTTCGACAGACTGGGCGAAGACATCGGCGCGCAGATTAGCCTTCAGCGGCCCCGCGTCGGGAAGCCATTCAAACACTGCGCAGCGCTCCGCCGAGCAGCCCTCGCGCGTCGTCAGCACATGCGCGGCGATGCCGAAGCGGTCGAGCCCGATGGCCCGGCGCAGCCCGGCAAGCCGATGCTCGAACGTCGCGTCGCGACGCCTGGCAAAGGCCGCGCCGTCGCTCAACAGGTCGATCTGCGCCGCCACATAGGATGTCGCCGCCGCCACCGTTTCCGGCCGGGCAAACAGAATGCGCTCGCAGGCGCTCTCGACATCGCCGCCGGCGACACCGTCGAGGCAGGCGAGCGGCGATCCCGGCACGAGCGCGCGCGCGGCGAGATCGGTGGCCCGCAGATCGAGCGCCCGCCGTTCGGCGGCGCGCTCATAGGTGATGGCGCGGTCGAGCACGACCAGCGCCAGTCCGAAACCGGCGACGACGATGGCGATGAGGCCGTAAGACTTCCACATCCGATCACACAACCACGTCTCGCAGGTTCGTCAACTCGCCGCTGCGCCGGTGCTACTGGACCTTGGCGCCGGAGCGCTTGACGACGTCCGCCCACTTCTTGATGTCCTGCCGCAGATAGGCATCGAACTCCACCGGCGTCATCACCAACGGGCTGGCGCCCTGCTTCTGCCATGCCTCCTTGACCGCCGGTTTGGCGACAATGCGGCGGATTTCAGCATTGAGCTTGTCGACGATCGCCTGCGGAGTTCCCTTCGGCGCCAGCATGCCGAGCCAGATCGTCGCCTCGTAACCGGGGACGCCCGCTTCCGCGAGCGTCGGGATATCCGGCGTCAGCGCGCCACGGGTCTTGCCGGTGGTGGCGAGCGCGCGCACCTGTCCGGCGATGACGTTCGGCAGCATCGTCGGCACCGCATCGAACATCATCTGCACATGGCCGCCGATGACGCTGTTGCGTGCCTCACCGGACGCCTTGTGCGGAACATGGACGATATCGGTACCGCTCATCGCTTTGAACAGTTCGCCGGCCATGTGATAGGGCGTGCCGGCGCCCGAGGACGCATAGTTGAGCTTGCCCTGCTCCTTCTTCGCCAGCGCGATGAACTCCGCCAATGTCTTGGCCGGCACCGAGGGATGCACGACCATGATCAGATCGGAATAGTTGATCGGCGCGACCGGCACGAAGTCGCGCATCAGTTCGAACGGCTTGTTCGGGATCAGCGACTCGTTGGTGGTGTGCGTGTTCGACATCACCAAGAGCGTGTAGCCGTCGGGCGCCGATTTCGCGACCGCGTCGGTGCCGATGATCGAGCCGGCACCGGGACGATCCTCGACCACGAACGGCTGTTTGAGGTCGTCGCTCAAATGCTGCGCCAGGACGCGCGCGAACACGTCGGCGGGGCCGCCGGCGCCAAACGGAACCACGATCTTCACGGATCGCGTCGGATAGTCCTGGGCCGATGCCGTTTGCGGCATCCCGAACAGGGCCAACGTCAACGCGGCGACAGTGCAGCGGATTGCGGCGTTCATCTGTGCTTCCTCCCGAAGCTTTTGCAAAAGTCGTTTATCGGACGCGGGCTTGCGAGCGAGGACGAAGTAGCCGCAGCAAGGTCGCGGTCTTTGGCCCTACCCGGTCCGTTTCTTTCCGCGCCATTTATCGCCTGCCGCCGGGACAAGGACAATTACCCTCTTGTGCCCCCTCATGTCCCTCCACCGCCCGCCGGGCCAAACAAAAACCGGAGCATGCACTCGCATGCCCCGGTTTGGAGAGACCGAACGGAGAAGGACCAGGCTCAAGTGACGTCGAGCTGGCTCTCCTTGGCGACGCGCTCGAACGCCTCGCCATTGCTCTTGATGCGATACTGATGCTCGTCGCCTTCCGAAGGCAGGATTTTCACCACGGTGAAGTTGCCCGGCGCCGGCGCGCGCCCGAAGGTCGGCGCATTGTAATAGACCGTCTGGCCGACCTGAAACTTGTGCGTCTGGTTCTGCGAGGTCATCTGCTCCGGCTGTGTCGTCGGGCTGACGACGATCCGCTGCTGCGTCGGGATGGCATGCGCCAGCTTCATCGCCCGCAGCGCCTCGGCGATCGACTGCACCGAGCGAGACGGCTTCTTGGTGGGGGTAGCGCTCTTGGTAACGGTGGCCTTGGCGGGCACGGAATTCTTGACGGCCGCGACCTTGGCAATGGGCGCTTTAGCGACCGGAGCTTTCGGCGCCGGAGCCTTTACAACCGGTGATCTTTCGACTGGAGATTTTGCAACCTTGGCAACGACCTTCGCCGGCTTGGATACTGGCTTGGACGCCGGCTTGGCGCTGATCCGGGCTGACGACCGGGAGGCGGATTTCACGGCCGATCTTGCCGCTTTGGCGGGGGCGCTGGCGGCGCGCGCGGGAGATTTCGACACGGATTTAACGGATTTCGGGGTGGAACCGCGCGCGGCTTTCGCCGGAGAACGCACGTTTTTCACTGAACTCTTGTTCATATCGGCACTATAGCACTGAAAATCCCCTCAAGGGGAAAATTCTTAACAAAAAATTTAAATTAACTCATATGCTTAAGTCAATCGGAGCAGCCATGCGCCGCAAACGCCGGCAGCCCGACGGAACGGCCGGGGACCGCCCGGCGTTGCCTTTGAGCGTCGCAGCCTGCCCTTTCCCGTCGCTTCTTCGGGCTTTTCTTTGCGGCCTTTCGCCTTCCTCCCGCCATGCCGCGGGACAACGCTTTCGCCATCCCGGTCAGACGATTCTCGACCGGCCTTTCGACGGAGACGATGCGATGCGGGGCTTGTTCGGTTTTCTCGTCGGCATCGGCCTGACGATCGGCGGCACGTACCTCTATGACACCATGAACCAGCAGCCGGGGATCGACGGATCAACGACCGAGCGCCCGCTGGTGAACTGGGATGTCGTCAGCCAGAAATGGGGCTTCGTCACCGACCGCGCCCGCCGCGAGTGGAACAGATTTGCCGGCTGAGACGCGCGGCCTCTACTCATTCACTCGCACACTCTCTCTCCGGAACCCCACGGCCTCCCTCGCCGTTGTCTCCCCGACAGATCGATTCAACATACATAGAGGGAGACGAACATGGGACTGGGAAAAGGCGCGCTGCTCTGGCTTCTGGGAATCCCGCTGCCGATCATCATCCTGCTGGCGCTGTTCTGGCGCTGATGTCTCACTTCACATCCGGAAGACGCCGAAGGCGGTCTGCGGCACTGGCACATTGAGCGCCGCAGAGAAAGCCAGCGCCAGCACCCGCCTTCCGACGGCGCGATAATGCCGTCATCCCATAGCCGCGCCGTCGCGTAATACGGACTGCCCTCCTCCTCGTAGCGGGCGCGGATCGGCGCCTTGAACGCCTCCTCCTCGTCCGCCGCCCAGCTTGCGCCGCCGGCCTCGATGTTGTCGCGCTTGACGGTCGCCAGCACCGAGGCCGCCTGCTCGCCACCCATCACCGAGATGCGGGCATTCGGCCACATGAACAGGAAGCGCGGAGAATAGGCGCGTCCGCACATGCCGTAATTGCCGGCACCGTAGGAGCCGCCGACGATCACCGTGACCTTCGGCACCTGCGCGCAGGCAACCGCGGTGACCAGCTTGGCGCCGTCCTTGGCGATACCGCCCGCCTCGTATTCGCGCCCGACCATGAAGCCGACGATGTTTTGCAGGAACAAAAGCGGGATGCGCCGCTGGCAGCACAGTTCGATGAAATGCGCGCCCTTGAGCGCGCTCTCGGAAAACAGGATGCCGTTGTTGCCGAGAATGCCGACCGGCATGCCATGCAAACGGGCGAAGCCGGTGACCAGCGTGGTGCCGTAAAGCTGCTTGAACTCGTCGAATTCGGAGCCGTCGACGAGCCGCGCGATCACCTCGCGCACGTCGTATTGCTTCTTCAGGTCGACGGGGACGATGCCGTCAAGCTCGGCCACGTCATAAAGCGGCTCGCGCGGCGCGGCGATCGGGATATCCGGCGCCTTTGTCGTGTTGAGGCTCGCCACGATCCGCCGCGCGATGGCGAGCGCGTGATGATCGTTCTGCGCGTAGTGATCGACGACGCCGGACTTGCGCGCATGCACGTCGGCGCCGCCCAGTTCCTCCGCCGAGACCACCTCGCCGGTCGCCGCCTTCACCAGCGGCGGGCCGCCGAGAAAGATCGTCCCCTGATTGCGCACGATCACCGTCTCGTCGGACATCGCCGGCACATAGGCGCCGCCGGCGGTACACGAGCCCATCACCACCGCGATCTGCGGGATGCGCAGCGCCGACAAGGTCGCCTGATTGTAGAAGATGCGGCCGAAATGCTCGCGGTCGGGAAACACCTCGGTCTGGTGCGGCAGGTTGGCGCCGCCGGAATCGACCAGATAGATACACGGCAGGCGGTTCTCGCGGGCGATCTCCTGCGCGCGCAGATGCTTCTTCACCGTCATCGGGTAATAGGTGCCGCCCTTGATCGTCGAATCGTTACAGACGATGACGCATTCGCGGCCCTCGATCCGGCCGATGCCGGTGATGATCCCGGCGCCATGGATCGCCTCGCCATACATGCCGCCGGCGGCGAGCGGCGACAGTTCGAGGAACGGCGAGCCGGGATCGATAAGCGCCATCACCCGCTCGCGCGGCAAGAGTTTTCCCCGCCGCACATGCCGCTCGCGCGCCTTGTCCGATCCGCCGCGCGCGGCGGCCGCACGGCGCGCGCGCAACTCGTCGACCAGGAGCCGCATGCGCTCGGCATTGGCGGCAAACTCCGCTGCTCCGGTATCGACCGTCGACGACATCTCAACCACCGCTCGCGTCTCCCGCTCCGACGTTTCCTTGTTTGATGCGCCGACCGGGGCTACGCCCTCGGCGCTTTCGGTCCGTCCGGCGGCACCTCGACCGGGCCGCCCGCCTTCTTCCACGCGCCGAAACCACCCCGGATATGCGCCACCGGCTTGAGCCCCATCCGCTGCGCGATCTGCGCCGCTAGCGCCGAGCGCCAGCCGCCGGCGCAGAAGAACACGAACGTCTTGTCCTCGGCAAAAACCGGCTTGTGATAGGGACTATCGGGATCGATCCAGAACTCCAGCATGCCGCGGGTGCAGTGGAAGGCGCCCGGCACCTTGCCCTCGCGCTGCAATTCGCGCGGATCGCGCAGATCGACCAACACGACGTCGTCGCGTCTGTGGAGGGCGATCGCCTCCTCGACCGTCAGCGTCTCGACCTCGCGCTCGGCCGCCTCCAGCAGCGCCTTGTATCCGGTGGTGATGGTCTGCGGCATGGTGGTCTCCGTTGGCGACCCCTGGTCGCGCCGGCGGACAGTGGCAGAGCCGCCGCCGCCGCTCAAGGCCAACGCTCAAAGCCAATACGGCCCGCGATGCCATTGCCCGGAGCCGGCCGCGGATGGCACCATGCGCGTCCCTGCAGAATGAGCATCCCGCCGAGGCCGCCCGCATGCTCGACTTCTCGCTCATCGACCTAGCCGCGCTGATCTATTTCATCGCCGCCTGGGTCACCTATTCGGTGATCCTCGAACGCACCGCGCACGGACGCGCCAGCCTCAATGCGCTGATGCACGCCTATCGCGATCAGTGGATGCGGGAAATGCTCGGCCGCTCGATGCGCATGGTTGACGGCCAGGTGACGGCCTCGCTGCAGAACGGCGCCGCCTTCTTCGCCTCGACCTCGCTGATCGCCGTCGGCGGCGCGCTGACGCTGGTGCGCTCGACCGAGGAAATGCTCACCCTCGTCGCAATGCTGCCGTTCTCGACGGCGCCGACGAGGGTGCAGTGGGAGGCCAAGATCCTCGGCCTCGCCATCATCTTCGTCTACGCCTTCTTCAAGTTCGGTTGGTCCTACCGGCTCTATAACTACGTCGCCATCCTGATCGGCGCGGCTCCGCCGATCGAGGAGAAGGACAGCGCGCCGGCGCGCCAGCTCGCCTATCGGGCGGCGCATATCTGCGCCGACGCCGGCCGCCATTTCAATCGCGGGCAGCGGGCGTTCTTCTTCGCGCTCGGTTATCTCGGCTGGTTCCTCGGGCCGATGCCGCTGGCGCTCACCACCACGGCGATCGTCGTGGTGATGTATCGCCGGCAATTCCATTCGGAATCGCGGCTCGCCTTTGCCGACACCGGCGAGCCGAGAGAGTTTTAGCGCTGCTTCTTCCAGGCTTCGTAACGCTTGCGGTTGTCCTCGTTAGGCGGATAGAGCCCCGGCAGCGCGGCGCCCTTCTCGACCTCCTCGACCAGCCAGGTCTCCAGCAATTCGTGCTCGGCGCCTTCCGCCGCGCAGAACCCGACGAGGTCCTTGGGGATCACCACCGCGCCGTCGTCGTCGGCGACGATGACGTCGCCGGGAAAGATCGCGCAGCCGCCGCAGGCGATCGGCTCGTTCCAGCCGACGAAAGTCAGTTGATTGACGGAGGCCGGCGCGGCGACGCCGGCGCACCAGACCGGCATGCCGCTGGCGATGACGCCGTGCCGGTCGCGCATGACGCCGTCGGTGACGAGCGCCGCCACGCCCCGCTTGACCATGCGCAGGCACAGGATGTCGCCGAAAATACCGGCCGAGGCGACGCCCATCGCGTCGGCGACAACGATCGCGCCCGGCGGCATCGCCTCGATGGCGCTGCGGGTCGAGATCGGGTTCGACCAGCTCGCCGGCGTCGCCAGGTCCTCGCGCACCGGCACGAAACGCAGCGTGAAGGCCGGCCCGACGACACGCTTGCCGGAAAAGCCGAGCGGCATCGCGCCGGCGAGCCAGCAGCGGCGGATGCCTTTCTTCAGCAGCATCGTGGTGATGGTGCCGGTGGTGATGTTGGCAAGTGCCGTGAGCGCCGCGTCCATCGTTGCCCCCCTCTTTCCTTCTATGCCGGCGTCAGCCCCAGCCGCTCGTCGCGCCGGCGCAGATAGGCGACGAAGGGGATCGACAGCAGCACCATCCACGCCTTGCCGACGATCTGGCCGCCGAGGAAATCGAGGCGAACCGAAGGCCAGCCACAGGAACACCATGGAATCGATCACCAGCCCGACGATGCTGGAGGCGATCACCGCCAGTACGAGGCGCTTGCGGGCCAGCGGCGTATAGACCGCGAGGTCGGCGCCCTCGGAAAGCAGGAACGCCACAGCCGAGGCGATCACCAGCGACGGCGGCGCGACGGCGGCCGAGATCAGCGAACCGGCAATGACCGCCGCGGCACCGAACCCGACGCCGAGCCGCCGCTGCACCAGATCGCGCAGCACCAGCGCCGCGCCGATCATCGCCACGCCGGAAGGCGCCATCAGCCCCGGCGCCACCGGTAGCAGACAGACCCCGTCGAGCGTGCAGACGGTGCCGACATGGCCGATCATCCAGTTGGCGAGCGGAATGGTGAGCATGAAGGCGATCAGGAACAGACCGCCCTCGACCCTCCGGCGCGTGTTCAAGGGGAAACGATGCCGCGTCATGAAAATCGCATTACGGGTGCAACTGCCGGCTGAACTGACGGAACCCATTTGCCCGCAACCGGCACGCCGGGCAAGTGCCGCAACCATAGCCCCATTCGTGGCGATGCGTGCGGTCGCCGAGATAGCAGCTATGGGTTTCCTCCACCGTCAGGTCAAGGAACGCCCGGCCGCCGATCTCAAGCGCCAGCGCGAAGGTCGCCGCCTTGTCGAGCCGCATCAGCGGCGTGTGGATGCAAAGCGGGCGGTCCATGCCGAGGCTCAGCGCCGTCTGCATGGCGCGGATCGTCGCGTCGCGGCAATCCGGATAGCCGGAATAATCGGTCTCGCACATGCCGCCGACCAGATGCCCGGCGCCGCGCCGATAAGCGAGCGCGCCGGCAAAGCACAGGAAGATCAGGTTGCGGCCGGGCACGAAACTCGTCGGCAGGCCATTCTCCGCCATGACGATCTCGGTGTCGCGGGTCAGCGCCGTGTCCGAGATGGCGGAAAGCGCATCGAGCTTGACCAGATGATCCTCGCCGAGCCGGTCCCGCCACTGCGGGACCAGTTCCGCCATGCGCGCACGCAGCC
>Ga0180221_1001987_pt1 | contig 12558 bp, 9 predicted proteins | sample eDN5th37CKraftMG_FD_151339 | JGI IMG/M metagenome (GOLD analysis project Ga0180221, IMG submission 151339) | Enriched Miracle-Growth compost microbial communities from Emeryville, California, USA - eDNA 5th pass 37_C Kraft MG (version 2) (version 2) ...
CGCCACCGACAGCAGCAGCATCAGCGCCGATCAGCGCCCGACGCTGCAGCGGCAGGCGCAGTGGCTGGCGCAGTACCCGCAGGCCCAGGTGGTGGTCGAGGGCCATGCCGACGAGCGCGGCACGCGCGAGTACAACCTGGCCCTCGGTCAGCGCCGCGCCAATTCGGCGCGCGACGTGCTGGTGGCGAGCGGCGTCTCCGGCAGCCGTATCAGCACCATCTCCTACGGCAAGGATCGTCCGGCGGCACTCGGCTCCTCCGAGGACGCCTGGGCGCAGAACCGCCGCGCCGTGACGGTGGTGCGCTGAGCCGCACCACTTGGCCCTGCATTGACGCAGGGCCGGCGGGCTGAGAGAAGCGGCGGCCCCTGCTCCACGGAGCGGGCCGCCGCTTTGCTTTTTGGCGCCGCTGCCCTTGCCTTGTCACCGGAAGGACTTCGCCATGCTCCGCACGCTCCTCCGCCTCGCGCCGTTGCTGCCCCTGCTGGGCGCGGCGCCCGCCATGGCGCAGATGGAAAGCCGCGAAGGCATCGCGCTGCAGAACCAGATCCTGCAGCTGCGGCAGGAAGTGGAATCGCTCCGCCAGCAGGGCGGCGGGGGCTATCCGGCGCCGGTTCCGATGGCGCCGCCCAGCCGCGGCGGCGTGCAGGCCGGTTCCTCCGAGCTGCTCAACCAGCTGCTCGAGCGCGTCGGCGCGCTGGAGGAGGAGGTCCGGCGCCTGCGCGGCCGGATGGAAGAGACCGATTACCGCCAGCGCACCACCCAGCAGGCGCTGGAGAAGCTGCAGGGCGACATGGATTATCGCCTGCAGCAGCTTGAGCAGGGTGGCGGCGCTTCCCGGCCGGCCAGCCCGGCGGCGGCGCCTGCGGCGCGCCCGCAGCAGCGCGGCGAGGCGGAAACGCCGGCCCGCGCCGCGCCGCGCACGGCCGAGCGCGCCCTGGCCGATGGGCAGGCGGCGCTGGGCCGGCGCGACTACAACACCGCCGAAGCCGCCGCCCGCGAGGTGGTGGCCGCCGGCAATGCCTCCCGCATGCAGGATGCCCAGCTTCTGCTCGGCGAGGCGCTGCTGGGTCAGCGCGAGTACCAGAATGCCGCCCTGGCCTTCGATGACGCCTACCGTCGCAACCGCAGCGGCTCCCGCGCGCCCGAGGCGCTGATCGGGCTGAGCAATTCCTTCCTCGGCTTCGGCGCCAAGCGCGAGGCCTGCGCCACGCTGGACGACCTGCGCAGCCAGTTCCCCCGCCTTTCCGGCAATCTGGCGCAGCGTGCCAACGAGGCACGCCAGCGCGGCGGCTGCCGCTGACGGCCGACAGGCCACCCGACGCGGCGGAATTCGCGGCGCTGATGGCGCCGCTCGGGCCTTTCGGAGCCGCGCCGCGCCTCGCCGTCGGGGTTTCCGGCGGTCCGCATTCCCTGGCGCTGGCGCTGCTGGCGCAGGATTTCGCCCGGGCGCGCGGCGGTGACATCCTGGCGCTGGTGGTGGACCATGGCCTGCGCGCCGCCAGCGCCGCCGAGGCGGGCTGGACCCTCCGTACCCTGGCGGAACACGGCATCGCCGCGGAGCTGCTGAACCTCGCTCTGCCGCCCGGGCCGGCGGTGCAGGAGCGGGCGCGGCAGGGGCGGCTCACGGCGCTGCTCGCTGCCTGCGCCGCAAGGGGCAGGCCCTGGCTTCTGCTCGGACAGCACCGGATGGATCAGGCCGAGACACTGCTTTTCCGCGCCTTGCGGGGCAGCGGGCCGACGGGGCTGGCGGGCATGGCGGGGCTGCGGCCGGCGGCGGAGGCGCTGATCCTGCGCCCCTTGCTCGGCATGCCGCCGGCGCGGCTGGAGGCACTGCTGCGGCAACACGGCCTGGAGCCGCTGCGCGACCCCTCGAACACCGATCCGCGTTTCACCCGCGCCCGGCTGCGCGCCGCCTTGGGTGATCCGGATGGCACCGGCGCGGGCACCACGGCCCTTGCGGAAGCCGCCACCGCCTTCGCGTGCCGGCGCGCCAGGCAGGAGGCTGCCATGGCCGAGCGCCTGGCCGGGGCGGTGGCGCTGCAGCCCGAGGGCTGGGCGCGGCTGGATACGGCGGCGCTGGGGCATGACGCGGTGGCGCAGGCGGCGCTCGCCGCGCTGCTGCGCCTGATCTCCGGGGCCGAGCATGCGCCCGCCATCGCTTCCGTGGCGGCGCTGCTGGCGCGCGGGCAAGGCACCCTGCATGGCGTCGTCTGGAAGGAGGGCCTGCTGTGCCGCGAGCCGGCGGCCTGTGCGCCGCCGATCCCGGCGGTGCCGGGCGCCGTCTGGGACGGCCGCTGGCGGCTGACGGCGGTGGCGGACCCCGGGCTTCTCTGGGGCGCTTTGGGAAGCGCGGCCACCCGGCTGGAGCGCGCGGTGCGGCGGGGGCTTCCGGCCCGCGTGCTCGCAGGGCTGCCGGCGCTGTGGCGAGGAGGGGAGCTGGCGGGCGTGCCCCACCTCCAGCTCGGCCTGCCCGCGGAGGCCGGATTCGCGCCTGCTGGCGGGCCGTTGATCGGCTAAAGGTGAAAACGAGGCAAGATGTCGCCCGCGACAAGGTTTCAGAATGGGGCCGGGCGTCCTATCTTGTGATGGCGCCGGGCCTGGGTATTCCCTTTGGCATTCCCCTGGGTCGGCACACGGATGGGAACCGCACGGTGAACAATTTCGGCCGCAATCTGGCTCTCTGGGTGATTGTCGCGCTGCTGCTGGTGGCGCTTTTCAACCTCTTCCAGCCATCGTCCTCCACCCGCCAGACCGGCCAGCAGGTCGCCTACAGCGACTTCCTGAACGAGGTGAATTCCGGCCGCGTGCGGGATGTCACCATCCAGGGCCGCACCCTGACGGGGCAGCTCTCCGACGGGCGCAGCTTCAGCACCTACACGCCCGAGGACCCCTCGCTGGTCAGCCGCCTGACCGACAAGGGCGTGCGCGTCGTGGCACGCCCCGAGGAGAGCGACGTCAACCCGCTCTTCCACTACATCCTCTCCTGGTTCCCGATGCTGCTGCTGATCGGCGTCTGGATCTTCTTCATGCGCCAGATGCAGGGCGGCGGCGGCCGGGCCATGGGCTTCGGCAAGTCCCGCGCCCGGCTGCTGACGGAGAAGCAGGGCCGCGTCACCTTCGAGGACGTCGCCGGCATCGACGAGGCCAAGGGCGAGCTGGAGGAGATCGTGGACTTTCTGCGCGACCCGCAGAAGTTCCAGCGCCTCGGCGGCAAGATCCCGAAGGGCGTGCTGCTGGTGGGCCCGCCGGGTACCGGTAAGACGCTGCTCGCCCGCGCCATCGCCGGCGAGGCGAATGTGCCCTTCTTCACCATCTCCGGCTCCGACTTCGTCGAGATGTTCGTGGGCGTCGGCGCCAGCCGCGTGCGCGACATGTTCGAGCAGGGCAAGAAGAACGCCCCCTGCATCATCTTCATCGACGAGATCGACGCGGTGGGCCGCCATCGCGGCGCCGGCCTCGGCGGCGGCAATGACGAGCGCGAGCAGACCCTGAACCAGATGCTCGTCGAGATGGACGGTTTCGAGGCGAATGAGGGCGTCATCCTGATCGCCGCCACCAATCGCCCGGACGTGCTGGACCCGGCGCTGCTGCGCCCCGGCCGCTTCGACCGGCAGGTGGTGGTGCCGAACCCGGACGTGATGGGCCGCGAGAAGATCCTGCGCGTGCATATGCGCAAGGTTCCGCTGGCTTCCGACGTGGACCCGAAGACCATCGCGCGCGGCACGCCGGGCTTCTCGGGCGCCGATCTGGCGAACCTCGTCAACGAGGCGGCGCTGCTGGCCGCGCGCGGCGGACGCCGCACGGTCGGCATGCACGAGTTCGAGATGGCCAAGGACAAGGTGCTGATGGGCGCCGAGCGCCGCAGCCTGGTGATGTCGGACGACGAGAAGAAGATGACGGCCTATCACGAGGCCGGCCATGCCCTCGTCGCGCTGCACGAGCCGGAATGCGATCCGGTGCACAAGGCGACCATCATTCCGCGCGGCCGGGCGCTGGGCCTCGTCATGTCGCTGCCGGCCGGTGACCGCTACTCCAAGCACAAGTCCAAGCTGAAGGCGGAACTCGCCATGGCGATGGGCGGCCGCGTGGCGGAGGAGCTGATCTTCGGCCCCGACAACGTCTCGAACGGTGCCTCGGGCGACATCAAGATGGCGACTGATCAGGCCCGCCGCATGGTCACCGAATGGGGCATGAGCGAGAAGCTCGGCATGATCGCCTATGGCTCGAACGACCAGGAGGTCTTCCTCGGCCATTCCGTGACGCAGTCGAAGAACCTCTCCGAGGCGACGGCGCGCGAGATCGATGCCGAGATCCGGGCGATCATCGACGAGTCCTATGCGCGCGCCAAGCACACGCTGCAGACGCATATCGACGAGCTGCACGCCCTGGCGAAGGGCCTGCTGGAGCACGAGACGCTCTCCGGCGACGAGATCCGGCAGGTGATCCGTGGTGAGCCAGTGGTGCGCAACCGCCCCGACGAGCCGACGCCGGCGGGGCGCGGCAGCGTGCCCAGCTCGGGCCGGCCGACGCGGCCGGGTGGCGGCTTCGGCAGCCCGGCGCCGCAGCCGGGAACCTGAGACGGGTTCATTCCGCCCCGTTTCCTGCGTTAAGAAAGGGCCCCGGCTTTCGGGGCCCTTTTTTCGTGGGAGGTCGGGATGCTTGAACGCTGGGTGGAGCCGGCCGGCCTGCTGCACGGGCCGGCGGCGCTGCAGGCCATCCGCGATGGTCATGCCCTGCCGCTGGCCGGCGGGCCGGCCGCCTTCGCGCTGGTGCGGCTCATCGAGAATGGCCACGACCTCGGCATCCATTCCGCCCGCGCGCTGCCGGAAGGATGGGAGGAACTGCTGCCGCCGCTCACCCGCCGGCTCTTGCCCTTTGCCGGCCTGCCGACCGACCGCCCCCTGGTCATGGGCATCCTGAACACCACGCCCGACAGCTTCTCCAATGGCGGCCAGCACCTCGATCCCGCCGCCGCCATTGCCGCCGGCCATGCCATGCTGGAGGCGGGGGCCGATATCCTGGACGTCGGAGGCGAGAGCACCCGGCCGGGGGCCGATCCAGTCACGCCGGAGGAGGAGATCGCCCGCATCCTGCCGGTGGTGCGGGAACTGGCCAAGGCCGCAGTGGTCAGCGTCGATACCCGCCACCCCGCCACCATGCGGGCAGCGCTGGAGGCCGGGGCGGAGATCGTCAACGACGTCACCGGCCTTCGGCAGGATACGCAGTCGATGCGGGTGGTGCGGGAAAGCCGCGCGCCGGTGGTGCTGATGCACATGCCCGGCCTGGACCCCCGGCGCATGCAGGAGGCCACGCATTACGAGGACGTGGTGCTCGACGTCGCGCGCTTCCTGCGCCAGCGGGTCGAGACGGCGGAGGCGCTGGGTATCCCGCGCGGCCGCATCGTGGTCGATCCGGGCCTCGGCTTCGGCAAGACCGGGGCGCAGAACCTGCTGCTGCTGAACCGCCTGCCTTTGCTGGCGGGAATCGGCTGCCGCATTCTGGTGGGCGCCTCCCGCAAGCGCTTCATCGGCCGGGTGACGGGCGTGGATCTCCCGGCCGAGCGGATGGCCGGCAGCCTCGCCGTCGCCCTGGCCGCGGCGGCGGGGGGCGCTTCCATCCTGCGGGTGCATGATGTCGCAGCCACGGTGCAGGCGCTGCGCATGTGGCAGGCCTGCGCCGAAGGCAGCGCGGCGGAGCTGGACTGAGTTTTTTGGCGGGCGCGCGCCAGGGGAATTCGTCTGGCAGCCCGTTCTGCGCTACAGCTTCTTTCTCCTCGCTCAAGAGAAGGGAAGCCCGGCATGGCTGATGCGGTGCGCCGCCTGTTCGGCACGGATGGAATTCGCGGGGTGGCGAACCGGGCGCCCATGGACGCCTCCACCGCGCTGCGCCTGGGCCAGGCGGCAGGGCGGTTCTTCAATCGCGGCGCCCACCGGCACCGGGTGGTGATCGGCAAGGACACGCGCCTCTCCGGCTACATGCTGGAGCCGGCGCTCACCGCCGGCTTTGTCGGCGCCGGGATGGATGTGGTGCTGGTGGGCCCCTTGCCGACGCCTGCCATCGCCATGCTGACCCGTTCGCTGCGGGCGGACCTCGGGGTGATGATCTCGGCCAGTCACAACCCTTTCGAGGACAATGGCATCAAGCTGTTCGGGCCGGACGGGCTGAAGCTCTCGGACACCGAGGAGGCGGAGATCGAGGGGCTGATGGCCGGCGACCTCAGCGCGCAACTCGTGCAGCCCGCCCGGCTGGGCCGCGCCAGCCGGCTGGAGGACGCGCCGGGCCGCTACATCGAGGCGGTGAAGGCCAGCTTCCCCAAGGGCCTCAGCTTGGCCGGCAAACGCATCGTGGTCGATTGCGCGCATGGCGCCGCCTACAAGGTGGCGCCCACCGTGCTGTGGGAACTCGGCGCCGAGGTGGTGCCGGTTGGCGTTTCTCCCGATGGCTTCAACATCAACCGCGAATGCGGCTCCACCGCGCCGGAGCGGCTGGCGGAACTGGTGCGTGAGCGCCGCGCCGATCTCGGCATCGCGCTGGATGGCGATGCCGATCGCCTGGTGCTGGCTGACGAGCAGGGCCAGATCGTCGATGGCGACCAGATCCTCGCCCTGGTGGCGCAGTCCTGGGCGGCGCAGGGGCGGCTGCGCGGCGGCGCGGTGGTGGCGACCGTCATGTCGAACCTGGGCCTGGAGCGGTTCCTGCAAGGGCAGGGCATCAAGCTGCTGCGCACGCGGGTCGGCGACCGCTATGTCGGCGAGCGGATGCGCGAGACGGGCTGCAACCTGGGCGGCGAGCAATCCGGCCATATGATCCTGAGCGATTTCGGCACCACCGGCGACGGGCTCGTGGCGGCGCTGCAGGTGCTCGCGGTGCTGGTGGAGGAGGGGCGTCCGGCGAGCAGCGTCTGCCGCCGCTTCGCCCCCTTGCCGCAACGGCTGGTGAATGTGCGCTATGCCGGCACCAGCCCGCTGGAGGATGCCGGCGTGGCCGATGCCATCGCCGCCGCCGAGGCCCGGCTCGGCGCGCGCGGCCGCGTGCTGATCCGCGCCAGCGGAACGGAACCGGTCATCCGCGTCATGGCCGAGGCGGAGGAGGAATCTCTGGTCGAGCGCACGGTGGAGGAACTGGCCGCGCTGATCCGCGCGCGCGCTGCCGCCGGGCCGGAGCGGGTGCTGACCAGCCAGCTGGGGGAGGCGGGCTGATGCGCGGCCGCGTGCTGATCATCGCCGGATCGGATTCCGGCGGCGGGGCGGGGATCCAGGCCGACATCAAGGCCTGCACCGCGCTGGATGCCTATTCCGCCACAGCCATCACCGCGCTGACGGCGCAGGACACGCTTGGCGTTCACGGCGTTCATCCGGTGCCGCCGGACTTCATCCGGCAGCAGATCCGCCTCAGCCTGGAAGATATCGGCGCCGATGCCATCAAGACCGGCATGCTGGGCGATTCCGCGACCATCGAGGCGGTCTGCGATGCCCTGGGCGAAGAGGACCGGCGCCTACCCATGGTGGTGGATCCGGTCATGGTGGCCAAGGGCGGCCATCACCTGTTGAGCGCGGATGCGGTGGAAGCGCTGAAGCGCCGCCTTTTGCCCCTCGCCAGCGTGATCACGCCCAACCTGCCCGAGGCGGAGGTGCTTTCCGGCCTGCGCATCGCCTCTCCGGAGGAGATGCGCGTGGCGGCGGCCAGGATCCTGGAGCTTGGCGTCCCGGCGGTGCTGCTGAAAGGCGGCCACCTGGCCGGGGGGCAGCTGGTGGATCTGCTCGCCACGGCCGAGGGCATCGAGACCTTCGAGAGCCAGCGGGTCGAGACGCGCCATACCCACGGCACCGGTTGCACGCTGGCCTCGGCCATCGCCGCCGGTCTGGCGCAGGGGCTGGAACTGCGCGCGGCGGTGACGCGCGCGCGCGCCTATGTCCAGGCGGCGCTGCGGGCCGCGCCCGGGCTCGGGCGCGGGCACGGGCCGCTGAACCACGCGGTGACGGTCGATCCGGCACGGCTCGCAACCCTGGCATGACCTGCCGGAGGCGGGTGCGGGCTTCGCGTCCGTGTCCGTCGCGGGCAATCTGCTGATGACGCAGCGCAACAGAGGCCCTCATGGACACGCCGCCGCCCGCGCACCCCGCCCGGGTGCCCGTCTTTCAGGTCGATGCTTTCGCCGAGCGGCCCTTCGCCGGCAATCCGGCCGCGGTGGTGCCGCTGCGCGAATGGCTGCCGGATGTGCTGATGCAGCGCATGGCGGCCGAGCACAATCTGAGCGAGACGGCATTCTTCGTGCCCGACGGACCGGGGCAATGGCACCTGCGCTGGTTCACGCCCTCGACCGAGGTATCGCTCTGCGGCCATGCCACTCTGGCCACCGCCTTCGTACTGGCCAGCGAACTGGGTGAGACCGGCACGCTGCGCTTTCGCACCGCCTCTGGCCTGCTCGGTGTGGCGCGGGAAGGGGATCGCTTCGTGCTGGACTTTCCCGCCAACCCGCCGCGCCGCAGCCAGGCGCCGGCACCGGGGCTGGCCGCGGCGCTCGGTGCCGTGCCGCGCGAGGTGTGGAAGGCGCGGGACTGGATCTGCGTCTTCGACAGTGCTGCGACCGTCCGCGCCTTGCAGCCCGACCATGTCCGCATCGCTAGCCTGCGGGAGCCTGGCGTGGCGCCTGGCGCCGCCCCGCGCGTCATCGCCACCGCACCCGGCGATGGCGATGGCGGCGCGCATGACGTCGTCTCGCGCTATTTCGCCGCCGCAGTCGGTATCCCGGAGGATCCGGTGACGGGTGCGGCGCATGTCCAGCTCGTGCCTTTCTGGGCGGAGCGGCTGGGACGGGAACGGCTGGTCTGCCATCAGGCCAGCGCGCGTGGCGGCACGCTGTGGTGCGAATTGCGTGGCGACCGCGTCCGCATGGGCGGGCATGCCGTGCTCTATGCCCGGGGCGAGGTGCTTCTGCCCGCCGCTTGATCACCTCGGCCAGCCGGCGCAAACCCCCCACCAGCCCACGAATCGCGAGTGTGACCCGCCATGGCGCAAGACAATCCCCGGCCCTCCCGGCGCCCGGCCAATGCCTGCTTCTCCTCCGGCCCCTGTGCCAAACGCCCGGGCTGGTCGCTGGCGGCGCTGGCGGGGGCATTGCTCGGCCGCAGCCATCGCGCACCGGCCGCCAAGGCGCGGCTGGCCGAGGTGATCGCCCGCTCCAAGGCGGTGCTGGGCATGCCGGAAGGCTGGCGCCTCGGCATCGTGCCAGCCTCCGACACCGGCGCGGTGGAGATGGCGCTCTGGTCGCTGCTCGGCCCGCGCGGGGTGGATGTGCTGGCTTGGGAAAGCTTCTCCGGGGAATGGGCGACCGACATCACGAAGCAGCTCCGCCTGCCGGACGTTCGGCTGCTCCAGGCACCCTATGGGCAACTGCCCGACCTGACCCAGGCCGACCCGAAGCGTGACACCGTTTTCGTCTGGAACGGCACCACCTCGGGCGTGCGCCTGCCCCATGCCGAGTGGATCGCCGCCGACCGCGAAGGACTGGCGATCTGCGACGCCACCTCGGCGGCCTTCGCCATGGACCTGCCCTGGGACAGGCTCGATGTCGTCACCTGGTCCTGGCAGAAGGTGCTGGGTGGCGAGGCGGCGCATGGCATGCTGGCGCTCTCGCCGCGCGCCGTTGCCCGGCTGGAATCCCACACGCCCGCCTGGCCGCTGCCGAAGATTTTTCGCCTGACCAAGGGCGGCAAGCTGATCGAGGGAATCTTCCAGGGCGACACCATCAACACCCCTTCCATGCTGGTGGTTGAGGACGCGCTGGACGGGCTGCGCTGGGCGGAAGCGATTGGCGGGCTGCCGGCGCTGATCGCCCGCTCCGAGGCCAATCTGGCGGCGGTGGCGGAATGGGTTGCGGGCCAGGATCAGGTCGCTTTCCTGGCCGAGCGGCCGGAGACACGCTCCTGCACCTCCATCTGTCTGCGCATCGTGGCGCCCTGGTTCACGGCGCTCGACGCTGCCGGCCAGGCCGCCGCCACCAAGGCGCTGGTCAGCCTGCTGGAGCGGGAGGGGGTGGCGCTGGACGTGGCGCCCTATCGCGATGCGCCGCCGGGCCTGCGGCTCTGGGGCGGCGCCACGGTGGAAACGGCCGACCTGCGCGCCCTGCTGCCCTGGATCGACTGGGCGCTGGCAGAGACTGCGGCGCGTCTCGGCTGAGGCGGGAAGGGGGCTGCCGCCCCCCCCTCCTCATTCCGTCTTCTGAAGGCCATTCCCTCCTTCGAAAACGAGGCTTGCGCCGGGCGGTAGCTCCGGGACATCCTTTCTCGCAGGCGGCCGCCAAGTGCCGCCCCGCAGGGAAGAATCCAAGATGCTCCAGATCAACCGCCGCCAGCTTCTGGCGAGTGGAGCGGCGCTGCTGGCGCCGTTGCCGAAGGCCCGTGCCCAGGCCCAGGACCCGATCCGCATCGGCGTGCTGGCCGATTTCTCCGGCCCCTATCGCGATACCTCCGGCCCCACCGCGCTGGCCTGCGCCAGGCAGGCGGTGGAGGATCTCGGCCTCTCGACCCGTGGCATCGCCGTCGAGGTGCTGCAGGGCGACCACCAGAACAAGCCGGACGTCGCTCTGGCCCTGGCGCGCCGCTGGATCGACCAGGACGGCGTGGACATGATCTGCGAGGTCAACAACTCGGCCATCGCGCTCGCCATCGCCGGCTTGGTGCAGGACAAGAACAAGGTGCAGGTGAATACCGGCGCGCTCTCCGCCGCCATCACCGGTGAGCGGTGCAGCGCGCATACCGTGCACTGGACCGCCGACACCTGGATGCTGGCCAATACGGTCGGCAAGGCGACCGTCCGCAAGGGCGGGGACAGCTGGTTCTTCATCGTCGCCGACTACGCCTTCGGTCATCAGATGGAGCGCGACCTGACGCGGTTCGTGGAGGACAGCGGCGGCAAGGTTGCCGGCTCGGTGCGCTTTCCTTTCCCCGGGACGACCGACTTCGCCTCCTATCTGGTGCAGGCGCAGGCGAGCCGGGCCAAGGTGGTCGGGTTGCTGATGGCGGGCGCGGACATGGTGAACTGCATCAAGCAGGCCCGCGAATTCGGCGTCACCCGGCGGGGCGTGAGCCTGGCGGGCACGCCGATGTTCGTCACCGACATTCACGCCCTTGGGCTGGAGACGGCGCAGGGGCTGCTGCTCTCCGAGGCCTTCTACTGGGACCTGAACGACCGCACCCGTGCCTTCCTGGAGCGGGTGAAGCCCAAGGTCGCCGGGAACTGGCCGAACCAGGAGCATGCCGGCACCTATTCCGGCGTGCTGCACTACCTGAAGGCGGTGGCCGAGATGGGCGTGCCGGCCGCCAAGGCCAGCGGGCTGGAGGTGGTGAACCGCATGAAGGCCATGCCGACCGATGACGACTGCTTCGGCGCCGGCACGCTGCGCGCCGATGGACGCAAGATCCATCCCTCCTACCTGTTCGCGGTGAAGTCGCCCGCCGAGAGCCGCGGGCCCTGGGACTATTACCGGCTCGAAGGGACGGTCGGCGCGGAGGAGGCCTTCCGGCCCCTGGCCGAGGGGGGCTGCCCGCTGGTGAAGGCCTGAGACGGGGAGGGCAGCCGCCTTTCCGGCCCATCCTCCGGGCCGTGAAGGGCGGCTCGTGGCGCCTCCGCGCTTCGCGGGTCAGCCATCCCTGGCGACTCCGGCCCGATCCGCTATAGCTCCGCCCCGAACGCGGCGGAGAGGTGGATGACGGTCGGCATCGAGATGGGCCAGACGACGGCCGGGCAGGCGGCAACCCTCGACCTGGAGGAGCTGCTGGCGACGCGGCTGCTGGTGCAGGGCAATTCCGGCTCCGGCAAGTCGCACCTCCTGCGCCGGCTGATGGAGCAATCCGCCCCCTGGGTGCAGCAGGCGGTGATCGACCCCGAGGGCGATTTCGTCAGCCTCGCCGAGCGTTTCGGGCATCTGGTCATCGACGCCGCGCAGCACACCGAGGCCGCGCTGCAACGCGCCGCCGATCGGGTGCGGGTGCATCGCGTCTCCGTCGTGCTGAACCTGGAAGGGCTGGATGCCGACGGCCAGATGCGCCACGCCGCCGCCTTCCTGGGCGGGCTTTTCGACGCCGACCGCGACCACTGGTCGCCCATGCTGGTGGTGGTGGACGAGGCGCAGCTCTTCGCGCCCGCCGCCGCCGGCGAGGTCTCGGACGAGGCCCGCCGCGCCTCGCTCGGCGCCATGGCCAACCTGATGTCGCGCGGGCGGAAGCGCGGGCTGGCGGGTGTCATCGCCACCCAGCGCCTAGCCAAGCTGGCGAAGAACGTCGCCGCCGAGGCCAGCAATTTCCTGATGGGCCGCACCTTCCTCGACATCGACATGGCCCGCGCGGCGGACCTGCTGGGCATGGAGCGGCGACAGGCGGAGATGTTCCGCGACCTGCCGCGCGGCTCCTTCGTCGCGCTCGGCCCGGCCCTGTCGCGCCGCCCGCTGGCCATCCGCATCGGCGCGGTGGAGACCGAATCGCGCGGCACCAATCCGGGGCTGATCCCGTTGCCGCAGACGGCGCCGGAGGAGGCCAAGGAGCTGGTGCTGGCGGCAG
>Ga0180221_1001989_pt1 | contig 12547 bp, 12 predicted proteins | sample eDN5th37CKraftMG_FD_151339 | JGI IMG/M metagenome (GOLD analysis project Ga0180221, IMG submission 151339) | Enriched Miracle-Growth compost microbial communities from Emeryville, California, USA - eDNA 5th pass 37_C Kraft MG (version 2) (version 2) ...
ATGGCCGCGCGCGTGTCGGCCTCGCTCATGTCGGGTGCCACCACGACCGTCGCGACGATCCGTACCGCGGCCGGATCGCGCCCGGCCGCCCGGGCGGCTTCGCGCACGATCGTCGCCGAACGACGCACGCCGTCAGGTGTCAGGAAAGGGTGCAACACCGCTGCGTCAAAATGAGCGCCCGCGAGTGCCAGCGTCTTCGGCCCGACAGCCGCGAGCAGCACCGGCGTGTTGCGTTCCGGTCGGTCGGTGACCGCAATTTCCGGAAATATGCCGGCCGGTCCCGAATAGCTGACCGTCTCGCCGGCCCATAGGCGGCGCAGGATATCAAGCGTGTCGATCATCGACTGGTTGGTCTGCGCCGATACGCCGATGCGGCGCCATTTATCGGGCAGCGACCGGGCGATCGCCATTTCGAAACGGCCCTCGCTGATATTCTGCAATGTCGAGCATAAACCTGCGAGGACCAGCGGGTGACGGGTCCCGAAATGGGTGGTGCCCGTCCGCAAGCCGATCGTGCGCGTCGCCTGAGCGATGGCACCAAGGACAACCCCCGTCTCCTTGGTCGCCCACCGCTCCGATGCCCAGATGGCCCCCAACCCGATTTTCTCTGCAATGACCGCCTGGCTGATACCGAGCCGCGCATCAGTCGCTTTGCCGGGCAGGACGTAACATCCCAGGTCCTGCATTGCTCCCTGCATCACATCCCCCGAACGGTCATTGTTTTACCGGCAACCATGTGCGCAACGGGTAGCATAATCCGGGGAGCCGAGAACAAGACCCACCTGCACACATTGTGCGATATTCAGCGCTAATCGACTTAAGAATTGATAAGATTCAAGCGGTTCGGTACGATGGCTTGCCGCAAGCCTTACCCGTCCGATGTGCCTGATGAGGAATGGGGGCTGATTGCTCCCCGCCTGACGCTGCAGCGCGAGGACGCCGGGCAACGGGAGCATGGCCTTCGCGAGGTGTTCAACGGACTGCGCCATATCGTGAAGACCGGCGCGCCGTGGCGATGGATGCCGAACGATCTGCCGCTTGGGTGGCGCAAGGATTACGAACGATATGCTCAAACCCTCGCGGGGCTGCACGTCGTCGCTTTCGCCGCATCATGATCAGACAAGTCGCTGCTCTCGCCTCGGATTCATAACAGTCTCCAGTGGCGCAGGCTGCGACGTCCGATAGAGCATGTCCCATGTCGGTGCGGGCGGGCATAGCGCGTCGAGGTCCGCGATCTGTTGCGGATCCAGCACGATAGCAGCCGCGGCTGCGCTATCCTCGAGTTCGGCCAAGGTTTCGGGGCCTATGATCGCGGTCGCGAGGAACGGCTTGGTAAAGAGCCAAGCCAGGGCCGCATGCGCCGGCTTCATCCCCCACGCCTCCGCCAGCCGATCGAGCCGATCGGCAGCCTTTACCTGTTCGTCGGGAACGGGCACCGGCTTCGACTTATCGATCACGAAGCGCGTGATCCCACTGATCGGCCGCGACCGCGTTGCGGCGCCGGCCAACAACCCTCCAGCGAGCGGGAAATAGGCCGTCAGATCGACATTGAAATGGCGGCAGGCGGGGATCACATCGAGCTCGATATCGCGGAGCAAGAGATTATAGCCGCGCTGATGCGCGACCGGCCGGTTGAGGCCGAGCCTGTCGCACAGGTCGATGGCGTGGGTCATTTCCCAGGCCGGATAGTTGGACAGGGCGAAATATCGGATCTTGCCTTGTCGTACGAGATCATCGAGCGCGCGCAGCGTCTGTTCGAGCGAGGTTTCGCGATCAGGCCCATGGCAGTGATAGATATCGATATGATCGGTCTGCAGCGCCCTCAGACTCTTTTCGACCTGCTGGAAGATATGCCGGCGGGACAGGCCATAATCGTTAATGCCGGGTCCGACGACCTCGCGCACCTTGGTGCAGATGACCGCCTCGTCGCGCCGTCCCTTCAGCGCCTTGCCGAGCAGTTGCTCCGCCGACTCCCGATCGGCCGCCGGCGGTGCGCCGGGACGGTCCATGCGCGCGAAATTGCCGTAGGAATTGGCGGTATCGAACATGTTCACGCCGACATCGAGCGCGCCACGGACAAGACGATCGATATCATCCGCGGGTGGCGCGACACCGAAAGCGCCGGTGCCCAGGCACAGCCGCGACACGCGCAGGCCGGTGCCGCTCAAAGCCTTATAGATCATGGGTCTCCTTTCCCGATCGGGCTCCGTCCCCCCGGACTATAGGAATACCGCCAGATTCATCGTGGCTATCGTCGCTTGATCAGCCAAGATGCGGCGCGCGACGAGCAGAAAGGTGTCGCCGTTGCGGCGCAAGATGTCGCGCCGCTCCGCTGTCACCATCTCGATCGTGGTGGAACTCAGCCGGTTACGGGCCATCAGAAGGTCACTGCTCACGTAGAATTCATCGTCGCGATCGGTGGTGAACGCGCGCACGTTGGTCACGTAGCGCCGCACCCGCGATGCGGGATCCTCGCCCCAGGAACTGGGTGTCGCGTTCTTGCGGACGCGCAGGTCGAGGGAGGCGTAATCCTCGTCGAAATGGCCATGCTCGCGACTGAATCCCGATCCGTCCTTGCGCATCCGCGAGGCCCGCACCGGCATGAAATAGGATATTTCGGGCGCCATCAGCGCAAGCCAGTCGAACAAGCGGTTCTCGTTGAGCAGCGCCGCCTCGTCATACAGGAAATCCTGGATATCGAGGTAGAGCGGCTCGCGGCCCCTGATGCGATCGCGCCGTGGCGGGATGCCGAAGTCGAGGTCCGACATCGGCGGCGAGGACATGTCCGTCATGGAGGTTCCTACCAGGCTTCGTTGGTCATGAACTGATAATAGCTGGTCCACCAGTTCCATTGGTTGTCGTCGCGGGTGATACCGGCATAGACGAGCCCCTTGCCGGGCCAGCCCTCAGGCTTGTTGGGTTCGCTGCGAGCGGGATAGCGCATCCACTGCTGCTTGCCATGAAGGCCGCGCGACACGCGGGTGAGCGAGGGCCAGGTTTCGGCGTCATCCTGCTCGAGCATACCGCTCGATCCGAAGGATTGCAGCGTGGTCCGTCGCGAATGGGCGCGCAGGTCTTCGCCGGCGCTGCGCTCGACCAGCGTCCAGGAAAACACCTCGATCTCGCCGGGGCCGTGGGGATTCCACGTTCGGATAGTGATCGCCGGACCGGTGCCACCGCCGCCGGCGCTGGGAATATAGGTACTCATCACTGCGGTATTGGGAAAGATCTGTCCCACCGTCGGCGGCGATTCCGCCAGTAGCCGCACCGCATCAGCGTCGAAGATCTCGCTCAGATCGGCGATCCTCTCGGGCGGCACGCCATGCGGTGGAACCTTGGTCAGGGCCTCGAGCGGCGTGTCCTCGTCGCCGCGGCCGGTCTTGCCGATATTCTTCAGGTTGCGGAACAGCAAGCCGTGCCCGCGCGGCGTGCTGACGTTGATGCCGGTGATCGGGGTCGCATCGCGGGCGGTGATGTCGCCGCGCGCGTTCAGTTCGAACATGGATCCATGCAGGGTCAGCGTGTGGTAGGCGTCCCCCGCGAATTGCTCGGCGGCGCATTTCCAGTTGGCGGGGATGACCCAGCGCTGGGGCGGCCCCACCGATTCGAGGCCGCTGATCGTCCGTTTGAACATCAGTTCCAGATAATATTGGATATCGCCGAGATAATCGGCAAGCGTCGGCGCCTTCGGATCCCAGGTAGCGAAGATCATTCCGGCGAAGCTGCCGACCCGCGCCTGCTTCAGGCCCCATCCACTCTTGTCGAAACCGTCGCCATACATTTCCTTGGCGCACGGCGCGCCGATGAACGCGCCATCGCGATCGAACACCCAGCCATGATAGGGGCAGCGGAAGCGGGCAGCGTTGCCGACCTCGGCCCGCTCAAGCTCCATGCCGCGGTGGGTGCAGGCGTTGAGCATGACGTTGATGGTGTCGGCCGATTTGCGCACCACCAGGACCGTGTCCATGCCCATCTGGCGGACGACGAAATCGCCGATCGCCGGAATCTCGCTTTCATGGGCGATCGCCAGCCAGGCCCGGCCGAACAGCCGCTCCATCTCGATGTCGAAAACCTCGGTATCGGACAGCAAGCGCATGCTGACCGCCCGAGCGTCGAAGTCGATCAATTCTCCAAGCGATGCGCCGTCGCGCAACCGGGGCACGTCGCCCCCCCGTCGCAATGTCGACACCTCCTGCAAAGCCATAACCCTCTTCCTTGGATTCACGACCGTCGGCGCGATCTTGAGCTGTTTCGATGCGATATTATGACCCCGGCTCCGGCGAAAGATATGCCGAAGCCGCGATATTCATTGGCCCGTTTGATCAAGTAATCGCATCGCGATCCGCCGCATTCCCGTCCCTACAAGTTCCGGGCGATGATCTCCTTCATGATTTCGGACGTGCCGCCATAAATGCGCGCGACGCGGGCATCGACCCGGGCGCGAGCGATCTTGGATTCGCTCATGAAACCATAGCCGCCGTGAAGCGGCAGCATGTCGTCGCGCAGGCGATTCCGCATTTCCGATCCTGGCAACCTCGCCATGGCCGCACGGTCCGGGGTGAGGGTCCGGTTCATCGCGGCGGCGAGGCAATCATCGACGAAGACCCTGGGCATCGTCGCGGTCACGCATAGCAGGCCTTGGCGCCGGCCCCGGCCATGACGAGGGCCGACCGGATCGCCGTGACCATGCCATTCTCACGCGTGATGTCGAGAAAGTCCGCCATGCCATCTACCTCGTCATCGGATCAGCGTGCCTGCCACCAGCCCTGGCCACAGTTCGGTGGAGGCGCGGTCACATGCGGCAGCCCCGATGCGCTGGGCCCAAAAGCTCTGATTGCCGAACTCGCTCCGCCACGACCAGAGCCTTGGGTCAGCAATTGCATGCGTGTTCGTGGGTGAAACCGGTCGCGCCCATCACCGCGTGAGCGATGATAGCCGCCTCGCCTGCCGCCTCGCTCGCTACAGCCTCGGCGGCCGCGATAGCGCGCATCCAGTGTGGCGCGCCCGCGGGCTAATGCCCGATGGCCGCTTGTGGTAGCGGCTCCGCTGATTGGCAAGGTGCCACTGAACGAGATCCCAGCATAATCTGTTCGGCGTCCCGGTGGGTTGCTGGCGCGCATCATCGCCGATAGCTTGACCGTGGACTGGACGATGACGACGCGGGCACAAGAAAGACAGCCGCTTCCGCGACGCGGACAGACGGCGATGCGAGGATGGGCCGACGGCAATGAAGCTTCTCATCAACGGACAGGACATGCCCGTTGAGGCGGACCCGGATACGCCCCTTATCTACGTGCTGCGCAACGCGCTGGGACTGAAGGGCACGCGCTTCGGTTGCGGCCTTGGCCTATGTGGAGCGTGCACAGTGCTGGCCGGCGATCAGGCCATATTCTCCTGCGACACGCCGATCTGGGCGGTCGAGGGCAAACCGATCACCACGATCGAAGGGCTGGAGGCTTCGCCCGGCAGCCGCTCGCTCTTCGACGCCTTCGTCGAAGAGCAGGCCGGCCAGTGCGGCTATTGTCTATCGGGCATCATCGTTCGATCCGAAGCGCTGCTGCGCCAGTCCGCCGCGCCCGACCGCACCGAGGTCACCGCTGCGCTGGAGCGCAATCTGTGCCGCTGCGGCGCACATGCCCGTATCCTGCGCGCGATCGATCGCGCCGCTGCCGCCCGCAGGCTCGAAAAAGCATGAACGCGCCCGCGCCGCTGCCGCCAGGGCTGGTCGATCAGCCACTGCTCGACCAATGGGTCTCGTTCCACGAACCGGGTATCGTCGAGGTGCGCAACGGCAAGGTCGATCTCGGCCAGGGCATCTCGACCGTGATGGTGCAGATCGTCGCCGAGGAGATGGACGTGTCGCCCGGCCGGATTCGTCTGGTCTCGGGAGATACGCGGCGGTCACCCGACGAAAGCTTCACCGCAGGCAGCCTGTCGGTCGAGCGCGGCGGCGGCGCGCTGCGGCTGGTCGCGTCCGCCACGCGGCATCGCTTTCTGCTTGAGGCGGCACGGCGGCTGAACAGCCCGCCCGAGGCGATCGGAATCGAGGACGGCGTCTTCCGCGGTGCGCAGGCCGATGCGAAGGAAAGCTATTGGTCGATGGCGGAGGCGATCGACCTTGCCGTGCCCGTCGCCGACTTCGCTTCTCCCAAGCGGGTGGAAGAATATTCCGTTGTCGGCAAGGAACTGCAGCGGGTCGACCTGCCGACCCGCTGGTCGGGCGGCGCCTTTATCCACGACCTTGGCTTTCCGCATATGCTGCATGGCCGCGTGGTGCGCTCGCCATGGCTGAACGTCGAGCAGCTCGAGCTCGATGCCACGCGCCTGCCCGCGCTTCCGCCGGGCGCGCAGATCGTTCGCGACGGCTGTTTTCTCGGGGTGATCGCGCCGCTGGAATATGATGCGGTCCGGCTTGGGGACAAGCTCGCCGCCTGCGTCCGGTGGAAGGGCGGCCAGCCTGTTCCAACCGATCCGGCCGGCCTGATCGCCGATTATGACGGACCGGCCGAAATCACCTATGAGGAAGGTCAGGCAGTGGCGGCCGGGCAGTCGTTTGCCGCCACATTCAGCCGGCAGTTCATTGCCCACGCGTCGATCGGCACGGTCTGTGCGATCGCGCTGTGGCAAGGTGGTGCACTCACCGTGTGGAGCCAGGCGCAGGGCGTGTTCGCGCTTCGCTCGGCCTTAGCGACGACACTGGGCCTGGCCGAGGATGCCGTCGATGTGGTCCATGCTCCGGGCGCCGGCTGTTATGGCCATAATGGCGCGGACGATGTCGCGCTCGATGCCGCGCTGCTGGCGCGGGCGGTGCCGGGCACGCATGTCCGCGTGGTCTGGAGCCGCGCCGACGAATTGACCGCAGCGCCGCTAGGCCCGGCAATGCAGACCAGGATCAGTGCGAGCGTCAACGAGGACAAACGCATTACAAGCCTTTGCATGGACATCAGCAGCGTGCCGCACAGCTGCCGCCCGACCTGGTCGGGCGGCGTAAACCTGCTCGCCGCGCGCCAGCTCGCGCAGCCGCTCCCGACGCCGTTCTTGCAGGATCCGGTGCCGCTGACCGGCGGCGGCGCCGATCGCAACGCCATTCCGCTGTATGACATCGCCCATGTCCGGGTCGCCAAGCGCATTCTGCAGGATCTGCCGCTGCGGACTTCGGCGCTCCGCTCGCTTGGCGGTTTCATCAACGTCTTCGCGCTCGAGGGGCTGATCGACGATATCGCCGTCGCGCTCGACGAGGACCCGGCGCTGTTTCGTATCGCCCATCTTTCGGACCCCCGCGCGGTCGAGGTTATCGAACGCGCGGTGGCCATGTCGCCCTGGCCTGGGCCAATGGAGGAGGGGCGCGCGCTCGGGCTGGGCTTTGCGCGCTACAAGAACCGCGCCGCCTATTGCGCGGTCGTGGCCGAGGTCGAGATCGACAGCGAGGTTCGCGTGCTGCGGGCCTGGGCCGCGGTCGATGCCGGGCTTGCCGTCAATCCGGACGGGGTGCGTAACCAGGTCGAAGGCGGGATGATCCAATCCACGAGCTGGGCGATCAAGGAACACGCACGGTTCGAGGACGGACTGCCTGCCTCGCGCGACTGGGAAAGCTATCCGATCCTCGGTTTCGCCGAGGTGCCCCAGATCGAGGTGCAGGTCATCCAACGGCTCGATTGCCCGCCGCTGGGCGCGGGAGAGACGGCACAAGGGCCGATGGCGGCGGCCATCGGCAATGCGGTGCGCCGCGCCTTGGGCGTGCGGCTGCACCACATGCCGTTCACACGGGATCGCATCGTCGAAATGTTGGAATGAACGTCGGAAACATCCGGAGCACCTGCGGTCGGGTGCCCGGTCCGCCGTCGGAGGGATGGATATGAAGCTAGCCAAATATCAGGATCAAACGGGCGAACATTGGGGCAGCGTCGATGTCGACGCAGGCACGGTGCACCAGATATCGGGCGCCTTCGAGACCTGGGCGCCAGCGGTTACCGACGCGGGCCCGGGCGTCCTCGACTTCATCGGCGATCCGGTTTCGCTCGCCGCGGTCCGGCTGTTGGCGCCGCGACCGCCGCGGGGGGAGATCCTCTGGGTGGCGCTGAATTATCCCGATTGGCCCAAGCCCGAAGACGCCGATCCACCGGTGTTCCAAAAGCCGCGCTCGGCGATCATCGGCCCGGGGGACGAGTTCCGCTATCCGGCGCTGATCAAGAAGCAGACCCAATGCTATTTCTGTTACGAGACCGAACTTGTCGCTGTGGTCGGCGCATCGCAGATCGACGATCCGGCCCGGGGCAGCCGCGACATATTGGGCTACACGATTGGCATCGGCGGCGCGCTACGCAACGTTCGCGTGGGTGCGGTCGGGATCGATCTCGTGGCGTTGCGTTCAGGCAAGCACACCTCCTCGCTCGGTCCCTGGATCGTGACGAAGGACGAATTTCCCGACGGCCGACCGGCGGTTGAATTCACGACCCGGATCAACGGCGTCGTGACGCAGGAAGGCGACACCGGCGACATGCTGTGGGACATGGACCGAATCGTCCACGAAGTCGGCCATCGCCTGCGCCTGTCATGCGGCGACGTCATCTACACCGGCACCACGGGCTATGTCGGCGCGCCCGATGGCATCTTCCATCCCGGCGACCGGATCGAGGCCACCATCGAAGGCATCGGAACGCTGTCGAACAGCATGGAAACCAACGATCCCTATGCGGTCCATCCCAGCCAGCGGCTGGGCGGCGAGAACCGCGTTCCCAACATCTATCCCACACCATTGTGGCGGAGGGCCCCCCAATGAAGATCGCATATTATCTGGATTCCGGCGTGCGCCTGTGGGGCGAACTCGATCTGGAGGCGAACACAGTGCGCCCGTTCGAAGGGCGCTTCGAACAATGGGCGCCTGCCGTCACCGAAGCGGGCCGCGACGGCGTGAGCTTTGCGGGGGGGGCGATATCGCTTGATTCGGTAAAGCTGCTCGCCCCGGTCCATGAGACCGCCGAGATATTGGGCACCGGCGTCAACTATGCGACGCATGGTCTTCCCCGCCATGGCGCAGACGTGCCTTTCTACATGCGGCCGCACTCGGCGATCGCCAATCCCGGAGAGGATCTGGTCTTTCCGGATATCATCAAGATCCAGCCCAGATGCCGCTTCTCCTATGAGCTCGAACTGTGCGTTGTGATGGGACGCGAGGTCGGCGATCCCGATCACGGCATTCGCGATGTGCTGGGCTATGCGGTCGGCAATGACGGCCGCTTGGTCTTCCAGCGGCCCAATTTCATCGGCATGGACATGACCGGCAGCAAGTGCGGTTACAAGGGATCGTCGGTCGGGCCCTGGATCGTCACCAAGGACGAGATTTCCGGCGACACCCAACCCGATATCGAGATGACGATGCGGATCAACGGGGTGATCACCCAGCAAGCCCGGACCAGCGCGATGAACAAGGACATCAGCGCACTGATCTACGAGTTGGATGATCGCATCGGGCTCAAGGCAGGCGACATCATCTATACGGGCACCCCAGGCTATATCGGCATCGACACCGGTTTCTATACGCCCGGCGATCTCATCGAGGCCGAGATCGAGGGCATCGGCATCTTGCGCAACCGCATGGAGCACACCAACCGCGATATCGGCTCGAATGCCGCCAAAAGCTCGCACGAGGTCGGCTGGCGCTAAGGATCACGATCGCACCGGGTGGAGCGGGCTCAAGCCCGCTCGCCGTGGAGCATATCATAAGTCTGCGCATAGGGTTTGAGGCCTGCCCAGCAGGCAATGGCACCGAGCAGCGCTGCGGGGAAAGCCACCACGGCCAACGAATGGCCAACGAGCGCTTCGTTCCGAAACACATGGTCGGTCAGCAGCGCAACCATGGTCGGCGCGATGGCGATGCCGATGATCCCGGCGACGAAGGCGTAAGCTGCCACGACCTGACCGCGCATCCGGTTTGGCGTGATATCCTGCGCGATGGCCGGAATGCTGGCGAGGCCCAGCATCAGGCCGAACATCATGATGCCCAGCATCGTCACGCTCATCCAAAGCTGCGGCGCTAGCGGCCACAATGACATCGGCACCAGGATCGCCGACCCCACCATGGCGAGCGGCAGCCGTGCTCCAGCCACCCGCCGGCGGACCAGCCTGTCGCCGAGGGCGCCCGCGATCAATGTGCCGAACAGCCCCGCCGCCATCATCATGCCGCCCAGGATCGGGCCGGCGCTGGTCGGCGGCAAATTGAAACGGCGGGCGAAGAAGGCCGGCGCCCAGTTCATCGCGGTATAGCCGACGATCGCCATCGCCGACGGGATGGCGAACAATGGCATATAGGCCATCATATTCGCACGGACGTGGCGGATCGCCGAATCCTCCGCGATCGTCTCCCCCATTTCGGATGCGAGCCGCACCTCGCGGCGTTCAGGCTCGCGAACGGTGAGCAGAAGGAAGGCGAGCACCAACCCAGGCATGCCCGCCAGCAGGAAGGCGATCCGCCATGGCGCCTGCAGACCGAGCAGTGGCAGATCGAGGCCGGCTTTGGGAATGATCCGCAGCATCAGCGCGCCGATAGCAAAGGCCGCGCCCTGGCCGATCGCATAAGAAAGATAGAAGGTGCTGATCGCCCGTCCGCGTCGTTCGGGACGAATATAGTCGGCGATCAACGAATATGCCGCGGGGGTCAGCACCGCTTCGCCGATACCGACGCCCATCCGCGTCGCGAAGAAACTGGCGTAGCCGGTCACCAGACCGGCGAGCATGGTCATGATGCTCCACAGTACCACGCCCGCGATCAGCAGATTGCGCCGATTGGTACGGTCGACGAGGCGACCGAGCGGCAGGCCCAGCAGCGTGAAAATGAAAGCAAAGGCATAGCTTTGCGCCATGCTGAAGGCCGTATCGGAAATCCGGAATTCAGCACGGATCGGCGCGACGAGCAGCGCGGGCAACTGACGATCGAGCTGGGAAAATAATGTCAGCAGGAACAGAACCCCGATAACGTACCACGCGACCCGCTCCGGCGGATAAGCCGCGTCTGCGCCAGCCTTATGTCGCTCTCCCACCTATCGCCTCCCCGTTTGATCGTTGTCGTTGCCACGCTCAGCGGCCGGTGAAATGCGGCGGCCTTTTTTCGCCGAACGCCTTGGCGGCCTCGCCTCGATCCTCGGTGGTCAACAGCAACGTGTAGAGATCACGTTCCATCATCAATCCGTCGCGTAGCGGCATCGCGTGCGATGCGTTGACCGCGCGGCGCGCGAACGTCGTTGCTATTGGCGGCTTGGCTGCGATGTGCTGCGCCAGCACCAGCGCCGCCGCGGGCAGTTCGGCGCGGGTCTCAACCCAGCGGGTGACGAGGTTGAGGCGTCTGGCTTCGACAATATCGATGCGCTCGTTGGTCAGGATCATGTCCATCGCCGGGCCAATGCCGATGAGTTGGGCAAGCCGCTGCGTGCCGCCCGCTGCCGGCAGCAAGCCGAGGCCCGTCTCGGGCAATGCGAACCGCGCGTCGGCCGAGGCGATGCGGATGTCACAGGCCAGCGCCAGTTCCAGTCCGCCACCCATGCAGATACCGTGGATCGCGGCAATGGTCGGCGTCTTCAACGCCAGGAAGACATCGATCCACGCATTGGCGGTCAAGCGCTTATGGCTGTCGATGTAACTTTCCGGCGCGCGTACCTCGCGGATATCGGCGCCGGCGCAGAAGCCCCGATCACCAGCCCCCGCGATCACGATGGCGCGGATCGCGTCGTCCGCGTCGAGGGCGAGCAGCGCATCGGGCAGCCCGGTGCGCAGGCTGTCGTCGATTGCGTTGATCCGTTCGGGACGATTGAGGGTTACGAAGCCCACCAGCCCGTGGCGCTCGACGATCAGCGATGGTGAATCCTTGACAGGGGAAATATCCGCGGACAGCGGGTCTAACTGGCTCGGCTGCGTCATTTTTCCTGTCTTCCTTCAAGCAATCCATTCAAGGCGCCGCTACAGTCCCATTGGCGAAATCGGCCTAGAGCGGGCGACAGCCGGCCTTGCCGGCAACCGGGGAGAATGGGATGGATCTGAAACTCAAGGGTCGCCGCGCATTGGTGACGGGCGGCGCCACCGGCATCGGCAAGGCCATCGCCACCGCGCTCGCCGCCGAAGGCGCGCACGTCGTCATCGCCTCGCGCACCAGCGAAACGCTGGAGCGCACCGCCGAAGAACTCCGCTCGGGCGGCAATGCCCATATCCACGGCGTGGTGGTCGATACGGGGAATGATGCCTCGGTTGAGGCGATGGCCGCCGAAGCCGCGCAATTGCTCGGCGGGATCGACATCCTCGTCAACGCGGCGGCGCGGCGCGCGGGCTCGAAGCCGCCGCCAGGGCTGCTTGACAGCACGTCGGACATGTTTTGGGATGAAATGAACATCAAGGTGCTCGGGTATCTGCGTACCGCGCGCGCGGTCGCGCCGGCGATGATCGCGCAACGCTGGGGCCGCATCATCAACATCGGCGGGCTCGCGGCTCGCCACGCGCAATCGGCGATCTGGTCGGCGCGCAACGTGGCGGTTTCGGCGCTGACTAAGAATTTGGCGGATGA
>Ga0180221_1001990_pt1 | contig 12546 bp, 11 predicted proteins | sample eDN5th37CKraftMG_FD_151339 | JGI IMG/M metagenome (GOLD analysis project Ga0180221, IMG submission 151339) | Enriched Miracle-Growth compost microbial communities from Emeryville, California, USA - eDNA 5th pass 37_C Kraft MG (version 2) (version 2) ...
AGGAGCTGCGAGGCACGGCGCAGCAGCTTCCGGTCATGGCCGGAGCCGTCGCTGACCGGCGGCACGTAAGGTTCGCCGAACACTTCGTCCGGCAGCTTGCCGCGGAACGGCTCGAGCAGCGCCACCTCGGCCGGCGACGGCGGCCCTTTCGCCATCATGGTCGAGTTCTGGAACACCGACTGGGTGCGCTCGTATGAGCCGTACATCAGGTTCTTGTTGGTCCATTCGAAGTCGAAGGCGTCGTCGAGCGCCTCGCGCAGGTCGCGGTTCTTGAACTTGTCGCGCCGCGTGTTGATGAACCAGCCCTGCGCGCCGGAGGGCGTGTCGTCCGCCAGCACGTCGCGCTTCACCTTGCCCTCGCGCAGCGCCGGGAAGTCGTAGCGCGTCGCCCAGACCCGCGAGGTGAACTCCTCGCGCAAGAGATACGCCTTCGCCGTGAAGGCCTCGAAGCCGACGTCGCGGTCGCGGAAATATTCGTAGCGCACGGTGTCGAAATTGTACTGGCCGCGCGACACCGGCAGGTCGGCGCCCCACCAGTCCTTGACGCGGACATATTCGATGAAGCGGCCGGGCTCGGCCTTGCCGACCTTGTAGGGGCCGCTACCGAGCGGCGGCTCCATCGTCGACTGGTCGAACGGTTGCTTGCCGTAATAGGCGCGCGAGAAGATCGGCAGGCCGGCGACGAACAGCGGCACGTCGCGGGCGCGCTTCTCGACGAAACGCACGATCACGGTGGCGTCGTCCGGCGCCTCGGCGGTCTTGAAGTCGCGCAGCGACTGCGTGACGATCGGATGGCCTTTGTCCTTGAGCGTCGTCAGCGACCAGGCGACATCATGGGCGGTGAGCTTGCTGCCGTCGTGGAACGTCGCCTCGGGGCGCATCGTGAAGGTGTAGGTCAGCCCGTCCGCGGAGATCGCCACCGCGCGCGCGGCAAGCCCGTACATCGCGTCCGGCTCGTCATTCGCCCGCGCCATCAGCGTGGCGAAGATCATGTCGAGGCCGAACGCGCCCTCGCCTTTCAGGATGTAGCCGTTGAGCGAATTGAAGGTGAGGAACGAGCCGTTGAAACCACGCCGGCTGATGATCTCGGAATAGGCCCCGCCCTTGGGCGCCTGCGGATTGACATAAGGGAGATGCGTGAAGTCGGCGGGGTGCTTGAGGTCGCCGAACGCCGACATGCCGTGCCGCGCGCCCTGGCTTTCGGCCTGCTGGGCGAAGGCGGCGCGCGGAAATTTTGTTGCTGCCAACACGGCTGCTGACAGAACCAGCGCGTCACGGCGAGTCACCCCTGCTTCCCCTCTCCCCTTGTGGGAGAGGGTGGCGAGCGCCGAGCCTGCGAGGCGCGAGCCGGGTGAGGGGTCACTCTTCAAATGCTTGCCATCCTTCTGTCGTACCTACCGCACCCCTCACCCGCCTCGCTCGCCACTGCTCGCTCGGCACCCTCTCCCACAAGGGGAGAGGGTTTAAGACCGCTGCGGCGTCCTAGCCGTCTTTGTCTCGTCCCACCACCAGATGGTCGGGAACGCCGACAGCCCGTATTTCGGCATCGCGTTCGGCCGCGCGAAACGGTCCCACCGCGCGGTGCGCACCTTGCCGTAGGTCCATTGCGGCACGACGTAGTGGTTCCACAGCAGCACGCGGTCGAGCGCATGGGTCGCGGCGACGAGGTCGTCGCGATCCTTGGTGAAGATCACCCGCTCGATCAGCGTATCGATCGCCGGGTTCTTGATGCCGACCAGATTGCGCGAGCCGGGCTGGTCGGCGGCCTGCGAGCTCCAGAAGCCGCGCTGCTCGTTGCCCGGCGACAGCGACTGACCCCAGACCGCGGTGACGATGTCGTAATCCCAGTTCCGCAGCCGGTTCTCGTATTGCGCGGAATCGACCACGCGGGCGGTGACGGTGACGCCGAGCCGCTCCAGCGACGGCTTGTAGAACAGGATGAAACGCTCGCTCGAGGGGTCCTGCGCCAGGAACTCGACGCTGAACGGCTCGCCGGTCTTGACGTTGACGAGCCGGGTGTTGCGGATCTCGTAGCCCGCCTCCTTCATCAGCCGGATCGCCTCGCGCAAATTGGTGCGCACCGCCTGCGGATTGCCATTGACCGGGTTCTTGTACGGCGTCGTGAACACCTCCGGCGGCACCTTGTCGCGCAACGGCTCGAGGATTTCGAGCTCGCGGCCCTGCGGCACGCCGGAGCAGGCGAGCTCGGTGCCCTCGAAATAGCTGGCGATGCGGTGGTACTGGCCGAAGAAGATCTGCTTGTTCATCTCCTCGAAGTCGAAGGCGTGATTGAACGCCATGCGCACCTTCGGGTCCTTGAACTTGTCGCGGCGGATGTTGAAGGCGAAAGCCTGCATCACGCCGAAATTGCGGATGGGGAATTCCTCCAGCACCACCCGCTTGTCCTTCACCGCCGGGAAGTCGTAAGCGGTCGCCCAGTTCTTGGCGCTGTTCTCGGTGCGCCAGTCGACCTGGTCGCCCTTGAAGGCTTCGAGCGCCACGGTGGTGTCGCGGAAATACTCGTAGCGGAACTCGTCGAAATTGTTGCTGCCGATGTTGACCGGCAGATCCTTGCCCCAATAGTCCTTCACCCGCTCCATCACCACGCTGCGGCCGGGCGTGAAGTCCCTAATGCGATACGGCCCGCTGCCGAGGATCGGCTCCAGCGTGGTCTGCGTCACGTCGCGCTTCTTGCCGCTCTTGTCGGTGCCTTCCCACCAGTGCTTCGGCAGGATGGCCAGTTGCCCGACGATCATCGGCAATTCGCGGTTGCCCGGCTGGTCGAAGCTGAAGGTGACGTCGCGCTCGCCGGTCTTCTCGACCTTGACCACGTGGCGATAGTAGTTGGCATAGAAGGGATGGTTCGCCTTGAACGTCGTCAGCGAGAACACGACGTCCTCGGGCGTGACCGGCTTGCCGTCGTGCCAGCGCGCCTCCGCCCGCAGCCGGTAGGTCACGGACGAATAGTCGGCCGGATAACTGATCGCCTCGGCGAGCAGGCCGTATTCGGTCGACACCTCGTCGAGCGAAGCGGTCGTCAGCGTTTCCATCACCAGCTCGGGGCCGCGCGCGATGCTGCCCTTCACGCCGGCGACGACGACATTGAAATTGTCGAAGGTGCCGGAGGCGATCTGGCGCACCGTGCCGCCCTTCGGCGCGTTCGGATTGACGTAAGGAAAGTGCTTGAAGCCGGCCGGCTGGCCCGGCTCGCCGAACAGCGACAGCCCGTGCCGCCAGACTGTCTCGCCCGCCTTCTCCTGCGCCACCGCGCGCCCCGGCCACGCCACCTGCGGCAGGCCGGAGCCTGCGAGCGCCGCGGCGCCGGTCAGAAGCACGGTTCGGCGGGACACGGTCATGCGGTCAGGCTCCGGAACAAGACGGCGAAATCAACGCATTTCGCAGGATTATGTCGGTTTTTCGGTTTGCTGGCACGTCACCGGCGGGTGAATTCGCGGGTCTTTCATCACTTTCCTGTGGGCGCGGCGCGCGATCCGCGGCGAACCGCCGCTCAAAAGCAAAAACGGCCGGCAAGGCCGGCCGTTCGCGTCGCAATCGGAACGTCGTCCGACTTATTTCGGCTGGCCTTCGGCCGGCTTGGCGGGCGCATTGCCCGGAGCCGGCGCCGGAGCCGCGCCGTTGTTCGGCGCAGCGCCACCCTGCGGGGCGGGCGCCGCGGCTTCCGCTGCCGGCAGCGGCTGCGGGCTGTCCGACAGCGTGCGCAGATAGGCGATCACGTCGGCGCGCTGGGTGTCGCGCGAGATGCCGGCGAAGCTCATATTGGTGCCGGGAATGTAGCCGCGCGGATTGGCGAGGAACTTGTCGAGCTCGTCGTAGGTCCACTTGCCGCCCTTGGCCTTCATCGCCGCCGAGAAGTTGAAGCCGTTGCGGCCGGTGCCGCGGTCGTGGCCGACGATGTCGTAGAGGTTCGGGCCGACCCGGTTCGGGCCGCCCTTCTCGAAGGTGTGGCAGGCCTGGCAGGGCTTGATCGCGGCCTGGCCCTTCTCAACCGAGGCGCTGGCGAGACGGACGCCGATCGGCTTCTCCGGCTCCTTCTTCGCCTCCGCCGCGCCGCCGTGCTCTTCCTGCACCGCGATGGCGAAGCCGGGCTTTTCCGGCTTGTGGGGGGCGAAGATCGCGCCGGAGGCGATATTGAGCGCTAGCAGCACCAGGCAGGCGCCGAGCACGGCACCCATCACCTTGTTCAGTTCGAACGAATTCATGTCGTACGGGCTCCCGGAAGCGGGGCAAACGCCGCGGGGATGTAAAGGGAAGCGGCGGCGATCAGATACCGTTTTGCGGGGGCACTGGCAACCCGTATAAGCGGGCGGAAAACAGCAATCCGCACGCATTTTCAGGCATTCTCTCGGCCATGCGCGACGTGCTCGTCCTCATTCCCGCCCGCATGGCGTCGACTCGCCTGCCCGGCAAGCCGCTGATCGATATCGCCGGCAAGCCGATGATCGTCCGCGTCGCCGAGCAGGCCCGGGCCGCCCAGATCGGCGAGGTCGTGGTGGCGACCGATTCCGGCGCCATCGCCACCGCCGTCGAGAAGGCCGGCGGCCGGGCCGTGCTGACCGGCGCCGAGCACGTTTCCGGCTCCGACCGCATCCACGAGGCGCTGCACGCGATCGACCCGGAAGGCCGGGCGAGGATCATCGTCAACGTGCAGGGCGACCTGCCGACCGTCGCGCCCGCCGACATCCGCGCCGCGCTCGGACCGCTCGCGGACGCAGCGGTCGATATCACGACGCTCGCCGCGCCGATCGGAAATCCCGCCGAGCTGACCAATCCCAACGTGGTCAAGGTCTATGGCGAGCCGGCCGGACCCCGCCGCCTGCGCGCGACGCGCTTCACCCGCGCCGACGCGGAAGGTCCCCCGCCGCACTATCATCACATCGGGCTCTATGCCTATCGCCGCGCCGCGCTCGAACGCTTCGTCGCGCTGCCGCCGTCGGCCAATGAGCAACGCGAGCGGCTCGAGCAGTTGCGCGCGATGGATGCCGGCATGCGGATCGACGTGGTGATCGTCGACGGCGTTCCGCTCGGCGTCGACACGCCGGAGGATCTGGAAACCGCGCGGCGCATGCTGGCGCGCTAGGACGTTACGGAAAAAGCGTAAGGCGGCGCTCAGAGGCGGCGGGAAAATCCGATGTCGGCCGGATAGCCGAAGCCGCAGGAGCAGGCAAAGTGCAGGCGCCCTTCCGGCCGTTTCGCCGCCGGCGCAATACGCGAGAGCGCCATGCGCGTTCCGCAATGCGGACACATCACGATCGGAATGGCAGTCACCCTGCGCAATTCCTCGTCACCGCATGACGGCAGGTCGTGGGCAAATGACAAACTTTTCACGGAGAACCGCGTCCTGTCAGGTTGGATCGCATGACAACGCGCGAGCGGGCGCGCGGTTCCCTACATGCCACCGTCTGCCGGAATGCGGGACGCGGTCGGCTCCGAGCGCCGCTGCTCGACACCACAGTCGCATTCGAACAGCATTTCGTTTTCGCCGGAGCTTGCCATCGGCTCGATGGTGGCGAGCCGCATGATGCCGTGGCAACGCGGACAACGAATCTCCGGGACCGGAGAGTGCGGCTCATCCATTTTGATAGGAGGGGGTTTGCTGGCGGCGGCCATGTTGTCTCCCTTCATCGCCCGTCGCGGAGCGGGAGCACACGCTGTCTCTCAGTCACTGACGCTCGGATCATCGACGACGCTCAGATCTTCTCAGTGATATCGTATCCTAGCCGGCAATCGCGGCTGCGGTATGTTCGCTGTCTGACATCCGGGGACATTTTGTCGCTGTGCAATAAGTCGCTGCGGAATAAGGAGATTCATGCGACATCGCGCGGTTACCTCATAGCTCGATGCCGATCGACGCCAGCAATCGGCCGCGCTGCATGGCGGCGTAGCATTCGCAGGCGCACTTCTCGACCTGGTCGCGGTCGAGCAGCGTGATCCGGCCGCGGCTGTAACTGATCAGTCCCTTGTCCTGCATGGTCTGGGCCAGCAACGTCACCGTGGTGCGCCTCACGCCGAGCATCTGTGCGAGGAATTCCTGCGTCAGCGGAATGTCGTTGCTGCCGATGCGATCCGCGCTCTGCAGCAGCCAGCGGCACAGCCGCGAGGCGGCGTCATGCGCCGCGTTGCAGGCCGTCGTCTGCTGTGCTTCCGCCCACAGCACCTCGGTGTAACGCTGGATGACCTCATGGGCCGCCTTGTTGCCGGCGACATGCTGGGCAAAGCGCGACACCGGAACGGCGACAAACGATCCGCCGATCTGGACGTTGACGCGGGTGAACGACAACCGGCGCCCCAGCACCGCATGAAGACCGACGGCACCTTCGCGGCCGACGGTCGCCGCCTCGATCATGCCGCCGCTCTCCGTCACGATCAGCAGCGAGATCAGACCGGTTTGCGGAAAATAGATCGTGTCGACCGGCGCACCGGCCTCATAGAGAATGCGTCCCTGCGCGAGGCTGATCACGCGCATCTCGCGTCTTGCCGCTTCGATGAGAGAAGGAGGGAAAGTCGCAAGCAGCCGATTGCTATGATCCAGCGGTGCTGTGCCCGTCATAATGGTCCAAAAAATGAAACGTTTTCTACGGCCCCGGGCGGGGCGGCAGGTTCCGGGTCGCTGCATTGCGAACCCGCGGTAGTTATTGCTTGCCGCCGTGCACGGCTCTGTCCGGTGCACGACTTAAGGGCGGATGGACCACGACTTAACGTCGTCCGAGGGCCCGTTCACTCAGCTAGGAAGCGATCTGGGTGCGAATGCGGCTTTAGGTCGGTCTTCTCATGGCCCGCTCGCGGAAAAAATCGCTCCCGGGCAACGACAGCGCGGATTTTGCACTGCAACCAATCCGAGTTGACTTGTCGCGGCAGGTTTGCGACCCAACCGGCCAAAGAGAGAGGCGGGCGGGCCATGGCCAAGAAGAAAATCGTTTTTCAGGGCGAGTTGGGCGCGAACTCGCACCTCGCATGCCAGGAGGCCTATCCGGACTACGAGCCGGTGCCCTGCCCGACCTTCGAGGACTGCTTCACCGCGCTCGGCAATGGCGACGTCGATTTCGGCATGATCCCGATCGAGAATTCGGTCGCCGGCCGGGTCGCCGACATCCACCACCTGATGCCGACCTCCGGCCTCCACATCATCGCGGAATGGTTCCTGCCGATCCGCAACCAGTTGATGGCGCCGAAGGGCGCCAGCCTGAAGACCATCAAGACGGTGCAGAGCCACGTCATGGCGCTCGGCCAGTGCCGCGGCACCATCCGCGAGCTCAAGCTCAAGCCGGTCGTCGCCGCCGACACCGCGGGCTCCGCCCGCGAAGTCGCCGAGGCCAAGGACCTGACCCGCGCGGCGATCGCCTCGCGGCTCGCGGCCGAAATCTACGGGCTCGAGATCCTGAAGGAGAACGTCGAGGACGAGTCGCATTCGACCACCCGCTTCATCGTGCTGTCGCGCGAGAAGAAATGGATCACGCACGGCAAGGGCAAGACCATCACCACCTTCGTGTTCCGGGTGCGCAACGTGCCGGCCGCGCTCTACAAGGCGCTCGGCGGCTTCGCCACCAACGGCGTCAACATGACCAAGCTCGAGAGCTACATGGTCGGCGGCAACTTCTTCGCCACGCAGTTCTATGCCGACGTCGAGGGCCACCCCGACGACCGCGCGCTGGTGTTCGCGCTCGAGGAACTCGCCTTCTTCTCGAAAGAACTGACCATCCTCGGCGTCTATCCGGCACATCCGTTCCGCGACACCTTCAGGGAAGAGAAGGACTGATCTCGCGGACGTTCTTCTAAAGCCGCATCGCGCGGCTTATATTACCCATCGAAGGAGAATCGATGGGCACGTTGGTGATCCTCGACATCCTGGGCGGCGCGGCGCTGCTGCTCTGGGGCCTGCACATGGTCCAGAGCGGGATCATGCGCGCGTTCGGATCGCAATTGCGCCGCTTTCTCGCCGGCGCGCTCGGCAATCGCGTCGCCGCCTTCGGCGCCGGCCTCGGCCTCACCGCCCTCCTGCAGAGCAGCACCGCGACCGGCCTGATGACGGCCTCCTTCGCCGCGGAGGGCCTCGTCGGCCTGGTGCCGGCGCTCGCCATCATGCTCGGCGCCAATGTCGGCACCACGCTGATCGTGCAGGTGCTGTCGTTCAACATCACGGCGGTAGCGCCGGTGCTGTTCGTCATCGGCCTCGTCTCGTTCCGTTCCGGCTCGCGCACGATGCTGAAGGACCTCGGCCGCGTCGCGATCGGCGTCGGCCTGATGCTGCTCGCCTTGCATATCCTGATCGATACGCTGGCGCCGGCCGAGAATGCGCCGGCCGCGCGCGCGGTGCTTGCCGCGCTGACCTCCGACCCGACGCTGTGCATCATCATCGCCGGCCTCGTCACCTGGGCGGTGCATTCGAGCGTCGCCACCGTGCTGCTGACGATGTCGCTCGCCTTCTCCCATTTCGTGACGCCGGAGGCGGCGCTGGCGCTGGTGCTCGGCGCCAATCTCGGCAGCGCGGTCAACCCGCTGTTCGGCACCCGGCGCGGCGACCGCGCGAGCTACCGCGTGCCGCTCGGCAACCTCGTCAACCGGCTGGTCGGCGTGGTGCTGGTGACGCCGTTCCTGCCCGAGATCGCCAACTTTCTGCAGACGCTGCAGCCCGACATGGCCAAGATGACGGCGCAGTTCCACATCGCGCTCAATGTCGGCCTCGCGGCGCTGTTCCTGCCGCTGCTGTCGCCAATGGCGGCGCTGCTCGCCCGCCTCATCCCCGATTCACCGCGCAGCAACGACCCCTCCGCCCCGAAATATCTCGACGCCAACGCGCTCGACACGCCCTCGTTGGCGCTGGCCGACGCCGCGCGCGAGACGCTGCGCGCCGGCGACGTGGTCGAATCCATGCTGCGCAAGGTGATGCAGGCGCTCAAGGGCGGCGACCGCGCGCTGATCGCCGAGATCTCGGCGATGGACAATACCGTCGACCGGCTCGACGAGGCGATCAAGCTCTACGTCACGCGGCTGACGCGCGGCACGCTCGACGAGCGCGAAAGCCGCCGCGCCATGGAGATTATCTCCTTCACCATCAACCTCGAGCATATCGGCGACATCATCGACAAGAACCTCAACGAGCTCGCCGCCAAGAAGAACAAGCGGGGCCTGAGCTTCTCCGAGGCCGGCGCCGCGGAGCTCGAAGCCTTCCACAAGGACGTGCTGGACAGCCTGCGCATGGCATTCGGCGTCTTCATGTCGGGCGACGTCGCCGACGCGCGCAGGCTGCTCGCGGAGAAAACCCGGCTGCGCAACGCCGAGCGGCTCGCCGCCGAGCATCATCTCGAACGGCTGCGCGAGGGCCGGCCGGAGACGCTGGAGACGACCAGCCTGCATCTCGACGTGCTGCGCGACATGCGGCGCATCCATTCGCATATCTGCGCCGCCGCCTATCCGGTGCTGGAGGCCGCCGGCGTCACCACCACCGCCGAAGAAAGCGAAGCGGCCAGCCGCGTGTTGACGCCGCTCGGCGCCGCCAAATCCGTGACGGAATAAAGGGGATGTCCGCGGCGTCGCGGCGTTACTGGCAGCGGCCGTAATAACCGAAGCCGCGCGTCGAATCGGTCACGATCCAGCAGCGCTCCGGCGCGAGCCGCAGCCCCTCGCCCGGCTCGCTGCGCACGGGCGACCGGCGCGAGTTCCGCGGCGGCACGAGGGCCGGCCGGGAGACCGCACGCGACGCGGCATCGGCGGGTTCTTCGGCAGACTCTTCGGCGGACTCCTGGGCGCGCGCTTCGTGTGCCTCGTCGCGCGTCTCGTCGTGCCGGATCGCCTCCCGCTTGCGCGGCTGGGCGGCCTCGGGATGCTTGGGCGCCGGACGCGCGCGCGTCGAGCTGGTCGTCTCGGGCTCGGCTTTCTCGGCCGCCACGGTCTGCGCCGGCAGCGGCTTGCCGGTCATCGGCTTCAGCAGCGTGCCATACAGCGCGAGCACGCCGACGAACGCGGCCACGAGACTGATGAGATAAGCAACGAACGCCATTGTCGTTAGATCGCCCCCGCTGAGCGCGATGTCCACGCGCGCAAGTGTCACACCCGCGTGTCACACCTGCGAAACGCGCAGGGCCAGAATTTGTTCCGCCGCCACATTTCCCGTCGCAAAAGCGCCGTGCGCGGTCGAGAAATCGCCCGGCGAGCACGCTTCGCCGGCGAAAAACAGCCGATCGTCGACCGGGCGCGCGAGTTTCGCGCGATCGTCGGCGTGACCGGGCAGCGCATAGGAATAGGACCCGCGCGCGAGCGGATCGTTGTGCCATTGGTGGACATGAATCAGCTCGATGCGCTGCGCGAAGTCGCTGCCGAACACGCCGGTCAGTTCCTCGCGCGCGAACGCCATGAAACCGCGCTCGCCCTCCTGCTCGAGCGCGGCGGCGCAACGCCCGCCGAAATAGGCTTCGATCAGCGGGCGGCCGAACGGACGGAAATGATAATTGCCGGTGCCGGCGCGGTCGGTGCGACCGAAGATGCGCAGATCGGCCTCGAACTCTTCCGCGCGCTCGAGCGACAGGAACAGCTTGTCGGCAAGGCCGAGCGGCAGGCCGCGCGCCGCCTCGACCTTGTCCGGCAGCGCCGGCGCAAACAGCGCCTCGTCGGCGATCAGCGACGTCGGCAGCGTGACGATGGCGCGGTCCGCCGCGATGGCGCCCTGCGCGGTGTCGATGCGCAGGCGCGGGCCGACATGATCGATCCGGTTCACCGCGCAATCGAGCGCGACGTTGAGCCCCTCGCCATGCGCCGCCACCGTCGCGCCGTAGCCTTCGAGCACGCGCCAGTTGACGCCGGTGTCGGCATAGCGGTCGGTGTCGTAGACCGACACGCGGTCGAGCTCGGCGCCGCTGATATAGGTGCTGGCGGCGTTCAGCATCGCGTTCCAGCGGCCGTTCTCCGGCAGCAAATTGGCAAGCGCCTGGTCCGGCTGCTCACGCGCGGCGTCCTCGGCGCGCTCGAACAGATCGTGCAACGCGGCCCAGAATTCGCGGTGCTCCGCGGCGGGGAAAATATCCTCCGGGCCCGGCCGCTCCCACGGCGGCCGCGTCCGGTCCACCGTCTTGCCCTGCGCGAAGGCGATGGCGTTCCACGGATTGCGGTCGGCCGAATGCAGCCAGCCGCAGCCGTTGTCGAGCGCGCGGCCGCTGCGGTCGATCATCGTGAAAGCGCGGCCGCCGAGCCGCGCGCGCGCCTCGATCAGCAGGTAATTGACGCCGGCCGCGTGCAGCCGGCGCGCCGCGCCGATGCCCGCCGCGCCGCCGCCGATCACCACGACTTCGTATTCGCTGTTCGTCATTCTGTCGAAAATTTCGCCGAGGATGCTTCAGGGCCGCGGACTGTGCCGTCACCACCATGGCATTGCAATGACCGTCAAGCGAAAGGCGGGGCTGCGCCCAGCGCAGCCCCGCCTTTTTCCTGAAGCATGATCTTGTCCGAAAACCGGTTCCCACTTTTCGGGATCATGCTCCGTCAGAGATCGACGATCACCTTGAAGCCGCCGTAGATCATGCGCTTGGCGTCGAACGGCATGCTCTTGCCGGTCATCATCCTGGCGAGGCGCTTGTCGGTCATCACCTTCTTGAGCACGGCGTCGCGGTGCTTGCGCGACTTGTAGACAATATAGGAAAACACCACCGCCTCGTTGCTCTTCTGCTTGACGCTGCGCGGGAACGAGCTGCGCTTGCCCCAGGCCACGTCGTCCGCGGCGGCCTCGACATAGGCGATCGCACCATAGTCCATCCACACCTTGCCGGCCTTGCGCGCCATCGCGCGATAGGCGGCAATGCTGCGCTTGGGCACCGGCACCACAAATCCATCGACGTAGGACATTGGCTTCCTCCTGTTGTGTTCCGATTCAGGACTTCGCTTCGGCAAGCGATTTCAGCTTGGCGAGACCGGCCTCGAAATCGCCGCCGGCCATTTTGTCCATGTTGAAGAAGACGTGGAAAATCTTGGCGAAGAACGGCACCGGCCCGCGCATGTCCCAGGTGACCAGCGTCGCCTCGCCCTGCGGCGCAAGCACGAAGTCGACCGTGTTGTGCGCTTCGAACGGCCGGATGAAGTCGAGCTTGAGCGCGACCTTACCCGGCGCATCGGCTTGGGTGATCTCCATCCTGCCGGCGCCGATATTCTTGTCGCCGTCCCATCCATAGGTTGCGCCCTTGCCGCTCGTGATGACGCCGTAAATGCGTTTCATATCGGGATCCTTGGTCTCGTAGGGCGACCACTCCCGCCAGCGGCGGAAGTCCGCGATCAGCGGATAGATCCTGTCCGACGGCGCGCTGATCGTCGCCGAACGCTTGATCTGGAACGTGTCCGGCTTCCGAGCGGCGAGCAGCAGGACCACGATCACGCCGACGACGACAGCCGCCGCGACGATACCGATGATTTTCAGCATGACTAAACTCTGGTCTTTCGATCAGTCGTTGCGATAGGGGAACAGCGCGCGCAGGCGCGGATCGCGCAGGTAAAGCCCGGCCCAGGCCAGCGCGCCGATGGCGAAGACGATGAGGTTGTGCGGCCACA
>Ga0180221_1001993_pt1 | contig 12533 bp, 27 predicted proteins | sample eDN5th37CKraftMG_FD_151339 | JGI IMG/M metagenome (GOLD analysis project Ga0180221, IMG submission 151339) | Enriched Miracle-Growth compost microbial communities from Emeryville, California, USA - eDNA 5th pass 37_C Kraft MG (version 2) (version 2) ...
CCCCATCGGCGGTGATGAAGGTCTCGCGCCCGGCGATGGCGTTCGCATCGACCTCGCAGGACGCCTTTGGCTCGAGCTTGATGATCTCCATCGTCATGCGATCCTTCCTCAAACGGCGCGGGCTTCATGCCTGCGGGTGCGGGCGTTAGCCCGCCTAGTAGGGCCCTTGCGGGGCGCACCCTTGTTCGCTTGCTCAGCGAACGAACCAATTTCGATTTGATCGAGCCCAAAAACCTCCGGCGCGACGGTGGACCCGCGCAGGTTGATCTCGGTGATCAACCGCAGGTGCCATCCCGCGGCGATCTGGTTGCGCAGCTTCCAGTGGGCGACAGCCGACTGACTGATGTCGAGCTTGGCAGCCAAGGCCGTATCCCCACCGAAGAAATCCACCAGTTCAGCAATGGAGGTTATGTGCGTCATGCTCAATCCCTATGACACCACGACATAAATGACAAGGTGCCATTTTGGTGTTAGACACAGATTGTAGCGAAGGGGTATAGCCATGCTCGTCATGATCGACCCTGACGACACTGGCAATTTCCCGCAGGATATTGGCCGGCGGCTTCGGCTGACGCGGCGCGCTCTCGGCTATGAGGATAGGCAGCAGGCGGCCTTTGCCGCCGATTCCGGCTTGGGCCAGTCCCACTACAATCGCTTCGAGACGGGCGACCGGCCGCTGACCCTCCCAATTGCGATGAAGCTCTGTCACCGCTGGGGCCTGACGCTGGACTGGCTGTACCGCGGCGATCCATCTGGACTGCAATACAAATTGGCCAACGACATCAAGTCGTTACGCAAAACTGAGCGTAAATTAGAACATAAGTAGAACTAAGTTGCTAGGGCAATTCGTTTGTGCGGTGCCGCAGACCGGGGTGCGGAGTGAACGACCGTTGCGATAGCGCAACCTAAGGGCTACGCTGGAGCATTACTCCGGGTGCCGACCATGACGATTTATGAGTTGAACGCGGCGACGATATATTCCGTCGCTCACGATGCGAGCATGACAGAGGATGAGCGCCGGCGGCTGATTGCCCAGCTGCTAAGGGCGATGTCGTGCGATCAAGCTGCGGATCGGCCTCAGGTGCAACCGGCTAGCGGTGGGTGACGTTCACGTTAGCATCAACTTTCGAGCGAACCGCGTTGTCGTAATAATTGCGGCCCCACCCCACCACGCGCCCGTCTAGAATCGCGACCGGCGTATAGTTCACAGACTCGCCAACGAAGTCTTCGTTCGCCGTCTTGTACAGCAGATATTCCTCATTGCCGTACATCTCGCGCTTCTGAGGTTCACCCATCACGCGGATCACGTCCCCGCGCGACATCCCGACCTGAAGCTTCATCAGGTCATCATTCCTCATCGACGCCCTGACACTCGAATAAATTCCGCAGCCCGGCAGCAGAGCCAAGGCCGCTAAAAGAACGAATAGACGCAACATTACACCCTCGGCGCTGAACGCCCCCGCGCAGATCCACAGTATGGCGGCGCGGCAATCCTCACAACTGGCACGTGAGAGGCGCGCCTATCCCGTCCCACACAAAAAATTCCATCTTGTCATTTTTCCAATTGACGTATGACAAGCTGTCATTCATTCTTCCCCCTGTCACCGCTTGCTGAGGCCTTTCGCGCCGACGCTTCTCCCGTCGCTCTTGGCTCCCTTAGAGCCTCGCAGGCGGTGACGGTTTTGGATCAAAGGGGAAAATCATGGACGCCAAGCCGACCAGCGTTGCTGATGAACTAGACGTTGCGAAAGACGTCTACGCGGCCATCTCCGGCATCGACGCAAGCGCTGCGGCGCGGATCTGCGCTTGGGCTGTCTGCCGCCGCCAGGATGAAGAAAAGCGTCAGGCGATGAACGATGCGGTTGCGGACCTGAAAACCGCACTAGCCGACATCAACCCATTCGCGTCCCCATTCGACCGCCGACCAAAGCCCTCGTAACCGCCCTTCCCGGCTGTGCGTGGGGTTCCCTCCCTTCTCCCCATAACGCCCAGCCTTAGCGACCGCTTTCTGTTGAGGGCACTACCAGCAGAAAGCGGTCGAGCGGGGAGCCGGCGGTGATTGCAGGAGGCGGATGCCTGCCACGGGCGTCCTAAGTCACCGCCGGCTCATCAAACGCAACCAACGTTGATGGAGTTCCGCACAATGACGGATTTCACACCAGACCCAATTCATGTCCTTGCCGGGCGCGTCAAATTCAACGCTTCCGACCTCATCTCATCGGCCGCACGCCTCGGAGCCTACGGCATCAGCTTCGAGCCAGCAGACCGCATCTGTGCGGAAGAACGCAAGATGATGCGCCGCTTCGCCGTCGAGATCATAGCCGCGATCGACGCCTACGAGGATGTCGTCTGCAAGAAGCCATCTGCCGACGAACACCAGCTCAATATCGAAGACGGCGTCGCTTCCTTCGAAGCCTATCGCACAAAGCGGGAGGCTCAGTGATGGAATTCACATTCTACTATCCCGTGAAGCTTTCCGGTGCCGATGGTCTGCGCTTCATCGCGGCAGAGATCGAGATGAAGGTAGAGATCGAGATCGATCCCCGTGATGCCGACGAGTGGTATGTCACCGCTCTTTACGCCGCCTGCCTCGAAGGCTCACGCGATTGGATCGAGGTTCGCCCCGATACCGTCAGCTACGAAGGCGCTCTCAAATACCTGCGAGAGGACAAGGAAGCACAGAGCAATCTCGCATCTGAGATTGACGACTGGCTTGTCGAAAACCGCCCCTCCCGTGGCCTGCGCGTGCATGAGCATTCGACGCATCTCGGAAGACCGTGATGGCGGTCAACGAACAGCACCGCAAGAACTCGTGCGAGGGCAAGCGTTCGTTCCACTCGCACGACATCGCGGAACGCGCGCTCAAATTGCGCCGCCGCTTCCGCAAGGGGCGCGAGCGCGATCAAGCGGGGCTCCGGGTTTATCGATGCGCAATCTGCAAGTGCTGGCACATCGGCAATCACAGGTGGCTGCAATGAAAAAGCTCATCGACACAGTCGCCACCGTGAAGACCTGGGACGGGAAGACCGGCACGGCAGAAATCTCGTTGCTCATCCCGCTCGAAGCCCTCGTCATCGAAGCGAGTGGGCTGAAATCAGACATCGCAGAAGGCGTGCGTCTCCAATGTGAGGCGGTGGTGGATGCGATGGTGATCCGGGTTTTGGAATTGGTTTGACGCCTTCGGCTGCAAGGAGATTGGGGAATGGCAAAAAAGACGTTCGTTCACATCGATGCGTCGGAGAAGCGCGCCGGCCTTCCTAACTGTGGCGCTACGGATGGGCTGTGCCCCACATGCGGACAGCGCTTGGAAACCGGGTTCGGCCTCGCTGGTGGAGGCTACGGCGTCTACGAGTATTGCGCTAACGAGCAGTGCAAACGCGTCGTCACGAAGACAGTGGTGGACGAGGAAGCGTCGCCATGAAGCTCCTCATCTGGATCGCCGGCGCCATCGCCTTCAGCGCCGCGGTGTGCATTGCCTCCGGCGCGAGCGGCTTTGTCGGGGCCGTGCTTGGTCTCGCATGGGGGTTCGCGAGCGCTACGGCTCTACTCATGTGGTGGGATCCATGACCTCCCCTCTCCCACACATAGCCCTTCTATTCGGCCTCATCCTCTTAGCCCTCGCCATCCATTCCTGTTCTGGAGAGGGGCAGGCCGAGCAACAAACCCCGCGTGTTTATCGCGTCATGCTGGCAGGAGTTTAGTTATGGCCCTTTTCAAACCGGTCGAGAACACCATCGCCTACTTCAAGGCTGGCTTCATGGGCGAAGCCGGATCGGGCAAGACGCACACCTCCGCGCTGTGCGCCATCGGCCTTGTGCAGCACCTCAAAAAACTCGGCATCCCAGGTGCAGAGAAACCGGTGTTCATGCTCGATACCGAGACGGGCCGTTCGTGGGTGAAACCGATGTTCGATGACGCCGGCATCCCCTTCCATGCCTATCCGACACGGGCCTTCAAGGACCTCGTGCCGGCCGTGCGCGAAGCGGAGAAGGAAGCCTCTCTGCTCTTCATCGATTCCATCACGCACTTCTGGGAAGAGCTTCAAACGTCCTACATGAAGCGGCTGTCGAACATCCGCAAGCGAGAGGTTACGGCCCTCGAATTCCAGGACTGGAATTACATCAAGACGACATGGCGCACGTTCTCCGACGCCTATGTGACCAGCCATCTGCACTGCATCCTCTGCGGCCGCCTCGGCCACGAGTACGAGCAGGTGCAGGATGAGCGCACCGGCAAGAAGAAGATCGAGCAGTCGGGCGTCAAGATGCAGGCCGAAAAGGGCCTCGGGTACGAGCCGAACATCCTCGTGTGGATGGAGCGCGACCTCAACCTTGCCACCCGCGAGCAGACGCGCACGGCAACGATCCTGAAAGACCGCTCGCGCCGCCTCGACGGCAAGACGTTCAAGCAGCCGACCTTCGCGACCTTCCTTCCGCACATCGAATTCATGGACCTCGGCGGCCGGCATGAGACGGTCGACACCACCCGCAATTCAGATGACGTGATGCCGGGCGACGAAGGCGCGCCGCTCTCCGATCTGAAGTCTATCCGCCGGCAGATCGTTCTCGATGAAATCCAGGCGCTGCTTGTCGACCGCTACCCGAGCCAGAGCGCCGACGACAAGAAAGCCAAGGCCGCCCTCATCAAGGAGCACTTCCACACCACGTCCTGGACCGAAATCGAAAAGCTCATGCCGCTTGTGCAGTTGCAGGCCGACTACGACAGCCTGCACCGCGCGCTTACCGGCGAGGCCTCGCGCTACGGCGTTCCCGATGCCGTGCCGGTAGAAGAGCAGAAGCTCGACGATTGCATCCCCGCCCTTGAAGAGAAAGCGGCCGATGAGCCTGAGGACGTCGACGACCGCACCATCATCCTGCATGACTTCGAAGATGCGCTGGCAGCGTTCCCAGGGAATGGAACGCGCATTTCCCAACTGCGCAAGACCTGGGAGACGACGTTCGAGCAGAACGGCTTTGATCCCGCATGGATGGCGAAGGTCGACGCGGCCGTTGCCAAGGCCAAGAAGGCGCGTCCCGTTGGGCTCAAGAGCCAACTGAAAACCTCTGTCGAGAACGCGCGCGCAGAGGCAGCGGAGTAACCCATGTCCCGCGCCCTTCTCATCCTCAATTCAGACCGTGACCGCGCAAAGGCGATGCACTGGATACAGCAGGCGCCTGTCGGATGCCGGGTGGAGTTCAAACGCGCACGCCGGTCGAACGACCAGAATTCACTTATGTGGCTGTTGCTCACGGAGCTTTCAGAAAAGCTCGAATGGCATGGCCAGCATTTAGCGCCTGAGGATTGGAAAGATTTCCTGATGCACGCCTACCGGCAAGCCAGATGGGTTCCTGCAGAAGGTGGAGCGGGAATGGTCCCCATCGGCATGCGCACGTCCGATCTGTCGAAGGATGAAATGGGCGAGTTGATCGAGTTGATCCAGGCCTTCGCTGCCCGTCAGGGCGTCACGTTCTCGAACCATCAGACGGAGGCAGCATGACCACAGATACCAAACCGGGGGAGACCATGAAATTTGAGATCAAAAACCGCTGGTCTGGCAACGTGCAGGTCTCAGTTGAGATCGAGTGCAGCGCAGATGCGCCGGAGGGCGTGAAGCTCGGCCTTGCGGTGCGGGCGGCAATCGAGAGCGATGCCAACCTGCGCGGTGCCGTCCTGCGCGGTGCCGTCCTGCGCGATGCCGACCTGCGCGGTGCCGACCTGAGCGGTGCCGACCTGGGCGGTGCCGACCTGGGCGCGTGTCCGGTCAAAATCGAGAACATCCATCGGCGCGTTTACGACGCCGCATCGAAGCCGGATGCTCTCGACATGAGAGATTGGCATGAGAATGGCGATTTCTGCGGCACGACGCACTGCCGTGCGGGTTGGGTCGTGTATCTCGCCGGTGAGGGTGGGCGCGCACTTGAATGGGCGATGGGAACGCCAGCGGCTGCCGCGCTGATCTACATGGCGAGCGATCCGAAGCTTGAACGCATCCCTGATTTCTACTGCAACAACGAGGCGGCTCTCGCGGACATGAAGCGCCTCGCGGAGCAGGAGGCTGCGAATGTCAGCTGATGATAGCAACGGGAGGCAAGCCATGAAGGATGATGGGGGAACCATCCCCGATAACGTCATCCGTTTCGATGATGATGGTGGCTATTGGATCGACTGCTGGAAATGCGGCGGCGCCGGGTTCCACGAGGACGAATGCGTCTGCCAGGCTTTCGAGGATACGTGCTGCTGCTTAGAGCCCGAGCCGCCAGCGTGCAAGGAGTGCAAAGGCACGGGAGAACTGCACTGCGCAGCCCGTAAGGGAGGTAGCGATGTCTGACATCCTCCGCGCCCTCATCGCACAGTCCAAGGAGCAGGCAGATGGGGAGTGAGCGCGAGATCATGCTCGACCGCCTGGACGAGTTCGACCACCCATTTGCCGTCAACGAAAGCGGCGTGTGGTGCACTGTCTGTGGCGAGTTGATCGCCGCGCCGTGGAACGTTGATGAGACATACGTTCCACCCGGCAATTGCAAGCATTGCGGATGGCCCGATGAATTCGACCCCGAGAAGGTATGACACCCATGGATAAGCCATCAGCGCCGGTCCGCGTGCAGCTGAAGCGCACCAAGGGCTGGAAGATGCCGCCTAACACCGTGAAGGTGGACCGCTCTACGAAGTGGGGAAATCCGTTCACGGCAGCCGGTTGTCGCGATGCCGGTTACGTCGGCAGCGATGAAGCGATCAACGCCCGCTGTGTCGAAGCATTTCGTGCGTGGCTCGGGCCATCGTGGCGCATCAATTGGGATGGACCGGAAGCCGAAGCTACTCGTGATCGCATTCTGAAAAGCATACCGGAGCTTCGCGGTAAAAACCTCGCCTGCTGGTGCAAGCTCCCGGAGCCGGGTGAGCCGGATATCTGCCATGCGGCGGTCCTGTTGGAGATTGCCAATGCGTAGCTGCCGCTCATGCCTGAAACCGAAGGCCGCCGCCGAGTTTCGCGGACAGCGCCCAGATTGCCGTGAGTGCGAGCGCGAGGCTTGTCGCCGCTACGGGGCGGAGAATCGGCAGAAGCGGAATGCTCGATTGTCAAAGTGGCGCAGAGAGAACCCCGAGAAGGCTTCGGCCGCCGACAGACGCAAGGCGCTGAAAAGGAACTATGGCCTCACCGAGAACGACGTCGAAGCCATACGCGTCGCCCAGGGCGGACTGTGCGCAATATGTGGCGAAGCGAAGGCCCTCGTTATCGATCACTCGCACGAAAATGGCGATGTCAGAGGGCTGCTCTGCACGCGCTGCAACACCGGCATCGGCTGGATCGAGCAACGCCCAGACTTCATCAATCTGGTGTGCGCCTACTTGGGCGAGCCTTGCCACGCTGACGTGCTGCTGGAAATCGCGAACGCGGAGGCCACTCCATGAGCCCCCAAGGACATGACGGGGAGCGCGAGCAGATGAGCCACTTTCTAGGCGAGGCGACAGCATCGATCATCGAGCGACTCGATTCTATTTATGCACGCAGCCACCCGGGTCCTTGGAGGATGTACAAGGACGGCGTTCATCCGTGCGAAGTGGGTGGCATGGGTAGCGGCGACGATTACGCTATATGCGGCCAATGCTACGGGCCGCGCGCGAACGACCACGCGCTATGGATAACATCATCCCATAACGATTGGCCTTTTGTGCGTGATGTGATTGCGCAACTTATCGCCCGCCTCGCCCCTCCCACCTCTAACGGAGGCGATCATGGCTGATCCGCCGCTATGCCCGATCTGCTGGCAACCGCTGACGTGGACGCACGATCATCAGCCAGACCAGTCTGGACTTGATGACGGCCCGCCTCTTCCAGGGTGCGCTCCGCGCAAGAAGCCTAAGCCGAAAAGCTCCGCTGAAATGCGGGAAATCCGCTCCCGCGCATGGACAACGCGTCGCGCGCAATATGGTCAGAAAGGACATCGTTGATGGTGACGATCATGGCTGAGCAGAGCATCGCAGAGCAACTGCGCAACGATAGCGACGATCCGTATTTTATGGTGGCACCAGAGAACAACGGCGACGACCTTAAATGGTTGCAACGCAATTGGGCTCTTCGCGAGGCTGCGGCGATCTACATCGACCGCCTCACCAAAGAGCGGGATGCTGCCGTGCTGGCAGAGCGTGAGGCGATTGCGAAGTGGCATGACAAGATGGCGGCACACTATCGGGATCTAGCTGACACCAACGGCGCGTTCGAACACAGGTACCGGTGGCACGAGCATTGTAAGAGTGCTGACGCCATCCGCGCCCGCAGCAACACCGACACGGGGCCACAAGCACAGGTAAGAGCCGAGGCAGCCCCTGATGACTTGGTTAGGCGTGTAGGCGACCTGCTGATGGGCCGCGTGAATGCGCCTGAGCAGGTCATCTATTCCGCTGCGCGTGAAATCGTCGGCATCATGCTCGCAGCATCACCCACACCGCCAGCGGCTGAGGCTGTAGGTAAGTGGCAGGACATCAGCACTGCGCCACGCGATGGAACGCAGGTTGATCTGTGGTGTACCGCGATGGGGGGCACTATCAGCGCTGGCGGGTATTCGCGCACTCCAGACTGCTGGTTCAGCGCTGGAAGATGGTGGCGATACGACGAGCAGCACGGCGACGATCAGTGCCGCAGCGAGGTTTGCAACGTTACCCACTGGATGCCTTTGCCCGCTCCACCATTGCAGCGCGAGCGTGGGGCCGTCGCCGGTCGAGACGGCAGCAGTATCTCCTGCGCTCTTAAGGGAACCGGCCCCGCTGCATCCACCGCAAGCGATGATCTGGTGAAAGAGATCGGCCAGTCGATGGACGTGCAATACGCCATCGGGTCGATCATTAACAACGAGGGATCGTTTTTCACCGGCCGCGGCGAACGCATGGACCGGCTAGTCCGTGCCGTCCTCTCCAGCCCACCAGTGCTCAGCCTACGATCATCCCTGTTCGACCTCGTAGAGGCCGTAGAGGCGTCTGTCGATCCGAAGGAGACCTGCGCGGCCCTGTGGTCTCGCGTGGATGATTCACGCTCCATCCTCTCCCGCTTCCAGAGCGAAGGGGGTGAGAAACATGATCACGCAGACGGCACCTCAGCGGAAGCCGTCGAGAAAGTCACACAGCCCAAATAGAGGAGGCAGAGATGATTGAGGACAAGCCCGTCACGTTCGACAACGGTCTCACTCGTGAGCAGGACGACCTGATCGACGATCTAATCATTGATATCAACCGGATCTCCATGCGCATCGAAGAACTCGGCAAGCACCGCAACTACTCGCTTGCCGTAACCAAGCTGGACGAGGCGCGACTTTGGCTGCGTGACCGCAAACATCGGCCCGCGTGAACACATAGCGATGACCGCACCAACGCCAGCGGGAGCACCACGGATGCGTGAAGATCAAAAGACATCGCAGGCTGCGCTGCGCGCGCAAGAGGGGGAATGACCATGAGCTTGCACGGATGGGGCGACGGAGACGATGGCGACCCGCACGAGGGCTGGGTCACCGAAGACCGCGCCGAGGAAATGTTTATCGAGGGCGCGCAGGCGATGCGTGAAATGCTCGCACGCTTCGTGGAGCAGGGCGGCCACGTAGAGATTGCCAATTCTATCCGCCTCAACTGGAAACCGAGCTGGGGCCGCGACCCAGGGCGACCGGAGACCGTCGCCGAGGATGCTTGGAACGCCTATGCGATTAAGCGCAACCAGCCGCGCGGCTTGAGCGCAGGTGAGGCGCCGAGCGCCGAGACCGTCAACTCTAATTCGCAGGCTATCGCCTCAGGCGATGAAGGGGATGTGTGATGCTGGAAGGCGAGCTGATCGATGTGCGCATGACGGTGCGCCTGCCGAGGGCCGCGTCTGCCCATGAAGTAGAAGCGTGGCTGAAATTCCAACTAGGCGTCAATGGCAGTCTGAGCATATCGAACCCTCTGATAGACGAGGACGTCGAAGCTTGGGGTGGGTTCGGAGATTTCGATTGGGCGCCTACGGGCCAGATCGGGACGCGAGAGGAATTTAACCACCAAGACCTCGGGGGTGGCACGCGCCAATGTTCGGTGCGCTATCGCAGAACGTCCATCAACGCATCGGCGTCTGCCGATAGGCCGTCTTCGGCCGTCAACTATGATGCAGGAGACGTGTGATGGGGAATACAGCAACCGCCGTCCTGCATTTCGATATGTGGGACCAGATTTGCGAGGCGCACCCGCGCATGTGGGAGGCAATGAGTGACCACGCCAATAACGGCGAGCGAACGTCAAACTTCGGTTTCGGTCAGGTCATCTCCTGGGACCATTCCAGCGGCTATCAAGTTTGCGTCATCCACGGCAATACCGGGTGGCGTCTGGGCTTTGAATGCGAGGCGCCGAAGGACGTCCTAGAGGCAGCAGCAGCCGCGCTGCGGCATCACGGCTATGTCGTAAAGAGCCCGGCCTCCAGCACATCGAAGGCCGTCAACCTAGATCCTTCAGACGACAAGAGGGAGGGCTAGGGGGATGACCAACACCCACCCCGACGCCGTCATCCTCAAGCCTAAAGGGTGGTGGAAGCGCAGAGACGAGCACAGCACCGTCAAGATCACAGCACGGGCCATAGCAGACGCTCAATGGCGCATCGTCGACGCCCTGCATGGACTACCCCAGGCAGCACAGGAACTCGCCATCCGGCAGGCATTGGCCATCCTCGACGTTGCCGATGGGTATATGACGGAGGATGAGGAATGACCCGTCGCGCTTCCTCAAACGAGACCCGCCGCATCTGCGTAGAGCGCCACAAGGTCCCTCACCCGTTCATCGACGGCCGGGAGATCATGTATTGCGCAGGCTGCGATGCGCAGATCGACATCGGACTCTCGTACTGGGAAGCGGATCATCGGATCCCGGTTGCCCTCGGCGGATCGAACGAGCCCGACAATATCGAACCCAGGTGCCAACATTGTCATAAGCTCAAGACCACCACGAAAGACATCCCCATCATCGCCAAGGTCACCCGCACACGGGAGAAGCACCAGGGGATAAGGCGGTCGTCAAGGCCGATGCCGTTCGGGAAGCACTCGGGATTGAAGAAGAAAATCAATGGAGACGTGGTGCCGAGATGAAGGCGCTGCTGACGATATCAGACTGCCTGGAACAGTTGCCGATTCGCATGAGCCGGCGTGCCTTAATCCACCACATCAAGTCGGGGGGCATTGACTCGTACCAGGAGTGGAGGCGTCAAATATTCCTGACGCCGGAGCAGTGGGCGTTCCACGTGGGGAGGATCAGGCCGTGCTCGAGCTCAAGAGGCGGGGGAAGAAAGGCATCTTCTACATCTCCGGTACACTCGGCGGGCAACGTATCCGAGAGAGTACAAAAACGACTTCAGAGCCTCATGCAAAAGCAAAGCTCGCCAAACTGCAGTGCGAAATCCTCGATCGCCTCACGTTCGGCGAGGAACGCACATCAACATTCGACGAGGCCGTCGAACTCCACCTGACCAAGAAAGAGGGCACCATCCAGCCCTATGATGCCAAATTCATCAAGGCGCTCAGCGATAAGTTCGGCAAGTGGAGGATTGCGGACATCACCGAATCAGAGTTGTCGCGATGGGCCAAGCTCACCTACCCGAACTGTGGCCCACAAGGGTTGGACAGGCAGGTCTATACGCCCCTCATTGCCGTGCTGACCCGTGCCGCAAACGCGAAGATGTGCGCGCCGCCCGCCTTCACGCGGCCGGAGAAGCCGGAGCGGGAAATGGTACAACCGGCGCGGGAGGACGAACTTGCGGCGCTGCTGCCGTGTTGCACAGACCGGCTCCAGGCGTGCGTGCTGCTCATGAGTTTCACCGCGGCCAGGGCAAGCGAAGCCTGCCGCCTGAGCGACGCCGCCGGGGATATCGATTGGGAGGCGCGCAAAGCTTCGCTGCGCAAGACCAAGAACGGAGCGCCGCGTGTGGTCCCGTTACCCCTTCTGGCCTACGAAGCGCTATGCAAGCTCAAGGGGAGCAAAGGACCGATCTTCGGTCTGAAGACCCGCTACTCTCTGAACCAGGCGCTGGAGAGGGCCTGCAAGCGGGCGAAGATCAGGGTCATGACCTCACACGAGGTCGGTCGGCATGCCTTTGCCGCCCGCCTGCTGGGCCAGGGGTACACCCTCAAGCAGGTGCAGGAGGCGGGAGGCTGGAAATCCTACCGGATGGTGGCGGAGATCTACGGCCACCTGGAGAAATCCGCCGTACACGACGCAATGCGCCAAGCTGACAATAAATTGGCTCAACTCATGGAAACAGGCGGGAATGTCGTTAGAATACAAGCGGCTAAGAAATAGCGAACTACCATGTCAAGGTAGTGCTCTACCGCTGAGCTAAGTGCCCCAGGGACGGGGTTCTATGCTTTAGTCCCCGCCGAGGTCAACAGTTGTTTGAAGGCCACGCCCGGGCGCGGCCTGTAGCCGCGATCACGCCGCGAGCAGCCGATCGACCTCGCGGACCAAATCCTTGAGGTGAAACGGCTTCGACAGCACCCGGGCGTCCTTCGGGGCAGCCTGGTCGCTATTCAGGATGA
>Ga0180221_1001994_pt1 | contig 12529 bp, 8 predicted proteins | sample eDN5th37CKraftMG_FD_151339 | JGI IMG/M metagenome (GOLD analysis project Ga0180221, IMG submission 151339) | Enriched Miracle-Growth compost microbial communities from Emeryville, California, USA - eDNA 5th pass 37_C Kraft MG (version 2) (version 2) ...
CGGACAACGACGCCGCCTGCAGCCCGCAGCGCGCCCTGCAGCTGGGCCGCGCCTGGGGCGCCGAGACGCTGATCCTGCCGGATGCCGGGCACATCAATGTGAAGTCCGGCCACGGCGCCTGGGAAGCCGGCTACCGTCACCTGTTCCGCCTGCAGTACCTGATCGACCAGCGCGAACGCCGCCGGGCCTGAGCGAGACGGAATGTAGGGGCAACTGTCTTGCGCCGATGTGCTCGTCGTAGGATGGGTTGAGCTTGCGATACCCATGCTGCCGTGGTGATGGGTATCGCTTCGCTCAACACCATCCTACGAAAAGCCGTGCTTCCCTGGAGGTGTAGGCGGGCCCTGCCCACGATTTCGCGCGCAGGGTGCGCTCCTGCATGGGAATGGTGCTCGGGCTTGCCCTCTCCCGGAGGGAGAGGGGACCGCAGGCCCCGAGCGCGGGTAGCGCGGCGTAGCGGATCTCATCCGCGATCCGGCTGTCATGCGTGTCGCGGCATGACAGCAGAAACCCATCCTACGAACCTGCCGCTCCCGCCTCGCGCCGTGCGCGGCCTTCGAGGCGGCGGCGCAGGCTGTGGCTTTCCAGGCTCAGCCGGCAGCCCTTGGCCGCCGCGGCGCGGCCCCAGTCCTCCAGCAGCTCCATGCAGGCGTGGTCGATGTAGCGCAGGTGCTGCAGCGGCACGTGCAGCGTGGTGCCCGGCTTCACCTGGTCCAGCAGGCGCGCCAGCTGCGGTACCCGCAGGAAGGTGGCGGCGCCCACCAGGCGCAGCTCGGCTTCGTCGCCGGCGCCGTTGTAGTGCAGGCTGGCCTTCAGCCGCGCGGCCTTCAGCGCCAGCTTGAGCAGGGTCAGGGCGAAGCCCACCAGCACGCCGGTGAGCAGGTCGGTGAGGACGATGCCCAAAGCCGTGGCCAGGTACACCAGCGCCGGCATCCGCCCGTAGCGCAGCAGGCCGGTGAGCGCCTTGGGGTCGGCCAGCTTGAGCCCGGTGTAGACCAGCACCCCGGCCAGGCTGGCGATGGGGATCTGCCGCAGCAGCCCGCCGAGCAGGGCGACGAAGGCCAGCAGCCAGAGGCCGTGGAGGATGGCGGACAGGCGGCTGCGGGCGCCGGCCTGCACGTTGGCCGAGCTGCGCACGATCACCCCGGTCATCGGCAGCGCGCCGAGCAGGCCGCAGATCAGGTTGCCGACGCCCTGGGCGGACAGCTCACGGTCCATGTCCGAACGCGGCCCCTGGTGGATGCGGTCCACCGCGGCGGCGGAGAGCAGCGTCTCGGCGCTGGCGATGAAGGCCACCGCCAGGGCCGCCAGCAGCAGCTCGGGTTCGGCCAGGCGCAGCAGGTCGGCCGGGCGGACCCAGTCGATGGCCTGGCTGAGCTGTTCCGGCACTTCCACCCGCAGCACGTCCATGGGCAGCGCCAGGCTCGCCAGGGTCGCCGCGCTCACCCCGAGCAGGGCGCCGGGCAGGAATCGCAGGCGCGCCGGGCGGAAGCGTTCCCAGCCCCACATCAGCGCCATGGTGCCGAGGCCCAGGGCCAGGGCCTGCGGGCCGTTGCCCAGCGAGGCGGCGAGGGCGCCGGGGAACGCCAGCAGGTTGTCCAGCCCTGATGCCTGTGGCTGGAGGTCGAGCATCACGTGGACCTGCGACAGCACGATGAGGATGCCGATGCCGGCGAGCATGCCGTACACCACCGCCGGCGCGGTGACGCGGAACCAGCAGCCCAGGCGCAGGCGCCCGGCGACCAGTTGGATCAGCCCGGCCAGCAGCAGGATCGGCCCGAGCATGGCCATGCCGTGGCTGCGCACCAGTTCGAAGACCAGCACCGCCAGGCCCGCCGCCGGCCCGCTGACCTGCAGCGGCGAGCCGGCCAGCAGGCCGACCACCAGGCCGCCGACGATGCCGGTGAGCATGCCCTTGGCCGGCGGCATGCCGGAAGCGATGGCGATACCCATGCACAACGGCAGGGCGACGAGAAAGACCACCACCGAGGCCAGCAGGTCGCGGGGCAGGTTGTCCTTGAGGGCGCGCAGGGGCGCATGAAGGGGGTGGGGAACGGGCATGGCGCTGTCCTCCTTGGCTTTTTCGGGCGCGAGAAAGCCCACGACGCCGGGTCAGCGGCATCGACACGCGCAGGTTGTCAGGCCGCGCCGGCGGGCCGGCGCGGGGTTCGGGCAGGTGTCAGGTCAGGAAGCGGGCACGGCTGTCGTTGTGGAGGTGGGCGCCGTGCCCGTGAGGGTCAGGATTGCGAGTAGCGCGGGCGCGGCGTCGCCATGGGCATCGGGCCTTCGCCGTCCAGCGGGCGGAAGTGACCCACCTCGGCGTCGTAGGCCTTGATCTGGCTGGTCTCGATGTCATAGACCCAGCCGTGGATGAACAACTGCCCGCTGGCCAGGCGCGCGGCCACCGAGGGATGGGTCTTCAGGTGGTCGAGCTGGGCCACCACGTTTTCCTCGGTGAGGATGTCCAGGGTGTCGTGGCTGGCGCAGCCGCAGTTCTGCTCGACCACCGTCTTGGCCACTTCGGCGTGGCGCAGCCAGGCCTTCACCGTGGGCATGCGCTCCAGCGTCTGCGGGTCGAGCACCGCCTTCATGGCGCCGCAGTCGGAATGCCCGCAGACGATGATGTGCTGCACGCCCAGGGCCATCACCGCGAACTCGATGGCGGTGGACACGCCGCCGTTCATCTGCCCGTAGGGCGGCACCACGTTGCCGACGTTGCGGGTGACGAAGAGGTCGCCCGGCGAGCTCTGGGTGATCAGTTCGGGGACGATGCGCGAATCCGCGCAGGTGATGAACATGGCGCGCGGGTTCTGCGCATGGGCGAGCTTCTTGAACAGCGCTTCCTGTTGCGGGAAGACCTCCTGGCGGAACTGGCGGAAACCTTCGACGATGCGCCGCAGGGCCTCGTCGGCATTCTCCGTGATGTGCTCCTCACTGTGCGATTTGTCGTTCATTGCATGAGCCTCGAAGAGTGACGATGGATTTTTCCCATGCTTGCCGACGTTTCGCACATGGCGAAAAGACACAAACGTTGGGAAATGATGTTCGTGACCGTTTGGTCATCCTGTCGGCAACCCTAGACAAGGAAGATTAATCAAAAATTAAATAAACGCTCTATCTCGCACGTTACAGACATCTTTAAGGCAAGATCGCCGATGATGCCGACAAGCTATCATGGCCCGATGATGTGAATGCGCCGCCTCAGAACAGGCTCATCTGTGCCCGCGGAACCTGGAACAGCGAGCAGTCCAGCCCACCGTAGTCGCGGCGGTCCAGCCCCAGGCGGCGGGCGGCCAATTGGAAGCGCTTGGCCAGCAGTTCGGCGAACACGCCTTCCCCGCGCATGCGCGTGCCGAAGCGGCTGTCGTAGTCCTTGCCGCCGCGGCTCTGGCGGATCAGGCTCATCACGTGCTCGGCGCGGTCGGGGAAGTGCGCCTGCAACCATTGCTGGAACAGCTCGGAAATCTCCAGCGGCAGGCGCAGCAGGATGTAGCCGGCCGAGCGCGCGCCGTTGTCGTGGGCGGCTTCCAGCAGGCGTTCCAGCTCCATGTCGTTGACCATCGGGATCATCGGCGCCAGCACCGCGCTGACCGGCACGCCGTGCTCGTGCAGGGTGCGCATGGCGCGCAGGCGCGCGCCGGGGCTGGCGGTGCGCGGTTCCATGATGCGCTTGAGCTCGTTGTCCAGGGTGGTGAGGCTGAAGGCCACGCTGACCAGGTTGAGGCTGGCCAGTTCGCCCAGCAGGTCGAGGTCGCGCAGGATCAGCGAGCCCTTGGTGATGATGTGCAGCGGGTGGCGGAAGCGCAGCAGGATCTCCAGCGCCTGGCGCGTCAGGCGCTGCTCGCGTTCCAGCGGCTGGTAGGCGTCGGTATTGATGCCCAGGGCGATGGGCCGCGGCACGTAGCCGGGCTTGCTCAGCTCCGCCTCCAGGCGCTCGGCGAGGTTGGTCTTGGCGATCAGCCGCGTCTCGAAGTCGATGCCCGGCGACAGGTCCCAGTAGGCGTGGCTGGGCCGTGCGAAGCAGTAGATGCAGCCGTGCTCGCAGCCGCGGTAGGGGTTGATCGAGCGGTCGAAGCCGACGTCCGGCGACTGGTTGCGGCTGATCACCGTCTTCGCCTGCTCCATCCGCACCTCGGTGGCGCGGCAGGGCGGCGCCTCGTCCTGGTACCAGCCGTCGTCCTCGGTCTCGCTGCGGGTCGGCGCGAAGCGGTTGTGCGGATTGCTGGCGGTGCCGCGGCCACGCGGCGGCAGGGGAGAGGACATGGGTGGGCTCCAGAATTTACTGTATATAAATACAGTATTCCCATGCGAATGACAGCCCCTGCCGATGGATGGCCGGGCGTAGGGCGAATAACCGTTCGCGGTTATCCGCCGTTTGACCATGGCCCCAGGCCCCCTACGGAGCCAAACCCGAAGCCCCGCTTCAAGGCGCTCCGAACCCGACATCGGGTTGGGCAACGGCGTACAACCGCGAACGGTTGTGCGCCCTACGAATGGTGATGGGTATCGCTTCGCTCAACCCATCCTACGGCCGTACCTGTAGGAGCGGATTCATCCGCGATGCCGCCGGCAGGGCCGGCGCTCATGCTCAGATCAACACCCGCAACGACCAGTACAGCAGCGCCGCCAGGCAGATCGCCGCCGGCAGCGTCAGCACCCAGGCCAGCAGCATGTTGCGGATGGTCTGCCATTGCAGGCCGCTGCCGTTGGCGGTCATGGTCCCGGCGACGCCGGAGGACAGCACCTGGGTGGTGGACACCGGCAGGCCGTAGATGTCCGCCGCGCCTATGGTGAGCATCGCGGTGAGCTGCGCGCTGGCGCCCTGGGCGTAGGTCAGCGGCTGCTTGCCGATGCCCTCGCCGACGGTGGTGACGATGCGCCGCCAGCCCACCAGGGTGCCCAGGCCGAGGGCCAGGGCCACCGCCACCTTGACCCACGGCGGGATGAACTGGACGGTGTCCAGGCTGCGGTCGCGCAGGGCCTGCAGGGTGCTCCAGGTGTCCACGTCGAAGACCTGCTCGGTGCGGTCGAGCTGGCGGATGGTCTCCACGCTCAGGTACAGCTCGTTGTGCAGCGCCAGCACCTCGTCGTCGGGCAGCCCGCTCAGGTCGTCGTGGCCGCGCAGGCGCGCGCCTATGTTGTGCAGTTGCGCGGCCAGCGCCGGCAGCACCTCGGGGGTCAGGCGCTGCTCGCTCTGGTAGTCCAGCAGCACCCGGCGCGGGGCCGTGGGGATGTCTTCCGGGGCCAGCCGGCGCAGCTGCAGTTCGGCCCGGTGCGCCAGCTCGCGCAGCTGCTGCACCTGGGCCGGCGCCTGGCCGCGGTCGACGGCGAAGCTCAGCGGCATCAGCGCGGCGAGGATCAGCATGATCAGGCCGATGCCCTTCTGCCCGTCGTTGGAGCCATGGGCGAAGGACACCCCGGTGCAGGTCAGCACCAGCAGCGCGCGGATGCCCAGCGGCGGCGGCTGGCGCCCCTGGGGCGCGCTGAACAGCGTCTTGCGCCGCGCCACGACGCGCATGCCCAGCAGTAGCAGGCCGGCGCCGAGGAAGCCCAGCAGCGGCGACAGCAGCAGGGCGTAGCCGACCTTCTGCAACTGCTCCCAGGCGCTGCCGTCGATGCCCAGTTCGCCGCTCAGCACGCCGTGGGCCAGGCTCACGCCGACGATGGAGCCGATCAGGGTGTGCGACGACGACACCGGCAGGCCCAGCCACCAGGTGCCGAGGTTCCACAGGATGGAGGCGCCGAGCAGGGCGAAGATCATCGCCAGGCCGGCGGCGCTGTCCACCCGCAGCAGCAGGTCCAGCGGCAGCAGGGTGACGATGCCGAAGGCCACCGCGCCGCTGGAGAAGAGCACGCCGAGCAGGTTCCACAGCCCCGACCAGCCCACCGCCAGCTGCGGCGGCAGGGCGTTGGTGTAGATCACCGTGGCCACCGCGTTGGCGGTGTCGTGGAAGCCGTTGATGAACTCGAAGCCCAGGGCGATCAGCAGCGCCAGGGCCAGCACCAGCAGGGTGCCGCTGGGGCGCAGCTGGCCGCCCTGGGCGAGGATGTCCAGGGCCAGGTTGCCGAAGGTGTAGACCAGGCCGCCGCCGAGCAGGAGGAAGAACAGCACTTGCCCGGTGGGCGTGGCCACTTCCTGCAGCACCGGGTTCACCGGCATGCGCGAGACGCGCGTGGCGCGCAGGGACTGGAGCAGGTGGTAACGGTCAAGCACGTCCGTTGTGCTCCCTGTCGGGGACTGTGGTGTCGGGGGCGGGTCGAGGGGGCACTGGCGGCTCCTTCCTGCAAATGCCTAATAGCCTAGTCCGCCGGGCGGCGCTGCGGTTCTCCAATGTTTCCGGGATAGACGCCCCAGGTGATATGTCAAATGGCTATTATCCGTGCAGGTCTTTCAACCACTACGCTTTCCTGGTGGGCCACCCGAGGGCACTGTCATGCAGGAAGAAAGCCCAAGTGCGTTTCCGAGATGGATGCCAGCAATGCCCTACGACCAGCTCCCGGATGTCTTCGCGCAGATTCTCGAACAGGCCATCGATGGCGTGGTGGTGCTGGACGAGCACAACCGCGTGCTGCTGTTCAACGCCGCCGCGGAGCGCCTGTGGGGCTATTCCCGCGAGGCGGTGCTGGGCCAGGACGTCGGCCTGCTGCTGCCTCGGGAGGTGCGTCCGCGTCTGGACGCCAGCCTGGACACCGAGGGCATCGTCGGCAGCCGCAGCGAGGTGCCGATGCGCTGCCGCGACGGCAGCCGGCTGTGGGGCTCGATGTCGATCTCGCACATCGAGTTCGACGGCAAGCGCCTGCTCACCGCCTTCGTCAAGGACTGCACCCTGCAGCGCCGCCAGCGCGAGCAGATGGACGTACTGTCGCTGGCCGCCAACGAGACCGACAACGCAGTCATCGTCACCGGCCGCGAGGGGCGCATCCTCTACGTCAATGCCGGCTTCAGCCGCATGTTCGGCTGGAACGCCGAGCAGGCCCAGGGGCGCTACCCCTCGGAGCTGCTGCAGGTGCCCCAGGCCAGCGTGCGGCGCTGGCGCCAGGCCGGCGCCGGGCTGTTCCGCAGCGAAGAGCTGGTGCGCGACCTGATCGGCCGGCCGCTGTGGTGCTCGGTGGTGGCCAACCCCATCCTCGACGCCCGCGGCCAGCCGGTGAACTCGGTGATGCTGCTCACCGACATCACCCACACCAAGCTGCACGAAGTGCTGCAGAACAAGGTGCTCGACGCCCTGGTGCGCGAGCGCCCGCTGGTGGACGTGATGGACCTGGTGTGCCGCGAGGTGGAGCGCATCGCCCCGGAGGTCAAGGCCTCGATCCTGCGCGTGGACGCCCAGGGGCGCATGCACCCGCTGGCTGCGCCGAGCCTGCCGGAGGCCTTCTCGCAGTCCATCGAGGGCGCGCGCATGGGCCCCCACGCCGGCAGCTGCGGCACCGCGGCCTACCGGGGCAAGGCGGTGATGGTCAGCGACATCGCCAGCGACCCGTTGTGGGACGACTACCGCCAGCTGGCGCTCCCCCTGGGCCTGAAGGCCTGCTGGTCGAGCCCGATCAAGAACAGCGAGGGCCGCGTCATCGGCACCTTCGCCTTCTACTACGAGCAGTGCCGCGGCCCGGACGAGTTGCACCTGCGCCTGGTGGACGTCAGCCTGCCGCTGTGCGCCCTGGCCCTGGAGCGCGAGGAAGCCCGCGCGCACATCCGCCAACTGGCCTTCTACGACACCCTCACCGGCCTGCCCAACCGCAGCCTGCTGCTGGCCGAGGCCGAGCAGGCGATGACGCGCATCGAGAACGACGAGGCGGAAATGGCGGTGCTGTTCATCGACCTGGACCGCTTCAAGCAGATCAACGATTCCCTCGGCCACCCGGCCGGCGACGAGTTGCTGCGCCTGGTGGCGGCGCGCCTGCAGGAAGTGGTGCGCGAGCAGGGCCTGGTGGGGCGCCTGTCGGGCGACGAGTTCGTGGTGGTGCTGCCGTACTGCGGCGGCCTGCTCGCCTCGCAGATCGCCGAGCGCATCCTCGCCCGCCTGGCCCTGGCGCACCGGGTAGGCGGCGTCAGCCTGATCACCCTGGCGAGCATCGGTATCAGCCTGTTCCCCAGTAACGGCCGGGACATGGAGACGCTGCTGCACCGCGCCGACATCGCCATGTACCAGGCGAAGAATGGTGGGCGCGGCAGCTACCGCTTCTTCAGCGAAGAGATGAACCAGCGCGCCCAGGAACGCCTGGCCCTGGAAAGCGCGCTGCGCGAGGCCGTGCAGCGCCAGGCGCTGAGCCTGCACTACCAGCCCCAGGTGCGCCTGGACGACGGCCGCGTGCACGCGGTGGAAGCCCTGGCCCGCTGGCGCCACCCGCAACTCGGCGCGGTGGCGCCGAACCGCTTCATCCCCCTGGCGGAGGAGTGCGGCATCATCGGCGAACTCAGCCAGTGGGTGCTGCGCGAGGCCTGCCGGCAACTGGCCGACTGGCGCCGGCGCGGCATCCACGTTCCGGCGGTGGCGGTCAACCTGTCCCCCGCCGACTTCCGCGACCCCGACCTGCCGGTGCGCCTGCAGGACCTGCTGCAGCGCAACGGCCTGGCCGGCACCGACCTGGTGGTGGAAATCACCGAAGGCATGCTGCTGGACAACCACCCGGCGACCCTCGACATCCTCCGCGCCGTGGATGGCTTGGGTGTACGCCTGTCGATGGACGACTTCGGCACCGGCTATTCCAGCCTGGGCTACCTGCATCGCCTGCCGATCAGCGAACTGAAACTCGACCGCAGCTTCGTCGCCCAGCTGAACGCCGGCGCGGCGGCGCAGGCGCTGACCGACGCGGTGATGAACATCGGCCGCAGCCTGGAACTGATGGTGGTCGCCGAAGGGGTGGAGGACGAGGCGCAACTGGAGCTGTTGCGCCAGCAGGGCTACCCGGTGGCCCAGGGCTACCTGTTCTCGCGGCCCTTGCCGGCGGCGGCGTTGGAGGAGTGGTTGGTGAGGCGGGGGAGAGGGTTGTAGGAGCGAGCTTGCTCGCGAATCTGGTTTGCCGGTGGCTCTGGTGTGTCGGGTTGACTCCGCTCCCTCTCCCCAGCCCTCTCCCTGAAGGGAGAGGGGGCTAGTCCGTGCCGAGAGAGGAAATGGTTTCAGCCGGATGTCGCTGAGCTTGCCGGCTAACGCCGAAACCCCCGAACACGCCGAACGGTCCCCTCTCCCTTCAGGGAGAGGGTTAGGGAGAGGGCGCTCTAAACCCCCAGCACCAATCCCACCAGCAACCTCAATCCTTCTTCTTCAGCTTCGGATTAGGGAAAAACTGCACCCCCTGCACCTTCGGATCAGCCGGCTTCTTCAACCCACTGGCATTGACCCGCGTAGCCAACTCCTTCGGCACCGACTGCCCCTGGGCGTTGAGCGTGTCGGCGTAACCGCAAGCCACGCACTCGCGGTGCGGCACGCCGTCCTCGTCCCACATCAGGATCTTGTCCTGCTCGCTGCAGGCCGGGCATACCGCGCCGGCGATGAAGCGCTTCTTCACCTCGGCCATCACGCAGCCTCCCCGGTCAGGCCGGAATGGCGCAGCAGCGCGTCGATCGACGGCTCGCGGCCGCGGAAGGCGACGAACAGCGCCATCGGCTCCTGGGAGCCGCCCTTGGCCAGGATGGCCTCGCGGAAGGCCGCGCCGGTCTGCGGGTTGAACACGCCCTCTTCCTCGAAGCGCGAGAAGGCGTCTGCCGACAGCACTTCCGCCCACTTGTAGCTGTAGTAACCGGCCGCGTAGCCGCCGGCGAAGATGTGCGCGAAGCTGTTGGCGAAGCGGTTGTACGCCGGTGGGCGCATCACCGCCACCTCGTCGCGCACGCCGTTGAGCACGTCGAGCACGCTGCGGCCGTCGCCATGGCTGGTGTGCAGTTCGAAGTCGAACAGCGAGAACTCCAGCTGGCGCACCATCATCAGGCCGGACTGGAAGTTCTTCGCCGCCAGCATCTTCTCCAGGATGTCCTGGGGCAGCGGCGCGCCGGTCTCGTAGTGGCCGGAGATCAGCGCCAGGCCCTCGGGCTCCCAGCACCAGTTCTCCATGAACTGGCTGGGCAGCTCCACCGCGTCCCAGGCCACGCCGTTGATGCCCGAGGCGCCGGCGTGCTCGACGCGGGTCAGCAGGTGGTGCAGGCCGTGGCCGAATTCGTGGAACAGCGTGGTCACTTCGTCATGGGTGAGCAGCGCCGGCTTGCCGTTCACCGCCGGGGTGAAGTTGCACACCAGGTAGGCGACCGGGGCGATCAGCTGGCCGGCGGCGTCGCGGCGGCGGTCGCGGGCGCCGTCCATCCAGGCGCCGCCGCGCTTGTTGGCGCGGGCATAGAGGTCGAAGTAGAAGCGCCCGACGTGCTGGCCGTTCTCCTCGATCTCGAACAGGCGCACGTCCGGGTGCCAGCGCTCGAAGTCATGCAGCTCGCGGATCTGGATGCCGTAGAGCTTCTGCACGATGGCGAACAGGCCGGACAGCACCTTGTCCACCGGGAAGTACGCGCGCAGCGCTTCCTGCGACACGCTGTAACGCGCCTCGCGCAGCTTCTCGCCGTAGTAGCCGGAGTCCCAGCTCTGCAGCTGCGCGCAGCCCTGTTCGGCGGCGTAGGCCTTGAGCTGGTCGAGGTCCTGCTGGGCGTAGGGCTTGCTGCGCGCCGCCAGGTCGCGCAGGAAGTGCAGCACCTGCTCGGGGGATTCGGCCATCTTGGTCGCCAGCGACAGCGCCGAGAAGTTGGCGTAGCCCAGCAGGCGCGCCAGTTCCTGGCGCAGGTCGAGGATTTCCTGCATCACCGGGCCGTTGTCGTTCTGCCCGGCGTTGGGGCCCTGGTCGGAGGCGCGGGTGCAGTAGGCGGCGTAGACCTCTTCGCGCAGGGCGCGGTCGTCGGCGTAGGTCATCACCGCGAAATAGCTGGGGAACTCCAGGCTGATCAGCCAGCCGTCCAGGCCCTTGGCCTGCGCGGCCTGCTGCATCTGCGCCTTGGCCGAGTCGGTCAGCCCGGCCAGCGCCGCCTCGTCGGTGACGTGCTTGGTCCAGGCCTGGGTGGCGTCCAGCAACTGGTTGGAGAAGCGGCTGCCCAGCTCGGACAGGCGCGCCTGGATTTCCGCGTAGCGCTTCTGCTGCTCGGCCGGCAGGTCGATGCCCGACAGGCGGAAGTCGCGCAGGGCATGTTCCAGGATGGTCTTCTGCGCCACGTCGAAGTTCGCCGCGGCGGGGCTGGCGGCCAGGGCCTCGTAGGCCTTGAACAGCTCGCGGTTCTGGCCCAGCTCGGTCCAGTAGGCCGAGAGCAGCGGCAGGCAGCCTTCATAGGCCTCGCGCAGCTCGGCGCTGTTGCACACGGCGTTGAGGTGGCTCACCGGGCTCCAGGCCGCGCCCAGGCGCGCATGCAGTTCGTCCATGGCCAGCACCAGGCCGTCCCAGCTGGGGTTGGCGCCCTGTTCGGCGAGGATGCGCGCAATGCCGGCGCGGTTGTCGGCGAGTATCTGCTCGATGGCCGGCTTCACATGCTCGGGGCGGATGGCGGAGAAGGGCGGCAGGTCGTAGGACTGCAGAAGGGGATTCGCGCTCACGGTGGCAACCTTGGCTGAGGAAACACCCGGCCATCTTAAATACAATCGACGGCATCCGCAGCCTGAAGGAAAACTATCGTGGCCATACGTTCGTATCAGGGTAAAACGCCGAAACTCGGCGAACGCGTCTTCGTCGACCCCTGCGCCGTGCTCATCGGCGACATCGAAATCGGCGCCGACAGCTCGGTGTGGCCGCAGGTGACCATCCGCGGCGACATGCACCGCATCCGCATCGGCAGCCGGACCAGCATCCAGGACGGCAGCGTGCTGCACATCACCCACGCCGGCCCCTACAACCCCGACGGCTTCCCGCTGACCATCGGCGACGAAGTGACCGTCGGCCACAAGGTCCTGCTGCACGGCTGCAGCGTCGGCAACCGCGTGCTGGTGGGCATGGGCTGCATCGTCATGGACGGCGCGGTGATAGAGGACGAAGTCATCCTCGGCGCCGGCAGCCTGGTCCCGCCGGGCAAGGTGCTGGAAAGCGGCTTCCTCTACGTCGGCAGCCCGGCGAAGAAGGCCCGCCCGCTGAGCGACAAGGAAAGGTCCTTCTTCGCCTATACCGCTGGCAATTATGTGAAGCTGAAGGATCAGCATATTGCAGAGGGCTATGCCGGGTAGGCCGTCCGTCAGCCATCTCTTTTCGCCAGGCGGCGTCAGCGTCAATCTGCGCCCGGCCCAGCCCAAGTGAGTTCCCATGCACTACCAGAACATCCTCTTCGACCTCGACGGCACCCTCACCGACCCGCGCGAGGGCATCACCCGTTCGATCCAGTATGCCCTGGCGCAGCTGGGCATCGATGAGCCGGACCTGCGCCGGCTCGAGCACTTCATCGGTCCACCGCTGCTGCAGTGCTTCATGAGCACCTATGGCTTCGACGAGGCGCGGGCCTGGGAGGCGGTGAACCATTACCGGGTGCGCTTCAAGGACACCGGGTTGTACGAGAACCGGGTGTTCGATGGCGTCG
>Ga0180221_1001995_pt1 | contig 12527 bp, 8 predicted proteins | sample eDN5th37CKraftMG_FD_151339 | JGI IMG/M metagenome (GOLD analysis project Ga0180221, IMG submission 151339) | Enriched Miracle-Growth compost microbial communities from Emeryville, California, USA - eDNA 5th pass 37_C Kraft MG (version 2) (version 2) ...
GCGGCTGGCGCCGGCGGCGATGCGGCTTAAGGTTCCCGATCTCGCCTCGCGGCTGCGGGCGCTGCCGAGCGTGACGTTGACCGCGCCCGACGACGCGCTGCTCCGGGCCGTGCTGGTCAAGCTGGCGGCCGACCGGCAGCTCGTCCTCGACGACGAGCTGATCGGCTATCTGATGTCGCGCATCGAGCGCTCGTTCGCCGGCGCCCGCGCCGCGCTGGTGCGGCTCGACGAGGAGGCGATGCGGCGGCAGCGGCCGGTGACGCGCGCGCTCGCCGCGGAACTGTTCCGGCAAGATCGCCAGTAGACCGCCAAGGGCCGGGCGCCGGCCGCCGTCACAACTCCTTCATGTTGCTGCGCTAGGCTTATGGTCCATTGTCGCAGCGCTTTATCATGAATCTCGAACAACCTATTGTTCTAGAAGAACAAAAGATACTTCAACCAGTTTGTGAACCACCCGCTGCCGTGGGTGCGGGCGCCGCCGTTCCGCCGGCTATCGCCGATACGCCGGGGCGCTTCATCAACCGCGAATTGTCGTGGCTGCACTTCAACCGGCGGGTGCTGGAGGAAGCCGGCAACGAGAACCACCCGCTGCTCGAGCGGGTCCGCTTCCTGTCGATCTCCGCCAACAACCTGATCGAGTTCTTCATGGTCCGCGTCGCCGGCCTGAAGGCGCAGGTCCGCGAGGGCATCGCCACCAAGAGCCCCGACGGGCTGACGCCGCTCGAACAGCTTTCCCGCATCGCCGAGGCGGTGACGCTGTTGGCGAGCGACCAGCAGACCTGCTGGATGACGCTGCGGCCGCTGCTCGCCGGGGCGGGCATCGTGCTGGTCGACGGCAATGCCGTCACCAAGCAGGAGCGGGTGTGGCTTGAAAACCATTTCCTCACCCAGATCTTCCCGCTGCTGACCCCGCTCGCCGTCGACCCGGCGCATCCGTTCCCGTTCATCCCCAATCTCGGCTTCACCATCGGCCTGTCGCTGGTGCGCAGCCAGGACAGCCGGGCGATGAACGCGCTGATCCGCATGCCGCAGAAGATCGACCGCTTCATCCGGCTGCCGACGACGGAACCCGGCGTCGTGCGGCTGATTACTCTCGAACAGACGACGGCGCTGTTCATCGCCCGGCTGTTCCCCGGTTATGTGGTCAAGGGCGCGGGCGCGTTCCGGGCGATCCGCGATTCCGAGGTCGAGATCGAGGAGGAGGCGGAAGACCTGGTGCTGCTGTTCGAGACGGCGCTGAAGCGCCGCCGCCGCGGCTCGGTGATCCGGCTCGAAATCGAGAGCACCATGCCGGCCGACCTGCGCCGCTTCGTACAGCGCGCGCTCGGCGTCGCCGACGACGAGGTGTTCCTGGTCGAGGGCGTGCTGGCGCTCAACGAATTATCGCAGCTCACCAATTTCGACCGGCCGGACCTGGAGTTCGAGCCCTATACGCCGCGCTTTCCCGAGCGCATCCGCGAGCAGGGCGGCGACTGCTTTGCCGCCATCCGGCAGAAGGATCTGATCGTCCACCATCCCTATGAGAGCTTCGACGTCGTCGTGCAGTTCCTGCAACAGGCGGCGCGCGACCCGAACGTGGTGGCGATCAAGCAGACGCTCTACCGTACCTCGGCGGAATCGCCGATCGTCAAGACGCTGATCGAGGCGGCGGAGGCCGGCAAGAGCGTCACCGCGCTGATCGAAATCAAGGCGCGCTTCGACGAGGAGGCCAATATCCGCTGGGCGCGCGATCTCGAACGCGCCGGCGTGCAGGTGGTGTTCGGCTTCCTCGACTTGAAGACCCACGCCAAGCTGTCGCTGGTGGTGCGCCGCGAGGGCAAGGCGCCGGTCAATTACGTCCATGTCGGCTCCGGCAACTATCACCCGGTGACGGCGCGTATTTACACCGACCTGTCGTTCTTCACCGCCGATCCGGCGATCGCCCACGACGTCGCCTGCATCTTCAATTTCATCACCGGCTATGCGGAGCCGGCCGGGCTCAAGCGCATGGCGGTGTCGCCGCTGACGCTGCGCGGGCGCATCCGCGACCATATCGAACAGGAGATCGCCAATGCCAAAGAGGGCAAGCCGGCGGCGATCTGGATGAAGATGAACGCGCTGGTCGATCCCGATGTGATCGATCTGCTCTACGCCGCCTCGCGTGCCGGGGTGGCGGTCGATCTGGTGGTGCGCGGCATCTGCTGCCTGCGGCCGGGCGTGCCCGGCCTGTCGGAGAACATCCGGGTCAAGTCGATCGTCGGCCGCTTCCTCGAACACGGCCGCATCTATTGCTTCGGCGCCGGTCACCTGCTGCCGCACGCCAAATCGGCGGTCTATATCTCCTCCGCCGACATGATGCCGCGCAATCTCGACCGGCGCGTCGAACTGTTGTGCCCGATCCTCAACCCGACCGTCCACGAGCAGGTCTTGAACCAGATCATGGTCGCCAATTTCAAGGACAACGAGCAGAGCTGGCGGCTCTTGCCGGACGGCACCTCGACGCGCATAAAAGCGGCGGAGGGCGAGGAGCCGTTCAATGCGCATAAATATTTCATGACCAATCCGAGTCTGTCGGGACGTGGCAAGTCACTCAAAGAATCCTCGCCTCGCAGTCTCATCCGCCGCCGCGAAGGCGGCTAGAGCGTTTTCGGGCGAAGGGGAATCCGGCTCGCGTCACGACAACCCGCCAAAACGAAAAACCGGAGGCCGTCGGCGTAACCGTCGCCGTCGGCGGCGGCGCCATCCGAAGGGGCGCCTCGACCTCGGCGCGCCGATCGCCGTCATCGATATCGGCTCGAACTCGGTGCGCCTCGTCGTCTACGAGGGGCTGACGCGCAATCTCACCCCGATCTTCAACGAGAAGGTGATGGCCGGCCTCGGCCGCGCCGTGCAATCGACCGGCCTGATCACCGCCGATGCCATCGCCGTGGCGCAGATGGCGCTGCGGCGCTTCCGCGCACTGTGCGATACGTTGCAGGTCCGCAAGGTCTATGCCATCGCCACCGCCGCCTGCCGCGACGCCAGCAACGGCCCGGCCTTCATCGCTGCGGCGGAGCGCATCTGCCGGGTCCGCATCCGCGTCCTCTCCGGCAAGGAGGAGGCGCGCTATACCGCGCTCGGCGTCGCCTCGGCGTTTTACCATCCCGACGGCATCGTCGCCGATCTCGGCGGCGGCTCGCTGGAACTCGCCGACGTCGATGGCGCGCGCATCCGGCTCGGCAACACCATGCCGCTCGGCGGCCTCGCTTTGCAGGACATTTCCGGCCGCTCGGTGAAGAAGGCGCAGAAATTCGTCGCCGCGCGGATTTCCGGCTCGCCGATGCTGCGCGCCGGGCACGGGCGCACGCTCTATGCGGTGGGCGGCACCTGGCGCGCGCTCGCCCACCTGCACATGCACCAGACGCGCTATCCGCTTTTGGTCGCGCACGGCTACGAGATTGCCGCCAAGGAGGCGATCGCCTTCTGCCGCAGCCTCTATCGCGCGACGCCGGGGCAAGCCCGGCGGTTCGCCTCGGTCAGCAAGGGGCGCCGCGCGCTGCTGCCCTATGCAGCACTGGTGCTGGCGCGGCTGTTGCGCGAGAGCGGCGCGGCGAAGGTGGTGATCTCCGTTCACGGCGTGCGCGAAGGCTTGCTCTATTCGCTGCTGCCGGCGGCAAAGCGTCGCCAGGACGCGCTGATCGCGGCGGCGCGCGAATTGAACCTGCTGCGCTCGCGCTCGCCGCGTCACGGCGAGGAACTGATCGACTGGACCGACCGGCTGATGCATGCCGCCGGCATCGACGAGACGGCCGACGAGCGCCGCCTGCGCCATGCCGCCTGCCTGCTCGCCGATATCGGCTGGCGCGCACACCCGGATTATCGCGGCGAGCAGTCGCTCAACATCATCGCCAATGGCGGCTTTGCGGCGATCGATCATCCCGGCCGCATCTATCTGGCGCTGGCGGTCTATTTCCGCCATGCCGGGCCCGACGATACGGACTTCTCGCCGCGCCTGCAAAATCTGACGACGCCGCGGCTGATGCAGCGCGCCCGCATCCTCGCCGCCGCCATGCGGGTCGCCTATCAGCTCTCCGCCTCGCAGAGCGGCGTGTTGCCGAAGACGCCGCTCGTCGTGGTACGCGGCAAACTGGTCCTCAGATTGGAGGGGGCGCGGATGGCGGCGCTCGGCAGCGAGCGGGTGTTGAGCCGGCTCAAGCAGTTGGCGCGGCTCGTCGGCCTCAAGCCGCAGATCGTCAGCCACGATTCTTGAACGGGTGCGAGCGAGCGAACCACGAAGGACGGCGCGGCTGCCGGTCAGGATTGCGGCCGCTCCATCGGCACGACGCGGCCTTTCTCGACCGCCAGCGCCAGCCGTCCGTGCTTGAGCGCCAGCGCCTTTTCGCCGAACAGATCGCGCCGCCAGCCGCTCAGCGCCGGCACGTCGGCATTGTCGTCGGCGGCGATGCGGTCGAGATCGTCGACGGTGGCGATGATCTTGGCGGCGACGCCGTGGTGCTCCGAGGTCATCCGCAGCAGCACCTTCAGGAGTTCGACGGTGGCGGCGCCGTTCGGCGCCGGCTTGTGGCGCTCGATGCGGGGCAGGGACTTCGGATCGATCGCCAGGCCGCGCTTGACCGCCTCGACGATCTGCTCGCCCCAGCGCGATTTCTCAAAGCCCTTCGGCAGCGAGCGCAGATGCGCCAGCCGCTCGGTCGAGGTCGGCGCCTGCACGGCGATATCGCCGACGGCGTCGTCCTTGAGCACGCGCGAGCGCGGCACGTCGCGGCTCTGCGCCTCGCGCTCGCGCCAGGCGGCGACTTCCATCAGCACCGCTAGTTCCTTCGGCTTGCGCGCCCGCGTGCGCAGCCGCTCCCAGGCGCGCGCCGGGTCCATGCGGTAGGTGTCCGGCGAGGTGAGGATGCGCATCTCCTCCTCGACCCAGGCGCTGCGACCCTGCCGGTCGAGATCGGTGGAGAGCTTCTGGTAGATGTCGCGCAGATGCGTGACGTCGGAGGCCGCATAGCGGATCTGCGCCTCGCTCAGCGGCCGGCGCGCCCAGTCGGTGAAGCGGTGCGACTTGTCGAGCGTGTCGCCCGTCACCCGCTGCACGAGCTGGTCGTAGGAGATCGAATCGCCGTAGCCGAGCACCATCGCGGCGACCTGGGAATCGAAGATCGGGGCGGGGATCGCCTGCGCCAGGTTCCAGACGATCTCGATGTCCTGGCGCGCCGCGTGGAACACCTTGAGCACGCTGGTGTCGGCGAGCAGGCCGAACAGCGGCGTCAGGTCGATCTCCGGCGCCCGCGCGTCGATGACCGCCACCTCCTCGGGGCTAGCGATCTGCGCCACGCAGAGCAGCGGGTAATAGGTGCTCTCGCGCAGGAACTCGGTGTCGACGGTGACGAAGCGGTGGCGCGCCATGCGCGCGCAGATCGCGGCGAGGTCTTCGGTGGTGGTGATCAGGTCCATGGGTGGGCGCAAAGTGCATAACGAGGCGGCACTCTGCAACAGTTAACCGCCGCGGACCCGCGGCATGTGGATGAACGGCCAGGGGCTCGGCATGGCGCCGACCGGCACCTCGATCAGCGCCGGCGCGCGGCGGGACAAGCTCTCGCGCAGCGCGCGCCGCAGCGCCTCCGGCGTGGTGACGCGCCGGCCGGCGACGCCAAAGCTCTCGGCGAATTTCACGAAATCGGGGTTGGCGAGGTCGCTGGCGATCAGCCGGTTGCCATAGAGCTGCTCCTGGATGCGGCGGACATTGCCGAAGGCGCCGTCGGCGAATACCACCGCGACCAGCGGGATATTGTGGCGCACGGCGGTGGCCAGTTCGTTCGCCGTATACATGAAGCCGCCGTCGCCGTTGATCGATAGAACCGGCACGTCGCGGCGGGCGTCCTGGGCGCCGAGCGCGGTGGCAAAGCCCCAGCCGAGATTGTCCTGATAGCCCGGCGACAGGAAGGTGCGCGGCTTGTAGACCGGCATGGCGAGGCGGGCGGCAAAGCCGATCTGCGTCACCTCGTCGACATAGATGCCGTCCTCCGGCAGTTCGGCGCGGATCGCATCGACGAAAGCGAGCTGCGGGCCGAGCGCCTCGCGCAGGCGTTTGTCCCATTTCGCCTGCCGCTCCCGCATTTCCTCGCCGCGCGCGGCGCGTCCGGCATTGTGGGCCGGCAATGCCGCGAGCAACTGCCGGGCGACGGTGGCGGCGTCGCCGGCAAGCATCGCCTGCGGCGCGCGGATGCGCGCCGGCGCCTTCGCGTCGGTGTCGATCTGGACGACGCGGAGCGATTTATCCACACCCCAGACGAGCTGTGGCATGAATAGCCGGGTGCCGATGGCGAGCACCGCGTCGGCCTCCGCCCACAGTTCATGACCGAGGGGCAGGTTGACGGCGAACGGGCTCCTCCCATCCACTATCCCCTTCCCCCGCCGGTAGGCGAGGACCGGGGCTTGCAGCATCTGCGACAGCGCGGTGACTTCGGCCGCGGCGTCCTGGGCGCCGCCGCCGGCGACGATCAGCACGCGCTTGGCTTTGCCGAGGAGGCGCGCCGCGGCGCGGACCTTGTCGTCCGGCGCCGATCGCGGCCGCGGCATCGGCGTCGGCAGGATCGGCGCGACGGGCCCTGTCTTGCCCCAGACGTCGATGGCGCATTGCAGCACCGCCGGGCCGGGGCGCCGGCCGGCCTGCATCGCCTTGAGCGCCTTGGCGAGAAGCGCCGGCGCCTCGCCGGGAGCTTTGATGAGCGCCGAGAAATCGACGAGCCGCGCGACGATCCCCGCCTGGTCGGTGATCTCGTGCAGATGGCCCTGGCCCTTGCCGATCGCGCCCGCCGGGATCTGGCCGATCAGGCCGAGCACCGGCGCGCCCATGCCGTAGGCGGTCAACAACGCCGCGCCGGAATTGAGCAGACCGGGGCCGGGCACCACGCTGTAGGCTTGCGGGCGCCCGGTAGCGAGCGCCGCGCCGAGCGCCATATAGGCCGCGCCCTGTTCGTGGCGCGTATGCACCGTGCGCAGCCGGTCGCCGGCGCGTTGCGCCGCGTCGAAGAGGTGGTCGTTGTGGACGCCCGGCAGCGCGTAGAGCGTGTCGATGCCGTTGGCGGTCATCGCGGCGACGACGGCCGCGCCGGTCGTCATCGCGGTCGCCGCCTGATGCGGCTCTCGGCGCCTTGTCCTCGGGCGTTTTGCGTTCGGACGTTGCTTCGTTGTCATGGTCGTTTTCTTCAGCGTTCCGGAAACGAGTGGATGGCGATCAGCGCATCGAGCATGGCGTCGTGCGGCGGGCTGCCGAAGGTTTTCGACAACAGCGTGCGGACCTTGCCGGAGCGATAAAGCTCGGCGAGCGCGCGATCGACCTGCAAGCGGAACGCATCGTCGCCATGCGGCAGGCCGAGCGCGTAGGTTTCGTAGCTGAAATAGCGCCGCCCCAGTTCGAGCCCCGGCAGGCCGCCTTCGTAGAGCAGCGAGGCGAGGATGGCGCGGTCGCCGAAATAGGCATCGATCTTGTCGGCCATCAGCAGATCGAGCCCCTGCCGGTGATCGGTGACCTGCGTCACCTTGGCGTCGGCTTTGACGAGCCGCATGCCGTTGAACAGGTTGTCGGCCGTCGTCGTGCCCTTGAGCACGCCGACCCGGCGTCCGGAAAGGTCCTCGAAGGTCTGGATCGGGTGGTCGCGCCGGAACAGCACGCTGGTGCCGTCGAGGAAGGTCGGGATCGAGAAATCGACGATGGTCCGCCGCTCCATCGTCACCGAGGCCGGGTCGCACAGAATGTCGATCTTGCCCTGCCGGAGCGCCTCGAAGCGCGCCGCGGACGGCACCGGGACATAGCGCGGATTGACCTTGGCGCCGATCGCGGCGCCCAGTTGCTCGGTCACTTCGCGGCACAGATCGACGATATAGCCCGCCGGCTGGCCCTCGGCGTTGCGGTAGGAATAGGGCTTGGCGTCGTCGCGGAAACCGAGCCGCAACTCGCCGGTCTCCCGCACCCGCTCAAGCGTCGCCGCCATCACGAACTCGGTTGCAGACAGCGACAGCAGCAAAGCGAGGATCAGGGCTTTCATGGCGGGCCTTTCTCTCTGGTCTCTCTCCGGTTCTCTCTCGACTTTTCTTTTGAGCCGTGGCGAGTAACGGAGTGTGCGGGAAACGCCGCCGAAAGCAAAGCCGCGCCTCGCTTGACAAACATTTCCGTGCGTGTGCTTCTCCCGCCGTTTACGGCGGAATCCGCCGGTTTCCTTGGGACTCACGATGCATCGATATCGCACCCACACATGCGGCGCGCTCCGCGAGAGTAAGATCGGAGAGACGGTGCGGCTGTCCGGCTGGTGCCATCGCATCCGCGACCATGGCGGCGTGCTGTTCATCGATCTGCGCGACCACTACGGCATGACCCAGGTGGTGGTCGATCCCGAAAGCCCGGCTTTCAGCCTGGCCGAGAAGCTGCGCTCGGAATGGGTGGTGCGGATCGACGGCAAGGTCCGCATCCGGCCGGAAGGCACCGAGAACCCGGACATGCCAACCGGCAGGATCGAGGTTTTCGCCACCGAGATCGAGGTGCTGGGCGCGGCGGCCGAACTGCCGCTGCCGGTGTTCGGCGACCAGGAATACCCGGAGGAGATCCGCCTCAAATACCGCTTCCTCGATCTGCGGCGCGAGCGGCTGCACAACAACATCATGATGCGCGGCGCGGTGATCGATTCGATCCGCCGGCGGATGAAGGAGGGCGGCTTCTTTGAATTCCAGACGCCGATCCTGACCGCCTCGTCGCCGGAGGGCGCGCGCGACTATCTGGTGCCTTCGCGCATCCATCCCGGCAAGTTCTACGCGCTGCCGCAGGCGCCGCAGCAGTTCAAGCAGCTCCTGATGATCGCCGGCTTCGATCGCTACTTCCAGATCGCGCCGTGCTTTCGCGACGAGGACGCGCGCGCCGACCGCTCGCCCGGCGAGTTCTATCAGCTCGATCTGGAGATGAGCTTCGTCACCCAGCAGGACGTGTTCGACGCGGTCGAGCCGGTGATGCGCGGCGTGTTCGAGGAGTTTTCCGGCGGCAAGCCGGTGACGCAGAAATTCCCGCTCATTCCCTATGCCGAGGCGATGCGCAAATACGGCACCGACAAGCCGGACCTGCGCAACCCGATCGTCATGCAGGATGTCAGCGAGGCGTTCCGCGGCTCCGGCTTCAAGGTGTTCGCCAATATCCTCGCCGGCGATCCGAAGGCGCAGGTCTGGGCGATACCCGCCAAGGGCGGCGGCAACCGCGCCTTCTGCGACCGGATGAATTCCTGGGCGCAGGGCGAGGGCCAGCCGGGCCTCGGCTATATTTTCTGGCGCGAGGGCGAGGAGGGCGGCGCCGGCCCGCTCGCCAAGAATATCGGTCCCGAGCGGACGAAGCAGATCGCCGATCAACTCGGCCTTGGCGTCGGCGATGCCTGCTTCTTCGTCGCCGGCAAGCCGAGCGTCTTCGTCAAGTTCGCCGGTCCGGCGCGCACCAAGGTCGGCGAGGAACTGGGGCTGATCGCCAAGGACCGCTTCGACTTCTGCTGGATCGTCGACTTCCCGATGTTCGAATGGAACGAGGAGGAGAAGAAGATCGACTTCTCCCACAATCCGTTCTCGATGCCGAATTTCCCGGTCGAGGATTTCCTGGCGCTCGACGCGGGCGACGCGGAAAAGATCCTGTCGATCACTGCCTTCCAGTACGACATCGTCTGCAACGGCGTCGAACTGTCGTCCGGCGCCATCCGCAACCACCGGCCGGACGTAATGAAGAAGGCGTTCGCCATCGCCGGCTACGGCGAGGATGTGCTGGAGAAGAAGTTCGGCGGCATGCTGCGCGCGCTCCAGTACGGCGCGCCGCCGCACGGCGGCATCGCGCCGGGCATCGACCGGATCGTCATGCTGCTCGCCGGAGAGGAGAACCTGCGCGAGGTGGTAGTCTTCCCGATGAACCAGCGGGCGGAAGATCTGCTGATGGGCGCGCCTTCGGAGGTGACGGCAAAGCAGCTCCGCGAATTGCACATCCGGCTCAACCTGCCGCAGACGTGAGACGTCGTCGTCGCCGCCGCCTGTGGACGGCGGCGCCGGCAAGATGAAAAACGGCCCGGATTCGGCGCATTCATTTTGATCTCCCGGCGTGTCGCGCGGCGGGCGAAATCTTTGCAGATTCTTCTTGATCCAGAGGATTCTTGCCCTTATGTGGGGGCCAACTGTTGTGCCTTGGCACAGCGCTCTCTGTCCGTGAGCCCGGTTGGGCTGCTCGGGTCTCTAGGTTGGGGAGGACGGCGAATTGTCTCAGACAGCCCTTTTGCGCAAGAATGGGCCTGCGGTCGCCGCGCTTGAAAAGGCGCGGCCGGCGGTGACGCATCCGACGGTATCACTTGAGCCGGCGGATCATTTCATCGTCAAGAACGGCGTCCGCTGTGCCGGCGCGCATCTGATCATCGACCTCTACGACGCTGAGCGCCTCGACGATATCGACCATATCGAGGCGACGCTGCGCCGTTGCGTGGACGAGGCGGGCGCGACGCTGCTGCATATCCACTTGCACCATTTCGAGCCGAACGGCGGCGTCTCCGGCGTCGCAGTGCTGGCGGAAAGCCACATCTCGATCCATTCGTGGCCGGAAGTCGGCTACGCGGCGCTCGACGTGTTCATGTGCGGCAAGGCATCGCCCGATGCCTGCGTGCCGGTATTGCGCGAGGCGTTCAAGCCCAAGCAGATCGCGGTCAGCGAACATCTGCGCGGCCGCGGGACCTGATCGGAACGCCGATTGCCCTTCAATACCGTGGCCGGGTGAAAGCCCGGCCATTTTCTTTTTCGGCCCGTGCGGAAAGCGATGCGCGGAAAGCGAGGGAGGTGAGGAATGGGGAAAAAAGCGATGGGGAAAAAAGCCAAAACGACGGTCGGCGAGCGCTGGGTGTCGGAAGCGCTGTTCGACAAGATGGGATTCCGCATCTCCTATCGCGTCGACCGCGTCCTCCACGAAACGCGGACCAAGCACCAGGACCTGATCCTCTTTCGCAACGCCTATTTCGGCAAGGTGCTGATGCTCGACGGCGCGACGCAGGTCACCTCGCGCGACGAGTTCGTCTATCACGAGATGATGAGCCACGTTCCGCTGTTCGCGCACGGCGATGCGCGCGAGGTGCTGATCGTCGGCGGCGGCGATTGCGGGATCGCCGAGGAGGTGCTCAAGCACAAATCCGTCAAGCGGCTGACCCAGGTCGAAATCGATGCCTCGGTCGTCGAATTCTCGCGCCGGCATTTTCCCGAATTCGCCGGGCCGGTGCTCAAGGACAAGCGCTTCGATCTTGTCATCGAGGACGGCGTGCGCTTCGTCTCGACGACCGAGCGGCGCTTCGACGTCATCATCGTCGATTCCACCGATCCGCAGGGGCCGGGCAAAGTCCTGTTCGGCCGCCGCTTCTATGCCGGCTGCCGCCGCGTGCTCAAGCCGGGCGGGCTGATGGTGACGCAGAACGGCGTGCCATTCTTCCAGGCGGCCGAATTGCGCAGCTCGATGAAGCATCTGCGCGGCCTGTTTGCCGACGCATCCTGCTATGTCGCCGCCATCCCGACCTATATCGGCGGCCACATGGCGATGGGCTTTGCCAGCGGCGATAAATCGCTGCGCCGCCATAGCGCCGCGACGGTCGCCGCGCGCTACCGCAAGGCCGGGCGCTTTCGCACCCGCTACTGGACGCCGGACGTCCACGTCGCCGCCTTCGCCTTGCCGCGCTTCATCGAGGATATCGTCGCCGGGCGCCGCGCCTGAGCGGGTGTGCGCGTAGTTTACCGTACGTTAACCACGCGGCCGATTGTGGTTTAGGTTTAATAGGGACGTAACGGCCACCACGGCACGCTGCCGCCGGGCGGAATAGGGTGGCGCGTGCGTTTCTTCACGCAGAGGAAACTGCTGAAGCGGATCTGGCAGCAGAAACGTCTGATCGCGATTGCGATCGGCGTGGTGATTGCCGGTGGGCCGCTGCTTGCCTTCGATTCCTGGCTGGGCAACCTCGTCGAGAGGCAGTCGCAGGAAGATTCGATTAACCTCGCCGAGCGCTCGATCCATCTCGCCGAGTTGCGGCTCGAGCGCACGGTGTCGGTGCTCGAAGGGTTGGCGCGCGAGGGCGTCAATTCATGCACGCCGGCGCATATCGAGGCGATGCGCCAGACCGTGCTGGCGACGACGCCGGTCAAGGATATCGAACTCATCGATGCGACCGGCCGCACGCTGTGCTCGGTGATCGAGCGCGAGGCTGGCCGCAGCCAGGTGGTGTTCTCCGATGCGCTGCCGGATACGCCCGGCGTCCGGCTTGAACTCGTCCGCACGGGTGAAGCGGGCGAACGGTTCATCCGTATCCGTGGGCAGACCAATGCGCAGGACGCCAGTCTGGCGGCGCTGGTGTCCCCGGACCTGTTCATGCCGGTTGTCGCCAGCGCCGGCGGCCCGTACCACATCTCCGCCCGCGTCGAGACCGCCGGCGGCCGCGTGCTGACGCAATCCGCCCATGGCTTGAGCACGCTCGACCTGCATGCCGCCTTTGTCGGGCAGGCGCGATCGGCGCGCT
>Ga0180221_1001996_pt1 | contig 12520 bp, 15 predicted proteins | sample eDN5th37CKraftMG_FD_151339 | JGI IMG/M metagenome (GOLD analysis project Ga0180221, IMG submission 151339) | Enriched Miracle-Growth compost microbial communities from Emeryville, California, USA - eDNA 5th pass 37_C Kraft MG (version 2) (version 2) ...
CGCGAGCTGTGGAGCACGCGGCCCCAGGTCGCCGCCGCGCTCACCGGCGTGCCCGCGCCGACCGCGGCCGCCACGCTCGATGCGCGGCCCGCGGCCGCGCCGCCGCCGACCACCACCATCGACGGACTGCGCAGCCTGTTCCGCGACCTGACGCCGAACGTGAGGAAGCTGTTCACCTCGCGCACCTGAGCGTTAAGATTCCGGTCATCTTCGCCAACATTCATGGTGAACCCATTGTTAAGCCTCGCGCGCTAATCTGCGCGAGGCTCGGCTGTGCCGCGCCGCCGTCCCGGGTCTCATGTGGCGTCGGTCATGATCGTTCGGCAGTTTCTGCATTGGGTACGCACCGCGCCGGCCGGGCCGCGCGCGGAAGCGACGGCGGCCCTGGCCCGGGCCTATCTCTACTCCGATCTTTCTCCCGACGACCGCGCTGCCGCCGAAGGCGCGATGATCCTTCTGCTCGACGATCCGTCGCCGCTGGTGCGCCAGGCGCTGGCCGATACGCTCGCCGCGAGCGAGTTCGCGCCGCCCGCGGTGATCCACGCGCTCGCCAACGACCAGCCGCAGGTCTCGGCCGCGGTGCTGGAGCATTCCGCGCTCCTGATCGACGCCGACCTCGTCGAGATCGTCGCCACCGGCGAGCCCGAGGCCCAGGCCGCCATCGCCCGCCGCCACGGCCTGCAACGCTCCGTCGCCGCCGCCATCGCCGAGGTCGGCTCGGCGGAGGCGTGTCTCACGCTGCTCGAAAATCCCGAAGCCGATCTGGCGCGCTTCTCGCTCGACCGCATCGTCGCGCGCTTCGGCACACTGGTGGCGATCCGCGAGGCCGTGCTCCAGCGCCCCGACGTTCCGGCCGCGACCCGCCAGGCGCTGGTGGACAAGCTCGCCGAGGCGCTCGCCGATTTCGTCTCGGCCCGCGGCTGGCTCGACGCCGACCGCGCCCGGCGCGTCGCCCGGGAAGCCTGCGAGAAGGCGGCCGTCGCCGTCTCCGCCGACGCGCCCGGCGAGACGCGGCTCCTGGTGCGCCACCTATGCGAGGCGGGCCAGCTCACGGTCGGTCTGATGCTGCGCTCGCTCCTGTCGGGCAATGCCGGCCTGTTCGCCGAGGCGCTGTCGCAGCTTTCCGGCGTGCCGCTGCCGCGGGTCGGCGCCATCGTCCACGATCCCGGCGCCGCTGGCTTTCGCGCGCTCTACGACAAGGCGGGCCTGCCGCCATCGGTCTATCCGGCGTTCCGTGAGGCGCTCGATGCGCTCAAGACGGAACGCCACGGCAGCCTTGCCGAGGCGGGCCGGCTGCGGCGGGGTCTGGTCGAACGGGTGCTCTCGGGCTGCGAGCGCGCCGACGTGGCCGAGGTCGAGCCGCTCCTGATGCTGTTGCGGCGCTTCGCCACCGAGGCGGCGCGGGAGGAGGCGCGGCTCTACTGCGACGAGCTGGTCGCCGAGGACCGCATCGTGCTCGAAAGCGATTACGACCGCATCGCGGCGTGAGCTATTCGGGCGCTAACGGCGGCGATTCCGTTTCCGGCGCGGACGCGATGTCCCCGGCCACGGCGAGGAACCGGGCCGCGGCGGCGGCCGCCTCGCGGACGGCGGCGACCGTTGCGGCGGCCTGCGGCGCGCGCACCGCGGCGAAGCCGGCGGCGATATGGCGGTCGATCAGGGCAGGGGGAATGCGCGCCTTGTCCGGCGTGTGGTCGATCAGGCGGCACAGGCTCGCGGCCACGGCTTCGAGCTGCGGGTAGCCGAGCGTCGCCGCCTCGCCCTTGATGTCGTGGGCGGCGCGGAACAGCGCCGCGAAGCCGCCGGCGTCCGCGCCGCCGCGCAACGCGCGGGCAAGGCCGGCGAGCCGCTGGCACTCGTCCTCCATCCAGACGCCGAACTGCGACGACAGCTTCTCGACTGCCGCTTCGGCGCGGGCGATCAGCTCCTCGTCGTGCGAGGGCCGCGTGCGCGGCACGGATTTGCGGGTCACGGAGCGGGTCATGCCGCCGCTCCCACGGCCGGGCGGTGCGGCGCGGACCGCCGCTCCATGGCGGCGTCGAAATTGGCCTTGATCTCGGTGCGCGGCTCCGGCCCGAAATAGGTGTCGGTGCGGATGAACTTGCGCGGCCTGGTCAGCACGGCGACGATGCGCTGGTGCAGCACCTTGGCCGAGATCGGCTTGGCCAGCACCTCCGTCACGCCGGCGTCGCGCGCGACGATCACGCGCTGGCGGTCGGTGTAGGCGGTGAGCAGGATGATCGGCACGAACGGATTGATGATGAAGTCGGGCTGGCGGATCATCTGCGTCAGTTCGATGCCGTCGAAGATCGGCATCACCCAGTCGAGGATCACCACGTCGGGCAGATGCGCGGAATAGGATTCCAGCCCCGAGGCGCCGTCCTCCGCCTCGTGCACCTCGCGCGCCCCGAACCCGTGCAGCAGCGTGCGCAGGATGCGCCGCGTATGCGGGTTGTCGTCCACCACGAGAAATCGCAGCCGCGTGAAATCGACATTCGTCATGACGCAAACCAACGCGCGAACCGGACGCAATGCCGCCATCGTAAGGATGCAGCGTAAATGCGCGGTTAATTGGTTGCCGAAGAATTATTTTTGATTTCAATGGGTTAACGCGAAACTCCAGGCTCGTTCCGTGGGGAACCAGGCCCGTTGGGCCAAAGTCCCCGCCCGCCCGCTCTGCGGCTGAGGCGCTTTATTTGGGTTGTTTTTCATTGCGCCCTTGCTAAGGGAAAGGCCCCGCCTGCGGCCGGCACCTGTTGCCTTGCCAGACAAACCAGAAACGAGATCCAGGGAATGAAACGAAGCACCGACCGCATCCTCGCGTCCCATGTCGGCAGCCTGATCCGGCCGCCGGAGCTTCAGGAGTTCCTGCGCGCCAGGCAGGCCGGCAAGCCCTACGACCAGAAGGCCTACGAGGCCTGCCTCGCCGCCTCGGTCATGAAGGTCTGCGAGCAGCAGGCCGAGGCCGGCATCGACGTCATCAGCGACGGCGAGTTCGGCAAGGCCATCTCGTGGTCGCAGTATGCGCTGGAGCGGCTGTCCGGATTCGAGCGCCGGCCGGTGGCGCCGGGCGGCGCCAACCCGTTCGCGCGCGGCGCGGACCGTGCCGCGTTTTCGTCGTTCTACGCCGAGCTCGACGCCAACGAGACGCCGGCCACGGTGTCGGAATCGGTGTGCGTCGGGCCGATCAAATATACCGGGCAGGCGCAGCTGCAGGCCGACATCGACAACTTCAAGGCCGCGCTCGCCAAGGTCGACGTGGTGGAAGGCTTCCTGCCGGTCGCCGCGCCGTCGAGCGTCATCCCCGACCGCAAGAACGAATACTATCCCGATATGGAGGCCTGCCAGCAGGCCATCGCCGACGCCATGCGCACCGAGTATCGCATGATCGCCGACGCCGGGCTCATCGTGCAGCTCGACGACGCCCGCGCCGCCGTCACCTACGACCGCATGGTGCCGCCGAAGTCGTTCAAGGACTATCTCGCCTGGCTGGAGACGCAGGTCGATCTCATCAACCACGCGCTCGACGGCATCCCGGAGGAGAAGGTCCGCTACCACGTCTGCTGGGGAAGCTGGCCTGGCCCCCACACCACCGACGTGCCGCTCAAGGACATCGTGCATCTCGTGCTCAAGGTGAAGGCGGCGGCCTACGTGATCGAAGGCGCCAACCCGCGCCACGAGCACGAGTGGAAGGTGTGGAAGGACGTGAAGCTGCCGGCCGGCAAGATCCTGATGCCCGGCGTCATCAGCCACGCCACCAACGTGGTCGAGCACCCCGAGCTCGTCGCCGAGCGCATCGTCCGCTACGCCAACATCGTCGGCCGCGAGAACGTCATCGCCGGCACTGACTGCGGCTTCGCCCAGGGCGCGTTCTACCGCCGCGTCCATCCCACGATCATGTGGGCCAAGTTCCGGGCGCTGTCGGAGGGGGCGCGGCTCGCCACCAAGGAACTGTGGGGCGCCGCGCGCGCGGCGTGATGGCGCGAGCCGGACAGTCCATCGTCGCGCGGAATGTAGCCCGGATGGAGCACAGCGAAGTCCGGGAACGGAACGTGCCGCGGGCGCCGCTGACCTTGGGTTCCGCTTCGCTCCACGCGGGCTATAGGTTGCTATCGCGTTCAATCGGGAAGTTATCGACCTTGGGACCCCCGAGCAGATAGGCTTTGAAATCCGGCTTGTGCGCCGCCAGGGCGCGATACTCTCCGACCGAGAGTACCACCGCGCAAGCTGTTCCGTGCTTAGTGATGGTCTGCGGCCCTTCGGTTCTCAACCACCTTGCTTAGCCGCGCTTCGCTTCTTGGATCGGCCATGTCGGCATAATTCACCCGTTATAATAAGAATTTTCTGGTCGCAGCCTCTCAATACCCGAACTGTTCGCGCAGGATACGTTCGTCGAGGCTGTGGCCGGGGTCGAACAGGAGGTTGAGCGCGACGCGGCGGTCGAGGCAGACATCGACGCGGCGCACGTTGCGCACCTCGTCGTGGTCGGCGACGGCGGCGACCGGCCGCTTGCCGGCGTCGAGCACTTCGATCGCCACCTGCGCCTTGTCCGGCAGCAGCGCGCCGCGCCAGCGCCGCGGCCGGAACGGGCTGATCGGCGTCAGCGCAAGCAGCGAGGCGTCGATTGGAATGATCGGTCCCTGCACCGACAGGTTATAGGCCGTGGAGCCCGCCGGCGTCGACACCAGCACGCCGTCGGCGATCAGCTCCGCGAGCCGCTCCTTTCCGTCCACCAGGATGCGCAGGCGCGCCGCCTGGTAGCTCTCGCGGAACAGCGAGACCTCGTTGATGGCGCGGAACTCGTGCGCCTTGCCGACGGCGTCGGTGGCGCGCATCAGCAGGGGATGGATCACCGTGGTCTGCGCCGCGGCGAGCCGCTGCGGCAGGCTCTCGACGCTGTACTCGTTCATCAGGAAGCCGACCGTGCCGCGGTGCATGCCGTAGATCGGCTTGCCCGAGGTCATGAACCGGTGCAGCGTCTGCAGCATCAGCCCGTCGCCGCCGAGCGCGACGACGACGTCGGCCTCCTCGGGCTTGGCGTCGCCGTAGCGCTCCGCCAGCGCGGCGCGGGCTTTCTCCGCCTCCGGTGTCGAACTCGCCACCAGCGCGATCCGTTCAAAACGGTGATTCATCGGGGGCGAGACTCGCCTACTATCTACGGCGTTCGCAGGGAACCTGCCATGGAACGCATGGTCTTCGTCTATACGACTTATCCGTCCCTTGTCGAGGCGGAGGCCGCCGGCCGCGCGCTCGTCGAGCGGCGGATTGCCGCCTGCGTCAACATCCTGCCGGGCATGGTCTCACTCTATCGCTGGCAGGGGACTATCGAGCGCGCCGACGAGGTGGTGATGATCGTCAAGACCCGCGCCGCGCTCGCGGACGCGGTGCGCGCGGCGGTGAAGGACATGCACTCCTACGAGACGCCGGCGATCCTGGTCATCCCGCTGGAGAAGGTCGACGGCGATTATCTCGCGTGGCTGACGGCGGAAACCGAAGGGCCTCGCGTCTGACCGTCCTGTTGTCCGATGTTCATCGGGATGAACGGCGATGGGCGCGCAGTTTCAGGAGTGGTTCACCAATGGGCGGCTAGCCTGTCGCCAGAATCGGCGCAGTGCCGGTTGCAGAGCCGGCCCCCCCCCCCGGGGGCCGGCGTCACAGATGGAGACGCTCATGTTGAAGACATTGTCCGCGGCGCTGGTCGCAGCCGGCCTCGTGATCGCGCCCGCGCTGGTGCAGGCTCCCGGTTCATCCGCCGACGCTCGCGTGGTCGTGGTTCACCGCCACTACCATCATTATCATCGTCACCCCGTCGTCATTCACAGGCACGTCTGGCACCGGCATCCGGTCGTGCGGCACGGCTACGTGCATCACTGAGACCGGGGCTTCGCCGCCGCGTGTTGCAGGGGCCGGCCGCTGCGCCGGCCCTTCGCTTTTGAGCGGCGACAGCCGCACGGTTTCGGGGTAGGGTTGTTCCGTCACCGATGGAGACGCTGAGATGCTGAAGACCTTGTCCGCGGCGCTGATGGCGGCCGGCCTCGTGATCGTGCCCGCGCTGGTGCGGGCTCCCGGCTCGTCCGCCGAGGCCCGCGTCTATCACCGACATCATTCCTATTATCGCTACAGCTACGTCCGGCACCATCACCCCATCGTCTGGCACGGCCGTTTCAAGGTCGGACGCTGCGGCTAGGCCGCGCGCTCCTGCGGTGAAGGCATCGTCCGCGCGATCGCCAGCGCGGCGACGAGGTTGGCCGCGCCCATCAGCACGAACAGGGCCGGCACGCCGACGCCGGCCTTCTGCATTAGCGCCACCGCGAGCCCGGCCGCGGTCATGAACGCGGCGTTGAGCACGTTCACCGCGGCGATGGTGCGCGCGCGCCGGTCGGCGCCGGCCCAGGCCTGCACCGCGGAGAACGCGGGCACGATGAACAGGCCGCCGGCCGCGGCGAGCCCGGCGAAGTCCACGATCAGCCGCAGCCCGTGCGCGGAGCCCGTCGCGTCCGCGATGCCGCGCGTCGCCGGCGCCGCGGCGTCGCCGAGGTTGGCGACGCCGAGGTCGAGCGAGAACGCGCCCATCAGCACGGCGGCCACGACAATTGGCCTGAGCACGATGCGGCCGTTGGCGATGCGCGAGGCGAGCGCCGATCCGGCCGCGACGGCGACGGAGAACACCGCGAGATAGAGCGTCACCACCTCCTCGCGGCCGCCGAGCGTGGTCTTCACCAGCGGCGGCAGCAGCGACAGCACCACCGCGCCCACGAGCCAGAACCAGCTCACCACCAGGCCGCCCCACCACAGCCGCGGCTCGGCGCGCATGGCGCGCAGCAGCGCGAACGTCGAGGCGGCGACGTTCGGGTTGACCCTGAGGCCGGGCGCGGCCCGGCCGGTCTGCGGGATGAGCCGCGCGGAGCCCCAGCACAGCAGCGCGAAGGCCATCACCAGCGCGGAAACGGCGAGCGCGTCGTCGCCCTTCGCCGTGAGGCCGCCGACGATGGTGCCGGCGAGGATGGCGATGAAGGTCGCGCCTTCGACCAGGGCGTTGCCGGCGGGCAGCTCGGCGCGTTTCAGGTGGTCCGGCAGGATGCCGTACTTGATCGGCCCGAAAAGAGCCGAAATGACCCCGAATCCGAACAGTGAGGCGAACAGAATCTCCGGACTCCGGCGGTAGAATCCTCCGACGGCGAGCGCGGCCACGGCGATCTCGGCGAGCTTGAGCCATTGCGCCACCGTCGCTTTGTCGAAGCGATCGGCGATCTCCCCGCCCAGCGCGGAGAGCATGAAGAACGGAACGATGAACACCGCGCCGGCGAGCGTGATCAGCGATTCCGAGTTCTCGCCGCCGATTCCGAACAGGATCAGGAACACCAGCGCGTTTTTCAGCAGGTTGTCGTTGAACGCGCTGAAGAACTGGCACCAGAACAGCGGTGCGAAGCGCCGCGACGTCATTAGGCCCGAGACCATGGCCTGACTTACAACGGCCGAGGGAGTCCGGCAATTCCGGCTTCGACTCCCGGCGAGTCCACCGAGTCAGACGCGCTCGTAGCCAGAGTCGGCGTTGTCGTCGCGCAACGCGACCACGGTCATGAACTGATGGCCGCAGCTCTCGCACGACCACCAGTGGCGGATGTCGTTGTCATGGACATGGACCGACACCGCGGCGGCGAACAGCACGTCGCCGCATTGCGGACAGTTCGGGCGCGCGAGAGGACGAGAGCGCGGAAGAGCGCGCGCGGCAGCACAAGCTTTCATCGCTTCCCTCCGGGTATCGTGTTCGCGTGATGCAAGAACCGCGGATGATTATCGACGCCTGCCTCACCGGAGCGTGGCGTTTGTCGCCCCGGGGTGTGAAATCATGATGACTGTTGCGCTGCGGCGACAACAAGGCGTGCAGGTGAAACTTTTGTAAAGTCCTGCGCGCATTGTCGCGACATCTGCATGTGCAGCGACAGCGTCGCGGTGCGCGGCGTCCGGCTAACCGCACGTGAGGACGCGAGAAATCCGCGGGCCGGAAACGGCGCCGGTTGCCGACGGCGGCGCGGCCCGCCGCGTGCGGCATTGGACCGCGCCGCAGCAACACGCACTGTTGATGAGGAACCGGATCGCGTGGTCGCCGCGTCGGACCGACGCGGCATCGGCAGGCTCGCCGAGCGGCTGATCATCGATCACCCGGATTGGACATACGCGGCGGTTGCGGGGAGGACGTGCCGCTCAGGCGCCGGGCGGAAGATCGCCGGCAAGAAGTCGCTTCGATATTTGGAGGTCAGGGATCGCACTGGACGCCTGCCGTCGCATCCGCCGAAGAAGCCATTCCGCGACCATTACAACAAGATCGCGGAGGCTAGGGTGGACCTCCAAACCTATCTTGCCGAAAATAAGAAACACCATTTTTTTGTGCCCGGCGCGGAGGAGGAAGTGGACGAGACCGAGACGGCCGAATGAATAATTCGCCCACATGGGGGTGTCGTAGTTCTCCTTAGCTCTCGGCTTGGCAGAATATGGTCATCCCTACTGAATTGCCCGAAAAGTCGGGTCTCGCAATCGGCCACTCGACGCATGGAGGAAGAAGAAAATGGTGCCGGCGGAGAGGATCGAACTCCCGACCTTCGGTTTACAAAACCGCTGCACTACCGCTGTGCTACGCCGGCCCCTGGGCACCGAAATTCGGCCCCTATTCGGTACTCGCCAAGCCTCCGATTACAAAACCGCTGCTCTACCCCTGAGCTAATCCGGCGATCCTGAGCAGGAGCAGGCGCGACCATAGCCGTTCCGCCGCGATCCCTGCAACGGCCGCAGGGGCGGCGCGATGTTAACACGCCGTCCACCCTGCGCCGAAAGCGGGGGTTAATGATGTCCGCCGAATCCGCTCGCCATCAAGCACGCTTTTACGCCCGCTCCCTAGGCTCGCACCCCGCGTGCACAGAGGTCTTTCCATGGGTACGGGACGCATCGGTTTCCTGGTCGGCTGCTGGCTCGTCGCCGGCGTGGCCGCCGCGTCGGCCTCGGAAACCGGGCCCGTCATCGTGCTTCCGGGAAAGCGCGGCGTGCCGGTCTATCTCTACGGCCGCGACATCTCCTACGCCGTCGTCGAAGGCGACTGGGGCCTCGACCGGCCCAGCAACACCGACCCGCACGTGATCTATCCGGTCCGCGTCTACCGGCCCTATTTTCCGTCGCTCTACGGGGAGCGCTTCGTCCATGCGGCGGCGCGGCGGCACGTCCGGGTGCGGCGCCGCGCGCTCCATTGCATCTGCCGCGCCGCGCGCGCGCCGGTCGCGGTGTCGTCGCGCACGCCGGCCCAGACGCGCTACTTCCCGAGCACGGGCGTGAAGCCGCGCTACGGCCGCGACGAGCGCGACGGGCCGTCGCGGCCGGTGCAGCCGGCGCAGGCCTACCGCCGGAGCTGGAACGCGCAGTCGCAGCCGACGCCGGTGACCATTCCGCCGCCCTATCCGACGCCGCCCATCGTGGTGGCGCCGAACGTCGGGCCGCGACATTGAACGGGCGAACCACGATGACCGGGTTTCGGATCGCGCGCCTCACGCGCAACCGGACGACGGCGCCGGCCTGCGCGGCCGTTATCGCCGCGGCCTTCGCCGTCGCCATTGTCCTTATGGGCAGCGCGCCGGCGCGGGCCGGATGCTGGAGCGGCTGCGCTGGCTACGGCGGCTATGCCTATCCCTACGTCCAGTCCTATGTCGTCGCGCCGCCGCCGGTGGTCGTGCAGCCGGTCCCGGTGGTGGTGCCGGTCTATCCGGCTCCGGTCTATGCGCCGCCGCCGTGCTGCAACATCTGGGACCGGCTGTTCAACGGCTGCTGCGCCGCGCCGGCCTATCTGGCGGTCGAGCCGCCGGCGGCGGAGCTGCGGCCGGGCTTCATCGGGAACGACATCTATGCGCGGCCAGTCCCGCGCCATGTCCGTCATCACGGCTATTACTCTTATCGCCGCGCCTATCGCCGGCGCGTCGTCTATGGACGCTCCGGGCCGCGCGACCGCGCCGGCCGCTTCACCGTCAGGCCGTCGCAGCCAGACGCCCCGCCGCCACGTAAAGTGCTAGAGCCGCCGCATTAGAGACGTTGAGGCTCTTGAGCCGGCCGGGCAGCGCGAGCCGCGCCACCTGGTCGCAGGTCTCGCGCGTGAGATGGCGCAGGCCCTTGCCTTCCGCGCCGAGCACGAGGACCACCGCCGGCGGCCCGCGCAGGTCGAGCGCGGCGAGGTCGGCCTCGCCGGTCGAGTCCAGCCCGATCACGAAGGCGTTCTTGCGCTTGAGCGTCTCCAGCGCGCGGGCGAGGTTCGGCACCGTCACCATCGGCACGTAGTCGAGCGCGCCCGAGGCGGCCTTGGCGAGCACGCCGGTCGCCTCCGGCGCATGGCGCTGGGTGGTCACCACGGCGGTGACGCCGAACGCCGCGGCCGAGCGCAGGATGGCGCCGACGTTGTGCGGGTCGGTGATCTGGTCGAGCGCGAGGATGAGGCCGTGCGGGTCGAGCTCGTCGAGGTCGGGCGAGGGCAGGGGATCGGCCTCGGCCACCAGGCCCTGGTGCACGGCGTCCGGCCCGACCATCTGGTCGATGGCGTCGGGCCGCACCACCTGCGGCTCCACCGGCAGCGCGACGCCGTCCTCCTGCAGGCGCCGCAGCGCGTTGTCGGTCACGGTCAGGCTGTGGAAGCGGCGGGCCGGATTCTCCAGCGCCGCCTTCACGCTGTGCCAGCCGTAGAGTAGCACCGGCCCGTCGCGGTCGCGCGCCGGCGGGCGCCAGGACCTCGGCTTGCCGCGGGGGCCGGCCGGCGGCCGGCCGTGATGGGGGGAGGGCTTGCGCATCGCCGCGTTGTGTCACGCGGCGCGCGGCTTGGCAATTTCGCTCACTCGTCCATCATCGGCTTGGCGTGGCCGCTGACCACCGCGCCGGCCATGCGGTCGATGCGCGCGAACGCGACCACCGAGGCGAGCGCGATGGCGGTCATGACATAGATCGCGATGCGGAAATCGGGGAGCTCCGGCTCGCCGAGGCCGCCGGTGCGCGCATAGGCCGAGAGGTTGAGGACGATGGCGCTGATCGCGACGCCGAGGCCGAGCGAGACCTGGTGGAACATGCTGAACAGCGCGGTGGCGTTGGCCATGCCCTCGGGCGGGATCTCCGCATAGCTGATCGAGCTGCTGGCGGTGAACTGGAGCGAGCGGCAGGCCCCGACCAGCACCAGCACGACGACCATCACGGACAGGGGCGTGCCGGGCGTGAAGGCGGCGCAGGCGAGCGTGGTCAGCGCGATCAGCACGCCGTTGACCACCAGCACCCGGTAGAACGTGAAGCGGCGCACAATCATGGTCACGAACAGCTTGATGCCGAGATCGCCGGTGGCATAGACCGCCATCAGCAGGCCGGAGAGGAAGGCGTTGAAGCCCAACCCGATCTGGAACAGCATCGGGAACAGGAAGCTGCCGGCCGACACCACCATGCGAAACGGCACGCCGCCGCGCAGGATGCCGACCGCGAAGGTGTGGACGCGGAACGGCGCCGGCGACAGCAGCGGATGCGGATGGCGCCGCGCGTGGCGGATCGCCAGCGCGCCGAGCGCCAGCCCGGCGACGATGAAGGCGAAGCCGGTGGTCCAGTCGGTGCGCTGATGGCCGATGAGGTCGAGCCCGTACATCAGGATCGCGAGCGCGCCGCCGTTGAGGGCGAAGCCCACGGCGTCGAACGGATGCTCCGGGCTCTTCTCGTTGTCGAACAGGAGCAGCACGAGGACGAAGCCGGCGATGCCGATGGGCACGTTGATGAAGAAGATCCAGTTCCACGAGATGTAGGCGGTGACGAAGCCGCCGAGCGGCGGGCCGATGATGAAGGAGGTGAGCCCCGGCCACGAGATCAGCGCCATGGCGCGCATCAGGCGGTGCTTCTCGGTCTTGCGCAGCACCTCCATGCGGCCGACCGGCGACATCAGCGCGCCGCCGATGCCCTGGAGCACGCGCGCGGCGGTGAACATGGCGAGATTGGTGGAGAGCCCGCACAGCACCGAGGCGACGGTGAAGATGGCGATGGCGGTGCAGAACACGGTGCGCACCCCGAACCGCTCCGCCGCCCAGCGGCTCGCCGGCACCACGATGGCGACGGTGACGAGGTAGGCCGAGATGCCGGCGGAGAGCGCGACCGAGGTGGTGCCGAAGGCGTTCGCCATCTGCGGGATGGCAGGCGCGATCACCGTGGCGTCGAGCCCTTCCATGAAGAAGGAGCCGGCCACGATCAGGGCAACGGCGTCGATGCGTTTCAGTCCGAAGGGCATGCCGGGGGCTCGCGCGAGGGCGCACCTCGTAGCATGTCCTCCCGGTGCCGCCTAACCGGAGCGCGCCGGGCCGCTATGTCGCGCGGGACCCGCTGTCGCGACGCGGCGTCCGCGCCGTGAGCGGCCTGAGGGATAGGTGACGGATTGTACCGGACACATGGGTAACACTTTCCGCTTTGGGCGGGAGGTGTTGATGCCGTGGAAGGAGTGTTCGGTTGTGGAAGAACGCCTGAGGTTCGTCGC
>Ga0180221_1002004_pt1 | contig 12469 bp, 10 predicted proteins | sample eDN5th37CKraftMG_FD_151339 | JGI IMG/M metagenome (GOLD analysis project Ga0180221, IMG submission 151339) | Enriched Miracle-Growth compost microbial communities from Emeryville, California, USA - eDNA 5th pass 37_C Kraft MG (version 2) (version 2) ...
GATCTCTCCGGGGCAGACCTGCGGGGTGCGGACCTGTCCGGCGCATCGCTGCATCGCGCGCGGCTGGGCGGGGCGCAGCTCGATGCAGCCAATCTGGCGGGCGCCAATCTCAACCTGACGGATCTCAAGAATGCATCTTTGATCGAAGCGAACTTGAGCCAGGCGCTGCTTTACAGGGCGGATCTCAGCAGAGCCGTGCTGACCCGTGCGGATCTCACCTGGGGGCGCCTGCAACATGCCCGCTTGACGCAGGCGCAGTTGCAGGAAACCAAGCTGGTCCATGCGATGGCGATGCAGGCCAATTTCACCGGCGCGGATATGCGCAAGGCCGATCTTCAGCTCGCCAACCTGCAGGGGGCCAATCTCCAGCGGACCGACATGCGCAGCGCGGTGCTGACGAATGGCGGGTTCATGGAGGCGAACTTCACGTCCGCCGACCTCACTCTCGCCGCGGCTTTCAACGCTGACTTCATGTCGGCGAACTTCACCGACGCACGATTGGCGAATGCGGACCTTCGCGGCATGCGGGTGGACGACGCAACGCTTGTCTGCACGCAGCTCGACAATACGCTGATCGGCCCTGCCACGGGGAACTGAGGCTTCGCTGACGCCTGATCTATTTGGAACCTGGCGTCTGTTTTATCTCGAACCGCGTCTGGCTGACGAAGAGGTTCGGCTGCACATTGCCGAACTCGTCGGTGAAGGACTGTCCTGGGCGATGGTAATATTCGCTCTGGACGGTAAGCTCCGCACCGTCGGCTGACTTGGTGCAGGCTTCTTTCAGCTTGAAACGGGCGACCGGTGTTTCCGCCGGAATTTCCGGCAGGTCCTCGCAGACCCACCCATCCTCTCCGTAACGGCGCTTCAACAGGTTGCCGAGCGCCCAGTCATTGCTTCGATCGGCCGGTTCGATGCCGCGGGGATCGGTTGAGAGGCGCAGGCCTCTCACGACCCCCTCAGCGTCCAATAGGACCGATGGAACGACCGGAAAGCCAAACGCCTTCGTGCCTTCGCATAGCGCCACGGCGCGCGACTGCTCCAACGCCCGGGCGATGAATTCCTGTTCGTCGTCGTAACGGAAAGCCACTTCATAGAGCCCCTCTCCGTCCGGCTTGCACTCTTTGAAGGCTCCGAACCCCGCAATCAGCCGGCCGGGAGGACCGCCATTGCTCCCGCAGGCATGATCGGTGAAGCCGCCGGGCAGCTCATCGAGCTTCGACCCCAGTTGAATATCCCAGACGGTCGGACCTCCCTGGCAGGCCAAGGCCGGCGAAGCCGCGAACAGCGCCAGCATGAGGCATGCACCTGTAAGCCTGGCACTCATGACGGCAATCCGAGGACGAGGAGGACGAAGAGCGGTTCGGATAGCCCCATCTCTGGTGGACGATAAGGAAGGCCGCCCGTATAGGCGTTACCGCCGACCACGACGGCCAGGAACTGTTCTCCGTCCACTGAAAACGTGATCGGGGGGACATCCGTCAGCGAACCAAACTTGGTGCTCCACAGCGTTTCGAGCGTCTCGTCATTGAGCGCATGAAGCCTGCCTTCGGCGGTGGTTGTGAAGACCAGTCCTCCCGCCGTCGCGAGCGCCCCCGCATGCAGAGGAAAATCGAAGAGGCGCTGGGCTTTCACCGCGCCGCTCAGCGGTTCGACCGCCGTGAGCATTCCCATATCCGCGGCTGCCCCGGAATAATAGGCGCCAAGCCAGCCGGGAGCCGATTCCGTTTTGATTGGCGGGATGTTCTCCATCAGGCATCCGTCGGCCCCGGAGCCATAGGCAAGCCCGGTTCGAGAGCTATAGGCCGAAGCGAAGGACGACGTGCCCTTGATGTTGGGGCAGTCCGGGTGATTCTGCCAGGCACCTGACTTGTAAGCCTGCGTTGTCGCTCCTGCCTTATACTCGATTGGATGTCCCGCTTTGTCGATGCCGGCCGTCCATTCGAGCCCGACCACGTGCGGGGTGGCGACCCGGAAGGCGCCTTGTTTTCCGTCCAGCCCGTAGAAGTATCCGTTGTTGGCAAAATGAGCGACGACGGTCTCGCCGGACCCGCCGGCGGGCGTCACCAGCAAATGCGTTCCATCCTCGGAGAAGCCGTTGATGTCCCCGGGCGTATATTGGAAATGCCAGCGCAGATCGCCCGTCTCCGTGTCGATGGCGAGCACGCTGTTCGCATGAAGACTGTCTCCCGGGCGCACGCCCGGATTGTAGCGGGGATTGGGATGGCCGGTGCCCCATATGGTCAGACCCGTTTTCGGATCATAGGTGCCGGTCTGGGAAATCGTTCCGCCCCCGAGGAACCCCGCCGGATTCGACGCGCCCTCAAGCGTATCGACATGCCACAGGGGCGATCCGGTATTAGCGTCGAGGGCATCGATTCGACCGAGCGCGCCGCGCTCGGCACCGCCGCCGCCGACGATGATGCGGTCTCCAACCACAAGCGGAGACGCCTCGATGGTGTATCCCTGTTTCGGATCGCCCACCTGAACGGAGCGGACCGTCTTTCCGGTATCCTTGTCGAGCCAATGGATCCGGCCGTCCGACCCCGCGACGATCACAAAATTCCGGTAAAGGGCCAGACCCCGGCCGGCCACGAGCCAGCTATCGAGATCGGTCTGAAGGTCTTTGTTCTGCCAGACCAGCTCGCCCTTCTTCCGGCCGTCCAGCTTCGAAACATGGCCCCAGCCGTCGACGATATAAATGAACCCGTCCTCGACCAGCGGGCTCAGAGGCAGGGCGTCACGGAAATTGCCGCTGCCTTCGATCAGCCCTCCGAGCGGAACGCTGTAACGAACCACCAGCTTCGAAACATTGTCGCGGTTGATGCCGGTAAGGCCGGAATAGCGGCCGCCATCATAGGAGCCGAGATTCATCAACCAGTTCTGGGGTTCTTGGGCGGAATCCAGCAGACGCTCGGGCGTTACCTCCGCTGCGGCCGTCCCGGACGCGCTACCGCAAAGCGCAAGTCCTATCCCCAATATGGATGCAGGGACTGAAATTGACTTCATGATGCCTAACATTCGCGACGGCGATACGAGTTCGCTCGCACCGCCGTCAGAAAGAGCTCGTCGAGCCTGAAACCCGCCTCGGCTGACGAGGCGGGTTGCTGCGTTACGTGTTGTCCGGCAGGGCGAAGACCCAGATCACGCCACCCGTCGGAACAGTCGTGCCCGGCTTGAACTTGTCGGGGTAGGAAGCGCCGAGGCGGCTCTGCATGGAGGCGGCGTCGATACCCCACCCAGCCTGCACCGCGATGTACTGCTTGCCATCAACCTCGAAGGTGGAAGGCACGCCGATAACGCTCGAATTTAGCCTCGTCTCCCAGACGACATCGCCGGTCTTGGCATCGAAGGCGCGGAACATGTTGTCGTTCGTTCCACCACCGAACACCAGCCCACCGGCAGTGGTCATAAGCGGTCCCCAGTTCGCCGAATTGGGGAACTCATGCGTCCACACCTTCTTGCCGGTCGAAAGATCCCAAGCCTGGACCTCACCGATGTGATCGGCGCCCTCGGCTAGATAGAGGTCGGACCGGTCACCCTGAGTACCGCGCGTGAAGCTGGCACCCGGACGGTATTCCACGACCGTGCCGCCCTGCATCTTGGTGCAGAGATTCTCGTTCGCCGGAATAAAGACGTAGTTCGTCTCGGGATCATAGGCGATGGGAGGCCAATCCTTGCCGCCCCAGAACGACGGGCAGAAGTCGCCGAGCACGCCCGTTCCCGGCTTCGTGCCTTCGGCATATTCCACGCGGCCGGTCTCCGGATCCATGCTCTTGATCCAGTTCTCCTTCACGTAGGGCGTGCCCTTGATGAAGTCGATCTCGCCGTCCGGCTTCCGCTCCAGTTCCCAAAGCACGCCGTTACGCGCGGCATGCACCAGGCCCGGCACGGTCTGGCCGTCCCTGTTCGGAAGATCGACGAGGATCGGGGCAGCCACTTCGTCCCAGTCGAACGAGTCGTTCGGATGATACTGGAAGTGTCCCTTGATCGCACCGGTTTCCGGGTCGAGAGAGATGACCGAAGTGACATAGAGATTGTCGCCCGGGCGCTGGTCGCCCATCCATGGGCCGCCGTTACCGACACCCCAGTAGATCAGCTTGTTTTCGGGATCGTAGTGACCCGTAATCCAGGTGGAGGCGGCACCGGTCTTCCATTGATCGCCGTCAGGCCACGTCTCCGATCCCGGTTCGCCCGGGGCGGGAACGGTGTAGGTGCGCCAGAGTTCTTTTCCGTCGTCGGCGTTGAAGGCCGCCACATAACCGCGAATGCCTCGTTCACCGCCCGAGGTGCCGACGATGACTTTGCCGTCCACCACCAGCGGGGCCAGGTTCGCGTAGTAGCCCATCTTGTAGTCTTCCATCGGCACGGTCCACACCTCCGCGCCGCTCTTTGCATCGAGCGCCACGAGGACCGAATCGCGCGACGTGAAGAAGATCTTGTCGTCCCAGAAGCCAACACCGCGATTCGTCGGGTGGGACGTGTGCATGTCCGGCGGAAGCGCACGCTGGTAGCGCCAGAGAATCTCGCCGGTGTCAGCCTTGATGGCCAGCACCTGGTTGCTCGTCGTCGTGGCCTGGGAGACGAACATCACGCCGTTGATCACCATCGGAGGCGCTTCGTGACCGTCCGAAGATCCGGTGGAGACCATCCAGACCGGCTCCAGATCCGCCACGTTCTCCGTAGTGATCTGCTTCAGCGGGCTGTAACCCCAGCCATTATAGGTACGGCGATAGTTCGGCCAGTCGCCGTCTGCCGGATTGGTCAGCGTTTCCGCGGTAACGGGTTTGTAATCCGGGATCACCACAGGCGCGGCGGGCGCGGTCGGAGCGCCGCCGGCAGCGGGCGGTGCGCCCGGCCCTGCCGGAGGAGCAGTCGGCCCGGCCGGGGGAGCCGTCGGCCCCGCTGGCGCCTGCTGCTGGGCAAGCGACGTGGTGACCAGGAGCAGGGCGAGGCCCGCTCCTAGTAAGGTTGATGAGGCTAGTCTACGTGTCATAATTCCCTCCCTAGAGAGCCTGATGAGAAAGCGGCAAGCGTTCTACCGGAATAACCGGAAATCTCCGCCTCAGCCGACGCGCGCGTCGAAAGGAGCAGCCACAACGATCTTGTCCCCGTCCAGCTTGAGCGCCAGAGCGGGCAGCTTGCGGGCTGCAGGTCCTTGGATCACTGCGCCATTCTGCCGGGGATCGAAGCGGGACAGATGGCATGGGCACTCCATCCAGAAATTCTCCGCGACCCAGCTCGTGACCTCGCAGCCCTCATGCGTGCAGATCGCGCTTTGCGCGACCACGCCGCCAGCCGCATATTTCTGCCCTTCCGGGCTGAGAACGGCGGGATCCCACCGGGTCAGCACGAGAAGATTCTGAAAGTTGCCGCTGCGGACAGTCTGCGTTGCTGAATCGGCCGGCCATGCCTGGACAGGAGCGGAGTTCGGCGTGATGTCCTCAGGCTTGAGCGGCGTGGTCTGGTCATCGCCGCTGGCCCGAACCAGGTAGTCTCCCACCTGAGGGGCCGCGGAGGCAGCGTCCGCGTTCTGAGTGTCGCCTTGGGCAAGAGCAGGCGTTGCTGCAATACCCACAATTCCGCCGACGACCAGACGGCGATTTATGTTTGCCCCACAGCAGCCTGCTGTGGACTGTTGATGTTCCGAATCAGATTTCAATGGATGACGTCCTGAACTAGTTACATGGGCCCGTGAGCCCACTCTTAACACCGCATCGGAGGTTCAGCGAACTCTCCACGCGATATAGGCTATAAAGAGAAATAGGGGACTGCAAGAGAAAAAGTAGGTACTCAAGTCTACACAAATTACCCTTTTCAATGGCAACATGAAGGGTGCCCCTTTGTGGTGCAGCTTTCTCGCCGGCGGATGTTCGGAGCTCTATCCGTCGTTCCCGCGCAATAGTTCAGGATAGGAGGAATTTCGGTCATGAAATATCTGGTTCCGACCATGGTTGGTCTGCTGCTTGCAGGTTCCGCGCATGTGTATGCGCAGCAGGCTGCCGACCAGGGCGATAAGCCGTTCGAAGCAGGACAGCCCCTCGGGATAGTGGTCGACGGCAAGCACACGGCCATGTCCGACAATGTGAAGGTTTACGGTGCGATTGTCAGCGCCGAAAGCTGCGCCTACGACGAATCACGAGACCTGATCGTTGCCGTCAACCGGGGGGCCAACCAGGACGAGGCGCCGAATGACGGCTTCGTGTCCTTGATCAACCACGATGGCTCCGTTCACACCTCGCGCTGGATTGGCGTGAACCGCAACGGACTTGTCCTCAATCAGCCGTTCGGAAGCGACATCCACGACGGCAAGCTCTATCTGGCGGACCGTGACGGCGGAACGGACGAGAACACGCCGACGGTTTCCGTCATCCGGATGTTCGACATGGAGACCGGCGCACCCGCCGGAGAAATCAAGACGGAGGATTCTCCGGGGTTCAATGACATCGAAGTGGCGGAAGACGGCACGATCTACGCGACGCAGACCTCGGCCGGCGGACAAAACCCGGATCCTTCCACCTTCCGGATCTTCAAGGTCACGCCGGACGGCACGTCCACGGTGCTCGTCGAGGGCGATCCGCTCAATCTGCCGAACGGCATCGCCATTGATGGCGAGGGAAATCTCGTGGTGGTGAACATCGGCAGCAAGGACGTGCTCACCTTCTCGCCCGACGGAGAGCTGCTCAAGACCGAGCAGTCCGCGCAGGCGGGGAACGACGGCCTCGTCATCATGGAAGACGGAACGAAATACGTCAGCAGCGTCCGTGAAGGAGGCATCGCCCGTATTTCGCCGGATGGAACGGCGGAACTGATCGCCACCGCGATCCCGAGCGCCGCGTCCATGTGCTACGATGCGGGCGCCAACCAGCTCGTGGTCCCGATGAACCCCAACAACGCGCTCGCAATCGTCCCCTTGGGAGACTAATGGCGTCTGCGCTACGCGAGAAAGCCTCCCGGCATGTTCCTGCCGGGAGGCGAAACCAGCTTACTGGGTGGCGGAAGTCTGCTCGAAGAGCGCCGTCATCCTCTCAGCCGCCTTGTTCGGCAGCTTGACGCCCTTGGCCTGCTCGAGATTCGCGGGATTGTCGCCGACCTGGATCAGCCCCACCATGCCCATGCCGAAATGTGGCAGGCAGCGGTAGCCGTAGACACCTTCAGTGTCGAAGGTGACCTTGATCTCCTCGTTGATCTTGCCCTTCCACTCCTCGGCCCCCTCGGGCACCATGCCCTTGATGGCTTCCGAATTGTGCCCCTTGTCGGTCGCAACGAAGGTCACCGTATCGCCTGGCGCAATCTTTAGATAGGCGGGCTCGAAGACCATCATTTCGCCATCGGCACCTTTGTTCACCATCTTGACTTCATGATCCGCAGCGAATGCGGGAAGGCTAAAAGCCATTCCGGCAAGAGAAGCCGCAAACATAATCGTCCTGATCTTCTGCATTTTTTCTCCCTTTTCTGCCCGGATGGGCTTCCACGCAAAACAAGCGCGGTTTCCGCTTTCAGACCCGCCGCCACATCTTGGAAAGGCGAAAGTTGTAGCTATGTCAAGCTTTCAGGGCCATCCAAAGCGGCGAAGCATCGATTCGGATGGCTGCGCATGCTGTAAATCACCAACGGGGGAAAAGCGTTCCCGGGTGCAACCAAACAGCCCTCTCCCGGCGCCTGTGCCCACAGTTTCCCCCGGAGTTCACTTTGAACTGGACGCATTGATCGTATTTCTGCTCAATGGACTTTGCACAGCGGCATGAGCCGTGACTGCACCACGGACGCAGAGCTTCGATGATCACCGTCTATCGCCTCCTGGCCTTCGGGCTGTTTCTCCTTATCTGGTGGAGCATATCGCTCATCGTCGGGCCGAATCTCATTCCAACCCCGTTCAGCACGGTCTCCGCCGCCATGGACCTGCTGCGGGACGGAAAGATCCTTGAGCCTCTGCTGAGCAGCCTCACCGTCTATTCCACCGGCTTTGTTCTCGCCGTGCTCGTGGGAATCCCGGTCGGAATGCTGATGGGGGGCATACGTGATCTCGGCCGCACCCTGGATATCTACGTGAGCGCGCTGATGGCGACGCCGCGAGTGGCCTTCATTCCGCTCATCATCCTGTTCCTTGGACTGGGAGCGGAGGCGAAAATCGCCGTCGTCTTTCTTGGCGCTGTCATCCCCATCCTGATCGGCACCTATTCCGGCATTCTCAACAGCGATGCCGAACTCATCGAAATGGCGCGCTCCATGGGCGCGACGCGCTCCCAGATCTATTGGCGAATCATGCTTCCAGGCTCGCTCTCCTTTGTGGTGATTGGCCTGCGGATCGGCGCCACCATTGGTCTGATCAACACGGTTGTGGCCGAGCTCTATACCGCTGCGAGCGGGCTCGGCGGTCTGCTTGCACTTTATGGCAACACGTTTCAGATGGCGCGCTACTTCGTGGTGGTGCTGGCGCTGGCGCTGATCGGCGGTCTGGTAAGCCAGGGCCTGAGGACGCTTGAAGCATGGTCGAGCCGCTGGCGTGTCACCGCCGGGAATTGAGGTTGCCGCGCACGGCGCTTGATCTGGGTTCGAAAATTGTTCTATCGAAGCTTGAAGAATTAAGCGGAAGCCGATCTTCTCCGCTGGTAAATGCGGGAAGAACGGTGGGGAATGGCTCCTCGTCCGATAGGGACAAGGATGCTCTGGGAAGAGGAGGAGATACAGTGGCCAAGTCGATCCGTTACCTAAAGCTGGGGCTATTTGCCGCGGCAGCGCTTCAGGTTTTCGCACAGGCAGCAGCGGCGGAACCCTTCCGCCTGATTGTCACCGACCTTACAGCGCCCCTTGTTCCGAATTCCGTGATGGATCTGGCGGTGGAGCTCGGATATTTCGAACGTGAAGGCGTCGATGTCGAGCTGGTCCGGGTGCAGCAGACTCCGTCGGCGCTTGCCGCGCTGCAAGCTGGCGAAGGCGAGATGGCCAACATTTCGGTCGATTCGGCGCTGCAGCTCGTCGCTCGGGACCAGTTGGGCCTCAAGGCGGTGGTTTCTCCAAATAAGGCGCTTCCCTTCCTCATCGCCGCCAAATCCGAGATCGAGGCACCCGAGCAGCTCGAGGGCAAGAGCTTTGCCATCGGCCGGCTTGGCAGCCTGGACCATACCTTGAGCACCAAAGTGCTCCAGTCAGCCGGGGTGGACACCAACAGCCTCAGCTTCGTCGGCATCGGGCAACCCAATGTTCGCGCCCAGGCGCTTGCCGCAGGACAAGTGGACGCGACGACCATATCGATTGGCGTATGGCTTTCCCTGCCGGACAAGACAGGGCTGCACGTCCTGATCGACCAGGACGACTATTACACGGCGGCCCCGGTCGTTCAGAAGGTGAATGTCGTCACGGATAAGGTCCTGCAAGAGCGCCGCGACGACGTCGTCGCGGTCACCCGCGCGCTGATCGCAGCTTCGCGGGACTTCGCGGCGGATCCGGCCAAATGGGTCGACGCCATGGCAAAAGCGCGCGAGGATGTCAGCCGGGATGACCTTGAAGCGCTGGCGGAGGCGTTTACCGACAGCTGGAGCGTCAATGGCGGTTTGAACCGCCAGGAGCTGGAATACACGGTCGACTGGGCCTACGACAGTCCCGATTTCGAAGGTGTGAAAAAGGTAAATCTTGAGGACTGGGTGGATTTTTCCGTCATCGATGAGGCGCTTGAGAAGCTTGGCAAGGCCAAAGGTGCGGATCAGCCTGTTCGCTAGACAGACGGCGGCGGGCGGGCGAGTCGGGTCTCCAATGGCAGCATCATGAACCCGGCTCCCTCGGTTATCGTCTCTCACGTATCGAAGACCTTTCAACGGGCGAAGGATTCAGCTCCGGTTGAGGCGCTGAGGGACGTGTCTCTCGACCTTCCCGGCAATATCTTCGTCACCCTGTTGGGTCCTTCCGGTTGTGGAAAGACCACGCTTCTCAGGATGATCAACGGCCTCATCCAGCCGGATTCGGGCGAGGTTCGTGTGTTTGGCGAACCGCCGAAACCGGGCCCCCGGATTGGGTTCGTCTTTCAGTCCTTCCGCCTCGTTCCATGGCTGAACGTCCGGAACAATGTAGGCTTTGGCCTTGCGCTGCAGGGCATCGGCGAAGCGGAAAAGAACGACCGCGTGGAATACTACCTGAAGCTGGTAGGCCTTTCGCGCTTCGCCGATGTTTATCCGCACGAGCTCTCCGGAGGAATGAAGCAGCGCGCCGCACTGGCGCGCGCGCTCGCCACCGAACCGGAAATTCTCCTGATGGACGAGCCATTTGCCAGCCTCGACGCCCAGGTCCGGGAACTGATGCAGATGGAGATGATGCGGCTCTGGTCCGAGCGTAAGGGAATTGTCCTCTTCGTCACGCACAGCGTGGACGAGGCGATCATCATGGCCGACAAGATTGTCCTTATGGGTCCCCGGCCGGGACGGATCGTCGAGACGCTGGATGTGACCTTGCCGCGGCCGCGCTGGGACGACGATATCAAGATGCAGCGCGACTATGTCGAGTTGAGGCGATATCTCTGGAACCGCATTCGTGAAATGGTCACGCGGGATCCCTCTTCGGATTTTTACGTGGGCGAGCCGGACAAGTCGTAAGCGCCGATCCGGTCAAGCGCACCTTCGCCGCTTCGAATGACGCCCCGCCACTCGCGGCTTCGAGGCTAAGCCTCCACGGCGCCGCGCCTGCGGATAAGCCCGCGTTGCGGGTCGTAGCCGATCACGGCAAGCAGGAAGCAAAGTATGCTCATCCCCACGACCACCGCCAAAGATATGCCGTTGAACTGACCGTAGGCAGCGAAGCGGATTAGTTCGACCGCATGGGTGAACGGGTTCGCAAGCGCGATCTGGTAAAGATATTCCGCCCCGCTCTCCCGCACCTTCCACAGCGGGTAAAGCGCCGTGGAAATGAAGAACATCGGAAAGATGACGAAATTCATTGTGCCGGCAAAGTTTTCCAGCTGCCGGACATAAACCGAAAGAAGCAGGCCAATCGCACCCAGCATGAGGGCGGCCGCAACAAGCGCCGGAAACACGCGCAAATACCCCCAGGCCGGCAATTCCACCCCGAACAGCCAGGCAACAAGCAGGAAGGCATAGCCCTGCAGGGTCGACAGGGCCGCGCCGCCGATCAGCTTGCACAGAAGCAGATACCAGCGCGGCAGCGGCGCGGTCAGGAGCAGCCGCATCGTTCCCATTTCCCGGTCATAGACCAGCGACAGTGACGACTGCATGCTGTTGAAGAGCAGGACCATGCCCAAGAGCCCAGGGATCATGTACTCTTGGTAGGTGATATACGTCTTGTAGGGCGGAATGATCGACACGCCGAGGATGTTGTGGAAACCGGCGGCAAAGGCGACGAGCCAAAGGGCCGGCCGCACAAGGGCGGAGAACAGCCGGCCGTACTGGTGGGTGAACTTGACGACTTCGCGCCGAACGATGGCTCTGAGCGCGGAGAAGGCGTGGGCGCTTTTCATTGGGCCTTACCGAAACAGAATTGTCCGAAGCCGTCAGCTATCAGGCCCCTAGAATTGACATGCTGTCTCCGGCGCGTCCACTCCCAGCGTGTCGAGTTCGTTGGTCTGATGCAGGAAGCCCTCCAGCGGCGCACGCTCGATGACCGCATTTCCCGCGCTCAAAAGAATGGGCTGGCGGATCTGGTGGTCCCAGCTGCGCACGCTGAGGGGGTTGCCCTTGAAGCCATCGAGATTCAGGCGTTCCCCAAGCAGGTAATCCTTGACTGGCTGGAACTCCGTCGACTTGCTGCGCAGGACCGATTGGACCACCGCCTTGATGGCGGTCCATGCCGCCCAGTCCTCACCGCCCATGTGCCTTCCGGCCGCCTTTTCGAAGCGGCTGTTGAGCTGGGGAGCGCCGTGCCTTTCCCAACTCCAGTGCCAGGCCGACGGAACCAGTCCCGCGGCGCCGACGACGGGACGGGGAAACTGGGTGGCAAAGGGAACATAGCGCGCGAACTCGCCATCGGTGTCGGCGACCAGCACGACATCGTAATCCGCGTCCGCCGTCACGAGCGCCACGTTGCTCTGTTCGCGCCGGCGCGGATCGTTCGTGAGTTGGAAGGGACGAACCTCGACGATCTCGGCGCCGAAGCGCTGGGCCGCCCGTTCCACCGCCGCCACCATTTGGGCATCGCCTTCCAACGGGCCCTGCAGCACGAGAATGTTGCGCCAGTTGCGGAAGGACAGGTACTGGACCAGCGCGTCGGCCAGCATGGAGTAGCTCGGGATGACGTGGACCACATTGGCCCGGCAGCTCTCGCCGCGCAGAGCATCCTCGGGCGCTGCCAGATTGAAAATCATGACATCCCGCTCGCTGAGCGCGTCGGAAAGCTGCAGGAGCTGCGGCGCCGGCAGGTCGGCAAGAATGAAGCCGATCCCCTGTTCGGACCAGGCCTGGGCGGCCGTGATCAGCTCATCGATATTTTGGCCGGTCTTGCGCTCCACGGCAAAGTCGACGCCGATGAC
>Ga0180221_1002005_pt1 | contig 12466 bp, 11 predicted proteins | sample eDN5th37CKraftMG_FD_151339 | JGI IMG/M metagenome (GOLD analysis project Ga0180221, IMG submission 151339) | Enriched Miracle-Growth compost microbial communities from Emeryville, California, USA - eDNA 5th pass 37_C Kraft MG (version 2) (version 2) ...
CGGCGTCACGGCGGCCCAGGCCTGCGGCGAGCAGGCCACGGGATAGAATGTGGGACCGCGGCTTCGCTGGCGCGGAAAGCCGCAGAAAAGCTCCGGCAAACGCCGCAGGTCGATATAGGTTGAGGCCATGAACAGGCCCTCGAAGACACGCGCTGCTTCGAACCGGAAGCCATAGCGGGCGAGCCCGGCCGCGATCATCGCGTTGTCATGCGGCCAGACCGATCCGTTGTGATAGCTCATGGGATTGTAGCGGGCCTCGGTCGTCGCCACCGTACGTATGCCCCAGCCGGAGAAGGAGGAGCGGTCCATGAGGGCGGCCGCGACCCTCGCCGCGCGATGCGGATAGGCGATGCCGGTGAAAAGCGTGTGGCCTGCATTCGATGCACGCACCCGGCAAGGCTTGTTGCTGCCGTCCAGCGCCAGCACATAGGTGCCCAGCTCCTCATCGAAGAATGCTTTGTCGAAGCGGGCGCGAAGCTCCTCGGCCTTCGTCTCGAATTCGCGCGCGCGTGCGGACAGGCCCATGGCCGACGCTATCTTGGCGGCAGCTCTCCATGCTCCATAGACATAGGCCTGGACCTCGCAGACGGTGATCGGTCCCACCGCCAGGTCGCCATTAGCGTGGAAAATCGCGTCGAAACTGTCCTTCCAGCCCTGGTTGGCAAGACCTTCCAGAGTGCGGCGGCCATATTCCACGAAACCGTCGTCATCCCGGTCGCCATATTCCTCGATCCAGAAAAGGGCGGCCTCGATGTTCGGCCAAATGGGCTTCAGGCTTTCCACGTCGCCGGTGCGATCGAGATAGGCCCCGGCGAGCATGACGAACAGCGGCGTGGCGTCCACGCTGCCGTAATAGCGGCGAAAGGGAACCTCGCCGAGTTCCGCCATCTCGCCATAGCGCACCTCGTGGAGGATCTTGCCCGGCTCCGCATCGGCCGCGGGATTCTCCTCGGTGGCCTGGTTGGCGGCCAGATGCCTCAGGACTCCCCGAGCGATGGACGGATCAAGCCACAGCGTTTCCAGCGCGGTGATGAGCGCGTCGCGCCCGAAGACCGTGCTGAACCATGGAATTCCGGCGTAGGGATAGGGGCCATCTTCCGTATCGGTGACGAGCATGTAGAGGTCGGCGACGGCACGGCGCACCGCCTCGTTGAAGACGTCATTGGAGGTCGCGACGGAGGCCGCGTTTATGATGGCGGCGCGATTGGCGCGGCGCGCCTCCAGGAGGTTGGAGAAGAAGAGCCGGCGCGGGGTGTGTTCCTGCGGCTCTGCGGAGCAGAGTATCTCGACAAAGAGCTGCCGCGTCTGGCGCGGCTTCAACTTCACTTCGAAGATTGCCTGCTCCCCCGTGAGCACCTTGGGGGCCGGATCGAAACGTATGATCGTGCGGCGAAGAACGCCGTCTAGCCCCGTGTAGGAAAGCGTGACGCGGTCCTTCTCCACTTCCGGCGGATGCATGTGGCCGCGCTTCTTCCGGCGCGCGCCGCGGACCTCGAAGAGATCGGCGAAGTCGGCAGCGAATGCGAGCTCCAGCCGGGCGGCGTGCGTGGTCTCGTCATAATTTCGCACGCTGATGCGCTCGTAGCAGGCAGCATTCCAGAGGAAGCGCGTTCGCCGGATGTGGATCAGATCGTGCTGAAGGGCGATGGCGCCGTTCTCGTAGAGATCGGGATTGGCGAGGTCGAAGGTGAGCAGCGCGTTGTCGTCACGCAGCATCGAACTCAAGAGGAGAGGGCGCTCCCCGCCGATGGTGAGGAAAAGGTGCGACAGATGGCGCGTATCACGATGAAAAATGCCCTCGGGGCTGCCGGGTCCCGAAAGCGCGTCACCATTGTGGTCGAACATCGAGAAAGTGTCGCCGTGCTTCTGTGTTCGCGGCCGCCGCTCCTGGAGAGGAGCGGTGGCGGCGATGAAGAACTGCGGCGTACGAGCCGTCGCGAATTCATCGGGATTGGGCGCGAGCGGGTTGGAACGGTCGTCCATGAACTGACCTCCAGGAGGGAGCGGAATCAGGCGACCGTCTGAACTCCGACCACTTCGGCCGGGAACGGGACGGTTCGCATGCGATGATGCAACACGCGCTCGTACACTTCCAGATAATCGGCGGCCATGCGCTCGATACTGAAGCGTTCCTCGAAACGCCGCCGCACGACGGCGCGATCCACCGCCAGCGCTCGGGGGACGGCCGCAACCGCCTCTTCCATCGACTCGACGATGAATCCGGAGACGCAATGGTCCAAAACCTCGGGCACCGATCCGCAGCGGAAGGCGATTACGGGAGTACCGCACGCCATGGACTCGATCATGACGAGCCCGAAGGGTTCCGGCCAGTCTATCGGGAAGAGCAGCGCGGACGCATTGCCGAGAAACTCGGCCTTTCCGCGCTCGTTCACCTCGCCGATATATTCCACGTTGGGGTGGCGGTCGATCATGGGTTTGATGACATCGTCCCAGTAATCCTGATCGGCCTTGTCGACCTTCGCCGCTATCTTCAGCGGCATGCCAGCCCGGGCGGCAATCTCGATCGCCCGATCGGGCCGCTTTTCCGGCGAAATGCGCCCGAGGAATGCAAGATAGCCCCCCTCGGGCTTCGGCCGGAACGGAAGCAGATCCAGCGGCAGGCCATGCTGCACGGTGGCGATCCAGTTGGCCATGGGCAGCGGCGCGCGCTGGCTGTTGGAGATGGAGACCACGGGGATTTCCGGGAAGGTCTGGTAGAAGGGCACCAGGTCCGGCAGGTCCAGGCGGCCGTGAAGCGTCGTTATCGTGCGATGGGCAATCGGCCTGATGAGCGGAAAATGCAGAAGATCGATATGGAAATGCAGCACGTCGAATTCGTCGGCCCGCCGGCGCACTTCTTCCAAAAGCATCAAATGATAGGGGATCGGATCGCGCACATTCGGGCTGAGGCGCAGGGCACGCTCGGTGCAGGCGATCAGTTCCGCGGAGGTAAGGGAGTCACCCGAAGCGAACAGGGTCACTTCGTGGCCGCGGCGCACCAGTTCTTCGGTTAGAAAAGAGACGATCCGCTCCGTACCGCCATAAAGGCGCGGGGGCACGCTTTCGGCCAGCGGAGCGATTTGTGCAATCTTCATGGGCAAATACCTCCTCAAAGGTTGAGCAAGCATCACGTCAGAAGCGGGAAGCAGCGACACTCACCAGCGGAGTTGTCGTTTGTGATTTAGGTAGGGCTTTGCCGGTTGGAAGAGGCGCCGGGCAAATTTCCCGACCGTTCAAGAATCCACACCGGAACCGGACTTCAGCTGGCCATGGAAGAGGATTTTTCAACCATGGCCGGTTAGGCGGCTGCCAAGCCCCGTTCCCACCATTTCCCTTCCGCGCGAGCTTACCGGGCGCGTCCGGAACTCATGTGCGCCAGGCGCTTTCGCTCTTCTTCTCGTAGTGGTCGAAAGCGGTCGCAAGACCGGTGAGCACTTCTGCCGAGGTCTCGAACATCGCCTTTAGCTGGGGCTCATCGACCTTCTCTATGTCCTCGCGCAGGTGCTGCACGGTTTCCTGCAGCCTGGCCTTCATCTTTTGGGTGTGGTGACGCGGATCACGTTCTTCAGGAGTCATTGTCATCTCCGTTTTAATGGTCTTGTTGGCGGACGATCCCGTTCAGTCGCGCGAATAGGTGCCTATGAGGACCGCATCCTCGATCTTGTGTTTCCCGGCCTCGCGCCACAGCTCCGCAACGCTCGTTATCGGAGGCATGTTGAGCGAGGGAATGCTCAGCGCCGCAAGGCGGAAATGGTAGTGATGGACTCCATGGCCCCTTGGAGGCTGCGGACCGTCATAGTGATTGCTGCCGAAATCGTTGCGGCAGGCACGCAGCGAAGCCTTGTCGGCGCCCGTCTCCACGCTTTCCTGCAACTGGTCCCAGTCAGGCGGGATGTTGAAGAGACCCCAATGGCCGAATGTGCCGCTCGGCGCGTCCGGATCGTCCACGATGAGCACAAGGCTTTCCGCGCCTTCGGGCACACCGGTCCATTTCAGCGGCGGCGACAGATTATCCCTGTCGCGCGTGTATTTGTCCGGAATGCGCTCGCCGTCTGCAAAGGCCGGGCTCATGAGGGTCAGAGGCATGGTGGCGCTCCCTATCGTTGGTGGGTTCAATTGCCTGTCAAAGCCCAGCCTCGGGCTTCCCGCAGGCAACGGATCACCTCCGCGTCCGTCGTCTGGTCGAAATTCTCGTAGTGCAGGCCGACGGCATGGAAATCCGGTGGCGTTGCCAGGCACACGACCTCGTCCGCATCGTCATGCAGGGAATCGAGCGTGTCCCGCGGCGCCACGGGAATCGCGAGCACGACGCGGGCTGCGCTGGAGCGACGCAGCGCCTTCAGCGCGACGCGCACCGTGCCTCCGGTGGCTATGCCGTCATCCACCAGGATCACCATCCGGCCGGCAACGGGGGTTGGATCGTGGTCGGCGAAATAGGATGCGCGCCGCCGCTCGATCTCGGCCAGCTGCCGCTCCATTTCGGCCTGGATGTAATCGGAAGAAGGCCTGATGATCTCCATCGCCTCGTCATTGAGCACGATCTGCGGGTCGCTTCCGTCGACCACGGCGCCGATGCCGAGTTCCGCATGACCGGGTGCGCCGAGCTTGCGGACCATGAGAAGATCGAGAGGCGAGGAGAGCGCCTTGGCGATTTCGAAGGCCACCGGAACGCCGCCCCGCGGCAGGGCCAGGACGACGGGACGATCTTCCTTCAGGTGCGTGAGCTCGGCGGCCAGCCGCTGCCCCGCCTCCTGACGATCCCTGAATTCAGCTTTTCTACCCAACATGAAGAATCCTCACACGGCCCGCATATCCGCCGGAAAGGCGATGCGGTCGAACTCGTCGGCAAGCCGGTGAAGCGCCGCGCGCATGTTCGCGCCGGCCATGGCGTGCCCATGGCCGGTCACCAGCACTTCGGGTTCGAGTGCCGCGAGCTTTCGCGCGGAAGCCCACGCGTCCTGCCAATCCGGCGTGAAATAGCGCGGAGGCCCATGCATCGCCGGCGACTGGACGGCGACGTCGTAGGCCGATTCCTGCCCGGTCGTGATGACGGCATCTCCGGCGATGACGGTGGAATCGTCTTCGCGCCAGAGGGAGACGTGGCCCTGCGCATGGCCGGGCGTGTGTATCCAGCACCATCCGGGCATGCCGGGCACCGTGCCGTCATCCGGCAATGCTCTGAGGTTCGCGCTTATGTCGATCGGGCTCGTTGGAAAAAGCGGTGAAAGCAGCGCCATCAATCCACCCCCTACCCAGGGATCGGCGGGTGGGTAGGCGCGGCTGCCATTGAGGTAGGGATGCTCCAGAGGATGCGCGTAGGCGGGCACGTTCCATTCTTCGAGCAGCGATTGGAGACCTCCGACGTGGTCGAAATGGCCGTGGGTGAGAACTATGGCCGAGGGCGGTTCGCCTTCGCCGAACCGTGCCGCGGCCGCTTCCCGGATCGCTCCGGCCGAGCCGGTCACCCCGGCGTCGATCAAAACCCAGCCCTTCGTCCCCGGCAGGCCATAGAAGATGACATTGACCATCATCAGGCGGCGATAGGCGAGATCCGGGCGTATTTCGATGAGGCCTCCCACGGCCTCGACACCGGTCTCGTCTGTTCGCTCGAGCTGAATCTGGCTGGGCATGATGACTCCGTGGAAGGCTAAACGCCGAAAGGATAGGTTTCCGGCACGCCGTGCGGCCGTTCGGTAGGCAGGGGCGTTACAGCGCGGGTGTCTTCGAACCAGACGAAGGCATCGAACTGTTCCGGCAGAACCGCTTCGAAATAATGGCTGTAAAGCTCCGACTCCGGCCGGTAGATCACGCCGATGGCGCGTTCCAGCCTGGGGGCGGAAAGCGCGTCCCGCAGCTCCCGGCTCGCCGAACCGCGCAAATCCGTCAGCGATCGGGCGTTGCCCGACTGCCGGAAAACATGCTCGTAAGAATCCTGTCGCGAGGGCACGATATTCATGAGGCGCATGGGGCCGCCCCATTCGTCGGCCGCTGCGACCGTGCCGCGATCGGTGCCGAAGCCGATCAGCGCCGCTTCGTCGCCGAAGGCGGTGCGGCAAAGCTCGCCGATGTTGAACTCACCCTGCCAGCCCATGGCAGTGGCCGCGGCATTTCCGATGTGGGAGTTATGCGCCCAGACGACCGCTTTCGAGCCGGGGCCTCGATGGGCGAGCAAGGCCTTCAGCGTGTCGAACATATGCCGGTCGCGTAAATTCCAGGATTCCGTCGAGCCTGAATACATGATGCGGTAGTAGTGCTCGGCCGCCCTGACGACCCGCGCGTTCTGGGCTGCGTCGAAGAACTCTTCCCCGTCGCGGGCCAGGTAATCGAGGCGGTTCGCCAGAAGCTCCTTGAGCTGCGCCACCACCTCCCCTTCGCAAGTGTCGCTCCGGCCGCGCAGCACCGCCCCACCGTAATGGGCAGGATCGTCCTGCCACGGGGTGAGGCAGCCATAACGGCGGCGCGCGGCTTTCGCGGCATCCGGATCGACCCGGTCGAGGTAATCGATGACGGCTTGGATGGAAGCGCCGAGCGAATAGACGTCAAGGCCGCGAAATTCCACCCGCCTGCCGTCGGGAAGGCGCTCATTATAGGCGCGCAGCCACTCGATGAATTCCGCAAACTCGTGGTTCCGCCACATCCAGGTGGGAAACCGGGCAAACGTCTCTTCGTCATAGCTTCCCGCCGGCCGGTGACGCGCATGCCGGTCGACGCGGGCGGCGTCGGGCCAGTCCGCTTCGACGGCAACGATATTGAAGCCATGTTTTTCCACCAGCCGGCGCGTGATGGCGGCCCTGGCGCGGTAGAATTCCGATGTGCCATGGGTCGCCTCTCCCAGAAGCACCACCCGAGCGTCAGCGAAACGGTCGAAGAGCGCGCCGAAAGCATCCTCTTTCTCGGGCGGAGGCAAGGATTCGCATTCCCGGCGAACCCATGCCGCTGCTTCATCCGCATCGCGTGCACGACTTCTTTGGGTAACCGCGGCGTCGATCATCCGCTGCCCCGTCAGACCCCTACGCTCTCAGGCCAGAGCGCCTGGACGTCCTTGGGCAGGGCGTCGCGGACCTTGGCCGACTGGCCGAGATCGACATGGTGGGCGATGACATGGAAGACCGTGCGGGTAGCATCCTTCGAATCGACCGGCCGGGTCATCTTCAACTCCTCCTGCACGCGCTGCAGGAAATCATCGAGCGACCGGGTGACGTCGGGTTGCTTCGAAGGCTCGTACTGGTCGTAATAGAGCCCGCGCACCACGAGCGGCAGTTCGGCGGCGAGATGAGCGGCAAGTTCCGCCGGCAGGCGATCGCGCAGCGCATGCAGCACCGCGCCAAGAATGTGCCAGGCGACTCGCCGGTCGTCTCCGTGCTCGGCCATGATCTCGTTGAGCCAGATATGCGTGGTCTGCAGGCTCTTGTCCAAAACGTCGAGGCCGGTGGAGCTCATGGTCCAATCCTTCCTAGCTTTGGGGATTCTTCGGGCCCTTGGCCCGGCTCAAAACCCAAACCGGAAGCAAGCGATATTGTTCGCGACGGCGGGCAAAAAAGCGGCCTTTTCAGCGCTGCGCTGAATTTCTCCGGATCATTGGAACCAGCAGGCCCCGAACCGGTTGAAGAGTTCGCCAGAAGAACAGGAGAGCGCAATGCCAGCCCAGAATCGCACCCTTGAAAACTTGATGCTGGAGACCCTGAAAGACATTTACAACGCCGAAAAGCAGATCCTCAAGTCGCTGCCGAAGATGGCCAAAGCGGCGAAATCGGATGAACTGAAGAAAGCGCTGGAGAAGCACCGCCAGGAAACCGAAGGACAAATCGAACGGCTGGAAAAGGTGTTCGAGGGCATGGACCGGTCGCCGCGCGGCAAGCCTTGCGAGGCGATGCAGGGGCTGGTGGCCGAGGGCCAGGAGATCATGGAAGAATTCTCGGACTCAGAGGCGCTGGACGCCGGCCTGGTCTCGGCCAGCCAGTCGATCGAGCACTACGAGATCTCCCGTTACGGGACGCTGCGCACCTGGGCGCGGCAGCTCGGAATGGAGGAGGCTGCGAAGCTTTTCGAGCAGAACCTCGAGGAAGAGAAAAGAACGGACGCGCTCCTTACCAAGCTCGCCGAATCCCAGGTCAACCGGAAGGCGGCCTGACGGGCCCAGACAGCTTCAATGCGGAAAGGCGGCCTTGGCCGCCTTTCCTTTTCGCGATGTTTTTTCACGCTACCGGTCCGTCCGAGGCTGACCTCAGCAGTAACGGGTTTGTCACGGAACGTTAGCTTGCAAGCGTAGTTGTGCACGGTCGGTCGTAAGTCCCGGTATTCACCCCACCAAGCAGCCGGAACATCGGCCCAACCGCCTATGTGGCCCCAACCCATAGAGGTCCTGCCGTGTATCGCACCATCTTGTCGGTCATCGTCATTCTTCTTGGCCTCGTGCTTGTCGCCGGCGGCATCTGGCTGGCCGTGCTCGGCGGCTCATGGTTCTATATCCTGCTGGGATTTCTCCTCGCCCTTTCCGGCGGCCTGCTTCTGGCGCGCCGGGCGAGCGGCCTTCTTCTTTACGGGCTGACGATCCTTCTCACCCTTGCGTGGGCCGTCTGGGAGGTTGGCTTCGACTGGTGGGCCTTGGCTCCGCGCGGTGCCCTGATCCTCGTCCTCGGCGTTCTTCTGCTGCTGCCGCCCATGGTGCGGTCGATGCGCGCTCCGGAGGATCGCAGGGCCGGTTACGGGGTGAACAGCGGCGTGCTTGCGGCCTCGATCGTCATCGCGGCGATCGTCGGCATCTACGCGATGCTCCAGAACCCGCACGATATCGACGGCGCCTTCCCGGAGGACCGGTTCGCCGCATCCCCGGCGCCGCAGCCGGGCGATGTGCCGGCCGGCGAATGGGCAGCTTACGGCCGCACCTCCTTTGGCGAGCGCTATTCGCCGCTCGACCAGATCACGCCCCAAAACGTCTCCCAGCTCGAAATGGCCTGGACCTTCCAGACCGGCGAGATGCGCGACGAAGGCGATCCGGGCGAGACGACCTACGAGGTGACGCCGCTGATGGTGAACAACACGGTCTATATCTGCACGCCCTTCAGCACCGTGATCGCGCTCGACCCGGTGACCGGCCAGGAAAAGTGGCGCTTCGAGCCGCAGCTCAAGCAGCCGCCCACGGAAACGACCCAGCACATGACCTGCCGCGGCGTCTCCTTCCATGAAGCGGCGCCGGAAGACCTGCCGGCCACCAGCCCGAGCGCAGAGGCGGCACCTGCCGCGCCTCCAGCGGGCCAGCAGGCGGGACAGCCCGGACAGGGCACTCCCCCGAACGGAGAGGCGGAGGTTGCGGCGAGCGTCGATGAGATCACGACGCAAGCCGCCCCCGTGCCGCAGAACATCGTCACCGGGCAGGCGGAGCCGAACGCGCCGACGCCCGTCGTCGTGCGGGAAGAGCCGCCTGCGAGCGTGACGCTCAGTCCGCAATGCATGAGGCGGCTGTTCGTGCCCACATCGGATGGAAGGCTGATCACGATCAGCGCCGACACCGGGGAGATCTGCCCCGGCTTCGGCGGCGAGGACGGCACGATCAATCTGTGGGCGAACATGCCGAACGTGACGCCGGGATCCTATTATTCCACCTCGCCTCCGATCATCTCCGGCCGTCTTGTGATCGTCGGCGGCGCGGTGAACGACAACGAGGCGACCACCTCGCCCTCCGGCGTCATCCGCGCCTTCGACGTCTACACCGGGGCGCTCGTGTGGAATTTCGACAGCAAGAACCCTGAAGCCACGCAACCGATCGCGCCGGACGGGGTCTATTCGCAGAACGCGCCGAACACCTGGAGCGTGGCGAGCTACGACCCCGACCTCGGCCTCGTCTATTTCCCGATGGGGAACGAATCGCCCGACCAGTTCGGCGGCAACCGGGGCGAAAACACGGAGCGCTTTTCCTCCTCCGTGCTGGCCCTGCGGGCCGATACGGGCCAGGTGGCATGGGTCTTCCAGACGGCCCATCACGACATCTGGGACTATGACGTGCCGGCCCAGCCGGTTCTGGTCGACCTCACCGTCGACGGACAGCCGGTCCCGGCGCTGGTGCAGGCCACCAAACAGGGCGAGATCTTCGTGCTCAACCGGGCCACAGGCGAGCCCATCCTCCCGGTCGAGGAGCGGCCGGCGCCGCAGGGCGCGGTGGAAGGCGACCACACGGCTCCCACGCAGCCGCACTCGGCCTTGTCCTTCGGTCCGGAGCCCCTCAGGGAAGCCGACATGTGGGGCGCAACGCCGATCGACCAGCTCTATTGCCGGATCCGATTCCATCAGCTTCGCTACGAGGGCCGGTACACGCCGCCCTCGCTCCAGGGCACGATCGTTTATCCCGGCAATTTCGGCACCTTCAACTGGGGCTCGGTGGCGGTGGACCCGAACCGCGACGTCCTGTTCGCGATGCCGGTCTATCTTGCCTTCGTGGTCAAGCAGGTTCCGCGGCAGGACGAGCTTTCCCGGGTGGTGACGGAGGAAGGCGAGCCCATCTTCAACGAGAATTTCGGCGCACCCTACGCCGCGCAGATGGGGCCGTTCTATTCGCCCCTTCAGCTTCCCTGCCAGCAGCCGCCGTGGGGGTTTATCGCCGCGGCGGACCTGACCACCGGCGAGATCGTCTACAAGCGCGTGAACGGCACGGTGCGCGACCTCGCGCCGATCCCGCTGCCCTTCGAAATGGGCGTGCCGGGGATCGGCGGCCCGATCGTCACGGCGGGCGGCGTGGCCTTCCTCTCCGGCACGCTCGACTATTTCGTGCGCGGCTACGACCTGCGGACGGGCGAAGAGCTCTGGCGCCAGCGGCTGCCGGCCGGCGGTCAGGCCACCCCCTCCACCTACATGGGCGAGGATGGCCGGCAATATCTGATCGTGGTGGCCGGCGGGCATGGGTCCACGGGCACCAAGGCGGGCGATTCGATCATTGCCTATGCGCTGCCGCGATAGTTCCGGAACCCGGAACAATGGCGGGCCGCGCCGGGTTCGCATCAAAGAGCAGAGGAGGCGACCATGACCGATGACGAGGCGAAGAAGCACGTGAAAGTCGAAACCGATCTCTCCGAGACGAGCGGCACCGACACGGCCCACGAACGTATGAACGCGGAACCGGAAGCCGAGGACCTGACCAACGCGGACGAAATCTGGCAGGATGCCGAACGCACTCCGTCCGCCGGCAAGCCGCAGACCGCCAGCGGCAGCGCCCGGCGCATTGCCGATGCGGGGGATGTGGGCGAGGGGCAGGCATCGCCCTATGGCACCGAAGCGCAGGCCGATGCGCTGGCCCGCCAGACCAACAGGACCGGCGAACCCCGGGCGCCGGAAAAGCCGAAACGAGGCTAGAGCAACCACCGATCGCCCTGCGTGGCGCGTCCCTATGGACGCATAAGGGAAGATGAATCCGGCACCCGTGCTTTCCGCAGACGGTTTCGATTTTCGCGCCGAGGTATAGACACGCCTCATTTCCGTGCTAACAGGCCGTCCGCAAACGGGGTTTACTGCATGATGGCCACGATGATGCGGGCAGCGCCGCTGCTCACGATCGCTCTCTTCTGCGCGGCCTGCGCGAACACTTCCCTCGAAAACAACAGCCTGCAAAGCGTTCAAAGCGTCGCTTCCCTTCGCGCCGAGGCGCTCTCGCTCGTCAACCAGGCACGCAGCCAAAGCGGCGCACCGCCGCTGCGCCTCGATCCGACGCTTACCGCCGCGGCGCAGGCGCATGCGGAGGACATGGCGCGTCGTGGCTTCTACGGGCACCGCTCGCCCGAGCGCGGGGATGTCGCCGCCCGCTACCGCGCCAATGGCGGCGGCCTCTGGTTCATCATCGGCGAGAACATCTCGACCTGCCTCGAATGCACGGCGGATGCCGGCCAGGTGAGGAAATTCCAGGGCGGATGGATGCGAAGCGCCGGCCACAAGCGCAATATACTGGATCCGCGGTTCGACCGGTTCGGCTTCGGCATCGCGCGGACAGGCAACAAGGTCTACGCCGTGCAAACCTTCGTCCGGCCGCGCGATTACTAGATTTGCGCGACCGGAAGATTTCATAGCACTCTCGCTGAGTCCGGCTTTCGCCGTCCGAGCTTGCAAAACTGCTTCCTCCTTCTGCGGAGAGCGGCCGCGTCTCTCAATTTCACCCCCTCACCGTCTCGGGCTTCGCCCGAGCCACCTCTCCCCCACGTTGTGGGGGCGAGGAAAGGCGTCGAGCAAGGCAAGCTTCGCCGTTGCCACGCCCGGTTTTCACCGTCTGGCCATTTCAAAGAACATGGGAAGCGGGGCGCGTTGTCCGCACCACTCAAATTTTTTATAGGCGCGGTTCAACGCGCCCCGCCGGAGGCTGTCCCGACCTCGGCCGGTCACTTAAGGCCCTTCCTCCTTCCCGGCTGCACCCAATTAGGGGGTGGTCTTTGCCGGGCCGGTGGAAGAAACCCTAGCGGCTTCTCCGCGGTTTCCGCGATGCCGGCTC
>Ga0180221_1002006_pt1 | contig 12455 bp, 10 predicted proteins | sample eDN5th37CKraftMG_FD_151339 | JGI IMG/M metagenome (GOLD analysis project Ga0180221, IMG submission 151339) | Enriched Miracle-Growth compost microbial communities from Emeryville, California, USA - eDNA 5th pass 37_C Kraft MG (version 2) (version 2) ...
CGCCGTCGGTGCGGCGGCCCAGCTCGCGCCCGAACGCGATCGCCGCGTGCCGCACGTCCGTGAACGTCCAGCGCCGCTCGATCCGCACGAACACGTGGATGCCCCGGTTGCCGGACGTCTTCGGGAAGCCCCGGATGCCGACCTCCTCCAGGAGGTCCCGCGCGACCATCGCGACCCGCCGCGCGTCGGCGAAGTCCGTGCCGGGCTGCGGGTCGAGGTCGATGCGGAGCTCGTCGGGGTGCTCGACGTCCCCGCGCCGGACCGGCCACGGGTGGAACACGATCGTGCCCATGTGCGCCGCCCACACCGGCACCGCCGGCTCGGTCGGGGCGATCTCGTCGGCGGTGCGGCCCGACGGGAACGCGATGGTCGCCGTCTCGACGTACCCCGGCGCCCCCGACGGCACGCGCTTCTGGTAGAACGCGTCCGCGTCGCGCTCGTGCCCCTGCCGAGTCGCGAGCACCATGCCCTCGCGCACGCCGCGCGGCCACCGCTCGAGCGTCGTCGGGCGGTGCCAGAGTGCGCGCAGCAGGCCACCCACGTCCGACGGCGCTCCCCCGGCGACGGCGGCCGGGCGCGACTCCCCCGGGCGTCCGCCGAGCGTGGCGACGGCCGCGTAGTAGCGCGCGACGTCGAGCTTGGTGACGGCGGGCGTGCGGTCCGTGGCCTCGAAGATGACCCGGTCCGGGCTGGAGACGCGCACGGCGCGCCCTGCGACCTCGATCTCGGCGGCGTCGTTGGCCATGCTCCCGACCGTACGGCCAGGCCCCGACGACGGCGACCGCTCGCTACTCCCCCGGCAGGCGGGCCGCCGACTCCACGCCGGTGCGGATCCAGGTCTCGAGGGCCTCGTCGTCGAGGACGTCGCCCTCGACGATGATCCAGCCCCGCATCTCGCGCCCGCCCATGATCGCCTGGCGCGTACCCGGCTCGGTGAGCGCGAGCTCGACGTCGTCGGGCCCGACGCGCAGCAGCAGCCCGTCGCCGCTCACCGCGACGGGGATGCGCCCGTCCCACAGGAACGAGAGCCCGCCGAACATGCGCTTCTCCGTCACCGCGAGGTCGGCGCCGATCCGGTCGCGGACCCGCTGAGCGAGGACCTGGTCGTAGGCCATGGACCCATCGTGGCGCGGGGCACCGACATGGGCCCGCGCTGAGATCGAGGGTTTCTCGCCGAGATCCAGGCCTACCCCTTCGATCTCGGCGAGAAACCCTCGATCTCAGCGCTGGCGGTCGCCCTGGGGGTTGCCTCACGCTCCTCGGGGCATGGCCGTCCCCCACGAGAGCTACCGCGAACTGTCCACCCCGGGGTGAGGATCCCGGGATGCCCGATCCGTAGCGTTCCTGGCAGGCGCGGCGGACCGGCCGCGAAAGCTCGGAGAGGGAGTCGGCATGAAGAACGTGGTGCTGCGAACGGTCGTCCAGCTCGCCGGCGTGGCGGTGGTCTCCGCCGTCGGCGACCAGGCCGCCTCGGCGCTGGACGGCCACGGGTGGGCGGTGCTCGTCGTCGGGCTCGCGACGGCGGTCGCGGCGCTCGCCGTGTACCGAGCGCTGGTGCGGTGGACGGAGCACCGTCAGGCGGTCGAGATCGGGCCCGACGGGCGCGGGCGGGGTCTCGCGGTCGGCACCGGGGTCGGCGTCGCGATGTTCGCGGTCGTCATCGCCGTCGTCGCGCTGCTCGGTGACTACAGCGTCGCGGGCGCCCACCTGACGGCGGGGGTAGCCGGGTTCGTCGGGTTGATGGCTGCCGCGGCCGTCACCGAGGAGCTCATGTTCCGCGGGGTCCTGTTCCGGGTGCTCGAGCGCGGCCTCGGCACGTGGCTCGCGCTGGCCGCGACGTCCGTCTTGTTCGGTGCGCTCCACCTGGTGAACCCCGACGCGACCGTGTGGGGAGCGCTCGCGATCGCCGTCGAGGCGGGCGGCATGCTGGGCGCCGCGTACGTCGCGACGCGGAGCCTGTGGCTGCCGATCGGGCTGCACTTCGGGTGGAACTTCGCCGAGTCCGCGATCTTCAGCACGGCGGTCTCCGGGAACGGCGCGAGCCACGGCTGGCTCGACGCCACGACGTCCGGCTCGACGCTCGTCACCGGCGGCACGTTCGGGCCGGAGGCGGGACTGCCCTCCATCGTGGTCTGCCTGGCGGTCGCGGCGGTGCTCCTGGTCGTCGCCCGGCGCCGTGGGCGGATCGTGCCGCGGACGACGCGCGCGGCACGGCTCGCCGGGGCCGGCACCGTTCCGGCCGTCTCGACGGCGTCGTGCTGACCGCGATCCCGCGTTGCCCCGGGCCGTGGCGTCATCTCGACGCCACGGCCCGGGCACGCTCTCGTGGCGCCCCCTGCCCCTGCCGGCCGGGCCGGGCGGCCCGACGGGTCAGGGGCGCAGCAGACCCTCGGCGACCGCGGTCGCCATGGACGGCGCCAGCGGGAGCCGCGGCACGAGGGTCGTCTGGAACGCGTGGTACAGGTCGGCCTTGCCCGGCCACACGGTGCCCGCGGGCCGGTTCGACGGGTCGAGCTCGTGGAACCACGACCCGTGCTCGTGGTCGAGGACGTACCGGTCGGCGTAGTCCCACCACCGCGCGTAGAGGTCGGCGTACCGGTCGGCGGCGACCTCGTCGCCGGCCCGGGACGACCGCGCCTGGAGCACGGCGGCCGTGTTGACGGCCTCCGCGACGACCCAGTGCATGCGCTGGCGGACGACCGCCTTGCCGTCCCAGTCGGTCGTGTAGACGAACCCGGGGGCACCGTCGGCGTCCCAGCCGTCCGCGACGGACCGCTCGAACAGCGCGGCCGCGGCGGCGTACCAGTCGGTCTGCGACGACAGCCCGACCCCGTCGAGCGCCGCCTCCAGGTGCAGGAGGAGACGCGCCCACTCGAGCCCGTGCCCGACGGTCGCCCCGAACGGCTTGAACGGGTCGTCGGGACGGTCGCGGTTGAGCTCGAGGTCCGGGACCCAGTCGGGGCCGAAGTGCTCGGGGATCCGCCACTCGTGGCTCTCCGCCTGCCCGACGACGAACTCCGCGATCCGCGCGGCCCGCCGCAGCCACGCGGGGTCGCCCGTGACGTCTGCCGCCGCGAGCATCGCCTCGACCGAGTGCATGTTGGCGTTGACGCCACGGTACGGGTCGAGCGTCGTGAACGCCGTGTCCCAGGTGTCGACGCTGAGGCCTGCCTCGTCGTCCCAGAAGTGCTCCAGGTAGACGCGGGTCGCCTCGTCGAGGAGCGCGCGGGCGCCGTCGAGCCCGGCCCGGACGGCGGAGGTCGCGGCCAGCACGACGAACGCGTGCTGGTACGCCTCCTTGCCCTCGGAGTGCGTGCCGTCGGGGTACGCGGTGCCGAACCAGCCGCCGTTCTCGACGTCGCGCAGCGGCGCGTCCGGGCCGACGAGACCGTCGAGCGCGCCCTGTGCGACGTCGCGCGCGCCGGGGATGCCGAGCAGGTGACCGAGCGAGTAGACGTGGACCGTCCGGCCGGTGATCCAGGTCTGGACGCCCCGGTCGGTCTCGGGTCTCCCGACCGCGTCGAGCCAGTACGCTCCCCCGCCGGGCGCGGCCGTCCGGCGGCCGAACGCGAGCAGCGACTCGGCGTGCTGCTGGAGCCACGCGCGGTGCGTGGGGAGGTCGGTCCAACGGGTCATGCGGTCACTCCTTGCGGTTCATGTCCTGACAACGCTGTCGAAACCCTAGCGGACCCCGATGGGGAGGTACTGAGAAACCGTGGCCGAGCCGCAGCGGACAGGCACAGTGAACCGCTTAAGTGCTTGACCGTCAAGACGTCGTCGGCTGTTCACCCGGGGTCCCGTGCGGCCGCCGTCGTCGAGAAGGTCAGGCGGGCGCCCCGACGGGTCCGGTCGTCCCGCGGAGCCGCAGCGCGGGCGTCGAGTCGATGAAGCTGCCCGCGGGTCGGCCGTCGAGCCGGTCGAAGAGCCGGCGCGCGACGTGCGCCCCGAAGCCCGTGACGTCGTGGCTCAGCGCCGAGAGCCTCGGGTAGGTGGCCAGGCACAGCGGCGAGTCGTCCCAGGCGACGATCGAGACGTCCGACGGGACGCCGAGCCCGAGCTCGTTCGCCACTCCGAGGCCCGCGAGCGCCATCACGTCGTTGTCGTAGAGGAAAGCCGTGGGCCGGACGCCCCCGCCGGTCAGGAGCGCACGAGTCACCGCCGCCCCCTCGCCGGGCGTGTAGTCGGTCCGGGCGACCACCCCTTCCATGCCGAGCCGCTCCGTCTCGTCGCGGAACGCCTCGTCCCGGATGATCGTGTGCACGTAGCCCTCGGTGCCCCCGACGCGCACGACGTACCGATGACCCGCGTCGTGCAGGTACCGGACGCACTCCCGGACGGCGCTCGCGTCGTCGGTCCACACGTTCATGAGGCCGCGCGCCAGCGTCGGGTCGCCGACGACGACGGCGGGCAGCCCGTCCGGCTCGGCGAGCAGGGCGACGCGTGGGTCGTCCACGCGCGGGTCCACGAGGACGACGCCGTCGACGCGCCGCGCGGCGTGCCAGGTGCGGTAGGTGGCGACCTCCGCGTCGAGCGTCGGGACGACCTGCAGGAGCAGCCCGTACGACCTCGTCTCCAGCTCGGACTCGATGCCCGCGATGAACTGCATGTAGAACGACTCGGCGCCGAGCGCGCTCGGATCGCGGGCCAGGACCAGCCCCACCGTCTCGGTCCGTGCACCCGACAGCGACCGCGCGGCCGCCGAGGGCTGCCAGCCGAGCTCCGCGGCGACGGCGAGGATCCGCTCCCGGGTGGCCTGCGAGACGCCGGGGCGGTTGTTGAGCGCGTAGGAGACGGCCCCGGTCGAGACGCCGGCGCGGCGGGCGATGTCGGCGATGGTGATCCTGGGGGCCACCCTTACGCTCCTTCGTCGACCGAACGCTGGACAGACCCCCGTCCGCCAGCGTAGTCGCCGCTCAACCCTCCGACGCCGCCGGCTCGGGTGCCGCCTTGAGCTCGTAGACCTTGAACAGGACGGCGTTCGCGACGCCCAGCGCCTGGCCTTGCGCGGCGGTCGCACCGGTGAGCATGTCGCGCGGCGCGGGGTGCCAGGGCAGGGCCGCGAGGTACTGCTCGTGCGCCTCGAGCGACCGGATCGCGCGCTCGAGCGGCTCGCCGGACACGTCGACGCCGTGCGTCGGGGCGGGGTGCCCCATGACGACGAGCCGGTCCGCACCCCACTTGCCCAGGCCGGCGTCGGCGAGGTCACGGAAGACCCAGGTGTTGTCGGCGTCGCGCACGCCGTCGACGGCCGCGAGCCCGGCGGCGCGGTGGTCGGCCTGGTTGAGCCCCCAGGGCGTCTCGGTCTCCCAGGTCATGACCACGACCGTGTCGGGCCGGAACCTGCGCACGGCCCGGGCGACGTCGTGCCGCAGGTCGAGCCCGTGGACGAGCGTCCCGTCAGGGTGGTCGAGGATCTCGAGCTCCTCGACCCCGACCTCGGCGCACGCGTGCTGCTGCTCGGCAGCCCGGACACGTCGCGTCTCGTCGGGGTCCATGCCCTCGATCCCCGCCTCGCCGCCCGTGAGCAGCAGGTACGCGGCGGCGGCCCCGCGGTCGACCCATCGCGCCACGACCGCGGACGCGCCGTACTCCATGTCGTCGGGGTGCGCGACGACGCACAGCACGCGTCGGACGGCGTCGTCGTCGAAGGTCGCGAGCCCCGGGGGGACGTCGGGCGTGGTCACGCCGTCATCGTGCCACCGGGCAGCGGCCGGCGCAGGGCGCCGAGGAGGGCCGCGACCGCGGGGACGCGCTCGACGCCCGGGCGGTGGACGGCGTGCAGGCTGCGCCCGTCCAGCCCGGCCACGGCGCGCGTCTCGACGCCCGGGTGTCGGTAGGCCGCGAGCGCCGTCCGGGGCAGTGCGGCGACCGCCAGCCCGCGCGCCACGATCTGCTGCACGACGACGTAGTCGTCCGTCTCGTGCCGGACGCGCGGCGCGAAGCCTTCAGCGGCCGCGGCGGCGACGAGGTGCTCGCGGCAGCGCACGCACCCGGCGACCCAGTCGTCGTCGGCGAGGTCGGCGAGACGCAGGCCGGCCTCGCCCGCGGCCGGGTGCGCCGCGGGCAGGACGACGTCGACGGGGTCCACCCCGAGCCCGACGCCACGCAGGTCGGAGGGCACCCCCGGCGCCTCGGCGTAGCCGAACGTGAGGGCGACGTCGACGTCCCCGGACCGCACGAGCTCGACGGCCTCGGGCGGCTCAGCCTCGACGAGCCGCACCTCGACACCGGTGGTCGCGGCGAGGCGCTCGAGCGCGGGCGGCACGAGCACGGCCAGCGCGGACGGGAACGCGGCGAGCCGGACGCTGCCCGCACCGAGCGCCGCCAGCTCGCCGAGCTCGCGCGCGGCGGCGTCGAGGTGCGCGGCGATGGCGTCGGCGTGCAGGACGGCGGCCCGGCCGGCCTCGGTGAGCGTCACCCCGCCGCTGTGGCGCAGGAGGAGCGGGGTGCGGGCGCTGCGCTCGAGCGCCTGGAGGTGCTGCGAGACGGCGGGCTGCGTCCAGCCGAGCGCGCGGGCGCCCGCGCTCATCGACCCGGCCTGCGCGACGGTCCGCAGGATGAGCAGCCGGCGCGGGTCGAGCGCGGGCGGGTCGTCGGGACCGGTCGCGGGGACCGCGGGGGCGCTCGTCATGCTCCAAGCATCGCTTATGGCTGTGCGCAGCAACACGGGGATTCCGTGATGGATGCCGGCCCGGGAGGCTGGGGCGCATGGCCCTCACCGACGCAGCGACCACGCCCAGCGCCCCCACCCTCGGCATCCTCGGCGGCATGAGCTGGCACTCGACCGCCGAGTACTACCGCCTCCTCAACACCGCCGTCGCCGAGCGCCTCGGCGGGCACCACAGCGCGCGGCTCCTCCTCGCGTCCGTGGACTTCGACGACGTCCGCCGCCTGCAGGTCGCTGGCGACTGGGAGGGCGCGGGGACCCTGCTCGCCGAGCGCGGCGCCGGGCTGGAGCGTGGCGGCGCGGACGCCGTCCTCATCGCAACCAACCTCATGCACAAGGTCGCGCCGCAGGTCGAGGCCGCGGTCGGTGTGCCGCTCCTGCACATCGCGGACGCCGTCGCCGACGCCGCCCGGGCGCGCGGGCTCACGCGGCTCGGCGTGATCGGGTCCGGCTGGGTCATGACGGAGACGTTCTACGGCGAGCGCCTCGCGCGTCACGGCATCGAGGTCGTGCGGCCCGCGGCGGGCTGGGACGACGACGCCGCGACCGTCGACCGGGTCGTCTTCGACGAGCTCACCCGGGGCGAGGTGCGCGCGGAGTCGAGGGACGCCGTCGTGCGGGTGCTCGAGCGGCTCGAAAGCGCCGGGGCCGAGGGCGTCGTGCTCGGGTGCACCGAGCTCGACCTCCTGCTTGACGAGGACGTCTCGCCTCTGCCGCTCGTCGACTCGACCGAGGCGCACGTCGAGGCGGCGACGCGCTTCCTCCTGGGCTGACGCGCGGCCACCCACCCGACCCACGCCGAGATCGAGCGTTTCGCATCGAGATCGGGGCGATCACCGTCGAGTTCGGCGCGAAACCCTCGTGCTCGGGGACGGGCGGTGGATGGGCGCCGAACGGCCGTCTCCGGCTCTGGTACCTTCGGCGCGCCGCGCGCCCGCGCGGCGCCCCCTGAGCAGAGGACCACGAGGACATGGCCGCCGAGGACATCCTGACCACCGCCCACCCCGCGCAGGCGCGCGACCTGACCTACGGCGTCTTCGCGGCGGAGGGCTGCGAGGTCAAGCCCCTCGACGAGTTCTCGGCGCAGGTCGAGCGGGGCTCGGCCTCGATGACCGCCCTGTTCGGCGCGTTCGCCGGCAAGAACCGCCAGCACCTCAAGTACACCGTCCAGGTGTTCGCGGCGCCCGACGGCCGGGGCTCGGTCGTGCGCCTCGACCGCGGCAACACGGGCGCGATGGCGGGCGCGATCGGCGTCGCCCGTGCGCGCAAGGCGTTCACCGAGTGGCAGGGGCGCGTCAGCGCGGCGCTCCCGCGCTGACACGCTCCCGGCCCGGCGGGCTCAGGGCCACAGGAGCCCGGCGCGCCACCCCTGCCCGACGGCGTCGCGCTCGTACGACCAGCGGACCGCCCCGCCGCCGCTGACGGCCTGCCAGAACTCGACCCGGACGGCGTCGATCGCGTAGAGCGCCCACGCCGGGTCGACGAGGTCCGGCTCGGCCCGCACGCGGGCCAGCGACGCGTCGAACGCCTCGGCGAGCTCGGCCCGCGAGCCCAGCGCCTCGCTCTGCCGCCCCACGAGGGTGGCGGCGCGCGACGCGTCGGGGCGGGCCGAGAAGTCGGCGGCCGCGGCGTCGTCGGGCAGGCGGCGGACGGTCCCCTCGACCCGGACCTGGCGCCCGCGCGTCGGCCAGAAGAACGTCATCGCGGCGTGCGGGTTGGCCTCCGCCGCGCGCGCCTTGGGGCTCGTGCGGTGCGTCGCGAAGAGCCACGACGCGTCGTCGGTGACGTCCTTGACGATGAGCGTCCGCGCCCGGACGACGCCGCCGGGGTCCGCGGTGGCGAGGACCGCCGCCTGGGGCGTGGGCGCGCCCGTCGCGAGCGCGTCCTCGAGCCAGGCGACGAAGAGCGTGCGGGGGTCGTCGGGGGCGTCGGCCGGGTCGTGCTCCGGGTCGAAGCGCGGGAGGTCGGGCAGGAACGACGGCAGCGCGCGCAGGCGCTCACGGAGCTCGGTCACACCCTCATCCTGCCGCCCGACCTCACCGAGGTATACCGGCGGCCGTACTACTTCGCGAGGTATACCGGCGGCCGTACTACGTCGGCACGGGGCGGGTGACGCGCTCGAGCGTCACGACGACCGACTCGTACGGCTTGCCGGTGTCGTGCTCGAGCCCGAGCTCGCAGGTCCGGTTCCCCGACACCCACGCGTCGGCGGCGACGCCGGCGACCTCGGCGGCCTCCTCGAGCGTCGCCGTCTCGGTGAGCTCGGGGTGCAGCATCGCCCGGTCCCCCGCGGTCCCGCAGCACGTGGCGACGACGGGCTCGACGACGTCGTCGGCGAGCACGGCGGCAAGCGCCCGCAGGTCGTCGGCGATGCCGAGCGTGTGCATCGAGCAGGTGGGGTGCACGACCACGGTCCCGAGCCGCGCCGCCTCCCCGAGCGCCGGCACGACCTCCCGCAGCACCCACGTGGTCGCGTCGAGGACGGTCAGGTCGGCGTGGAGGGCGCGGTGCGCGTCGTCGAGGTGCGGCACGACCTCCTCGAGCACTCCGAGCGTGCAGGACGCGGCGTCGACGACGACCGGCAGCCGTCCGCCGTCGGACCAGCGGTGCAGGTCCTCGACGAGGCGCGCCGCCATGAGCCGGTTCCCGGCGTCGAGTCCCTTGGACTGCCAGATCGTGGCGCAGCAGTCGCCGCCGAGGTCGTCGGGGATCCAGAGGTTCTTCCCGGCCCGCTCGGCGAGCGCGACGAGCGCCTCCGTGACGGTGAGCGCGTCCCGGGACCCCGGCGGCGGACCGAAGATGCGGTTGATGCACGCGGCGAACAGGACGGCGTCGGCGGTCTGCTGCGTTGCGCGCGTCGCCGGCACACGCCGCGCCGGCCCGGGGATCGCGTCGAGCCACCGCGGCACGAGGTCCTCGCCGAGCAGCGCCCGCCCGGCGTTGGTGACGCCGGCGAGCGCGGCGCTCCCGGCGCCGCCGAGACCCTTCCGGACGACGTCCGCCGCCCCCACCGCGACCCGCGCCGCGGTCGAGCCCGCGCCCCAGCGCCGCGCGAGCCCCTCGCCGACGCGCTGCGCCGTCGGAGACCACGCGTCCCGCCGGACCTGCTTCATGACGTGCCCGGTGTCGATGTCGACGGGGCACGCGATCGCGCACGACGAGTCCCCGGCGCACGTGTTCACGCCCGCGTACTCGTACGCGTCGACGAGCGCCACCTCCACCTCGCCCGACCAGCCCTGCCGCGCCATCTCGCGCTGCAGGACGATCCGCTGCCGCGGCGTCGTCGTGAGGTTCCGGGACGGGCAGACCGGCTCGCAGAACCCGCATTCGATGCACCGGTCGAACTCGGAGCCGAGCGTCGGCATGGTCTTGAGGTCCCGGAACGCGATCTCGGGGTCGTCGCTCAGGAACACGCCGGGCGCGAGGATCCCGTGCGGGTCGAGCGCGCACTTGACCCGCCACATGAAGCCGACGGCGTCCGCGCCCCACTCGCGCTCGACGAAAGGCGCCATGTTCCGCCCCGTGCCGTGCTCGCCCTTGAGGGAGCCGTCGTACCGGTCGACGACGAGCGCCACGAGGTCGGTCATGAACGCCCGGTAGGTCGCGACCTGGTCGGGCTGCGACGCGTCGAGGTAGAGGTAGAAGTGCAGGTTCCCCGCGGACGCGTGCCCGTTCACCGCTCCGAGGAAGCCGTGCGTGACGAGCAGCGCCTCGAGGTCGCCGCACGCGTCGGCGAGGCGGTCGGGCGGCACGACGACGTCCTCGGTGATGAGCGCGGTGCCGTCGGGCCGCGCCGCACCGATGATCGCGAGCAGGCCCGAGCGCACGGCCCAGTAGCCGTCCGCGACGGCGGGGTCGCGCGTGAAGTCCCCTCCGATCGCGGCTCCGGCCCGCACGCCGTCGGCCGCCGACGCCCCGGGCACGGCACCCGTCCCCTCGCCCCGTCCGACGACGGCCCTGGCCCTCGCCTCGAACGCGTCGAGCGCGGCGTCGTCGTCCGCTCGGACCTCCGTGAGGATCGCCGCGTCGGTGGAGTCGGGTCCGAGGCCCGCGACCCACGCCGGGGCGCCGGCGGTCTGCGCGGCGGCCCGCAGCGACGCCGCGTCCATGATCTCGACGGCCTCGGCGCCGGCGTCGTTGAGCCCCGGGACGACGGCCGCGGCGTCGTGCAGGGTCGCGAACCGGAAGAGCGCGGTGGTGCGGAGGCGGCCGAGCGGGACGGTCCGCCAGACGGTGTCCGCGACGAACGCGAGGGTCCCCTCCGACCCGACGGCGAGCCCGCGCAGCGCCTGGGCGTTCGAGTCCTCGTCGAGCAGGGCGTCGAGGTGGAAGCCCGAGGTGTTCTTGATCGAGAACTTGCGACGGATCCGGTCGGCGAGCGCAGCGTCGGCGCGCAGGTCGCGGCGGATCGCGTCGAGCTCGGCGCAGAGCTCGGGCTCGGCGGCGCGGAGCCGCTCGTCGGCGTCCGGGGCGGCGGTGTCGACGACGGTGCCGGACGCCAGCACGAGGGTCGCGGACTCGAGCGTGTGGTACGAGTTCCGGACGACGCCGCACGTCATCCCGCTCGCGTTGTTCGCGACGACGCCCCCGATGGTCGCGGCGGCCGAGCTCGCCGGGTCGGGGCCGAGCTTGCGGCCGTGGCGGCGCAGCAGCGCGTTGGCGCGCGCGGTGATGTGGCCGGGGCGCGCGCGGAGGCGGGCGCCGTCCTCGAGCACCTCGGCTCCCGTGAAGTGCCGGCGCACGTCGACCAGCACGTCGTCGGACTGGGACTGCCCGTTGAGGCTCGTCCCGCCCGCGCGGAACGTGAGCCCGTGCCCGCTCGCGCGGGCCCAGCGGACGAGCCGGACGACGTCGTCGGTGTCGCGGGCGACCACGACGACGCGTGGGACCAGGCGGTACGGGCTGGCGTCGGACGCGTAGCGCACGAGGTCGAGGGGGCTGTCGAGGACGGCCCGGTCGTCGCCGAGGAGCGCGCGGAGGTCGGCGGCGACGCGCGCGCCGGAGGCCTCGAGCACGTCGGCGCCGGCGCGGCCCGCCATCGGGGGTGCGGGTGGCCGGGCCAGACCGCGCCTGATGTCCGACCCGAGCGACCCGCGCATGCCTCAGTCCTTCCGGTTGCGTCGTGCGACGACGGTCACGCCGTACAGCACGACGCCCACCGCGACGATGATGCCTCCCCGGAACCACACCTGCGCAGTCTGGCGCGACATGAGGACGACGCACGAGACCGCGGCCAGCACCGGCAGGACGGTCCACGCGCGGAAGTGGTCGTGGTCGACGCGGTCGCGGCGCAGGACCAGCACCGCGACGTTGGTGCTGAGGAACACCACGAGGAGGAGCAGCACGACGGTCTCGGCGAGCGTCGCGATGCTGCCGGTCGCGGTGAGGGCCATCGCGACCCCGGTCGTGACGACGATCGCCACCCACGGCGTGCCCCTCCCGGGCAGCACCTTCGCGAACACGGCCGGCAGCAGGCCCTGCGCGCCCATGCCGTAGGCGAGGCGGCTCGCCATGATCATCGTGAGCAGCGCGCCGTTCGCGACCGCGACCAGCGCGATCAGGCTGAACAGCCAGGACGGGATGGCGACGCCCGTCGCGTCGATCACGGCGAGCAGCGGGCCGGTCGTGCTGGACAGCTCGTCGGCCGGGACCGCCGCCGACGCCGCGGTCCCCACGAGCACGTACAGCAGGCCCGCGGTCCCGAGGGCGCCGAAGAGCGCGCGCGGGTAGTTCCGCGTCGGGTCCTTGACCTCCTCGACGACGTTCGCGCTCGTCTCGAACCCGACGA
>Ga0180221_1002010_pt1 | contig 12438 bp, 8 predicted proteins | sample eDN5th37CKraftMG_FD_151339 | JGI IMG/M metagenome (GOLD analysis project Ga0180221, IMG submission 151339) | Enriched Miracle-Growth compost microbial communities from Emeryville, California, USA - eDNA 5th pass 37_C Kraft MG (version 2) (version 2) ...
CGGTGCGTGCGCGCGCAGGATCGTCGCCGCGGCGAGCACCGCTAAGCCTTCCACCAGGGTGCGGCCGCGCGCGTCGAGAAGCTTCGGCTCCTGCAGCATGCCTTCGATGCGCGCATGGGCGCGGCGCAAGTGCTGGTCGTCCGCGGCGCCGGCCGCCAGCTCGTCCATCACCACCTGCACCGCCGCCGGTTCGCGCTGGAGCACGCGGGCGACGTCGAGCGCCATGACGTTGCCGGAGCCTTCCCAGATGGAATTGACCGGCACTTCGCGATAAAGGCGCGCCAGTGGGGCCTCCTCGACGTAGCCGTTGCCGCCGAGGCATTCCATGGCCTCACTCACCAGCGGCGGGGCGAGCTTGCACACCCAGTATTTCGTTACAGGCGTCATCAGACGACGCCAGGCTGCGGCGCGCGGATCGTGGGCGCGGTCGAAGGCGCGGGCAAGACGGAACGCAAGCGCGGTTGCGGCCTCGACGTCCAACGCCATATCGGCGAGCACCTGCTGCATCACCGGCTGATCGACGAGCTTCTTCTGGAACACCGTGCGGTGCTCGGCGTGGTGGATCGCGTTGGCGAGGGCAAAGCGCATCAAACCCGCGGATGACACAGCGCAGTCGAGGCGCGTGTGCGTCACCATCTCGATGATATTCGCTACGCCCCTGCCCTCCTCGCCGATGGCGCGCGCATAGGCGCCGTGAAACTCGACCTCCGCCGAGGCATTGGAGCGATTGCCGAGCTTGTCCTTCAGGCGCTGGAGGTGGATCGCGTTCACCGTGCCGTCGGGCAGGAAACGCGGCAGCAGAAAGCAGGTGAGACCTCCGGGCGCCTGTGCGAGCACGAGGAACGCGTCCGACATGGGGGCCGACATGAACCATTTGTGCCCCGTGAGGCGATATTCGCCGCCCGGGCCGCCTCCCTCCACCGGCTCGGCAACCGTGGTGGAAGCGCGCACGTCGGTGCCGCCCTGCTTCTCCGTCATTCCCATACCGAGCGTGATCGCGGTCTTGGCACCAACCGGCGCAAAGCTCGGGTCGTAGCTGAACGGCAGAATCCTCGGGATCCACTCGGCGGCGATTTCGGGTTGCTGCAGCAGCACCGGCACGGCCGCACTCGTCATCGTGATGGGGCAGCAATGGCCAGCCTCCATCTGGGCGGCCATATAGAAGGCGCCCGCGCGCGCCACGTGGGCGCCCGGCCGGCGCACGGCGCCCCTTTTCGCCAGATGGCTCCAGGCGGAGCTGTGCAGGCCTTCGGCGCAGCTCGTGCCCATCAGGGCGTGATAGGCGGGGTGGAACGTTACGGTGTCGCGGCGGTTGCCGAACCGGTCATGGGTGGCGAGCTGCGGCTTATGCTCATTGGCGAGACGCGCACGCTCCTGTGCCTCGGCGCTGCCTGCGAGCAGCCCGAAGGCGCCCAGCGCGCGGACCGCATATCCGCCCCCTTCGCGCTCGACGGCTTCGCCCAGAGCCGCGTCGGACGTAAAGAGGTTCACGTCCTCGAAGGGGGACGTCTGATTGAAGACTTGATGCGTATCGGTTGGTGAAGCCATTTCTGCAGTTTAGCGCGACAGGTGCGGCGCGGTCGCTACCGGCCCTTAACGTATTCCCCAGCTGATCTGCGAGCGTCGCTTCAACGCAGTTGCCGAGGTCCCTGAGTCTACCTATACAAACGCCTTTGATGACCAATGCAGTAGCCAAAGTCGAGCCGCTTCACTTTCCGCACCGCCACCTCCTCACCGTGGAGGGGCTCGGCGCTCAAGAGATCAATTTTCTCCTCGACCTCGCCGACAGCAACGCGGACGCCAATCGTCAGGTCGGCAACCGCCGCGACGTGCTGCGCGGGCGCATGCTGATCAACCTCTTCTTCGAGAATTCGACCCGCACCCAGGCCTCGTTCGAGATGGCGGCCAAGCGCCTCGGCGCCGACGTCATGAACATGAACGTGTCGACGTCCTCGGTGCAGAAGGGCGAAACCCTCATCGACACCGCCGTGACGCTGAACGCCATGCGGCCGGACATGATCGTGGTGCGGCACCACTCGGCCGGCGCAGTGGAGCTGCTCGCGCAGAAGGTGGACTGCTCGGTGATCAACGCGGGCGACGGCTCGCACCAGCATCCCACGCAGGCGCTGCTCGATGCTCTCACCATCCGCCGCGCCAAGGGGCGCGTCGCTGGGCTCACCGTGGCGATCTGCGGCGACATTCTGCACAGCCGGGTGGCGCGCTCCAACATCATGCTGCTCAACGCGCTCGGGGCGCGCGTGCGCATCGCGGCGCCCTCGACACTTCTTCCCGCCGCGCCGGAGCGCATGGGGGCGGAGGTCTTCACCGACATGTGGAAAGCGGTGGAGGGCGCGGACGTCGTCATGATGCTGCGCCTGCAGCGCGAACGCATGGAGGGATCGTACGTGCCTTCCACGCGGGAATACTTCCACTTCTTCGGGCTCGACCACGAGAAGCTCGCCCGCGCGAAGCCGGATGCCATCGTCATGCATCCAGGCCCGATGAACCGCGGCGTCGAGATCGCCTCCACCGTCGCCGACCATTCCTCCAGCGTCATCCGCGAGCAGGTGGAGATGGGCGTTGCCGTGCGCATGGCGGTGCTCGAGGCCCTGGCCCGCAACCTGGCGAAGCGATGAACGCAACGAGCAGCACTGCCAAACGCCCGGCCCGCGAGAGCAAGTCCGCGACGGCCACCGCTTTCATCAACGCGCGCATCGTCGATCCGGCGGCAAACCGGGACGAGCCGGGCGGGCTCGTGGTGCGCGAGGGGCTGATCGCCGATGTCGGGCCGCACCTGCGGCGCAATGCGCCGGAAGGCGTCAACGTCATCGACTGCAAGGGCCGCGTCCTCGCGCCGGGCCTCATCGATGCCCAGATTTTCACCGGCGAGCCCGGCTTCGAGCACCGCGAGACCCTGAAGACCGCCAGCCACGCGGCGGCGGCAGGGGGCGTTACCACGATGGTGGTGATGCCCGAGACGAACCCCGTCATCGATCAGGTTGCGCTCGTCGATTTCATCCAGCGCCGCGCCCGAGACAACGCCATCGTGCACGTGCACACCATGGCGGCCATGACGAAGGGCCTCAAGGGCGAGGAGATGACCGAGATCGGCCTTTTGAAGCGGGCCGGCGCCATCGCCTTCTCGAACGGAAAGACCTCGGTCGCGAACACGCGCGTGATGCGCAACGTGCTGCTCTATGGACGCGACTTCGGCGCGCTCATCGTCCACCACACCGAAGACCCTTACCTCGCTTCCACCGGCGCGATGAACTCCGGCGAGATTGCCGCGCGGCTCGGTCTGCCGGGCACGCACAAGGCGTCCGAGACGATCATGCTCGAGCGCGATGTGCGACTCGTGGAAATGACGCGCGGGCGCTATCACGCCGCGACGATCTCGAGCGCGGAAAGCCTCGACGTGATCCGCGCCGCAAAGGCGCGCAACCTGCCCGTCACGTGCGGCGTCTCGATCAACCATCTGACGCTCAACGAGAACGACATCGGCCCCTATCGGACCTTCTTCAAGATACGGCCGCCGCTGCGCTCGGACGATGATCGCGCGGCCATGGTGCGGGGCCTTGCGGCGGGCGATATCGACATCATCGTTTCGAGCCACGATCCGCAGGATGCCGACGACAAGCGCCGACCGTTCGCGGAGGCAACCGACGGCGCGGTCGGGCTGGAAACGCTGCTGTCCGCGGCGCTGCGACTCTACCACTCCGGCGAGCTGCCGCTGATGAGTGTTCTGCGCGCGCTGACGATCAACCCGGCGAAGCTCCTGGGCCTGCACTCGGGCCGCCTTGCCAAGGGTGCCGTGGCCGACATCATCCTCTTCGATCCCGACGAGCCTTGGGTGGTCAACAAGGACACGCTGCGCTCGCGCTCGAAGAACTCGCCGTTCGACGAGAGCAAGATGCAGGGGCGCGTGCTGCGTACGCTCGTGGCGGGCGAGACGGTCTATCAGTACGCGCCATAGCGGATTGGTGGCACGGGCCGTGCGCGCTCGGCTCGCCCGTCATATCGGATCGCCGATCCCCTTCAGATCGCCGACGACCCGGTTCGCTCCGGCGGACCGTGCCTGCTCTCCAGCGATGCGCCGCTCGACGCCTACGGCATTCTTTTATTGAATCACCGGTGAAATCGCCGCTTCTGTCGGGCCGCGCCCCCAGGGGAAGGCGGTTCGGCGCTTCCCGAGACATGATTTCGCAGCCGGTTGCCGCACCTGGCACAGCCACGCGCGCCGGTTGCGGGCGCTACCACCAACAAGTACGCTGCGCCGCCGTGGAGAGCAGGTTTCCACGGAGGACACTCGCGCGCCCATGGAAGCATTTCTAAATCCGCACACGCTGCTTGCCGTGGCCGCCGGCTATCTCCTCGGCTCGATACCGTTCGGCCTGCTGCTGACGCGCGTGGCCGGGCTGGGCGACGTGCGCAACATCGGCTCCGGCAACATCGGAGCAACGAACGTGCTGCGCACCGGCCATAAAGGGCTCGCGGCGCTTACGCTGGTGCTCGACGCACTGAAAGGCACCGCCGCCGTATTCATCGGCCATTGGATTGGCGCCTTCGGCGGCGTTGCAATTCTCGCTTCGCTGCTTGCGGGCCTCGCGGCCTTCCTGGGGCACATCTTCCCGGTGTGGCTCGGCTTCCGCGGCGGCAAGGGCGTCGCCACCTACATCGGCGTGGTGCTGGGGATCGACTGGCGCGCGGCCCTCGGCTTCTGCGCCGTCTGGCTGCTGGTTGCCGCCTTGACGCGCTATTCCTCGCTGTCGGCGCTCGTTGCCGCGCTTGCGGTGCCCGTCGGTCTTCTGGCGATCGGTGAGAGTGCCACGGGGGTGCTCGCAGCCGCGCTCTCGCTGATGCTGATCTACAAACACCGCGCCAACATCCGCCGGCTTGCCGCCGGGGAAGAACCGCGCATCGGCGCGAAGGCATGACGATGCCTGCGACGATGGCCGACGAGCTCTAGCGCGCCATGGACAGCAGCGAACGCCTCGCCGCCCTGCGGCTCGCCCGTTCCGAGAATGTCGGCCCCGTTACCTTCCGTGAGTTGCTCCGCCACTGCGGCAGCGCCGAAGCGGCGCTGGAACAGTTGCCGGAGCTTTCGCGCCGCGGCGGCTACCGCGCGAATGTGCGCATCTGCCCGCGCGCCGACGCAGAGGCCGAATTGAGACGCGCGCAGGATTTCGGCGCGCGGGTGCTCATCGTCGGCGAGCGGGACTACCCGAAAGCGCTCGCGGCGCTCGAAGCGCCGCCGCCCGTCATCTACGCGAAGGGCGATGCAGGGCTGCTGCAGCGCCATTGCCTCGCCATCGTCGGGGCGCGGGCGTGCTCGGCGGCCGGCATCAAGCTCGGCAAGCATTTCGCCGCCGCGATCGGCCGCGGCGGCTTCGTCATCGTCTCGGGGCTCGCGCGCGGCATCGATGCGGCCGCCCATGCGGCGGCGCTGGAAACGGGGACGGTCGCGGTGCTCGGCGGCGGCCTCGACATCGTCTACCCGCCGGAGCACGACCAGATGCAGCGCACGATCGGCGAGCGCGGATGCCTCGTCGCTGAAATGCCGTTCGGGTTCACGCCGCGGGCGCAATCGTTTCCACGGCGGAATCGAATCATCTCCGGGCTGTCTCTCGGCGTTCTCGTCGTGGAAGCCGCTCGCCGCTCCGGCAGCCTCGTCACTGCGCGCCTTGCCGCCGAGCAGGGACGGGAGGTCTTCGCCGTTCCCGGCCACCCGCTCGATCCGCGCGCCGAGGGGACGAACCGCCTTCTGAAATCGGGCGCGACTTTCGTCACCGAGCCGGACGATGTGCTTTCCGCGCTCGCGCCTTTGACCCGCCAGCCGCCTCGGGGGCTACGGGAGGATCCGGAACTGGAGGTCCCAGGCGCACGCCCGGCGCCGCCGAACCTCACGGATGACGACCGAGGGCGCGTGCTGTCCGTCCTCGGTCCTGCTCCCATCGATATCGATAGCCTTGTGCGCAGCACTGGACTATCTACCCGCTGCGTGCAGGTCGCCCTGCTCGAACTCGCCCTTGCCGGCCGAATCGAACGGCACGGCGGCGGGCTCATTTCTTTGGGGATGGGAGACCTGTCGGCCCTGTAGACCCGTTATCGCAACGGGTTCGGGGGCAGCCGTACATCGGATTACGATGTATATGGGACATGCCGATCCGGCAATTGCCCGGTGTTTTTAAGAGTGACGCGCGGCGTTACGCTGGATATTAGCCTCGGTGAGGGCCGCTGCGAGAATGGCAGCGAGGGTTTTATGGCCGGAGCGATCGGCCAGGTCTTTCAGCTCGGAAATCAGACCGCAAAGGTAGTCGAGGCTCTCACACCCCCGCACGGGGTCCCTTGTGTTTTTCTCAATTCCGTTCGCCTTTTCTGGCACAGCCATCCCCACGCTTGCCCCATCCTTTTCGACAATCATAGATAGCGGCTCAATAACATTCACAATCTCTGATAGCAAGACCTAGATACGGTGTGCGGTGGCTCGGCGTTTGACACCGCCACATTCCTCTCCCATCTTCCCGGGCCGAAACGGACGCCGAACAGCGCCGGATGCCTTATCTGCGGGCCCGCGGCCGGTTCTCCCCCATTTCCTCGCGGCGCCACGCCAGACTTGAAAGTCCTTAGATGAATGTCCTCATCGTAGAATCGGCTGCCAAAGCCAAGACGATCAATAAATATCTAGGCAGCAGTTATAAGGTCATTCCGTCGTTCGGTCATGTGCGCGACCTGCCGGCGAAGAACGGCTCGGTCGAGCCCGACAAAGATTTTGAAATGCACTGGGACATCGATTCCAAGTCTCAGAAAATCATCAAAGAAATTGCCGATGCGGTCAAAAAGGCCGACAAGCTCATCCTCGCTACTGACCCCGATCGCGAGGGTGAGGCCATATCCTGGCACATCCTGCAGATCCTAGAACAAAAAAAGGCGCTCAAGAAGGGCATCGAGATCGAGCGCGTCGCGTTCAACGCGGTGACGAAGCAGGCGATTCTCGCGGCACTGGCGGAACCTCGCAAGATCGATACGCCGCTGGTCTCGGCCTATCTTGCCCGCCGGGCGCTCGACTATCTCGTCGGCTTCACGCTCTCGCCGGTGCTCTGGCGCAAGCTGCCGGGCGCGCGGTCCGCCGGCCGCGTGCAGTCGGTTGCCCTGCGGCTCGTGTGCGATCGCGAGCGGGAGATCGAGGTCTTCAGAACCGATGAGTACTGGACCATCGATGCCGTTATGGCGACGGACAAGGGTGATCAGTTCCCCGCACGGCTCAACGCCATCAACGGGGAGACGCTGAAGAAGCTCGACATCAAGACGGGCGCCGAGGCGAACGCCATCAAGGCCGCCATCGAGAACGGCGATTTCCGCATCGTTTCGGTGGATAAGAAGGGGGTGAAGCGCAACCCCTATGCGCCGTTCGCCACCTCGACGCTGCAGATGGATGCTTCGCGCAAGCTCGGCTTTTCCGCCAAACACACGATGCAGGTCGCCCAGCGCCTCTATGAGGGTGTCGACATCGGCGGCGAGACGGTCGGCCTCATCACCTATATGCGAACGGACGGCGTCACCATCGTTCCCGAGGCGATCAGCGCCATTCGCGGGTTGATCGCGCGGGAGTACTCGCAGAAATACGTCGCTCCGTTCATCCGCGAATATAAGACGAAAGCGAAGAACGCCCAGGAGGCGCACGAGGCCATCCGCCCGACGGACGTCTCGCGCCGGCCGCAGGATGTGGCGAAGTATCTGGAGCGCGACCAGGCACGGCTTTACGAACTCGTCTGGAAGCGCGCGGTCGCCAGCCAGATGGCGTCCGCGGAGGTCGAGCAGACCACGGCCGACATCGAAGTGAAGGGCCGCGACGGCAAGAACTACACGCTGCGCGCCACGGGCTCGGTCATCCAGTTCGAAGGCTTCCTCAAGGTTTACGAGGAAGGCCGCGACGAGCGCATCCATGCCGCCAAGGGCAAGGACGACGCACCGGGCGATGAGGACGACACCAGCCGCCGTCTGCCCGCGCTGGCCAAGGGCGACAAGGTCACGGATCGTTCCATCGACGCGGAGCAGCATTTCACGCAGCCGCCGCCGCGCTATTCGGAAGCAACGCTCGTCAAGAAGATGGAGGAGCTCGGCATCGGCCGGCCATCCACCTACGCCTCGACGCTCGCGGTGCTGCAGGAGCGCGAGTACGTTCGCGTCGACAAGAAGCGGCTCATTCCCGAGGATAAGGGCCGGCTCGTCATTGCCTTCCTCGAAGGCTTCTTCAAACGCTACGTCGAATACGATTTCACCGCCGACCTCGAGGACAAGCTCGACTTGATCTCGGACGGCCAGCTCGTGTGGAAAGACGTGTTGCGCGATTTCTGGCGTGAGTTCACCGGCTCTGTCGATGAGATCAAGGATCTGCGCGTCGGCGAAGTGCTCGAGGCGCTGAACGAGATTCTCGGGCCCCACATCTTCCCGCCGCGCGAAGACGGCTCCGACCCGCGCAGCTGTCCTTCGTGCAAGACGGGCCGGCTGAGCCTCAAGATTTCCGGCAAGTACGGCGCCTTCATCGGCTGCGGAAACTATCCGGAGTGCCGCTATACGCGCCAGCTCAGCGATGTCGCCGGCAATGGCGATCCGGATGCCGCGGGCCCGGATGGAAAGCTGCTCGGCTATGATCCGGACACGGGACTTGCCGTGACGCTGCGCTCGGGCCGTTTCGGTCCCTACCTGCAGCTCGGTGAAGGCAGCGAGGACGAGAAGCCGCGGCGCTCCAGCATTCCAAAGGGTGTCGATGCCGGTTCGGTCGATCTCGAATACGCGCTGAAGCTGCTGTCGCTGCCGCGCGAGGTGGGACTGCATCCGGAAACGGGCAAGATGATCACGGCGGGCCTTGGCCGCTATGGACCCTTCGTGCTCCACGACGGCATGTATGCGAATGTCGAGAGCATCGAGGAGGTGTTCTCGATCGGCATCAATCGCGCCGTGGCTCTCATCGCGGAGAAGGCTGCCGGCGGCAAAGGCCGCTTCCAGCGCGCCAAGCCGGCGGTGCTGAAAGACCTCGGCGAGCATCCCGACGGCGGCGGCAAAATCGAGGTGCTGTCGGGACGCTATGGCCCCTACGTGAAGCACGGGTCGGTCAACGCGACGATCCCCAAGGGCAAGGACCCGGCGACGCTGACCGTTGCCGAGGCCGTTGACCTTATCGCCGAGCGCGCCGCGAAGGGTCCGTCGAAAAAGAAAAAGCCTGTGCGCAAAGCGGCCGCCAAGGAGGCCGACGACGCCAAGCCCGCGGCAAAGGCCAGCAAATCGACTAAAGCTAAGCCTTCGAAGGGGACGACTTCGAAGGCAGCCAAGCCTGCGAAAGCACGAACCTCCAAGGCGAAAGCTGCAGTCGCGGACGCGGACAGCTGATCCGCATGATCCCACCCCGGGCAAGCTGACCATGCCACGCAAACCGAAGGGCAACAGAAGCGGGCCCCCTCAGCGTGGCGGTCTTCCCGGCAGGGAGGAAATCCTCAACTACATCCGTTCTTCGCCGGGCAAAGTCGGCAAGCGCGAGATCGCGCGTGCCTTCGGCATCAAGGGCGGGGACCGGCTCGAACTCAACAACCTGCTCGCGGGCATGTCGGAGGACGGCACGCTATCGAGCGACCGCAAGCATCTGCGCCGCAAGGGCAGTCTGCCCGCGGTGACGGTACTGGAAGTGACCGGGCGCGACGATGACGGCGATCTCGTCGCCCGCCCGGCCGTCTGGGAAGAGGAAGGCGAGGCACCGCTGGTGCTGATCGCGCCGCGCTCGGCGCGGGGCCCCGAAATCGACATCGAGGCGAATATCGGCGTCGGCGACCGAGTGCTCGCGCGCATCAGCGAGTTCTCCGAACCTGACGGGGAGTATCGCTTCCAGGCATTCCCCATCAAGCGGCTGCCGCGCGAGAAGCGGCGCCTCATCGGCATCTATCGTGCAAGCAAGCGTGGCGGCGGCACGATCGAGCCGATCGACCGCAAGCAGCTGCGCTCATGGTCGGTCCGCGGCGGCGATGAAGGCGATGCCAAAGACGGCGATCTCGTGCGGTTCGACCTTCCGCGCAAGGGCCGGCTGCACATACCGCAGGCGCGCATCCTGGAGGCACTCGGCAACCCCGACGATCAGCGCCAGATCAGCCTCATCGCGGTGCACGCGCACGGCATTCCCGACGACTTCCCCGAAGGCGTCATCGCGGAAGCGGAGAGCCTGGGTGAGCCGACGCTGTCAGGGCGCACCGATCTGCGCAGCGTGCCGCTCGTCACGATCGACCCGCCCGACGCGCGCGACCATGACGATGCCGTCTATGCCGAACCAGACACGGATGCGGCAAATCCGGGCGGCTGGATCGTGCTGGTTGCGATCGCGGACGTCTCTCACTTCGTCCGGCCCGGCTCGCGTCTCGACCGCGAGGCGCAGCTGCGCGGCAACTCGGTCTACTTTCCCGACCGCGTCGTGCCCATGCTGCCGGAGCGCATCTCCAATGATCTGTGCTCGCTGCGCGAAGGGGAGAACCGCGCGTGCCTTGCCGTACGCATGGTGTTCGACAAGGACGGCGGCAAGCGCAGCCACACCTTCATGCGCGCCATCATGCGCTCGGCTGCGAAGCTCAGCTATCAGGAAGCGCAGGCGGCCATCGACGGACGCCCGTCCGACAAGGCAGGTCCGCTGCTGGAGCGCGTGCTGCGTCCGCTGTGGAACGCCTATGGCGCGCTTGCGGCGGCGCGCGACAAGCGCGGTCCGCTCGATCTCGACCTGCCCGAGCGGAAGATCCTGCTGGACGAGAAAGGCCACGTGAAGGACGTGGTCACACCCGAACGGCTAACCGCGCACCGGCTCATCGAAGAATTCATGATCCAGGCCAACGTCGCTGCCGCCGAAACCTTGGAGCAGCGGAAGACGCCGGTCGTCTACCGAATCCACGATCAGCCCTCGAAGGAGAAGCTTGCGAGCCTGCGCGATTTCCTCGACACCATCGGCATGAAGCTGCCGCAGGCGTCCAGCCTCAAGGCTGCGAACTTCAACGGCATCCTGGAGCGCGCAAAGACGTTGCCGGTCGCCGATCTCGTCAACGAGGTGGTGCTGCGCAGCCAAAGCCAGGCCGAATACAATATCGACAACATCGGGCACTTCGGTCTCAATCTGCGCCGCTATGCGCACTTCACCTCGCCGATCCGCCGTTATGCAGATCTGCTCGTGCACCGCGCGCTGGTGAAAGCGCAGCACCTCGGCGAGGGCGGTCTCGATGATATCGAGATCGGACGTCTGCGCGAGATCGCACAGCAGATCTCCGATACCGAACGCCGCGCCATGGCGGCGGAGCGTGAAACCGCAGATCGCCTCATCGCCATGCATCTTGCCGACCGCATCGGCGCAAAGTTCGTCGGCCGCATCGCGGGCGTTACGCGCTCGGGACTGTTCGTGCGGCTCAAGGATACCGGCGCCGACGGCTTCGTGCCCGTCTCATCGCTTTCCAACGATTTTTACAATCACGTCGAGGCCGAGCATGCGCTCGTCGGCAAGCGCACCGGCGAGACCTTCCGGCTCGGCGATACGGTCGAGGTGCGCCTCATCGAGGCTGTCCCTTCGGCGGGCGCGCTGCGGTTCGAGATGTTAACCGAAGGCACGCGCGGGCGCGTTGCCGCACCGCATGCGGGCGTGCGCTTCAAGAACACGCGTCCGCGCGGGCGCCGCAGGTGATCTTGCGCCGATGCCGCGGCCATTCGTCTATTGACCCAGGTTAGCCCCGGGCCCACGTTCGTGTTGCCGCGGAGCCCATGAAGATGCTCCCGCGCGAGGCGAGGAAAGCCCGATGACACAAACTCCAACGACATTCTCCGAGGCCACCGGACAGCGTGACTGGGTGCAAGCGGTGCGCCGCGGCGGCGCTGGAAAGTGCCCCTCGTGCGGCCGGGGGAACCTGTTCCGGCGCTATCTCAAGGTGGCCGACACCTGCCCTACGTGCTCGGAGGAACTGCACCACCATCGCGCGGACGACGCGCCGCCCTACTTCACCATCCTGATCGCCGGTCACTTCATCATCGCAGGGGTGATGATCGTCGAGGAGCAGCTCCAGCCGAGCTACTGGCTGCATCTTGCGATCTGGTTCCCGCTGACGATGGGCATGTGCCTTTGGATGCTGCCCCGCATCAAGGGGGCGCTCGTGGGCCTGCAGTGGGCGCTGCGCATGCACGGCTTTGGCGGTCGCGACAGCGTGGACCCGGCCGATCCCGCCCCTATCCCGGTTACCTCCAAAGAGGCGACATTTTAAGCATAGTGCGACGCGGCCCTTGCTTGACAGCGGGGCCGCCGTGGCTATGTTGCCCGCTCTCCGCAGCCCGCGGACAGGTGCAAAAAGTTCCCCGAAGGTTTCCCCATCATGGCCAAGCCCGTAACGCAGAAGATCAAGCTGCTATCGACCGCCGGCACGGGGTTCTTTT
>Ga0180221_1002013_pt1 | contig 12405 bp, 13 predicted proteins | sample eDN5th37CKraftMG_FD_151339 | JGI IMG/M metagenome (GOLD analysis project Ga0180221, IMG submission 151339) | Enriched Miracle-Growth compost microbial communities from Emeryville, California, USA - eDNA 5th pass 37_C Kraft MG (version 2) (version 2) ...
GCCGCATCGCCTTTCGGCGTTGGATATAAAAAAGCCGCCGTGAAACGGCGGCTTTTGTCTTTGACGGCGCCGTTACTTCTTGGCGCAGATCGCGTTCATCGCCTTGGCCGATCCGCATTTGGCGGCGGAGACTTCGATCACCGCCGGCACCGGGCTTTCGGCGACGCACACCGCCGAGGCGATGACCTCGCCGGCCTCGCACGTCACGCTGCAGCCGCTGGCGCCGCATTGATCGGCGCCGATGGCGATCACGCGCAGCTTGTTGTCGGCGGTGCCGGCAGGGCCGGGATCGCCCTTATCGCCTTTCGGTCCGGGATCGCCCTTGTCGCCCTTCGGGCCTGGATCGCCTTTGGCGCCGGCCGGGCCCGCGGCGCCCGCCATGCCGGGCATGCCGGCCTCGCCCTTGGCGCCAACGGGGCCGGGCGGTCCTTGCGGACCTTCGAAGCATCCGGCCAGCAGAAATGCGGTCGCGGCCAGCGCCGCCGCCGTCACAATGCGCATGTTCATCCCCCTTTTGCGTGATGCCTGTCTACGCGTCGCCGCGCGCCCCTTATGCCGGGCGCAGAATCATTCACGTCGGTATCAGGCTAACCGGGATGGGGACGCGCGCAAAAGCGGAAATGCCGTGCGGTGAGGCGCGGCATTACCATGCGGGTCGCGTGAAAAAATGCGCCGGTCAGGACGGCGGATTGAAGGACAAGAACTTCTTGGCGTTGAAGTCGTAGACCTTGCCGCTTTCGTTGCACGAGGGCAGGCACAGCGGCAGCATCGTCTTGACCACGTCTTCCGGCGCCGGAAGCGTGTCCGGATCGACGCCCGGCCAGCCGGCCGCATACATGCGCGTGCGCGTCGGCCCGGGATTGAACGCGTTGACGCGCACGTTGGTGGACGCCGTCTCGGCCGCGTAGATCTGCACCATGACGTTGAGCGCGGCCTTGGCCATCGAATAGGGGCCCGTATAGGCCTGGGCGCGCCAGCTCAACCCCGACGTGACGAACACCGCGCGTCCGGCGGGCGCCGCGCGCAGCAGCGGATCCATGGTGCGGATGAGCTGCCAGTTGGCGGTGACGTTCACCGCGAACAGATTGTCCCAGTCCTTGGGCTCGACATGGCCGAACGGCGAGAGCGGACCGAGCACGCCGGCATTGCCGACGAGGATGTCGAGGCGCTTGTAACGCTCGTGCAGCGCCAGCGCGAGACGGGCGATGCCGTCCATGTCCTTCATGTCGACGGGGACCAGCGTGGCGGTGCCGCCGACGGCCTGGATCTTATCGTCGAGCTCTTCCAGCCCGCCGACGGTGCGCGCGACCGCCACGACATGCGCGCCGGCTTCGGCGAGTTGCAGCGCAAGCGCCGCGCCGATGCCGCGCGAGGCGCCGGACACGAGGGCGATGGAGTCTTTCAAGGGTTTGTCTGTCATATGGTTTGTCGCAACCGGCACCCCGGCCTTCCCATGTTTCTCAACCTCTTTTATCGGGGTTGTTAACGGCGACAAGCCCACCAGGTCGGAATTCGCAGCGAAGTGCGTGTGCGTCGGTGGAGCGATAATGAGCGGCAACGGGCTCCCGGGGTGTACGACCGTCAAGACCAGGCAAGTGGCCGTAAGTGATTGAGGTTTATGACGCCGCGGCCGAGATGTGCCAGGATGTTCGCCAGGGGAAAATCGTCGGTTAGCACAAGCGCTTGTTCTGCCGCTTCGATGGTCGCGCAATCCGTGAGGCCCAGGATTGGGTAGCGTTCGTGACGCGCAGCCATTTTCGACGGGACATAAACTTCAAACAACCCTTCGACGAGGCGGGCCGTAATGGCCGCTATGGCGCGATGCTCGCGCTCGGGTAGCTGCCGGGTAAGGTTGTCAGCTTCGGCCAGGATGTGCGGGGTCGTGACGGCGCGGTCGAACTGACCAACGATACCGGCGAGAAGTGAGAAATCCTGGTCTGTGTATTGAAGCGTTCTCTTGAACGATGAAATGCGTTTGCGGTCGTAATATCCGATCGCGAGAAGCACCATGAGGTTGGTATCGAGAAGGACTCCAAGGCGCCGATACTTCGCGATGAGCTGCGCCGGTTCCATCCTGGGGACTCATTCTATCGGCTGTAATGTGCGGACCTTCATCGATTTCACCTCGCCAGTTAGGCCATCGATGCGAAAGCGTCGGTAGTTTCGCTTCGGGAAGGCTCTCGCGAGGCCCTCAAGGAGCGCACCCTGCGCATCTTGCTGGTCATCGAGCATGCTCAAAGTGATGAGCCAATCGCCGGAATCGTCGTGCTCCGTCTCCTCCAGCCGCACGGCCTTCGCGGGTACGAATTCCTGGAATTCCTGTAGATATTCTATCGCGCGGCGAACAGCAGCCTTCACGTCAATCATTGTCTAGCTCCGGTATCCGGATAGACAGAATAGCCTAGATCGCCTCCGCGAGCAGCGAGAGCTGCTTCTGCGCGGGGTCCTGCATGCCCTGGTCGGTCAGCGGCGTCGGATAGTCGCCGGTGAAGCAGTGGTCGGTGTATTTCGGCTTGGCCGGATCGCGACCGGGCTCGCCCATCGCGCGATAGATGCCGTCGACCGACAGGAAGGCGAGCGAGTCCGCGCCGATGAACTGGCGCATGCTTTCCAGGTCGTGCGTCGCGGCCAGCAGCTTGTCGGCGTCCGGCGTGTCGATGCCGTAGAAGTCGGGATGCTTGATCGGCGGCGAGGAGATGCGGAAGTGCACTTCCTTGGCGCCGGCATCGCGCATCATCTGCACGATCTTGCGCGAGGTGGTGCCGCGAACGATCGAGTCGTCGACCAGCACGATGCGCTTGCCTTCGACGACGGCGCGATTGGCGGAGTGCTTCATGCGCACGCCCTGGTCGCGGATCGCCTGCGTCGGCTGGATGAAGGTGCGGCCGACATAGTGGTTGCGGATGATGCCGAGCTCGTAGGGGATGCCGGCTTCCTGCGCGAAGCCGAGCGCGGCGGGAACGCCCGAATCCGGCACCGGCACGATCACGTCGGCCGCGGCCGGCGCTTCGCGCGCCAGCTCGGCGCCCATGGCCTTGCGCACGGCATAGACCGGGCGGCCGCCGACGATGGAGTCGGGACGGGCGAAATAGATGTACTCGAAGATGCAGGGCCGCGCCGCCATCGGCGGGAAGGGCTTGTGCGACTGGAAGCCGTCTTCGTCGAAGATCACGACTTCGCCGTTCTCGACGTCGCGCACATAGGTCGCGCCGATGATGTCGAGGGCGCAGGTTTCGGAGGCGAGGATCGGCGAGCCGTCGAGCTTGCCGATCACCAGCGGGCGAATGCCGAGCGGATCGCGCGCGCCGACCAGCTTCTTGTTGGTGAGGCCGACGAAGGCATAGGCGCCCTCGAGCTGGCGCAGGCCGTCGATGAAGCGGTCGACGAAGTGGTTGCGCTGCGAGCGCGCCACCAGGTGCAGGATCACTTCCGTGTCGGTGGTCGACTGCATCATGGCGCCTTCGCGGACGAGGTCGCGGCGCAGCTTGATGCCGTTGGTGAGGTTGCCGTTGTGGCCGATCGCAAAGCCGCCCGCGTTCAATTCCGCGAACAGCGGCTGCACGTTGCGCAGGATGGTCTCGCCGGTGGTGGAGTAGCGCACGTGGCCGATGGCGCTGGTGCCGGGGAGGCGGTCGATCACCTCGCGGCGGGCGAAGGCGTCGCCGACGAGGCCGAGGCGGCGCTCGGAGTGGAAACGGCTACCGTCGAAGGACACGATGCCGGCCGCTTCCTGGCCGCGATGCTGAAGCGCATGCAGGCCGAGAGCGGTGATGGCTGCGGCATCGGGGTGGTTGAAGATGCCGAAGACCCCGCACTCTTCCCGCAGACGGTCGGCGTTGGGGTCGAATTCCGTGGCGGCCGTCTGAGCGGGATCGTGGGGGACTTTTTGCATCGCTATCGCGTTCCGGTGGTTCGTGGCACTGCCGGGATGTCCGACCGCTGCGGCTGCTGGTCGGGCGCGTCGTCCTGATCTTCCGGCTTGGGCTTCTTTAACCTCTTCAAGATGGTGCTTTCAGGGTCATCCGGCAACATCGACATCAGCCATTGTCCCGTACTTTGCAGCACGACCTTCGATTTTGCCCCGCGGACCCATTCCGGCTGGCTGCGATCGGGCACCAGCCATGCGAAAAACAGGAAGGCGACCACGACGATCACAAGTCCGCGGCCGAGGCCGAACAGGAAACCGAGCGTGCGATCGAGCGCGCCGACCCGGCTGTCGAGGATCATATCGGAAATGCGGATCGTGATGATCGAAACGATCAGCAGCGTCAGAAGGAACACGCCGCCGACCGTGACGGCCGTCGCGACCATGTCGTTGTTGAAGTACTGCTTGGCGGTCGGCAGCAGCCGGGCATAGGCGTAGAGCGTGGTCAGCGCCGCGATGCCCCAGGCGCCGATCGACAGGATCTCGCGCATGAAGCCGCGGATCATGGCCAGAAGGCCGGAGATCAGCATGACCACCAGCAGAAGGATGTCGAGCAACGTGATCGGCATCAGGAGCTCATGCGTTCCGCGGATACGAGCCATTCGGGCCTGACCAAAGCGGTAAAAGCTCTGGCGAATCCGGAACCGGCTGGGGTTCCAGGTCAGGCCGGCAGTGGCAGTCGTAAGTGCTTAATTTCTCGATCGTTTCTACACCAGCCGCCGGTCGGCCAGAAGTGCCGGAGCCGCTTGCGTGCCCCGTGTATAGCCGGGCGTCACCGAGCCGTCACCCGTCTTGTCCACCGGTTTTGGCGCGGGTCGGGGGCCGTCCGTTGGCCGCGATGTCGGCCACGAGGCTGGTGAGGCTGCCGACGTCGGAGACCTGGATCGCGCCGTTGGCCTCGGCGCGGGTGGCCTCCGGTACCACCGCGCGCGCAAAGCCGAGCTTGGCGGCTTCCTTCAGCCTCGCCGCGCCCTGGGCCACCGGCCGCACCGCGCCGGACAGCGACACTTCGCCGAAATAGACGCCGTCCGCCGGCAGCGGGGCATTGCACAGCGACGAGACGAGGGCGGCCGCGACCGCAAGGTCCGCCGCGGGTTCCTGGATGCGCAGGCCACCGGCGACATTGAGATAGACGTCGTGGCCGCCGAGCCGCACGCCGCAATGCGCCTCGAGCACGGCGAGCACCATCGACAGGCGGCTGGAATCCCAGCCGACGACCGAGCGGCGCGGCGTACCGAGCGAGGAGGGCGCGACCAGCGCCTGGATCTCGACGAGCAGCGGGCGCGTGCCCTCGAGACCGGCGAAGACGGCGGTGCCGGGGCTGCCAAGATCGCGCTCCGACAGGAACAGTTCGGACGGGTTGGTGACCTCGCGCAGGCCGCCACCGGTCATTTCGAACACGCCGATCTCGTCGGTCGGGCCGAAGCGGTTCTTGGCCGAACGCAGGATGCGGAACTGGTGCGAGCCTTCGCCCTCGAAGGACATCACGGCGTCGACCATGTGCTCGACGACGCGGGGGCCCGCGATCTGCCCGTCCTTGGTGACGTGGCCGACGAGGATGACGCAGGCGCCGGACTTCTTGGCGAAGCGGATGAGCGTCTGCGCCGAGCCGCGCACCTGCGTCACCGTACCGGGCGCCGACTCCACCGTGTCGGTCCACATGGTCTGGATCGAGTCGATGATGACGAGCTTGGGCAGCTTGCCTTCGGAGATGGTGGCGATGATGTCCTCGACCGAGGTCTGCGAGGCGAGTTCGACCGGCGCGTCGCGCAGCCCCAGGCGTTCGGCGCGCAGGCGCACCTGCGCCACGGCCTCTTCGCCGGAGATGTAGACGACGCGGTGGCCGGCGCTGGCCAGCGCGGCGGTGGTCTGGATCAGAAGCGTCGATTTGCCGATGCCGGGATCGCCGCCGAGCAGCAGCACCGAGCCGCGCACGAAGCCGCCGCCGGTGACGCGGTCGAGCTCGCCGATGCCGGAGGCGAGGCGCGGGGCGTCCTGCGTGTCGCCGGCCAAGGACTCGAGCGCGAACAGGCGGCCCTTGCCCGGCTTGCGCGGGCCCGCCGGCCGGTCGGCGCCTTCCTCGGAGAGCGTATTCCACTCGCCGCAGGCCTCGCATTTGCCCTGCCAGCGGGGCGAGGCCGCGCCGCAGTTCTGACAGACGAAGGAGAGGGTGCGGCGGGACATGAGGCGGCCTTGGACGAGTCGGGGTGTAGCGTGACGCTAGCCAACAGATGTGAACATTTCAAGAACATCGTCTGGATTATCCGTCACGGACCCGTTTGGCCTTCGCAGGGTTAGGTCACGACACCAAACAGACCGGAGGGGCAATGACGACGAGCGAGAAGGCGAGGATGCTGGCCGGCGAACTTTATCGGCCGAACGACCCGGAAATCCGGTCCGATCAGGCGGAGGCGGCGGCTTGGCTCAGGCGGTACAATGCATTGGTCGATGCGTCGGGCGACGAGCGCCGCGCGCTGCTGGCCGAGAGGTTCGCCGTGGTCGGCGAGGGCGCCGACATCCGTCCGCCCTTCCATTGCGATTTCGGGTCCAACATCCGGCTCGGCGCGAACGTCTTCCTCAACTTCAATTGCGTGATCCTCGACAGGCGCAGATCGGTCCCGCCGTGCAGATCTACGCCGCCGACCATCCGCGCGATGCGGCGCAGCGCCGCGATGGGTTGGAGTTCAGCCGGCCGGTGCGCATCGGCCGCAATGTCTGGATCGGCGGCGGGGCCATCATCCTGCCGGGCGTGACGATCGGTGACGACGCGATTGTCGGCGCCGGCAGCGTCGTGACGCGCGACGTGCCCGCCGGCGCAACGGTCGTCGGCAATCCGGCGCGCGTGCGGTAAGGGCGCTAGGCTGACAGCGAGATTAAGCTCGATACACCCGGTGATATCGCTTGCCGAGGCTCGTCAGCACTTCGTAGCCGATGGTGCCGGCGCGGTCGGCGAGTTCATCGACGCTGATGCCGCCGCCGATCAAGGTCGCGACGTCGCCGCGACGCACGGCATTCTCCGGCAGGGCGCTCACGTCGACGGCCAGCAGGTCCATCGAGATGCGGCCGGCGATGGGGCAGCGCTTGCCGGCGACCATGGCGTCGGCGCCGGGCGATTCATCGGTCGCGCTCGCCGCGCGCAGATAGCCGTCGGCGTAACCGACCGCGCACACCGCAATACGGCTCGCATGTCTTGCCGTCCACAGCGCGCCATAGCCGATGGCCTCGCCCTTCGGGACCGACCGCACATGCAGAACACGCGCGTCGAGCTGCACCACGGGGCGCATCGGATTGTCGTGCGCCGGCGTCGGATTGCTGCCGTAGAGCGCGCCGCCCGGGCGCACGAGGTCGCAATGCGCGGCATTGCCGAGGAAGATGCCCGACGAGTTGGCGAGCGAAGAGGGGATGCCGCGATAGAGCAGGCGTACTTCGCGGAAGAGCTTGATCTGCTTCTCGTTGAGCGGATGCGCCGGCGTATCGGCGCAGGCGAGATGCGTCATCACCAGCGTGATGCCGTGGTTCTCGGCGCGGATGCGCGGCGCGAGCGCGGCCGCTTCGTTCGGCGAGATGCCGAGGCGGTTCATGCCGGTGTCGACATGCAGCGCGGCGCCGCCGCGCCACTGCTGCGTCGAGCAGAACGCGTCCCATTCGGCGAGTTCGACGAGGCTGCCGATCACCGGGCGGGCGCGGATGTCGGCGAAGCTCGCGGCGGTGCCGGGCAGCAGGCCGTTGAGCACATAGATCGCGGCGTCGCTCGCGACCGCGCGCAAGCGCCGCGCTTCGGCAAGATCGGCGACGAAGAACGTCTTGCAGCCGGCGCGCGACAGATGCGCGGCGACCGGCTCGAGGCCGCAGCCATAGGCGTCGGCCTTCACCACCGCGGCCGCTTCCGCCGGCGTCGCGCGCCGCATCAGCATCTGCCAGTTCGCCGCGATGGCGGCGAGGTCGATCGTCAGCAGGCCGCCGGCTTCCGCCGCGGGCGGACCGGCGGTCGGCCGCATTGTGGAAGGATCGGGAACTTGATTCATGAACCGGCTTTGGCTGCGCTTTGGGGTGCTTTTAAGGAGAGCGGCGAACGAAGCAAATCGTTTTCAACTCTAGCCCTTTCGTGGCCCCAATGCAGCAGGCGCCGCCACCGCACGTCATGCGGTGGCGGCGCCTGAAGCCGGTACGATCGCGGTCAGGGCTCGCCCAGGTTCAGGCGGCGGATCAGCTCACCCTTAAACTTGTAGTCGGCGGCGGTGGCATCGTGGAATGCCTGACCGGGCACGAACTGGACGATCGCGCCGATGCCGCCGGCGACCTTGTGGACGGCCGGGCTGTCGACGGCCTTCTCGCACGCCTTCTCGAGGCGCTGACGGATCGGCTCGGGCAATCCCTTCGGTGCGTAGACGCCGTTCTGGCCGGGCGGCACCGAGGTTGCGATACCGACTTCCTTGGCCGTCGGCGCATCGGGGAAAGCGGGATGGCGTTTGTCGGAGAACACGACCAGCACGCGCAGGTCCTGGCCGACGATCGAGGAGATCGCGGGCGCGCCGAAGTCGAGATCGCCCTTGAGGAGAACCGGCAGCAGATCGGCGTCGCCGCGGAAGGGCACCTGCACGGTCTGGAAGCCGAGCGCCGACGACGCGTTCTCGACCGACAGATGCGGAATCGAGCCGAGGCCCGCATGGCCGTATGTCAGCTTGTTGGGCGTTTGCTTGGCCGCGGCGATCAAGTCGGCGAGCGATTTGTAGGGCGCGTCCTTGCGGACCGCGATCGAGAACGGGTTCTCGAACACCTGGCAGATGTAATCGAACGACTCGACGTTGTAGCGCACGCCTTTGACCAGGTAGGGCGCGTTGGCGATCGGCGTGGTCGGGCCGAAGCCGAGCGTGTAGCCGTCCGGCGCGGCAGCCGCGAGATTGGCGAAGCCGAGCGTGCCGCCGGCGCCGAGGCGGTTGACGACGACCACCTGCTTACCGAGCTGTTCGGACATCGACGCGGCCACGGCGCGGCCCACGGAATCCACCCCGCCGCCGGCCGCGAAGGGCAAGATCATCTCGATCGGCCGCGTCGGCCATTCCTGCGCCACGGCGGCCGACGTGGCCAGTCCGATGCAGGCGGCGAGCAAAATCTTACGTCCCATGGGCCTTACCCCCTCTACGCGGCGACCATTTTCGCCGAAAATTCAAACGCACACTTAAAGTGTTTGTTTGACTCGTAACGAGGCGGCATAACTAGGTCAAGCGTTCGCCCCGTTCACACTGGATTTGCCCATGACCCTGGATGGCCTCGACCACACCCACGATCCCGCCCTCACGTCTTGGGTGAGCACGGCGAACGATCCGCAGACGCCGTTTCCGATCCAGAATCTCCCGTTCGGCGTGTTTCGCCGCCGCGGCTCGAGCGAGGCCTGGCGCGGCGGCGTCGCCATCGGCGACCGCATCGTCGACCTTCCGGCCGTCGCGCGGCATTTGCAGGGACCGGCGCGCACCGCTGCCGAGGCCTGCGCCGCGCCGACGCTCAACGGCCTCCTGGCCCTCGGGCCCGCAGCCTGGCAGGCGCTGCGCGTCGCCTTGTCGGAAAATTTGCGGACGGGCGCGAAACTCGCCGCCGAAGCGGACAGCGTGCTCGTTGTGGCGGCCGAAGCCGAGATGGCCGTGCCGGTTGCGATCGGCGACTACACGGACTTCTTCGCCTCGATCCATCATGCGCGGCGCACCTCGCGCATCGTTCGCGGCGACAACGATGTGCGGCCGAATTTCCATTGGCTGCCGGTCGGCTATCACGGCCGCGCCTCCTCGATCGTCGTCTCCGACACGCCGGTGCGGCGTCCGCTCGGTCAGTTCGTGCCCGCCGACGCGAGCGCGCCGATCTTCGCGCCGACGCAGCGGTTGGATTTCGAACTGGAAGTCGCCGCCATCGTCGGCGTCGGGAATGCTTCCGGCGAGTCGGTGCCGATCGCGCAGGCCGAGCAGCATCTGTTCGGGCTCGTCATCATGAACGATTGGTCGGCGCGCGACATCCAGGCGTATGAAGCGATGCCGCTTGGGCCGTTTCTCGGCAAGAGCTTCGCGACCTCGATTTCGCCTTGGATCGTGACGATGGCCGCGCTCGCCCCCTTCCGAACCCCGCTCGAGCCGCGCGAGGCGGGCGCGCCAAAAGGGCCCGCCCATCTCGATCAGGCAAGCGCGGCAGCGCGCGCCGGCATCTCGCTCGCACTGGAGGCGCGTATCGGCACCGCGGCCATGCGCGAGCAGGGCGCGCCCAGTGCCACGGTGACGAAGACCGATCTGCGCTCGCTCTACTGGTCGTTCGCACAGATGCTTGCCCATCACACCAGCAACGGCTGCAACCTGCGGGTCGGCGATCTCATCGGCACCGGGACGGTGTCCGGGCCCGAGGTCACGAGCGCCGCGTGTTTGCTTGAACTCACCGAAGGCGGCCGCAAGGCGCTCGACCTGTCGGCGGGGGAGAGCCGAGTCTATCTGCAGGACGGTGACGAGGTGGTGCTGACGGGGCGGTGCGAGAACGGGACCCACCGCGCCGTCGGCTTCGGCGAATGCCGGGGGCGTATCGTGCCCGCGCTTACTTGACAGGACCGCAGACGATGCCTTCGCCCGCGCGCAAGCGCCGCGCCGTATCACCGGCCCGCGGCCTCTCGAATACCGAGCCGAACGGCGAGGATACGACCGTCGGCCGCATCCTCGCCGCCGCCGAGATGCTGTTTGCCGAGCAGGGATTATCGAAGCCGACGCTGCGCACGATCACAGAGCGGGCGGGGGTCAACATTGCCGCCATCAACTACCATTTCGGCTCGAAGGAAGAGTTGGTTCTCGCTGTATTCGAACGCCTGTCACAACGCATCAATTCGCGCCGCGTCGCCGAAATCGAAGCGCTGCTGGCGGACGCAGCCGCGCATAAGAAGGCGCCGGCGCTGAGCGATGTCGTCGCTTGCTTCGTGCGCGTCTATGTCGATCCGGGGCCGGAAGAGAATAGCGCGCTGTTCGCCAAGCTTGTGCTGCAGCACCGGGTCGAGCCGACGCCGGTCACTCACGCGGTGGTGCGCACGCATTTCGACCCGATGGCATCGCGCTTCATCGACGCGCTGGCGCTGGCGTGCCCCGGCACCGACAGGGCGATACTCGCCTGGCGTTACATGTTCATGATCGGCGCCGTTATCGTCACGATGACCGATCAAGGCGGCGACAACCGGCTGGCGCGCCTCACCGGCGGTGCCGCCGACGCCGGCGACCGCTCGGCGCTCGCCGCCGAACTCGTCCGCTTTCTGATGGCCGGCATGGCCGCGCCCTGATCTGCTCAAGGAGAAAGTCATGGTCCAACGCATCGTCGACATTTCGATGCCGCTCGAGAACGATGTGCCGAGCGATCCGCCGCTCGCGCGTCCCAAGCTGCGCTACTTCAATCACACCGAGACCTTCGACCGGATCGGCAGCTTCTTTCCCGGCCTTGCGCGCGAAGACCTGCCGGACGGCGCCGCGTGGGCCGTGGAGCTGGTCGAGATCAGCACCCATAACGGTACCCATCTCGACGCGCCCTATCACTTCCATCCGACCATGGATCATGCGCTCGGCGCGCCCAAGCCGGCCATGACGATCGATCAGGTGCCGCTCGAGTGGTGCTTCAAGCCGGGGGTGAAGCTCGACTTCCGTCATTTCCCGGCCGGTTATGTGGCGACCGCCGCGGACGTCGAAGCGGAGCTGGAGCGCATCGGTCATAAGCTCGCGCCGCTCGACATCGTCCTGGTCAATACCGCGGCCGGCAGCCGCTACGGGCAGGCCGATTACGTCGACAGCGGCTGCGGCATGGGCCGCGAAGCCACTTTGTATCTGCTCGAGCGCGGCGTGCGCGTCACCGGCATCGACGGCTGGAGCTGGGACGCGCCGTTCAGCGCGACCCGTGCGCGTTATGCGGAAACCAAGGACGCGCGGCTGATCTGGGAAGGGCACAAGGCCGGCCGCGATATCGGCTATTGCCACATCGAGAAGCTGCACGGGCTGGAAGCGCTGCCGGCGACGGGCTTCACCGTGTCCTGCTTTCCGGTGAAAATCCGCGGCGCGTCGGCCGGCTGGACGCGCGCGGTCGCCATCTTCGACGAGTAAAGGCGCGTCGCCGCCCGTGACGCCGGAGCGCTCGCGCCCCCTGTCGGGCGTGAGCGGCCAAGACACCGCTCCTGCGGCAAGGTCACCGCTACATATGATGATCGGGCAGGTGATCGGCGCGGGCGAGTGAGGAGAAGCGCGTCACCGAGCCGTCGAAGGCGAGTTCGACCGTACCGGTCGGACCGTGACGCTGCTTGCCGATGATGACTTCGGCGGTGCCGTGCACCTTGTCCGCCTCCGCGAGCCATTCCGCGAACTTCTCGCGGGCGGCTTCCGAAGGCTTGCGCATGTTGTGGTAGTATTCTTCGCGGTACACGAACATGACGACGTCGGCGTCCTGTTCGATCGAGCCCGATTCACGCAAGTCGGAGAGTTGCG
>Ga0180221_1002014_pt1 | contig 12388 bp, 12 predicted proteins | sample eDN5th37CKraftMG_FD_151339 | JGI IMG/M metagenome (GOLD analysis project Ga0180221, IMG submission 151339) | Enriched Miracle-Growth compost microbial communities from Emeryville, California, USA - eDNA 5th pass 37_C Kraft MG (version 2) (version 2) ...
GCATGGCCGACGCCATCGCCCAGTGGGACATCACCCAGACCCGCGACGAAGCCGTCCACACCTTCTTCAAGGCAGGCCCCGCCGGCATCCCGACGCAGACCGCATTCAGTCAGAACACCCGCTGGCCGAGCCTGGACGACGACCGCGCCGAAGGCTGCATCCGCAGCGTCGAGCACGCTTATTCGCAGGAAGGCGGCCTGGCCATGCTGTATGGCAACATCGCGCTGGATGGCTGCGTGGTGAAGACCGCCGGCGTCGACGAATCCCTCTACGTCTTCGAGGGCACGGCGAAAATCTTCGAAAGCCAGGACGCCGCGGTGAAAGGCATCCTCGCCGACCAAGTGAAGCCGGGCGACATCGTGATCATCCGCTACGAAGGCCCGAAAGGCGGCCCGGGCATGCAGGAAATGCTCTACCCCACCAGCTACCTGAAGTCCAAGGGCCTGGGCAAGCAATGCGCCCTGCTCACCGACGGCCGCTTCTCCGGCGGCACCTCGGGCCTGTCCATCGGCCACGCCTCGCCGGAAGCCGCCGCGGGCGGCGCCATCGGCCTGGTCAACGATGGCGACAAGGTGCTGATCGACATCCCCAACCGCAGCATCAACCTGCTGGTCAGCGACGAAGAACTCGCCGCCCGCCGCATCGAGCAGGACAAGAAGGGCTGGAAGCCGGCGCAACCGCGTGCACGCCGCGTCAGCACCGCGTTGAAAGCCTACGCCCTGATGGCCACCAGCGCCGACAAGGGCGCAGTGCGCAACAAAGCGCTGCTGGAGGACTGATGCCCCGAAGGCCCCAGATTTCTTGCAAGCCCGGGAGCCGGTGATAGAGTTTTCACAGGAGATGGCATTCTCCGTTAACCGCTGACGCCGTCAGCTGATGATGCCTACCGAACTCGCGAAGGCGGGAGCGGTAGGCATTTTTCGTATCTGCCGCCCCACTTCGTTCAGGTAGTCCCCTCGCCAGTCGCGATTCGCCATAGGGCACGCGCTGGTCCAATACCTGGAGGTAAATGTGGGAACCCCTCTGCATCATGAGCCTGGTCTTGCTTGGTCCTCGTCAGTCACCAGTGTCGTCTCCGATGACCTGGAAGCCTTCCTTCAGCAGCTTCCCGCTCAATACATCCTTCTAAAAATCACCTATCCCACGGCGCTCAATATCGCCCGTGAACAACAAGAACATCTTGCCCGATTGTTGTTCACCCAAGGGCTGAAGCGTTCCGCCCTGCTAATCGAAAGCGCCGCCCGCTACCTGGTGTTCTCGGAGCCTCACGAGGCCTGGGACACATACTGCTGCCTGCGATACGCCAGCCTGGCCATCGGGGTGAGCATCTATCGCGTTGGCTTCTACCGAGAGACGCTAACCGCACAACGCACCCAAGCCCTTGCAACGACATACGCAACCGTAAGTAGCACACCAGCGTTGCCTGTCGACGACACGAGGAGTCTGGTATGAGCGAGATTCTGGGAACCCCGTCAGTGGAGCCACAGCCCGGGGAAAATCCGGAACTGCGAGAGCTCGCCGCCGGCCTGCTGCACAAGGCCGGCATCCAGATCAACGGCCAGCGCCCCTGGGACATGCAGGTGCTGCGCCCGCGCGTGTTCGAGCGCGCGCTGGGCCAGGGCAGCCTGGGCCTGGGCGAAAGCTACATGGACGGCGACTGGGACGCGCAGCACCTGGACGAATTCTTCCACCGCCTGCTGCGCGCCCGGCTCGACCGCGAAGTGCAGCCCTGGCGCCTGCTCGCCCACGCCCTGCGCTACCGCCTGCTCAACCTGCAGAACGCCAGGCGCGCCTGGCAGGTGGGGCGGCGCCACTACGACCTGAGCAACGCGCTCTACCAGGCCATGCTCGACCCGCGCATGACCTACAGCTGCGGCTACTGGGAAACGGCCACCACCCTGGAGCAGGCCCAGGAGGCCAAGCTGGAACTGATCTGCCGCAAGCTGCGGCTGGAGCCGGGCATGCGCCTGCTGGACATCGGTTGCGGCTGGGGCAGCCTGATGGCCTATGCCGCCCAGCACCATGGCGTGGAATGCGTGGGCGTGACCGTCTCCCAGGAGCAGGCGAACTGGGCCAGCGACCGCTACCGCGACCTGCCCGTGGAGTTCCGCCTGCAGGACTACCGCACCCTGACCGGCAAGTTCGACCGCATCGCCAGCGTCGGCATGTTCGAGCACGTCGGGCACAAGAACCACCGCGCGTTCATGCAGGTGGCCCAGCGCTGCCTGGCCGACGACGGCCTGTTCCTGCTGCACAGCATCGGCAAGAACGAACGCCGCGCCCGGCCCGATCCGTGGATCGACCGCTACATCTTCCCCAACGGCGACCTGCCCTCCATCGGCCAGGTCGGCGATGCCGCGGACGGCCTCTTCGTGGTCGAGGACCTGCACAACTTCGGCACCTACTACGACCGCACGCTGATGGCCTGGCACGCCAACTTCGAAGCCGCCTGGCCGCGCTTCTCGGCGCTGGGCGAGCGCTTCCGGCGCATGTGGCGCTACTACCTGCTGTCCTGCGCCGGCGCCTTCCGCGCCCGCGACATCCAGCTCTGGCAGTGGGTGCTGTCCAGGCGCGGCGTGGCCGGCGGCTACCTGCGCCCGCAGCTGTGAACACCCCGCGTAAGCATTCGAACGACTGAAGGAGAGCGGCATGGCCGTATTCATCAAGCAGATAGACGCCCGGGAAATCCTCGACTCAAGGGGCAACCCGACGGTGGAAGTGGACGTGACCCTGGAAGACGGTTCCCAGGGGCGCGCCTCGGTGCCTTCGGGCGCCTCCACCGGCAAGCACGAGGCGGTGGAACTGCGCGACTGCGACCCCGCGCGCTACGCGGGCAAGGGTGTGCTGCGCGCGGTGCACAACATCCGTAGCGAGATCGCCCCGTTGCTGCGCGGCCACGACGCCAGCGAGCAGACGGCGGTGGACCTGGCGATGCTGCAGTGCGACGGCACGCCGAACAAAGCGCGCCTGGGCAGCAACGCCATCCTCGGCGTCAGCCTGGCGGTGGCCCGCGCGGCAGCGGCCGCCAGCGGCATGCCGCTGTTCCGCTACCTCGGCGGCGAGCAGGCCACGCGCATGCCGGTGCCCATGTTCAACGTGCTCAACGGCGGCGTGCACGCCCACTGGCAAGGCACGGACTTCCAGGAATTCATGATCGTCCCTTCCGGCGCCGGCAGCTTCCGCGAGGCGCTGCGCTGGGGCGCGGAAATCTACCGGCACCTGCGCACCCTGCTGGAGGCCAGGGGCTTCTCCACCTCGGTAGGCGACGAAGGCGGCTTCGCCCCGCCGCTGAAATACAACGCCGAAGCCCTGGACCTGCTGATGAAAGCCATCGAGGCCGCCGGCTACCGCCCCGGCGAGCAGGTCCAGCTGGCCATCGACCCGGCACCCAGCGCCCTCTACGAGAACGGTTTCTACCGCCTGCACAGCGAAGGCCGCCTGCTGGACGCCGACGAGATGATCGGGCTGTATGCCGACTGGGTGCAGCGCTACCCCATAGTGGTGCTGGAGGACGGCCTGGCGGAAGACGACTGGGAGGGCTGGAAGCGCCTGACCGCGGCGCTCGGCCAGCGTATCGAACTGGTCGGCGACGACCTCTTCGTGACCAGCGCCGAACGCATCCGCCGCGGCATCCTCGAACACACCGCCAACGCCGTGCTGATCAAGCCCAACCAGATCGGCACCCTCAGCGAAACCCGCACCACCGTGCTGCTGGCCCACAACAACGGCTGGGGCGCGATGGTCTCGCACCGCAGCGGCGAGACCGTCGACAGCTTCATCGCCGACCTCACCGTGGCCTTCGGCACCGGCCACCTGAAGGCCGGCGCGCCCTGCCGCGGCGAGCGGGTGGAGAAGTACAACCAGTTGCTGCGCATCGAGGAAATGCTCGGCGGCACCGCCCACTACGCCGGCCGCCAGGCCTTCGTCCACTGAACGGCCGGGGCGCCTCGCGCCCCGCGCCACTCGCGCAGAGGTGAAGCATGAGCGCCGCCGACCGTCTGGCCGCCCCGGAATCGATCGCCGAACGCATCCTCCGGCATTTCCGGGTGGCCCTGGAGGAGCGCGGCTACCGCGCCGACCCTCAGCAGCAATACGCCATCGAGCACCTGGCCAACTGGCTGGAAGGCTTCCTCCAGGGCCGCCATGGCTGGTTCCGCAAGCCGACCGCCGGTGTCTACCTGTGGGGCGACGTGGGCCGCGGCAAGAGCTTCGTGATGGACGCCTTCTTCGCCGCGGCCCCGCTGCAAGCCAAGCGCCGCGTGCACTTCCACGCCTTCCTGGACGAAGTGCAGGCGCGCCTGCAGGCCTTCGCCGGCCAGCCCGACCCGCTGGCGAAGACCGCCCGGCGCATCGCCGCGGAAACCCGCCTGCTGTGCTTCGACGAATTCCACGTACACGACATCGGCGACGCCATGCTGCTGGGGCCGACGCTGCAACAGCTGGTGGACCAGGGCGTCGGCCTGGTGTGCACCTCCAACTACCCGCCGTCCGGGCTGTGCGCGGACCCGCTGTACGGCGAGCGCTTCCGCCCGGTGGTCGAACTGATCGAGCAGCGCTTCGAGGTCCTGGCGCTGGACAAGGGCGAGGACTACCGGCGCCGGCTGACGCCACTGGACGCCTGGGGCAGCTACCTGTGGCCCGCCACGGCCGACGCCCCCGCGCCGCTGCGCGAGCGCTTCGGGCTGGGCCCGCAGGCCTGCTTCGACGAAGTGCTGCAGGTCAACCACCACCCGCTGCGCGTGCGCGCCCACGACGACGACCACGCCTGGCTCGACTTCGACGAACTGTTCGAACGCCCGCACTCGGCGGCCGACTACCTGTGGCTGATCGAACGCTTCCCGTACCTGGCGGTGAGCGGCCTGGAACCACTGCAGAACTACCCCGACGACGTCGCCAGGCGCTTCCTGAACTTCATCGACATCGCCTACGACAAGCGCCTGAAACTGCAACTCTACGCCACGGTGCCGCTGGAGCGCCTGGCCAGCGGCGACATCACCCTGGACTTCGAGCGCACCCTCAGTCGCTTGCGGCAGATGACGCGGGTACGGCTGGCGGCGGTTTGAGTGAGGCCAGGCCTTCGCTGTGGGAAATGGTGCATTGGGCTGACTCCGCACCCTCACCCCAGCCCTCTCCCGGAGGGAGAGGGGGCCGTTTGGAGCGGGCGGAAACTTCGGCGTCATCCTGATACTCGTCCTACCGTAGGGCGCATAACCGTTCGCGGTTATCCGCCGTTGGCCGTGCCACCGGGCCGGTGAAGTGCTTGTCGTAGGAGCGAGCTTGCTCGCGAATGGCGCATACCGGCCACTTCGCTGCCTGGACTTAACCACGGCCCCTCTCCCCAGCCCTCTCCCTGAAGGGAGAGGGGGCCGTTTGGAGCGGGCGGCGGCTCCGGAGTCATCCTGATACTCCGCCGTAGGGCGCATAACCGTTCGCGGTTATCCGCCGTTGGCCGTGCCACCGGGTCGGTGAAGTGCTTTTCGTAGGAGCGAGCTTGCTCGCGAACAGTGCTCACCTGCGGCTGCGGTGTTTTGGCTGGACGCCTTTCCCTCTCCCTAACCCTCTCCCTGAAGGGAGAGGGGACCGTTGGGCAGGGTCGGATGTTCTGGAGTCAGCCGGCTGGCACCGTGATTTCTGGTTGAAACCATACCTTCTCTCGGCACGGACTAGCCCCCTCTCCCTTCAGGGAGAGGGCTGGGGAGAGGGGCTCTTAAACCCGGCACCTACGCCACAGGTGAGCACTGTTCGCGAGCAAGCTCGCTCCTACACCCCAGCCAGGTGATAGGTCTCATTGATCCGATACAACGTGAACACGTCATCCTCGACGGCGATCTCGTTAAGGCAACAAGGCTCCTGCTTCAACCGCCAATACCGCGCCAACGGCAACCCCAGCGCCTGCAGCAACAGAACCCGATTGATGCTGTCATGCCCCACCAACACCAACGTCTGCCCGGCGTGACGCCGCAACACCTCACGCAGCACCCGGGTACCCCGGGCCAGAACGTCGGCCAGGCTCTCGCCATCGGGGATGGCCGCCAGGTCCGGCGTCTCCAGCCAGGTGCGGTGTTCTTCCGGCCAGCGGGCGCGGACTTCATCGTGGGTCAGGCCCTGCCATTGGCCGTAGTCGGTGTCGGCCAACCCCTCCAGCACCTGGGCCGGGGCACCGGTGGCCTGGGCGATGGCGGCGCCGGTGTCGATACAGCGCGACAGCGGGCTGGTATAGATCGCCACCGGCTGCCAGCTTTCGGCTATGTGCCGGGCCACCGCTTCGGCCTGGCGCCGGCCCAGGGCCGACAGCGGCAGTTCGGCGCGGCCGCGGAAGCGTTCCGGGGCGATCCAGTCCACGTGGCCGTGGCGGGTCAGAATGATCCTGGTCATCTTCCTGCTCCTTCGAAGGTTCAGCAGCGCAGGCTGGCGATGATGCGCTGCGGGTGGCTCAGCATATCCAGGGCCGAGAGGATGTCCAGCGCCACCAGGTCCGCCGAGCCGATGGCCACCGAGGACGCGCCCTCCGGGCCGATCACCGCGATGCCCAGGGCCGACTGCTGCAGCATGTAGCGGTCGTTGCTGCCGTTGCCGATGGCCACCACGCCGTGCAGGCCCAGGGTGCGCAGGTAGTCCTCCTTGGAAATGGCCTGGTCCTTCTCCGAGAGCACCAGCAGGTTGACGTCCAGCGTCGCCAGTTCCGCCTCGGCGCTGCCGAAGGTGTCGCCGGTGACCACGTGCAGCGCCAGCTTGCGGCCCAGCGCCTCCAGGCGCTCGGCCACCCCGTCGATCAGCCGGCCATCCACCGCCAGGGTGCCGTTGTAGTCACAGATCATGTGTTTCAACTGCAAGCTCCCCAGCCCGGGAATGTCGATCTGCAGCATGTCGCTTCCTCCCCTGCCCGCTCAGCCGCGGATGACCGTGACCGCGCAGGGCGCGTGGTCGATCACCTGGCGCGCCACCGAGCCCAGCAGCCAGCGCTCGAAGCCCGAGTGGCCGCGGTGGCCGATGACGATGTGGTCGATGTGGTGCTCCTCGGCGTAGCGCACGATCTGCTCGGCCGGGCGGCCCACCGAGACGTGGGTGGTCGGCCGTTCCTCGACCGGCAGGCGGCTGTAGCCCAGCAGCTTGAAGGCGTGGTGGAAATGCGCGCGGGAGCGCTCGATCACCGCCTCGGTTTCCACCTCGTCGCCGAACTCCGGCGGCTGCGCCACCGAGAGGATGTGCAGGCCGGCGCCGAAGCGCTCGGCCAGCTCGTTGGCGAAGTTCAGGGCCAGCTCCGCCGCGGTGGAGGCGTCGTAGGCCACCAGGATGCGCTTGATCATGCTTCACCTCCTCTGCTCCGCGTCTGCGGGCGCAAGTCGTCGTGGCGCGCGGGCTCCGCCGGCGGGGCGGCGCCCTCCTCCTCCGCATCGCCCTTGGGCAGCAGGTGCCGGGGCAGGAAGAAGGCGTTGGCGATCAGCGTCGGCACCACGGCGCTGCCGATCACCGCGGCCACCAGCGCCGAATACTGGCCCTGGTCGATCAGCCCGTGGGCCAGGCCGAACAGCGCCGAGATGGTGCCGAAGGTCAGCCCGGTGGACATCAGCAGCGTGGTGTAGGCCCCTTCCCGGCGCGGCGAGCCGTAGACCAGGCAGGTGGGGTACACGCCCACCAGCTTGGTGAGCATCTTCACCAGCAACAGCAGCACGAAGGCCGCGGGCGCGGCGGCCAGGGCCGGCAGCGACACCAGCGAGCCGGCACGGATGAAGTAGAACGGCGTCAGCAGGCCGAAGGTCAGGGTGCGCAGGCGGCGGATCAGCGCGTGGTCCTTGCCCACGGTGCCGGCCAGCACCATGCCGATCAGGTAGGCCGGCAGCACCGCCTCGCTGCCGGCCCAGGTCGCCGCCGCGCCCAGGCCGAACAGGCAGAGCATGAGGAACTTGGCCTCCAGCTCCGAAGGGCGGCCGCCGAAGCGGCGGAAGAAGCGCGGGGTGAGCCACGGCAGCAGCAGCGCGGCCAGGACCAGGGCCCCGGCGAAACCGGCGGTCTTCAGGGTGAAGGGGGCGAAGATCAGCCCCAGGGCGATCACCGTGGCCAAGTCGTTGACGAAGCAGGCGGCCAGCACGATCTTGCCGTACTCGCTGGTGTTCAGCCCCAGCTCCAGCATCACCGCGTAGACCACCGCCACCGAAGTGGTGGACATGGCGATGCCGGCTAGCCAGCTGGCCTGCGCGTCCCAGCCCAGGCCCCAGCGCGCCAGCGCCGCGCAGCCGAGGAAGGGCACCACGAAGCCCACCAGGCCGATGACCGTGGCCTGCTTCCAGTGCGCGCGGAACACCTTCGGGTCCAGCTCGGCGCCGGCCAGGAAGGTCAGCAGGATGGCCCCGGCGCCGGAGAGGAACTTGATCCAGCTGGCGTCGCCCTGCAGCACCGCCATGCCCAGCAGCGCGCCGATGATCAGCTGGGCGATGGTCCCCACGACGATTTCCGACAATGCCGTGGCGATGCGCAGGAAGATCGACACCAGCGTCGCCAGCAGCGCCAGCCCCAGCCACAGGGCGGCCTGGGCCCAGATCTCAGTCATGGCGGCGGCTCCGCTGAAGCCGGGGGACGGCGCGGTGCGCAAGAGAAAAAGCGGCGGAACGGGATGGGTTGGGCATGTTCGCTGTCCACGGGCAAACCATGGACAGCAGAACAATGCCTACGCCGCCCATGAAGGTTATGCGTAGGCATCATCAGCCGGGGGGCGGTTAGAGGAGGAATGCCATCTCCTGCCTAACGACATTAGCAAAGCCTTGGGAAAATGCACGCCCCTAGTGGCTGCCGCCCAGCAGGTCGAAGGAGTCCAGCAGGCGCCAGGCGATTTCCGGGGTGCGTTCCAGGCCCCGGCGGATGGCCGCGGGGATGGCCTGGCGGGTCTTGCGGCACAGGCCGGGCTGCGCGGCGATGCGGATGTCCAGGCCGCGCATGCTGCGCACCTCGTTGAAGCCGGGAGCGATGCTCAGGCGCAGGCCGAGCTGTTCGTACATGCGCTGCTGCATGTGCTGCAGGTCGGCCAGGTCCTTGAGCTGTTCCAGGCGCTGCACCAGGCGCTGTTCTTCCTGGCGGGTGAGCAGGAGGATGCGGATGTCGCCATGGGGCTCGGCCAGCAGCGCCTCGCGCCCGCAATCGCAGGCGCCCGGCGGGCAGGGTTGGCGGAGGGGGAGCTGGCCGTTCATGGCGTCGAGCATAGCGATTCGGCCGGCTCCGCGCCGCTACCCTTCGTGAAAATTCCCACGCTGAAATCGCCTTGAGGTCCTACGAGGGCGCTGGATAGATTTCGCCCTGCCGCAGCGTTGCTGTGGTCGGGGGTAGGATCCCGCAGTAAAGGGTGGTGCGTCGTAGCCGTGAGAGCAGTCGGTCCATCGTTGTATGCACTCACGTTCCATGGCGGGCCGTCCGGGGAGGCCTTCGGGCCTGCCGTCTCCTTTGCTGCGGTATCCTACCCCCGTACGGTCCGCCTCCCTTTTCCGGGAGGCGGCTCTTGATCCCGCTCAGGAGCAATGGAACATGCACTATCCGTACTTCGCCCTCCACACCCTGGAGGCGCACCATGACTGACCTGCAACCCGTCACCACCCTCTCGCAACCCCACGACGACGTGCTGTTCGTCGATGCCGGCGCCCCCGCCGAGCATCTGTACGAGGCCGCCGAGCGTCGCCTGATAGCCCTGGAAGACCTGCTCTGCCTGCTGGCGGACTGCCCCGACGAAATGCCGCTGGTACAAGGCCAGGCCCGCCTGGTCTCGGCCCTGCTGCCGATGGCGGCGGAAGCGCGGCAACTCTACCGACTGGCCCAGAGCCGGAGCTGAGCGCCCCTGGGCGCTTGCGTGCGGGGCGGCGCAGCAGTGCCGCCCCGCATCTCACGGGCTGGCCGGCCCCTCGGACAGCAGGCGGCAGCCCTGGCGGCGGATTTCGATGTTCGGATAGATCGGCGGCCGCGCCTCGCCGCTGGCCCGCAAGGCCTCCACACGCTCCAACGCCTCCTCGATGCGCTGCAACGGCAACGCGGCGATCTGCGCCGGCGCCAGGTCCCACCAGCGGCTGGCCTGCAGGCGCTCGCAGATGTCCGGCGGGAAACGGTAGCGCACCACCTTAGCCGGCGAGCCGGCGACTATGGCGTAGGGCGGCACGTCGCGCGTCACCACCGACATGGCGGCCACCACGGCGCCGTCGTGGATCTTCACCCCGCTCATCACCACTGCGCCCTCGCCGATGAAGGCGTCGTTGCCGATCCAGGTGTCGGCGTCGGTGTCCTCGTAGCGCTGGCGCGGCGTGTCGTAGCGGTCGAACACGCCCGGCTCGTACTGCACCGAGCTGGTGCTCAGCCAGTCCATCGGGTGCGCCCGGGCGGCCAGGCCGATGCGGCAGAGCTGGCCGGTGGAGCTGAAGCGGCCGATGTGCGAAATGCGGTGGAAGCTGGTGGCGCGGATGGTGGAAAAGGCGCCGATGTGCATCTCGTCCCGGTAGATCTTGAACTCCGCCTCGCCGATGCTGCCCGGCGCCTCGACCAACAGGCGCTTGCCGCGCCCCAGGCGGCTGACGCCGCTGCGGAATTCGATGTCGTAGCCTTCCAGCCAGTGCTTCCAGTGACTGTTGCGCCAACGCTTCAACATGGGGCCCGTGATCCTTTGTATGTTTTCCGATACGGACCTCTGACAGGCGGGATGGCTGCAAGGTTCGGTTGAAGTGAATTGCGTAGGTGTGAGGTGTTTTTTTCGTAGGGGCGAGCTTGCTCGCGAACAGAGTTCACCGGGAATGCAAGTGCTGGATTTGAGAGCGCCCTCTCCCTAACCCTCTCCCTGAAGGGAGAGGGGACCGTTGGGCATGGGCTGTAATCTCGATGCTCGCCGGCAGCTCCAGCGTGGCCGGCGTGCACCTTGAGTTTCAGCAGGCACGGACTGCCCCCTCTCCCTTCAGGGCGGGGCGCGCAGCCGAGGGCTGGGGAGAGGGGACCGTGGTCAAGCCCACGCAGAGAAGTGGCCGGTTCACGCCGTTCGCGAGCAAGCTCGCTCCTACGAAAAGCGGCACCGCGACCCGGCGCACCAGTGGCTGCGGGAGTTCATCGCCGCGGCGATGTGACGGCCTACCGCTCGGCCGGCCGCCGCCGCCGACGCCCTCAGCGGCGTAGGCTGGTGCGAGAACACGAGGAGGACACGAGCATGCGGCACCACAGCCACCCGGATTTCCACCTGCACGAGGCGCGCCGCGCCATGCTGTTGCGCTGGGCACAGCTGGCGCAATGGTTCGGCCTGGTGATGATCCTGCTGACCATCGGCCTGGCGGCCCTGGGCGACAGCCTGGAAGACCCCACCGGCACCAGCATCATCACCCTGTGCGGCGCCCTGGGCCTGGCGGCGCTGATCCCGGCGCGGATGATCCTGGCGCACTACCAGAAGCAGGACGAGCGCGACGGGCAGCCCTAGCCGAAGCGCACGCAGTAGATCGGCGGCAGGTGCGCGGACAGGCATTCCCAGCGCTCGCCGCCGTCCTCCGACAACCACAGGCCGCCGGTGGTCGAGCCCATGGCCAGGCGCTCGCCGTCGTCGTCCACGGCCAGGCCGTGGCGGTACACCAGGTCGTAGCACGGGCCCTGGGGCAGGCCGTGGTCCAGGGCCTGGAAGCTCTGGCCGCCATCCTCCGTGCGGTTGACCAAGAATCGCCCGGCCACCGGGATGCGGCAGATGTCCTTCGTCGCCGGGACGAACCAGGCGGTGTCCGGCCGCGTGGGGTGCACGGCCACGGCGAAGCCGAAGCTGGACGGTTGCGCCGGCACGTCGCGCCAGTTGGCGCCGCCATCGCTGGAAACGAAGATGCCGTTGTGGTGCTGCACCCACAGCCGGTCCGGCCGCGCCGGGCAGTGCACCAGGCGGTGCGGGTCCTGGATGGCGCCCTCCTCGCGCAGCTCCGGCGGCATGTAGTCGGCGTACATGCCGGCGGTGGTGTTGCGCCAGCTGGCGCCTTCGTCGTGGCTCTGCCAGACGCCGCCGCAGGACACCCCGACGGTGAGGTGGCGGCTGTCGCGCGGGTCGACGCTGATGGAATGGATGCCCGGCCAGTCGTAGCCGCCGCCGAACCAGCGGGCACGCTCGGGGCGGTCCCACAGCGGGCGGTTGAGCGTCCAGCTGTCGCCATGGTCGTCGCTGCGGAACAGGCCGCCGGGGATGGTCCCGGCCCAGAGGGTGCCGGCCTGGTCGGTGCCGCCGGTCTCCAGGCACCAGATCAGCTGCAGGCTCCAGGGCGCCTGCGGGGCCTCGCCTTCGGCCGGCGGCGGCAGCGGGTCCGGCTGCGGCGGGTAGACCGGCACCGCGCATTCCTGCCAGTCGCCGCCGCAGGGCTTGCGCCACAGCTTGCAGCCGAAGTGGCCGAGGTCCAGGGCGGCGTAG
>Ga0180221_1002019_pt1 | contig 12363 bp, 11 predicted proteins | sample eDN5th37CKraftMG_FD_151339 | JGI IMG/M metagenome (GOLD analysis project Ga0180221, IMG submission 151339) | Enriched Miracle-Growth compost microbial communities from Emeryville, California, USA - eDNA 5th pass 37_C Kraft MG (version 2) (version 2) ...
GGCTGCGGGCCGGGGAACCTCACCGCGCTGCTGGCCGAGCGGTGGCCCGGCGCCGACGTCCTCGGGCTCGACTCCAGCCCCGAGATGATCGCGCGCGCCGCCGAGCGCTCCGGGCCGCGGCTGCGGTTCCGCGTCGCCGACCTGCGGGAGTGGGCGCCCGACGAGCCGGTCGACGTGCTCGTCTCGAACGCGACCCTGCAGTGGGTGCCCGACCACCTCGCGCTGCTGCCGTCGCTCGTGGCGCACGTGGCGCCCGGCGGGTGGTGCGCGTTCCAGGTGCCGGGCAACTTCGACGAGCCGAGCCACGTGCTGCTGCACGAGCTGGCTGCCCGCCCGCCGTACGTGGCGCACCTCGACGGCGTCGCGCGGCCGTCGAGCCACGACCCGGCCGTGTACCTCGACGCGCTCGCCCGCCTCGGCTGCACCGTCGACGCCTGGGAGACGACGTACCTGCACGTGCTCGACCCGACCGACCCCGACCCGGTCTTCACGTGGATCTCCGGCACGGGCGCGCGCCCGGTGCTGCAGGCGCTGCCCGACGACCTGCGTGCGCGGTTCGAGGACGAGTACCGCGCGGCGCTGCGCTCGGCGTACCCGATCGGGCCGGCGGGCGTCGTGCTCGGGTACCGGCGCGTGTTCGTCGTCGCGCGCGTGCCCTGACGTCGGAGGCGCTCGCTACCGTGCCCCGGTGAGCACCTGGGAGCTGGACCTGCCCGTCGTGACCGAGCGCCTGCTGCTGCGCGCGCACCGGGAGGACGACCTCGACGACCTCGTCGTCTTCCACGGCGACCCGGCCGTCAGCCGGTACATCCCGTGGCCGGTGCGCGACCGCGAGCAGACCCGCGAGGCGCTGGCCAAGAAGCTCGACAACATCCGCGCCGAGGGGCCCGGCGACTGGATCGGGCTCGCGATGGAGGAGCGGGCGACCGGGACCGTCATCGGCGAGGTGCTCGTCAAGCGCGAGGAGGAGGGGCACGCCGAGGTCGGGTACGTCCTGCGCACCGACCGCCAGGGGCAGGGGCTCGCCACCGAGGCCGTCACCGCGCTGCTCGACGCCGTCGCGACCCGGTTCGGCGTCCGCGTGGTCGACGCGATCGTCGTCGACGGCAACGACGCGTCCGCCCGGCTCCTCGGGCGGCTGGGGTTCGTCCCCGTCGCGCACGACCTCGTCACCCCCGAGGGCGAGCCGATGACGAGGTTCCGCCGGGCTCAGTGAGCGATCGTCGTCCGGACGGCCGTGACCGAGGGCCGGCCGGGGACGGACGAGAAGCCGACGTGGAGCGGGAGGACCTCGTCGAGGAGGTCGCCGCACGGGCGGCCCTGCCAGGTGACGTGGGCGTCGACGACCCGGTGCTGACCGTGAGCGCCGTACCACTCGCGGCGGCCGCCCCCGGCGGAACCGCGCGTGCGCACGCCGGGCAGGACGACGCGGGCCACCGGGTCCGCGAGCGAGGCGAACGCCCTCGACGAGGTCAGCGGGCGCGGCAGCGCGGCGAGAAGGCGGCCGAGCGGCGTCGGACCGCCGATCGCGACGTCGAGCTGCATCGGCCCGGCGTCGACGTGCCAGGTGCGGGTCGACGGGTCGCAGGTGACGCGGACCGGGTGGATCAGCACCTCGTCGAACACGTACGTCGCCGCGACCTCGTCGGCGACCGCCCGCGCCGGCGCGATGAGCGTCCGCCAGCCCTCGGCGTCCTCCGTCATGACGTCCGCGAACGGCGGGAACGGCGAGCGCAGCCAGCGCCCGACGACCACCCGCCGACCGTCCGAGGTCGCGAGCCCGAGGATGTGGCCGTCGTAGCGGTCGAGCACCGGGCCAGTCTCATGGTGTCGCACCGCATCCGCCTGGGGAGCGCAGCCTGAGCCGGGCCTGTTCCGTTCCCGCGTGGGCGGCGAGGGCTGGGGGATCAGTGGCACGGACTCCCGTGACGCCGCTCGACGACGCGCACGGTGCGCACGTCCTGTGCGTACCAGGTGAGGGTGTTCTCGTCCATGAGCACGACGTCGACCTGCGCGCGGCCACGCGTGAAGGACGCGGTGCCCGGCTCGGCACTCACCGGGACGACGGCGGTCACGACGTGCGGTCGGCCGTCACACACCAGAGGCAGGCCGGCCCACCCGAAGGTGTCGCCCTGATCGACGTTGACGAACCCCTCCCACTGGATGCCATCCGTACCGTTCGGGGCGCAGCGCAGGCACACCCGGACCACCACGCTCGCGCCCTGGTCGGCGACGCGGGCGACGGGCACGACGCCGACGTCAGCGAGCGTGCGGGGAGCGTGGTGGGCGGCTGCGGGGGCGGCGACCGCGCCCACCAGGGCGAGGACCAGCGCAGGGATGACGAGCAGCTTGCGGAACATGAGGTAGCTCCTCCCGTCGACGCTCGACGCTAGGAGCGGGCGCGGAGGGCAGACCAGCGTCGTCCGGCCCCGTTCCGCGGGCGATCGTCGCTTCCTGGACCACCGCCGATGAGTCGCCCCTGGTCCCGAGAGGGCGAGCGTGCGACGTCGTCGCCTCGCCGGTGCCGACCTCGCGCTTTGTCGCTCGCTCGGAGCCGAGCCTCAACGCACGATGACGGTGGCGAGACGCTCTGGAGCCTGGCCGTGCGTGATGGTGCGCTGCCGGTGGGCCCCGTGGGGATCGAACCCACAACCCGCGGATTAAAAGTCCGCTGCTCTGCCAGTTGAGCTAGAGGCCCGGTGGATGGGGACTATTAGTGGGAGAACCCTCGGGACAACATTCATGTAGTTCGTCCGGTTCTGGCCCCCGATTGCGGTGTCGAGGCTACGGCACTGCGACCGCGGATCCCAGGTAGCCCTGACGCGACCCGGCCAAGACGTCGGGGACGGACGCCCAGAGCAACCGATCCCGGTCTGCGGATGCGCCGACATCGTTGTCGGGGGGCGACGCACGAAGGGAGCATGTCGCCGAGCGATCGACCGGTCAGGCGCTATCACCGTGTGGTCGAAGCAGCCTCACGCGAGGGGCCGCGCGGTAGATGCGGTCCCGGGCAGCGAGGACGGCGCCGATCGCGATGGCCGTCGCGGCGACCCAACGGTCTCCGGTGTGCACCTTGGCGTGAAGGCCATGCCCCGTGGTCTTGCATTCGGCCGTGAGTCTGGCGTAAGCGGAGACGACGTCCTCGGTAACCGGGACGGTCGGCGTTTGATCAAGCTGGTGGAGTATCTGGGTCGAGCGGCGTTCGCCGAGTCGCCCCTCGGCGAGGCCAGCGAGGACCTCTGCCCGTGTCTGCGTCGCGATAACCAAGGTCTTGCCCACCAACGCCGGTCGCCATCGGTCTTCGTCGCCACGCCCTCGGGCCGCGAATAGCTCGCTCCAGATGTCGGTGTCCAAGACGACGTATGCGGATGTGTCCGCGTTCACTGGCCCGACACAGCGTCGAGGAACGCCGTCCACTCGTCGTCGCTGAAGTCGACCCCGCCGCTCGGATCGGGTGAAGACGACCGTGTGCGCCATGCTTCGTCCTCGACGCGAGCGACCCACTCGTTGGGGATCGACGCGCTCGAGATGCTCGTAGTTGCGATCGCAACCAGTCCGCCCTTCGCGTTGTGGACGGGACGCCCGATCACGGTAGCCCGTCCTCCTACGAGCCGAGCCGCCGTTGTCTCAACACCCTCGAGCGGAATCGCGTTTCCAAGGTCGTCTCGGAGACGGAACTTGTGCGACTTAAGGTCGACCATTTCGACGACTCCGCTAACCGTCACCTCATCGTCGTGAACGGTCCGTGCTTGAGTCGCCCACACCGACCGTTCGCGTTCGGCAGGCCGGAAGGAGACCCTGTCTCCGAACGGGTTCGTCAGTTCCACCGACCGGGCCGCGTGCGCCAGGGAATCGAGCAACTCCAGCGCGCTCTCGCGAACGGCTGGGGGGGCGTCTGTCGGCGGCAGATCCTCACTTATCCCCGCGAGGACCTGCCAGAAACGGTCGTCAACGGCCTGTTCGAACGGGGTGTCGAAGTCCAGCGTGCCCTGTGGGCCCCGTACGACGTCGAGCACTGTTGAGCCCTCGCGTACAGCTGTCAGGCGCAGCGTCACCGCCTGCTCAACCACAGATGTGCTGCGTCCGGGCCGATCGATTTCGGCGACCCAGCGCCCGACGCGGGTCGCAAGCTCCTGGAGCCTGCCGCTGATCGCGCTCAGGTCGATGAGACCGATCTCTCCGGGGGCGACGTCGGTGTCGCCAAGCCGCAGCGAGTACCGCTCGCTCGTCATGATGCGCCTCCCGCGTCGTTCGAATCTTGCCCTCAAGCTTCCACATCGTCGCGCACCACAGGAGCTTGCTGTCCAGGGCGACTCTCAGATTGCACACCTACGGGCGTTCAGGCGGCGATGCCGAGCGGGTGGAAGCCGTTGCTCGCCTCGGGGTGGTCGGCGACGCTGGCGTGGGTGAGGGTGATGCCGGCGAGCTTGGCGGCGCGGGTGATGTCGGTGCCGGCAAGCTCGGCTGCTGCCTCCTGCCCGTAGGTGTGCCAGGTGTTCTTGACGCGCCAGCGGCGCAGGCTGGCGGCGTCGATGTCGGCGTAGCGCAGCCCGACCGCCTCGAGGGCGTGGTTGACGACGCTGGTGGCGGCGGAGCCGGCGGCGCTGAAGTCGCCGTACTTGCGGGCCTCGTACAGCAGCGGCTGGTGAGGCCCGCGGCCCTCGAGGACCGTGCGCAGGACGAGCGCGTGGAACTGGTCCAGGGGGATGAACCGGGAGTCCAGCCCGTTGCGGTGGCCGTGTGCGAGGACGGCCTCGGCCAGACCCTGGTGCAGGTCCATGAGGTCGTCGATGGTGAGCTGGGTGGTCTCGCGCAGGGTCAGACCGGCGTCGGCCATGGCCAAGGTCCCGGCGGCTCGGCGCACGCGGCACGACCGGTTGCCGGCCGCGAGGGCGATGTGGGTGCGGATCAGGACGATCTCGTCGTCCTCCAGCGGCCGCTTCTCGTGGCGCAGGTCGAGGGTGCGCGCCGGCAGCTCGATCTGGGCCGGGCGGGCGTACACGCTGGCGAGGTCTGCTCCGACGCTGGCGGCTGCGGCGGCGCCGATCGTGATGGCGACGTTGCGGTGCAGGTGGATGGCGGCCAGCGCGGTCTCGTCCTTGGTGTCCTTCAGGGCGGTGCCGGATCCGGCGATGGCCCGCAGGATCGGGGCGAGCTCGGTGAGCAGCTGCCGCAGGTCGTGGATGCTCGCGTCGGCGGCGGTCGCCACGAGGGTGGTCCAGGCGGTGTTCATCTGCGGGCGCGCCTCGGCGGGCACGAGGCGCCACAGGTTGTCGAGTCGGTCGAACTCGTGGCGTGCGTCGGCCAGCGGCATGGCCAGGACGGGCGAGAGGGCGGCGGGCTTGGGGGACATCGTGGTGCTCCGGTCGGGGTTGGGTTGGTCGGTGGTCGGTGGTCGGTGACATGTGAGGGCAGGGCGGGGCTGCTCGGCGACTGTTGTCGGCGAGCTGGAGGTTCTGGGGTTGTCAGCCGCGGCGGGTGTGAGCCGCCCAGGTGATGGAGTTCTCCACGACGGCGGCGAGCAGGAAGTCGAGCATCTGCCCCTCGAGGGTGATCGAGGAGCCGCGGGTGCGGCTCTGGCCGGGCAGGGTTCCCTTGAACCAGGAGTTGTAGCCCTCGACGTCGTTGCGGGCTCGGGAGACGAACGAGAACTTCTCGTCGCGCCGGGTCACGGGGTGCAGACGTGAGGCGATCGGGTCCTTCGGGGAACGGTTGCCCTCGGCGCTGTCGCGGCGGTACCGGGTCGGCTCGGGGTCCCACGTCACCTCGAACGTGAAGTCACCGTCGCCGCACGGCACCGGGTACGTGCTGACCCGCCGCCAGGCGCCGGCTCGGGTTCGCTGCGGGGTGGAGCTGGAGCACGACAGGTGCCTGGTCTTGACGAGCTGCTCGCTCAGGTCGTCGTACTCCACGGTGTACAGGGCGCCGTCGTCCATGACGAGGTCGTGCTCGCACGGCTTGCCGGCGGCGTCGTCATGGGTCGCGGTCAGGAAGAAGTACACGCCGTGGACAAGGTCATACTTCCTGTTCAGCGAGTTCCCCCGCTCGTACAGGTTGGTGCCGACCGGCTGCGGAAGACCGTTGTTGTACATCTCGTCGAGCACCGTGGTCTTGGCGACCGCCCGCGCCAGGTAGTCGAGCTCCATGCCGAGCGTGGCCCGGCGCAGCCGCTCGGACACGTTCCACTCGACCGCCTGGGAGTCGTCGTCCCGCCGGCGGGCCACGGCCTTGCCGTACAGCTGCACCCGGTGGCGGCCCATCAGGTAGGCGCCGTGCCAGCCGGTCAGGGCCCGGTCGTAGACCACGGAGTGCACGCCGTCGCCGGACAGGGCGATGACCTGGTCGATCAGGTCCAGTGCGGTCCACGCCTCGGCGCCCAGCTCCCAGTCGACGGCCAGCACGACCCGCCCGGCGTCGGTGCGGGTGTGCATGGACACGAAGTTGATCCCGCGCTCGGGCTTGCCGTCCGCGCCGAGCTCGCCGTGGAACCGGTTGACCTGCTGGATCTTCGCTGCTCCGGTCCGCGCCCGGGAACCGTTGTAGACGACCTCGCCGGTGATCGGGTTGGTCATGACGGTGACGTCGCTGTATGGCTTGACGATCGTCCCGTCGCCGAAGATCGCGTGCCGGGGGTCCGGGTCGGCCCACTGCGGCTGACGTCCGGGCAGGAGGTTCCCCATCGCCTGCGCCTGCCCGACCGAGGCCGCGGAGAAGGCACGGGTCAGGGAGACCAGCAGCTCGCTGCTGGGCGTCGTGAGCTTCTTGCGCAGGTAGTCCACGCGGTCCTTGTCCGGGGCGGTGATCGGCAGCGCTTCCCCGTGCACCCGCTCGAACGACTCGCGGCAGCGGCGCCACAGGTCCTCGTCGCTGGACAGCAGCCGATGGGTCTCGGCCAGCGAACCGGTGATCCGGGCGGTGGCCGTGACCGCGAGCAGGCACGCGTCGGAGTACGGCGAGCGCCGGCCCCGAGGCGACATCGTGGCGCGCTCCTGGTTGAGCACGGCGGCGAGGTTGACCAGCCCGGGGAAGCCGAACAGGTCCTCGATCCGCTGACGGCGGATGCGCGTCTCCTGCTCGGTGGGCTTGCGCGTCGGGCCGGCGGCCTGCCGGGTCGTGCTCATCGGTGACTCCCTGGTCGTGAACGGAAACCCGGTGATCGGGCAGGAACGACTCTGCCGTCCACCCCCAGGCCGCCACGTCCGGCAAACGGCCAGTTCTTGCTCCGACCTTTGGCTACCCGCACATCAGCCATCGGAGCCGTTGGTCGTAGTCCTCCGCGCTGTTTCGGCTGATACCGACATCATCCTTTCGACGGATGTCGGGCCAGCCCTTCGGCGACCCGAAGCGTTCTGACCTGCGCGTCTTGCCGTTCCGGCTCTTCGCACCGGTGCGCTGGCGTCCTACCGTCTAACTGGTGCGGTACCGAGCCGGGACGGTGACCCGTGAACCCATCAACCCAGACCACACGCGCCGCCGCGGACGCGGCCCCACTGGCGCAGGCGCTCGAGTCCGTGCGGGCCTCGTGGGAGGCCAGCGGTGCGTTCTCCGAGCAGACGCTGCTACGCGCCACCGAGACCGCCCAGCGGTTCACCCAACGCGCCGCGCGACAAGGCGCCAGCACGGTGTCGGACCTGACCGAGCAGGTCTGCAGTGCGTTCATCGCCGCGGCCACGCTCGACGGTCGCCCCCCGGAGCTGACCACCCGGCACGCGCGCCGCACGGCCCTGCGCATGTTCTTCCGGACCCTGCGCGAGCTGGGGCTCTACGCCGGCGACCCGACGCTCGACCTGCAGCTGCCCGCCCGCACCTCCACCGCCGCGCGGCCACTGACCGACGACGAAGTCACCCTGGGACGGGTCGCCGCCCGGCTCGGCGCGGCCGGGTCGACCAGCCTGCAGCGCGCCGTGTGCTGGGCGCTGGCGGAGGCGACCGCCATCACCAGCGAGATCACACAGGTTCGCGTCGGCGACATGGACTCACCTCGCGCACCGCGATGGGTACGGCTGCCCGGGACCAAACGCGCCCGACCCCGGCTCGGGGAGCTGACATCGTGGGGGTCAGCGGTGGTCGCACGGCAGGTGCAGGTGCTCTCCCAGCGCGGCGCAGGCAGCCAGACGCTGCTGACCTACCGCGGCACCGGGACGCCGGGGCAGCACGTCGCCCAGGCCGCGGTGTGCAACGCGATCGGCGACGTCCTGGCGGCCGCTGACCTGGCAGACGAGCCGGACGTGCGGCCCGCATCGGTCCGCAACTGGGCAGGCCGCGCGCTGTACGACGCCGGCATGCCGATCGAACGCGTCGCTTTACGGATGGGCGCACGCAGCCTGGACGCCACCGCCGAGGACATCGCCCTGCGGTGGGCGCCATGAACCGGCCGAACTCCTCATCAAGCGGTGGTGCGTCGTGAACGTCCGGACCGGTCGACGCATGGGCACCCTCGACCGGCTGCACGCCGTGCTGTCGTCCCCGAGCCTGTACCGCGTCGCCGCAGGCCTCGAGCACGACCACCCCGTCGGGCGCCCTTCAGAGCACCCGCCCTACGTGCTGCTGCAGTTCGCCGCGCTCGCGCGGCTGTCACGCTCCGGCATCCGCACCGAGGTCGACCTCGCCCAACCCGCCATCTGGGAGTTCGCCCGCCACACCATCCACGCCACCATCACCGCACTCGGCCTCGAGCTGCCGCTTCCCGGGCCGCGGCCACCGAAGTGGGACCACTGGCGATGGTTCCGCGACCAGCACCTGGCCACCGACGAGGGCCTCGCCGCGCTCGCCCGCGTCTACCCGCAGGTCGCCGTCGACCTCGCCCGTTCCATCGGCCAGCTCGATCCCCACGGTCCCGGCTCGCTCACCCATCCCGACGCCAGCCGCGCCGTCTACGGCGATGGCACCATCGTGCGCCCCATCTACCAACCCCCCGAAGCCGTGCGCGTCACGAACGACGACGACACCACCACGGTCCTGTACCCCGACCGGCACGGGGTGCTGCACGACTCCCCGACCGGGCGGTACGACCCCGACCTTCGCGAGCACCACGGCCACCGCGGACCCGTCCTCGGGCACGGGTACGTCGCCTTCCACACCCGCGGCACCCACCCCTACCAACGCGTCGTCCTCGCCATCGACCACATCCCCGCCCCCGGAGCCGAAGCCAGCACCGCCGTGCGGCTCCTCGGAGACGTCGCCCGCCACGCACGAGCCGGCATCCAGGCCGTCATCTACGACGGCGCGTTCCACGGCGTCCACATCGACGAGGTCATGACCCGCTACGGCTACGTCGTCATCAGCAAGATCCCCACCGGCCAAGACGTCCCCGGCGCCACCGAAGCCGTGCGCACCCCCGGCGGGCGCCTGGCGAAGAGCTACCCGCTCGGAGCGGTCAGCCACGCCCTGCCGACCGGCGCCTGCACCCACCCGCTGGCCGCGATCGGCGGGCGCGTCGTGCAGATCGACCTCGACGAACGAGGCGACCCGGTCGTCGTCGCCACACCCAGACGCGGACCCATCAAGCGCGTCAGGCGCACTGACGGGCGGTACCACTTCAACCTCGGCTACGACATCGCCTGCCCCTACGGCGACTTCACCACTTGGCTGGCACCGCACGGTCGCGACGGCGACTACTCCCGCCCGGAGAACCTGCGTCTGATCCCGGACGACGACGCCGACGCGCAAGGCCTGCGCGGGCTGCGCAGCGACGCCGAAGCTTTCCACTCCAACCTCAAGCGCACCCTCATCGTCGACCGCGCGATGAGCCTGGGATGGCGCCGCGGACTGCTCGACGTCTACGCCTACGCCCTGCTGAACAACGCCGTCACCGAACATCGCGCCGCCGAGACCGCCGCCAACGGCCCGGCGATACTGCGATCGGTCGGACCGTGAGCTCGAGACCAGGCCGCGACCGCACGCACCGGCCCCGAACAGACCCCGTCGCCGCGCTCGAGCCCGACGCGACCGGAACATGGGACGTCACCACCGAGACCGGCAGCACCTACACCTTCCGGATCGCGCCTGACGGCCGGCAAACGGTGACACGCACGCCTGCCGGTGACGCAGAGCCGCTACGTCGCGACCACGACGAGCTGGTCGTCCATGCACGCGCCGGCCCGAGAGCGACCGGCGGACTGGACCGCACCATCCTGCTGGGCGACCGCATGACCCTCGTGCTTGAGCCACTCGCGGACGGTGCGGAGTTCACCGTGCGCCTCACCTCCGCCGTCACCGCCATCGTCAGGAGGGCCCGATGACCGACGCTCCCGCTCCGCGACCGCTCGAACAGGCCGACGTCACGCGTCTCGATCTCACCACGGCGACCGGCACGTGGCTCGTGCTCTCGGCCAGCCAGACCGTGTACCGGCTCGACCTGGACCGGTGGCTGCTCCGTCGTGAGCCGGGCCCAGACTCAACCCGCGGACCGTTCGACGACGAGTGGGTCCCGCTCGTCCGCATCGAGGTACTGGACGACGACCGCACGGTCGTCGAGGCCACGGAGGTCCACGTCGGACGGCGGCACCTGTACCTGACCGACCCGCTGGGCCTGACGGGCGACTACCGCTGGTGGATCCAACGACTTGCGACACGCATCTGCCCGGCCGACGAACCTGGAGACCATCGCGCTTCACCACGGTGAGTACCTCAGGTGCCCTGAAGTCCAGACCCGCACGGCGATGACCAGTCAGGTGCGTCGGGGTTCGAGGGCACCGCGATGGGACCGTCGCAGGACAGCCCCTCGCGCGCCGCGTCTCGAGATTGCACGTCTGGCATTCCGCTTGGTGATGCAGCCGTGCGCGGCCGACACCGGAGCATTCGTCCAACGCTCCCTTGGACGATGTGCGCCCGCGCCGTGGCGACGGGGGTGAGCACTGACCCGGCAGCTCTGTTCCCGAAGCGAGCGCCTCCCACTTCGGCCAGGTGACCTGCTTGGACATCTCCGTCCGGCGAATGCGAAGGGCTGCCCGCGCGACCGAGGCAGCGCCCGGCGCTCAGCAGCTCCGCGTACTGCCGGGCTCCGCTCACGGAGCGCCGGCAAGCCGCCGGCGACGAGAGCGCCGTAGCGACGCGGACGCGTGCCGCCTGGTCCCGTGTAGTGCCCGCCATCGCGGCCACGCCCGTGCTACGGACGTTGCCGGACGCCGACACACGTTGGTGGTGGGCGCCGTCCGTAGCTTCACAACTTCACAGCGGAACCACGACTTGAGTGCGCCGGCCGCAGGCCTCACCTGTCACGACGAGAAGGAGGTGATCAACGCAGCAGCCCAGCACGAGCAGACAACGCGCTGCAGTCGTACCGGCATCGTGGCGCTACGTCACGCTGAGGAGCCAACCGCATCGATTGCCCGAACGGAGGTGATGAACGATCGAGAGGTGGGGACGGCCCTCGCCGGTGCCGGCAGTGGCGACACGCCGGCGTCCGTCGGTCGCGAGCGTCAGCGCGGAACGTGCAGCAGCTCGAGCTCGTCGACCAGGCGACGGACACGGCGCTCGATGTCGTCGCGCACGCGGCGGACGCCATCGAGGTCGAGCCCGGCAGGATCGTCGAGGCTCCAGTCCTCGTACCGCTTCCCGGGGAAGATCGGGCATGCGTCCCCGCAGCCCATGGTGATGACGACATCGGCGGCACGGGCGATCTCGTCGGTCCACGGCTTGGGGTACTCGCGGGAGATGTCGATGCCGCGCTCCGCCATCACCTGCACCGCCATCGGGTTGACCTGTTCGCCAGGTTCGGAGCCGCCTGACCACCCGACGGCCGTGCCCGCCGTGATGCTCTCGAAGAAGCCGAGCGCCATCTGCGAGCGGCCGGCGTTGTGCACGCACAGGAACAGGACGACCGGCTTTCCGTCGTTCCGACGGCCTTCGACGCGCTCGAGCGCGTGCAGGCGTTGGCGGGCGAAGCGCTCGGCGAGCAGGGGCAGGTAGTTGGCGACCGTCGCACGCCCGGCGAACTGGTCGTACGACGTGAGCAGGAACCGTTCGATGGTCGGGGTGGCGAACACGCCGTCGAACTCGCCGTGGAGTCGGACGGCAGCGGAGTGCAGCGCGTGCGTCTGGTCGATCGTGAGCGTGGGCTGAGGCGTCGTGGACATCGTCGTCCCTCCTTGCTCCTGGTTCAGGTCATGACGAGGCGGGGTGCGAGCTGACCGACACGACGGTCGAGCTCGGTGACCGCGTGGTCGAACGCGGTGTCGTCGCCGACCGGCACCGGGTCGGGGATGGACCAATGGATGTCGGCCGTGACACCGACTTCCTCGTGGGCGCGGTCGCAGACGGTGATGACGAGGTCGCCGTCGCGGCGCACGTCGACGATCCGCTGTGGTCGGCCCTGGCGCAGCTCGAGATGGTGGCGGCCGGCCGCGTCGATCGCGCCCGGAT
>Ga0180221_1002022_pt1 | contig 12342 bp, 12 predicted proteins | sample eDN5th37CKraftMG_FD_151339 | JGI IMG/M metagenome (GOLD analysis project Ga0180221, IMG submission 151339) | Enriched Miracle-Growth compost microbial communities from Emeryville, California, USA - eDNA 5th pass 37_C Kraft MG (version 2) (version 2) ...
CAACATCTCGGTCGGCGCCGCCCGGCTCGGCCTGCGCTCCGCCCTGCTCACCCGGGTCGGGGACGAGCATATGGGCCGCTTCATCCGCGAGCAGCTGGCGGCGGAGGGCGTCGACACCAGCCACGTTATCACCGACAAGCAGCGGCTGACCGCCCTCGTCATCCTCGGCATCCGCGACCGCCACACCTTCCCGCTGATCTTCTATCGCGAGAACTGCGCCGACATGGCGCTGACCGAGGACGACATCGACGAGGCCTTCATCGCCTCGGCCCGCGCCGTGGTCGTCACCGGCACCCATTTCTCCACGCCTTCGGTCGCGGCGATGAGCCGGAAAGCGATGCGGCTGGCGCATGCCCATGGCCGCAGGGTGGTGCTGGACATCGACTACCGCCCGGTGCTGTGGGCCCTGACCGGCCACGGGCTGGGCGAGGAGCGCTTCGTCGAGAGTTCGGCCGTCAGCGCCCATCTGCAGGCGATCCTGCCGGAGTGCGACCTGATCGTCGGCACCGAGGAGGAGATCCACATCGCCGGCGGCGCCACCGACACGCTGGCGGCGCTGCGCCGGGTGCGGGAGCTGAGCTCCGCCACCATCGTGGTCAAGCGCGGCCCGATGGGCTGCGTCGTGTTCCCGGGCGCGATCCCGAACGACATCGAGCAGGGGGTGAAGGGCCCCGGCTTCCCAGTCGAGGTCTACAACGTGCTCGGCGCCGGCGACGGCTTCATGGCCGGCTTCCTGCGCGGCTGGCTGCGCGACGAACCAGTCGAGGCCGCCTGCCGCTACGCCAATGCCTGCGGCGCCTTCGCCGTGTCGCGGCACGGCTGCGCCCCGTCCTATCCGAGCTGGACCGAGCTGTCGCAGTTCCTGGAGCGCGGCAGCGCCCATCATCGGCTGCGCGAGGATCCGGTGCTGAACCAGGTGCACTGGGCGACGACGCGGATCCGCGACTGGCCCGAGGTCCATGCCATGGCCTTCGACCACCGGTCCCAGCTCGAGGAGATGGCGGCGCGCCACGGCGCCGACGCGGAGCGGATCGGCGACTTCAAGCTGCTGGCCTGGAAGGCGGCGAAGCAGGCGCATGGCGACCGGCCCGGCTTCGGCGTGCTGATCGACGGCCGGCTGGGCAGCGAGGCGCTGTTCGCCGCCGCCGGCAGCGGCGCCTGGATCGGCCGGCCGATCGAGCTGCCGGGGTCGCGGCCGCTGCGCTTCGAGGGCGGGCCGGATGTCGGCGTCACCCTGCGGGAATGGCCGCTGGAGCATGTGGTCAAGTGCCTGGTGCACTACCACCCGGACGATCCGCCGGAGATCCGGGCCGAGCAGGACCGCCAGCTGCTGGCCCTGTTCGACGCCAGCCGCGCCACCCGGCACGAGCTGCTGATCGAGGTGATCCCGCCCAAATCCATGCCGGCCGACGACCACACCGTGGCCCGGGCCCTGGACCATCTCTACGGCATCGGCATCCATCCGGACTGGTGGAAGCTGCCGCCCCCGCCCTCCGAGGCCGCGTGGCAGGCGATCCAGGAGGTCATCGCCCGGCGCGACCCGCATTGCCGCGGCGTGGTGCTGCTGGGGCTGGAGGCGCCGGAGGAGGAGCTGATGGCCGCCTTCACCCTGGCCGCGCGCCAGCCCTGGTGCCGCGGCTTCGCGGTCGGCCGAACCATCTTCGGCCGCGCCGCCGAGGACTGGATCGCCGGCCGCATCGACGACGACGAAGCGGTGAGACGGATGGCCGCCAGCTATGGCAGCCTGATCGCCGCCTGGGAGAATGCCCGCGCCGCAGCGCAAGCCGCGGCCTGAAGGGAGCAATGGGGATGGGAACCGTGCGTTTGACCATGGCGCAGGCCCTGGTGCGCCACCTCGCCGCGCAATGGATCGAGGCGGAGGACGGCAGCCGCGAGCGCCTGTTCGCCGGCTGCTGGGCGATCTTCGGCCACGGCAATGTCGCCGGCATGGGCGAGGCCCTCTACGCCCAGCGCGAGCAGCTGCCGACGCTGCGGGCGCACAACGAGCAGGCGATGGCCCTCGCCGCCATCGCCTATGCCAAGGCGAAGTTCCGCCGCCGGATGATGGCGGTCACCACCTCGATCGGCCCCGGCGCGACCAATCTGGTGACCGCCGCCGCCCTGGCCCATGTCGACCGGCTGCCCGTGCTGCTGCTGCCCGGCGACGTCTACGCCACCCGCCGGCCCGACCCGGTGCTGCAGCAGATCGAGGATTTCGGTGACGGCACGGTCAGCGCCAATGACTGCTTCCGCCCGGTGTCGCGCTATTTCGACCGGATCACCCGGCCGGAGCAGATCCTGGCCGCCCTGCCCCGCGCCCTCTCGGTGCTGACCGACCCGGCCGAGTGCGGGCCGGTGACCTTGGCCCTGTGCCAGGACGTGCAGGCCGAGGCCTATGATTATCCCGCCTGGTTCTTCGAGGAGCAGGTGCACCGCATCCGCCGCCCCGGCCCGGACGAGAGCGAGCTGGCCCGGGCGGTCGCGGCGCTGAAGAAAGCCGAGCGGCCGCTGGTGATCGCCGGCGGCGGCGTGCTCTATTCCGGCGCGGAGAAGGCCCTGGCCGGCTTCGCCGAGCGCCATGGCCTGCCGGTGGCCGAGACCCAGGCGGGCAAGGGCAGCCTGGCTTGGAACCACCCGGCCAATGTCGGCTCGATCGGCGTCACCGGATCCAGCGCCGCCAACGCGCTGGCCGTCGATGCCGACGTGGTGCTGGCGGTCGGCACCCGGCTGCAGGACTTCACCACCGGCTCCCGCGCCTTGTTCCGGGCGCCGGGGCGCACCCTGATCCAGCTGAACGCCGCCGCCTTCGACGCCGGCAAGCACGGCGCCCTGCCGCTGGTCGCCGATGCGAGGCGCGGCCTCGACGCGCTGTCCGGAGCCTTGGGCTCCTGGACGGTGCCCAAGGCCCAGTCGGACCGGACCAAGGGGCTGATCGCGGAGTGGACCGCCGCCGTCGACCGCGCCACCGCCGCCAGCAACGCCCCCCTGCCCTCCGACGCCCAGGTGCTGGGCGCTGTGAATCGCGCGGCCGGGCGCGGCGCGATCGTGGTCTGCGCCGCCGGCGGCCTGCCGGGCGAGTTGCACAAGCTGTGGCGCACCGATGCGCCGGGCGGCTACCACCTGGAATACGGCTATTCCTGCATGGGCTACGAGATCGCCGGCGGCCTGGGTGTCAAGCTGGCCCGGCCGGACCGGGAGGTCTATGTCCTGGTCGGCGACGGCAGCTACATGATGATGAACTCCGAGATCGCGACCGCGGTGCAGCAGGGCGTGAAGCTCACCATCGTCGTGCTCGACAACCGTGGCTTCGGCTGCATCAACCGGCTGCAGAACGCGACCGGCGGCGCCTCCTTCAACAACCTGTTCCGCGACATCGAGGGCGCGCAGCCGATCGACTTCGCCGCCCATGCCGCCAGCATGGGCGCGGCGTCGGAGAAGGTGGCGGGGATCGCCGAGCTGGAGGCCGCCCTGCTGCGCGCCAAGGCGACCGACCAGACCAGCGTCATCGTCATCGACACCGACCCGGTGGCGACGACCGAGGCCGGCGGCGCCTGGTGGGACGTGGCCGTGCCCGAGGTCTCCGACCGCGACCAGGTGCGCCGCGCCCGTGCCGGCTACGAGGAACAGCTGGCCGGGCATCCCGTCACCGGGCGCGATGCCTGACGCTTCATGAACCCGTCCTTCTCTTTTCCCGTCATCGCCGGGCTTGATCCGGCGATCCAGGGGCCACCGAGAACCGCCTCTGCCGTCCTGGATGCCCGGGTCAAGCCCGGGCATGACAGCAAGGGGATGTCGAGCGCCTCCCACGCAGCCAACCACCCATGACGAGACCGCCGCGATGACCGTCACCCTCGGCACCAACCCGATCGCCTGGAGCAACGACGACCTGCCGGAGCTGGGCGGCGAGACGCCGCTCGAGACCTGCCTGTCCGAGGCGCGCGAGGCCGGCTTCACCGGCATCGAGCTGGGCAACAAGTTCCCGCGCCAAGCCGACGCCCTGCGGCCGATCCTGGAGGCGCATGGCCTGAAGCTGATCTCCGGCTGGTACAGCGCCAACCTGATCGACCGGTCGGTCGATCAGGAAATCGCGGCGATGGAGCCGCATCTCGCCCTGCTCGCCGCGCTCGGCTGCAAGGTCATGGTGTTCTGCGACACCTCGGGCGCGGTGCACGGCGACCGCGGCACGCCGCTGACCCGGCGCCCGACCCTGCCGGAGGAAGCGTGGCCGGAGTTCGGCCGCAAGCTCACGGCCGTCGGCGACCACATGGCCAAGCGCGGCGTCCGTCTGGCCTATCACCACCACATGGGCACGCTGGTGCAGAGCGAGGCGGAGGTCGACCTGCTGATGCAGCACACCGGCCTGTCGGTCGGGCTGCTGCTCGATTCCGGCCATATGACGGTTGCCGGCGGCGACGCCGCGGCGCTGGCCCGGCGCTACGCCAGCCGGATCAACCACGTCCATGCCAAGGACGTCCGCCGCGACGTGCTGCAGAAGGTCCGCGACGAGGATTGGAGCTTCCTCGACGGCGTCATCGGCGGGCTGTTCACCGTGCCGGGCGACGGCATGGTCGACTTCCCGCGCATCTTCGACGCCCTGCCGAAGAGTTACACCGGCTGGATGGTGGTGGAGGCCGAGCAGGACCCGGCCAAGGCGCATCCGCTGACCTATGCCCGGCTGGGCTACCGCAATCTGTGGAAATTCGCGACCGGCGCCGGTTTCGAGGTGAAGAGCTGAAGCGGGACCGGCCGAAACGCCGTTTGTGAAGATTTCCCCAACGGGGCGGGGCGGGTGATGTCATAGTAAGGCATCGATTCACTCGCCCCGGATGGGAGACATGTCGGCCTTTTCATCCTTCTTCGCCTTCTTCGCGCGGATCTTCCTCGCCGTCCTGTTCGTCGTCTCCGGCTGGGGCAAGCTGAGCGGCTTCGAAGACGCGGTCGGCTATGTCGCCTCCAACGGCCTGCCGGTGCCCCAAATCTTCACGGCGCTGACCATCCTGGTCGAGCTGGGCGGCGGCATCCTGCTGATCCTCGGCCTGTTCTCGCGCCTCGCCGCCTTCATCATGGCCGGCTTCACCCTGCTGACCATCGTCATCGTCCACCATTTCTGGACCTATGAGGGGGCGGACGCGATGATGCAGCAGATCCATGCGATGAAGAACCTCGCCATCGCCGGCGGCCTCTTGATGGTTACCGCCTTCGGGCCCGGCGCCTGGGCGATCGGTCCCGGCCGCGACTGAGCCGCAGGCACGAGCCCGACTGGAAACGGCGGGTCGCCGGACCCGCCGTTTTCGTTGCGGCTCAGCGGTGCTTGAATGCCGGCGGGCGCTTCTCGGCGAAGGCGGCCATGCCCTCGCGCCGGTCCTCGGTGGCGAAGGTGGCGTGGAACAGCCGCCGCTCGAACAGGATGCCCTCGGCCAGCGGCGTCTCGTCGGCGCGGTGCACCGCCTCCTTCGCCATCATCGTGATCGGCAGCGAGTAGCCGGCGATCGTCTCCGCCGCCTTCACCGCCTCGGCCAGCAGCTCCGCCGCCGGCACCACGCGGGCGACGAGGCCCGACCGCTCCGCCTCCGCCGCGTCCATCATCCGCCCGGTCAGCACCAGGTCCATGGCCTTGGACCGGCCGATCAGCTTGGTCAGGCGCTGGGTGCCGCCGGAGCCCGGGATGGTGCCCAGCTTGATCTCGGGCTGGCCGAACTTCGCCGTGTCGGCGGCGATGATGAAGTCGCACATCATCGCGATCTCGCAGCCGCCCCCGAGGGCGTAGCCGGCGACCGCGGCGATGATCGGCTTCCGCACCCGGGTGATGCAGGTCCAGTTCTCGATCAGGTTGCCGCGATAGGCGGCGATGAAGTCCTTCGACGCCATCTCCTTGATGTCGGCGCCGGCGGCGAAGGCCTTCTCCGACCCCGTCAGGACCAGGGCGCCGACGCTGTCGTCGGCGTCGAAGGCCGCCAGCGCCTGGCCGAGATCGCGGAAGATCGCGTCGTTCAGCGCGTTCAGCGCCTGCGGCCGGTTCAGGGTGATCAGACCGACCCGCCCCCGGGTCTCGACCAGGATGGTCTCGTAGCTCGCGGTCATGAAGCGTTCCTCCGCATCGGATTGATCGAACGCCCGGTCAGCGTTGGCACACCGGGCAGAAGAAGGTGCTGCGGCCGGACTGGACGATGCGCTGGACCGTGCCCCGGCAACCCTTGGTCCGGCACGGCTCCCCCTCGCGGTCGTAGACCGACCAGGAGTGCTGGAAATAGCCGAGCTCGCCATTGACTTGGACATGGTCGCGCAGGGACGACCCGCCAGCCTCGATGGCCCGCTGCAGCACCGCCTTGATCTCCGGCACCAGCCGCGCCGCCCGCACTCCGGCGACCGAGGCGGCGACCCGGCGCGGCGAGATATGCGCCGCCCACAGCGCCTCGCAGACATAGATGTTGCCGAGACCGGCGACCACCCGCTGGTCCAGCAGCGCCGCCTTGATGGGCGTGATCTTGCGGGCCAGCGCCTGGTCGAGATAGGCGGCGTCGAACTCGTCCGACAGCGGCTCCGGCCCGAGCGCTTCCAGCGCCTTGTGGGCGTGCAGCGCGTTCTGGCTGACCAGGTCCATCATGCCGAAGCGGCGGGCGTCGTTGAAGGTGACGACCGACCCGGATTCGGTCTCGAAGACCACATGGTCGTGCGCATTCACCTGCGCCTGCGGCCCCCGGCTGACCATCATCCGGCCGGACATGCCGAGATGGATCAGCAGCACCATCCCGTCGTCGAGATGCAGCAGCAGGTACTTGGCGCGGCGGTCCAGCCGCACGACCCGGCGGCCGGTCAGCCGCTCGGCCATGCGCTCGGGCAGCGGGAATCGCAGATCGGGGCGGCGCTGTTCGACGCGGGCCAGGCGCTGGCCTTCCAGGACGGGCACCAGGCCGCGGCGAACGGTCTCGACTTCGGGCAGTTCGGGCATGGCCGGCACACTGGCACGACCGCGCGCCGGACGCTATGGTCCCGGCCATGAGCGACAGGCAACGCAACCCCGAGTCCCGCTGGTTCGGCGACACCGAGGTCGATCCGACGGAGAAGACGCAGCGCGTCCACGGCGTCTTCACCAGCGTCGCCCGCCGCTACGACCTGATGAACGACCTGATGAGCGGCGGCATCCACCGGCTGTGGAAGGCCCAGTTCATCGACGCCGTTCGGCCGCGCCCCGGCGAGGTGCTGCTGGACGTCGCTGGCGGCACCGGCGACATCGCCTTCCGCTTCCTCGAGCGTGCCGGGCCGACCGCCCGCGCCATCATCTGCGACCTGACCGAGGGCATGGTCGCCGTCGGCCGTGACCGGGCGATCGACCGCGGCTGGGTCGGCCCGATCCTGCACATGGTCGGCAACGCCGAATCGCTGCCGGTCGCCGACCGGTCGGTGGACGTCTACACCATCTCCTTCGGCCTCAGGAACGTGACCCGGATCGACGACGCGCTGCGCGAGGCGCGGCGGGTGCTGAAGCCGGGCGGGCGCTTCTTCTGCCTGGAGTTCAGCAAGGTGGTGCTGCCCGGGCTGGACCGCGCCTACGACCTCTATTCCCGCGCGGTGATCCCGCGCATGGGCAAGGTGGTGGCCAAGGACGAGGACAGCTACCGCTACCTGGTCGAAAGCATCCGCCGCTTCCCCGACCAGCCGACCCTGGCCGAGCGGATCGAAGCCGCGGGACTGGAGAGGGTGCGCTGGACCAACCTGTCGGCCGGCATCGCGGCGATCCATACAGGCTGGCGGATCTGAGGCGATCGAGAGGAACCAGCATGACCGATCGCGAGCCAAAAAAGGCTTCAGACGATCAGCCTCCGAACACAGAGCGCCAGCGCATCGAAGAAGAGACCGCGGCCTTGATGGCATTCTGGAACGATCACGAGGCTCGATTCGGAACGCCCGCTGACGAGTATTGCGAGATCTGATCGGTCCTTAGCCGAGCCCGATTTCACGGCCGCCGTCGCGCATTTCGTCGCAAGCGGTGATCGCAGGGCTTGCCGAATCCGGCTGAGGGCCCTAAAGAACATTCATGCGATGTAATTCGCCCTCCGCCGTCCCTGGGGACAAGCCGTGACGCTGACGCTGCGTGACCGCCGCATCCTGCTGGTCATCGCGGGCGGCATCGCCGCCTACAAGTCGCTGGACCTGATCCGGCGCCTGCGCGAGCGCGGCGCCCGGGTGCGCTGCATCCTGACCCGGGCGGCGACCGAATTCGTCACCCCTCTCGCCGTCTCCGCCCTCACCGAGGACAAGGTCTATCGCGACCTGTTCTCGCTGACCGACGAATCGGAGATGGGCCATATCCGGCTGTCGCGCGACGCCGACCTGCTGGTGGTGGCGCCGGCCACCGCCAACATCCTGGCGCGGATGGCCGCCGGCCTGGCCGACGACCTGGCCACCACCGCGCTGCTGGCCACCGACAAGCCGGTGCTGGTGGCGCCGGCGATGAACGTCCGGATGTGGGACCACCCGGCGACGCGGGACAACCTGGCGCTGCTGCAGCGGCGCGGCGTGCGCGTGGTCGGGCCGAATCCGGGCGAGATGGCCTGCGGCGAATATGGCCCCGGCCGCATGTCCGAGCCGCTGGAGATCGTCGCCGCGGTCGAGGCCTATTTCGCCGAGGTCGACCGCTTCGGCACCGGCGGGCCGCTGAAGGACCGCCACGTCATCGTCACCAGCGGCCCGACGCACGAACCGATTGACCCGGTGCGCTACATCGCCAACCGCTCCTCCGGCAAGCAGGGCCACGCCATCGCCGCGGCGCTGCGCCAGGCCGGGGCACGGGTGACGCTGGTGAGCGGCCCGACCCACGAGCCGGCGCCGCATGGCGTCGCCGTGGTGCCGATCGAGACGGCCGAGGAGATGCTGGCCGCCTGCCGCGCCGCCCTGCCGGCCGATGCCGCCGTCTGCGCCGCGGCCGTGGCCGATTGGCGCGTCGCCGCGCCGTCGGGGCAGAAGATCAAGAAAGGCGCCGGCGGCCCGCCGGCCCTGAGCCTGGCCGAGAACCCCGACATCCTGGCGACGCTGAGCGCCCCGGGGCCCGACCGGCCGGCCCTGGTGGTGGGCTTCGCCGCCGAGACCGAGGACGTGATCGCCCATGCCCAGGCCAAACGCGCCCGCAAGGGCTGCGACTGGATCCTGGCCAACGACGTGTCGCCCGGCACCCAGGCCTTCGGCGGCGATACCAACATCCTGCACCTGATCACCGCCGACGGCGTGCAGACCTGGCCGCGGCTGAGCAAGGCCGATATCGGCACCCGCCTGGCCGGGGCGATCGCCCGCCATTTCGAGAAAGGCTGACCCCGCCCCGATGACCGAAGCCGTTTCCATCGCCGTCACCCGCCTGCCGCATGGCTTGGGCCTGCCCCTGCCTGCGGCCGCCACGGCGGACTCGGCCGGGCTGGACCTGCTGGCCGCGGTGGCGGAGCCGGTGACGGTGGCGCCGGGGCGCCGGGTGCTGATCCCGACCGGCATCGCCATCGCCCTGCCGCGCGGCTGGGAGGCGCAGGTGCGCCCCCGCTCCGGCCTCGCCCTCAAGCACGGCATCACCATCGTCAACGCGCCGGGCACGATCGATTCCGACTACCGGGGCGAGATCGGCGTGGTGCTGATCAACCATGGCGACGAGCCGGTCGCCATCACCCGGGGCATGCGCATCGCCCAGATGGTCGTGGCCCGCCACGCGACCGTCGCCTGGGAGGAGCGGCCGAGCCTCGACACCACCGCCCGCGGCACGGGCGGCTACGGATCCACCGGAACGGGAGCCTGACGGATGTTCCGCCTGCCGAAGAAGATGCTGTTCGCGATCGAGGCGGTTCTCGACATCGCCTACAACGCCGTCGACACGCCGGTGCAGAGCGCCGAGATCACCAAGCGTCAGGGCATCCCGCGCCGGTATCTGGAGCAGGTGCTGCAGCAGCTGGTCCGGGTCGACATCCTGACCGGCGTGCGCGGGCCGCGCGGCGGCTATCGCCTGGCGCGGGAGCGCCGGCGGATCACCGTCGGCGAGATCGTCCGCGCCATCCGATCGCTGGAGACCGCGGCCGACGACGAGGACGCGCTGCCGCCCGGATCCCGGCTGGGGCAGGAGATCGTCCGCCCGCTCTGGGCCGAGCTGCAGGAGGAGGCGGTGAAGAAGCTGGACGCCCTGACCATCGAGGATCTGGCGAACCAGGCGCGCGACAAGGGTATCCCGCGCGAGCGGGCTGCCCCGGTGGACTTCTCGATCTAGCGTCCTGTGCGCGGATCGGATCGGCTGGCCTTCTCCAGGGTCGGCGCGTATAGATGTTGATCACCCAATTTAACGCCCTTGGAGAGTAATATGTCCTCTTCCGCCGCCGGGAAGACCGAGTTCCGAGGCAAGATCTACGACTCGATCCTCGACACCATCGGCGCGACGCCGCTGGTGCGGGTGAAGAAGCTGGCCGAGGCCCACAACGTCAAGGCCGACATCCTGGCGAAGCTGGAGTTCTTCAACCCGCTGTCGAGCGTGAAGGACCGCATCGGCCTGGCGATGATCGAGGCGCTGGAGAAGGCGGGCAAGATCAAGCCCGGCGTCAGCACTCTGATCGAGCCGACCTCGGGCAACACCGGCATCGCGCTGGCCTTCGTCGCGGCGGCCAAGGGCTACCGCCTGATCCTGACCATGCCGGAGACCATGTCGGTCGAGCGGCGCAAGATGCTGAAGCTGCTGGGCGCCGAGCTGCACCTGACCGAAGGTCCGAAGGGCATGAAGGGCGCCATCGCCAAGGCCGAGGAGTTGGTCAACAGCATCCCGAACGCGATCATCCCGCAGCAGTTCGAGAACCCGGCCAACCCGGAGATCCACCGTCGCACCACGGCCGAGGAGATCTGGAACGACACCCAGGGCGGCGTCGACATCCTGATCTCCGGCGTCGGCACCGGCGGCACCATCACCGGCGTGTCCGAGGTGATCAAGCAGCGAAAGCCCGGCTTCAAGGCGATCGCCGTGGAGCCGGAGGACAGCCCGGTGCTGTCCGGCGGCAATCCGGGCCCGCACAAGATCCAGGGCATCGGCGCCGGCTTCGTCCCGGCCGTGCTGAACACCGGGATCATCGACGAGGTCGTGCGGATCTCGAACGAACGCGCCTTCCAGATCGCCCGCCAGGTGGCGAAGCTCGAGGGAGTGCCGGCCGGCATCTCCTCCGGCGCCGCGCTGGCTGCGGGTCTCGAAGTCGGCGCCCGGCCGGAGAACGAGGGCAAGAAGATCGTCGTGATCGTCCCCTCGATCGCCGAGCGCTACCTGTCGACCGCGCTGTTCGAAGGGCTGGACTGAGCTCCTCCCTCTTCAGTGCGTGCGGGGGAAGCGGGCCTTCGGGCCCGCTTTTCCGTTGGAGGCTCGGAATCGCGGCAAGATCATTCGGGCGGACCGGCACCGAAGCTGGCATCCTTGCGGTCGAGTGCAGGGAGCATTCTGCCATGGCGGATGAAGAGACCGTGCGGCGCACGGCCCTGGCCCTGCCGGAGGTGACGGAGGAGGCGCATTGGGACCGGCCGTCGTTCCGGGTCGGCGGCAGGATCTTCGCCGTGCTGCGGCCGGCGGAGCGGCGGGCGGTGCTGAAGCTGCCGCAGGACCATCAGGACATGCTGTTCTCGGCCCGCCCCGAGGCGTTCTCGCCGGCGCGCTGGGGCCGGCTGGTCTGGACCTTCGTCGAGCTGGCGGCGGTCGACGACGAGCAGATGGAGGCGCTGGTGGCGGAAGCGTGGCGCGAGGTGGCGCCGAAGCGGCTCGTTCAGCGGATGGAACGCTGAGCAAGCCGGCTCTGCGAGACGAGATAAAGCTGCGCGATATTCCTTCGTGAATTCAAACGGCTGAACGACCGAGCTGAGACGGGCGCCCCGCCTCAGTGCACCGCCATCTCGGCGCGGATCTTCTGGCGCAGCAGGTCGATCGGGGCCAGCCGGTCGCGCCGCACCTCGTAGTGCCAGAAGGTCCAGCCGTTGCAGGACGGGGCGCCCTGCAGCGCGGCGCCGACCCGGTGGATCGACCCCGCATGGTCGCCCTGGCCGTTGCTGGCGATCAGCGTGCCGTCGGCGCGCACCTTGGCGACGTAGCGGCGCTGGGTGTCGAACAGCCGGTCGCCCGGCCGCAGCATGCCGCGCTCCACCACCCAGCCGAAGGGGATCCGCGGCGCCTGCCGCTTCGACAGGGTGTCGAGCAGGGACGGATCGGCGGGGGTCTCGACCGCAGCGATCCGGTCGGCCGCGACCCGGGCATAGACCTCCTCGCGCTCGACGCCGACGAACTTGCGGCCCAGGCGCTTGGCCACGGCGCCGGTGGTGCCGCTGCCGAAGAATGGGTCGAGAATCGTTTCC
>Ga0180221_1002024_pt1 | contig 12335 bp, 8 predicted proteins | sample eDN5th37CKraftMG_FD_151339 | JGI IMG/M metagenome (GOLD analysis project Ga0180221, IMG submission 151339) | Enriched Miracle-Growth compost microbial communities from Emeryville, California, USA - eDNA 5th pass 37_C Kraft MG (version 2) (version 2) ...
AATACAACTTCAACGACGACGCCATTCCCTACGGCACGTCGTACTGGGTGAAGCTGGTGGAGACGCGGCTGGCGGGCTGAGCCGCACGCGGTCATTCCGGGGCGCGCCTGAGGCGCGCGGCACCGCCTATCTCCCTCATCCTGAGGTGCGAGCCCGCAGGGCGAGCCTCGAAGGATGACGGCCGCCGCTCACAGTCGATCGCCCGCCGGACGTCCGAGAAACCGAGACTAAGAACGTTCAGTCAGACGTGCCGTGAGGGAGAGGGCCGTCACCCTTCGAGGCGCGCTTGCGCGCGCACCTCAGGGTGACGGATCACCGTTGAGAGCGCCCGCAAACGTGCGGTCATTCCGGGGCGCGCCGGAGGCGCGAACCCCGAATTCAATCACCACCGTACAATTGCGGAGACACGCTGGATTCCGGATCGCCGCTGGCGCGGCGTCCGGAATGACGGCGATTACGGCACCAGTTCGCGCTGTTCCTGAACCGGCGCGGGGGCCGGCTCCACCAGGGCCGAGCGGCGCGGCAGGAGCGCGGTGAAGCGCGCCTCGAGCGCCTGCCACGTGGCGAAGTCGTTCAGCGACGAGCGCTCCAGCAGCGCCATCAGCACCGCGGCGACGAACGGCAGGCTCTGGATCACCATCACGATGGCGAAGATGTTGATCTCGCGGATCGCCTTGTCGTTGGTGCCGATCAGCGTGATCGCGCAGACGATCAGCAGGCCTGCGAGTATCGCTTCCCAGAACGCCGGGAATTCGGTCGACTTGCGCTTGCCGCCCTTGTCGGTACGCACGAAGGGCAGGTGGTCCTTGATGAAGCCCGTGGCCACCGCGCGCGCCACCGTCCACTGCACCGACATCGCCGCGAACATCGAGGCGAACATCTGCCGCTTGTTGGTGCGCACGCGCAGCCGGTAGAGCGTCAGGAAGTGCAGCAGCGAGACGGCGAAGCTCGCGACGATCGGGATGGTCAGGATCCGGTCCGGCACCGCGATGTCGAGGAAGGCGATGACCGGCACCCACAGGATGTTGAGCACCGCGACGACGACGCCGAGCGATTCCGCGCCGAGCCAGTTCAGCCAGCCGAGCAGGAATTCGCGCTTCTGTTCGCGGGTCAGCCGGCTGGCGCCCGGCAGGAACCGGCGCCAGTGCTTCTTGACGATCTGGAAGCCGCCATAGGCCCAGCGGTCGCGCTGCTTCTTGAAGGACTCGAAGGTGTCCGGCAGCAGGCCGTGGCCGTAGCGCTTGTTGGTGTAGTGCGCGTGCCAGCCGAGCTCGAGCAGCGTCAGGCCGAGATCGGTGTCCTCGCAGATGGTGTCGCTCGACCAGCCGCCGGCGGCCTCCATCGCGGTGCGCCGGATGAGGCACATCGTGCCGTGCACGATGATGGCGTTGGCTTCGTTACGCTGCACCATGCCGATGTCGAAGAAGCCGGCATATTCGGCGTTCATCGCGTGATGCATGACGCTGCGGCGGTCGTCGCGGTGATCCTGCGGCGCCTGGATGAGGCCGACATTCGGATCGGCGAACAGCGGCACCAGATCCTTCAGCCAGTCGGGCTGCACGACATAGTCGGCGTCGAGGACGCCGATCACCTCGGCATCGGCGGCGGTGTGCACCATGGCGAGGCGCAGCGCGCCGGCCTTGAACCCCTGCAGGTTGTCGGCGCGCACGAACTTGAAGCGCGGGCCGAGCACGCGGCAGTGTTCCTCGATCGGCATCCACAGCGCCGGATCCGGCGTGTTGTTGATGACGACGATGCACTCGTAGTTCGGGTAGTCGAGCCGCGCCAGAGCGTCGAGCGTCTGCTTGAGCATGTCCGGCGGCTCGCGATAGGCCGGAATGTGGATCGACACCTTGGGCGTGTGCTCGGGCGCCAGCGGCGGCGCCTGGATCAGCCGCGACGGCTTGCGGCCGAAGGCGATCACCGCGATCTCTTCGATGCGCGCGAAGGCGATGACGATCAGCGGGATCAGCAGCAGCGTGCCGAGACCCAGCGCGAAGGCGGCGCCCGGAACGAAGTAGTGCCCATTCCAATAGGCGAACACCGCGGCAAACCACGCGCCGACGATGTTGGCCGCGGCGGCCAGCGTCACGGCCTGCCAGAACGTCACGCCCGCCATCGTCACGATGGGCAGGGAGAGAAGGACGCCGACGAGCAGGGCGATGCCGGCGAGGCGCCAGTGGTCCGGATTGGTGATCGGCCCGGTCCACGAGAACTTGGCCTCGCGATGCGCATCGAAAATGCCCCAGTAGGGACCGACGCCACCTTCGAAGATCTTCCAGGGCTGATCGATGGCTTCGACGATGTTGTAGTCGATGCCGTAGGCCTCGGCGCGGCTGACGAAGTCGCGGAGCGTCGCCGCCTGCTCGAGCCGGCCCGGATTGGCGCCCTGCAGATTGTAGCCCGCGCTCGGCCAGCCAAACTCGGCGATGACGATGCGCTTACCGGGATACAGACGGCGCAGATACTCGTAGCCGCCGATCGCGCTTTCGACGGCGCTCTTCTCCGGCACGCCTTCCCAGTAGGGCAGCACGTGGACGGCGATATAGTCGACCGCGGAAACGAGTTCGGGGTGGTCGCGCCAGACGCTCCAGATTTCACCGGTGGTCACCGGGACGGTCGTCTGCCGCTTCACCCGCTGGATCATCTTGATCAGCCGGGCAACGCCGATGTCTTCCCGCGCGCGTTCGAGCTTCTCGGGGGTGTCCGCGGCGTTCAGGCGCTCACGCTCACCGGGCTCGAGCTGCTCGCCGGCCGCCGGCAAGAACTCGCCGCGGTAAATCGTTTCGTTGCCGACGACGATGCTCGAGATGTTGCTGTGACGCTTGGCCAGCTCCACGACCGAGGCGATCTCGCGCTCGCTGCGGTCCTTGTTCTTGTCCACCCAGGCGCCGGCCGTCACCCGCAGCCCGAACTCGGACGCGATGCCGGGGACCAGCTCCTGGCCGCCGGTCGCCGAATACAAGCGCAGGCCCTTCGTCACCGGGGCCAGCAGCTTCATGTCCTTGCGGATCTGCTCGGGCTTGGCCCGGCCGCCCGCGTTCGGATCGGTGGAGGCGTCGTAGGGAGCGTAGGAAACGCTTGCCAACTGGCCTTCGAAATTGGGGGCCGGCACGGTATCGCGCGACATAGCCCACAATCCGGCATGCACGCACGCCACAAGGGCGACCACGGCAGCAACGGTGCGCATCGGACTCAATACCAAATGGGGCAGGGTGGCAGAGCCCTGAGCCCGTCCCCTGGGCTCAGCCGGAGCTTAGTTTGCTGGGCAGCAAAATAGCGCGGCATAAGGCAATGAATCAAATAGTCGGCAGTCATGGCGAATCCTAGGCGGGGCGCGTGACAGGCTGACGAATTTTTTTGCTCGCAGGCCAACGCGATCAGCGAGGAGTCGTTCCGGAAGCAGGTGCCGCCGGCGGCTGGGCGTTCGCTGCGGCGGGCGCAGGCTCCATGCCGGGGTCGAGCCAGCAGGCATGCACGCGGCCGTTCAACGTCTCCTGCTGCTTGGGATCGATATTTCCCTGGCGCACGAGGCAGCGGAAGGTGGCCTGGATGTGCGCGCTCGGGCAGCCGAAGCGGTCGTACAGGTCGAGATGGCGGAAAGCGGTGTCGAGATCGTCGCGCCACAGCAGGCTGACCACGCGCCGGCCGAGCCAAACGCATTCGGGATTGCCCGCGGGACCGGTCAAGGCCTGGCTGGCCTCGGCGATCTCATCGATCTTCTTCTGGCCGTCCTTGGTGGCGTTCGCCGCATCGGCAGGCGGCTTCTGCTGCTCCGCCGGCTTGGCCGGCGGCGGACCGCTCTGGGCGAAAGCCACGGGCGCTGTGAGGATGAACGAAACCGCGCAAAGCACGGGTAGAACCTGACGCAACGTCGAAAGTAACGGCATTTTCCCGCCGGTGTTGTGAGAGACGCCCCGGCGTCCCGCGCCGGATAGCTGTGCCGCCGGATTGGGACGCTAATGCGGCGCTTAGTGATCGCCGGTCGACCCGGCTTGGTTTTATGTGAAGCCCCGAACCCTAGACTTGGACCAACGCTTTGGACCGCTTAAACCCGCAGCCGCACCTGCATTTTGGCGCGGCCTGTCCCGGACTCAACGTCCGGAACCGAACGATAAAACCTTGGCCTTAACAAAGTTGATTTGTCCAGCGTCTCGACCGCCTTCCGCGAAAAACAGCGCTTCGGAATGCCCGCTTGGCAGCGCGGCACGCCCACGATAAGCGGGAGTGGTCCATTTCCCACCTGTCAGTGCGGATTCTTCGATGCGTTTTGGGTTTGCCTGCCTCGCCGTCGCGGCGGTGGTCACTGCCGGAATCTGGGCCTGGCTCGGCGCGCCGGCGCTGTCGCCGCATTTCCCGTGGCAGGGCGGTGAAAAGCTGTATTGCGTTTCCTACGCGCCGTTCCGGGGCAACCAGACGCCGCTCGATCCGACGACGCACGTTTCCGCCGCTCAGATCGAGGAGGATATCGCCCGTCTGGCGAAGGTCACCGATTGTGTGCGCACCTATTCGACCGACGCCGGGATCGACCAGGTCGCGGCGATTGCCGCCCGCCACGGGCTCAAGGTGCTGCAGGGCCTGTGGCTGTCGAGCAACCCGGCGAAGAACCGCTATCAGATCGACACGGCCATCGCCCTCGCCAACCGGTATCCGGACACAATCCGCGCCATCGTGGTCGGCAACGAAGTGCTGCTGCGCGGCGAAATGTCGGCCACCGATCTCGCCAACATCATGCGCGAGGTGAAGGGCAAGGTGTCTGTGCCGATCACCTATGCCGACGTCTGGGAGTTCTGGCTGCGCAATCGCGACCTGGCGAGCGTGGCCGACTTCATCACCATCCACATCCTGCCGTATTGGGAGGATTTCCCCGTGCCGGCGCCGCAAGCGGCCGGGCATGTGCGCGCCATTCGCCAGCAGGTCGTCGACGCCTTCCCCGGCAAGGAGGTCATCATCGGCGAGGTCGGCTGGCCGAGCGCCGGCCGCATGCGCGAATCCGCGCTGCCGTCGCGGGCCGATCAGGCGCGGGTGATCCAGGACGTGCTGGACCTCGCCAAGCGCGACAATTTCCGGGTCAACGTCATCGAGGCCTTCGATGCGCCGTGGAAGCGTGCGCTCGAAGGCACCGTCGGCGGCCATTGGGGCCTGTTCGACGATACCGGCCGTCGCCTGAAATACCCGGGCGAGCCGGTGTCCAATCATCCCGAATGGCGTTGGCAGGCCGCCGGCGGGGTCGTGCTCGCGGCCCTGATCTTCGCGCTCGCCATGAGCACGCGCCGGAAGGATGCCGGCCCGCGCGCCTGGGCGGCGGTGACGGTCAACGCGATCGCGGCCGGCGTGCTGGTGGGCTGGGCGGTCGAGAACGCGCCGGTCGAAAGCCTCGGCCTTGGTGGCTGGGTGCGCTCCGTTGCGCTGGTCGCGACCGCGATCGTCAGCCCCTTCGTGTTCAGCCGGGCCGTCATGATGGATACGCCGATGCCCGCCTTGGCGCGGCTCTTGGGTCCGGCGGAGTGGCGCACCGCCGACCGGCAGGCGCAACTGATGGCGGGCGTAGTGATCGCGGTGATGCTGCTGAGCCTGCTGACCGCGCTCGGCTTGGTGTTCGACCCGCGCTACCGCGACTTTCCCTTCGCGCCGCTGACCGCCGCGATCGTGCCCCTGCTGACACACAGTGTCGTCCTGCGTCGGGCCGAAGGCGGGCGCGGGGCCGCCGAGACGGCGGCCGCGGTGCTGCTGGCGCTGTCGGTGATCTACATCGTGCCGAACGAAGGCTTCGCCAACTGGCAGTCGCTGTGGCTGTGCGCGAGCTTCGCCGCTTTGGCGCTTACGCTCTGGCGGGTGCGCGGCGTGCCAGGCTGAGCACCAGAAGGCCGGCGGCCAGCGCCGAAAGCTGGGCGTTGTACAGAACGAGCCCCATGCAGGCGGCCGCCAGGCCGAGGCCGAACAGGATCAGCGACGGCCGCAAAAGGTTCAGCACCGCGAAAACCAGCGCGGCGATGCCGAAGGCCGAGTTGGTGAACAGCCCGATCGCGATCCGGCGCGAGAAGCAGAGCCAGGTATCGAGGCCGGCCTGGCAGGCGAGCCCGACCGATGTCTGTTCGACGCCGAGGTAGCGCATGTAGAGCGCGTAGCCGAGCGAACAGAAACCGACAATCAGCAGTCCGTTGTTGGCGCGGGCGCTAGGCAGAAATAGTTTCATACCGCCAATTATGCCGGGATCGACGCGCGGCGGCAATCAGCGCTGCACGATCGACTCGCCGTCGAACTTCGCCGCGTGGCAGGCGACGTTCGAGGACGCAAAGCGCGTGCAGACCTGGCGGGCGGCGGCAAGGTTCGGCATCGGGCCGACGACGAGGCGCAGCTCGGTTTTGCCGGGCCGGTTGTCGCGCACCGCGACCGGCTGCAGGCCGGTGAGCAGGGGGCCGAGATTGGCCTTGATGGCCGACCAGCGCTGGCGCAGCGCCTCCATGTCCCGCGCGCCGCCGAGGTCGATGCCGTATTCAACCTTGCCGGCGGCCTGAGCCGGGGCGGTCTGCTCCGGGGCGGTGTGCGCCTCCGCCGACAAGGCGGCGACGGGCTTCGGCGCCGCCGGGACGTCACGGGTCTCGAGCTTGGCGGCTGGGGCGGGCGCCGGGTGCGCCACGGGCGCGGCGGCCGGTTCGGGGGCAGGCGCCGGCTGGATCGGCGACCAGCCGCCGATGCTGCCGGTGATCGCCGGCATGGCCAGCGGATCGATGGTCGGAATGTTCAGCGCTGGAGCGGGCGCCGGCGCGGCGGCAGCCTGCGGCGGAGCCGCCGGGGCGGTGGTGGCGACCGTTGCCACGTGCGGCGGCGGGGCCGGCGGCGCGGGCGGGGTAGCGGCAGCCTGCTTGGCGGCCACGGCCTGCTTGACGGAGCTGGTGACGTCGTCGAGGTGCCGCTCGAGCGCCGCAAGGCGGCCGACCATGCGCTCGCGATCGGCGGCGAGATGGCGGACTTCGGCCTGCAGGCGCAGCATCTCCGGATCCGGCTCCGCCGGCTGCTGCGGGATCTCGGTGACCATGGTCGGCGTCGACAGCGCGCCGCTCAGCACCAGGTCGATGCGGCTTTGGCCGACATCGGACTGGACGGTAAGGGCGAGCGCGGCCACGGCGATGACCGCAGATCCGCCCCAGCCGCACAGGCGCCACATGGCGTCGTGGTCCGGCACGCGCGCGACGGTAGAGAGGCTACGCTTGGGGGCAACGACGGTCGGGGCCATTGGCGGCTCACAGGTTCCGAATCAGATATCTTTGAAAACATTAACAGAATCCGGCAGACTGCGCTGCTGATGTCGCGCGCCGAAAGATCACGGTCGCTGCTCTTTTGTCCGCCGGGCACCTCGGCTATGGGGGGTGACGCACTTCTCTCATCACACGAGCTCCGCGAATGACTTCACGAACGTGTCTTGCCATCGTGCTTGCGGCCGGAGAGGGCACGCGCATGCGCTCGTCGCTGCCGAAGGTGCTGCACGCGATCGCCGGGCGCACGCTGATCGCGCACGTCCTCACGGCGGCACGACAAGCCGGCGGCGCCGAAATCGCCGTGGTGGTCGGCCCCGATCACGACGCGGTCGAGAAGGAAGCGAGCCGCGTCGCGCCGCAAGCTTCCATCTTCCAGCAGCGCGAACGGCTCGGCACCGCGCATGCCGTCCTGTCGGCGCGGGACGCCATCGCCAAGGGCGACGACGACATCCTGGTGATGTTCGGCGATACGCCGCTGATCCGCAGCGAGACCTTGGCCGCCTTGCGCGCGGCGCTCGCCAAGGACGCCGCCGTGGCGGTGCTCGGCTTCACGCCGGCCGATCCGAAGGGTTATGGCCGTCTGGTCATGAAAGGCGGCGAACTCGTCGCCATCCGCGAGGAGAAGGATGCCAGCGCGGAAGAGCGCGCCATCACCTTCTGCAACGGCGGCCTGATGGCGCTCACCGGCGCGCATGCGCTGACCATCCTTGACCGCATCGGCAACGCCAATGCCAACGGCGAATATTATCTGACCGACGCTGTCGCCATCGCCCGCGAGATGGGCCTCAAGACGGCGGCGATCGAAACCTCGGAGGACGACGTGCGCGGCATCAACACCAAGGCGCAACTCGCCGCAGCCGAAGCCGTGGCGCAGAAGCGCCTGCGCGACGCGGCGCTCGAAGCCGGCGTCACCTTGGTCGCGCCGGAGACGGTGTTTCTGTCGGCCGACACCAAGCTCGGCAAGGACGTGACCATCGAGCCGAACGTCGTGTTCGGTCCGGGCGTGACCGTCGAGGACGGTGCGGTCATCCGTTCGTTCTCGCATCTGGAAGGCGCGCATGTCGGCAAAGGCGCGCGCATCGGTCCGTTTGCACGGCTGCGGCCGGGCGCGGTGCTCGGCACCGACGTCCATATCGGCAACTTCGTCGAGGTGAAGGCGGCGACCATCGAAGACGGCGCCAAGGCGAACCACCTTACCTACATCGGGGACGCGCGTGTCGGCGCCGGATCGAACATCGGTGCCGGCACCATCACCTGCAACTATGACGGCGTGGCCAAACATCGCACCGACATCGGCAAGGGCGCGTTCATCGGCTCGAACTCGTCTTTGGTGGCGCCGGTCAAGATCGGCGACGGCGCCTATGTCGGTTCGGGCTCCGTGGTAACGCAGGATGTACCTGCCGACTCCCTTGGCATCGGCCGCGCGAAGCAGACGGTTAAGGAAGGCTGGGCGAAGCGCTTGCGCGAGCTACAGGCCTTGGGCAAGAAGGCCGGCGGTAAGAAGCCGTAACGCGCGGCCGGTAAGCTGGACCAGCTGATACACGGCGCAACGCCTTGTGATTTCCATAAAGCGCAAGGCCACGGCTAAACGGTCATCAGGAAAAACGGGGGACCATCCAGACGGATGTGCGGGATCGTCGGAATTCTGGGCACCGAACCGGTGGCCGCTCATTTGATCGATGCGCTCAAGCGTCTCGAATATCGCGGCTATGACTCCGCGGGCATCGCGACGCTCGACCACGGCAAGCTCGGTCGCCGCCGCGCCAAGGGCAAGCTCTCGGCGCTCGAGAAGCGGCTCGCCGAAGAGCCGCTGCCGGGCAATGTCGGCATCGGTCATACGCGCTGGGCGACGCACGGCCGCCCGACCGAAGACAATGCCCATCCGCACGCGACCGATCGCGTCGCGGTCGTCCATAACGGCATCATCGAGAACTTCCGCGAACTGCGCGAGAGGCTCATCGCCGAAGGCTGCAAGTTCACCAGCGAAACCGACACCGAAGTGGTGGCGCATCTCGTCACGCAGGAGCTCAAGCGTGGCAAGACGCCGGCCGAGGCCGTGTCGGCCTCGCTCAAGCAGTTGCGCGGGGCTTTCGCGCTCGCCTTCCTGTTCGCCGGCGAGGACGATCTGCTGATCGGCGCCCGCCGCGGCTCGCCGCTCGCCATCGGATACGGTCGCGGCGAGATGTATCTCGGGTCCGACGCCATCGCGCTCGCGCCCTTCACCGACACGGTGAGCTATCTCGAAGACGGCGACTGGGTCGTGCTCACGCGCAAGACCGCGCAGGTGCGCGACGCCAACGACAAGCTGGTGGAGCGTCCGGCCATCAAGTCCATGGCCTCGGCCATGCTCGTGGACAAGGGCAACCACAAGCATTTCATGGCCAAGGAAATCCACGAGCAGCCGGAAGTCGTCGGCCACACGCTGGCGCATTACATCGACATGGTGCATGAGCGCGTGGCGCTGCCGCGCGAGATGCCGTTCGATTGGAAGAAGCTGCGCCGTGTGTCGATCTCGGCTTGCGGCACCGCGTTCTACGCCGGGCTCGTCGCCAAATACTGGTTCGAGCGCTTCGCCAAGCTGCCGGTGGAAATCGATATCGCGTCCGAATTCCGCTATCGCGGCGCGCCGCTGGAGCAGGGCGATCTGGCGATCTTCATCTCGCAGTCGGGTGAAACCGCCGACACCTTGGCGTCGCTGCGGTACGCCAAGGAGCACAAGCAGCATGTGCTCTCGGTGGTCAACGTGCCGACTTCGACCATCGCCCGCGACAGCGACGTGGTGATGCCGACGCTGGCGGGGCCGGAGATCGGCGTCGCCTCGACCAAGGCCTTCACCTGCCAGCTCGCCGTGCTCGCGTGCCTCGCGATCGCCGCCGGGCGGGCGCGCGGCGACCTGACCGAAGCCGACGAGCAGAAGCTTGTGCGTGCGCTGATCGAAGTGCCGCGTCTGATGACGCAGGCGCTGACGCTCGAGCCGCAGATCGAGAAGCTCGCGGTCGAACTCTCCAAGACGCACGACGTGCTCTATCTCGGCCGCGGCACCAGCTTCCCGATCGCGCTCGAAGGCGCGCTCAAGCTCAAGGAAATCTCCTATATCCACGCCGAAGGCTACGCCGCGGGCGAGCTCAAGCACGGCCCGATCGCCCTCATCGACGAGAAGATGCCGGTGATCGTGATCGCGCCGCACGACCGGGTGTTCGACAAGACGGTATCGAACATGCAGGAGGTGGCCGCGCGCGGCGGCCGCATCATCCTCGTGACCGATCCGAAGGGCGCGCAGGAATCGACGATCGATTCGGCGCACACGCTGACGCTGCCGGAGATGGCCTCGACCGTAACGCCGCTGGTCTATGCCATTCCCGTCCAACTGATGGCCTATCATACGGCCGCCGTGATTGGGACCGACGTCGACCAGCCCCGCAACCTCGCGAAATCCGTCACGGTGGAATAGACTGCGGCCTATGGCCGACCGAGACACCAAACCGGGCGAGGAACTCGCCGCCGACCTGGAAAAGGCTGCGGCGGCTCCGCATGCCGGCTTCATGGCCCGCATCCGCAATTACTTCCTGACCGGCCTGATCGTCGCCGGTCCGCTGGCGATCACCGCGTGGCTGGTGTGGTCGTTCATCAACTGGGTCGACGACGTGGTGCGGCCCTTCATCCCGCCGGCGTACCGGCCGGAGAGCTACCTGCCGTGGCCGATCCCGGGCACGGGCCTGATCATCGCCGTCCTCGCGCTGACCTTGCTCGGCTTCCTGACCGCGAACCTGATCGGGCGGACCTTGATCGAACTCGGCGAGAGCGCGCTGAGCCGCATGCCGATCGTGCGGCCGATCTACAAGACGATGAAGCAGATCTTCGAGACCTTGTTCTCGAAGACCGGCTCGAGCTTCCGCACCGTGGCGCTGGTGGAATTTCCGGGACCCGGCATGTGGTCGCTGGTGTTCCTGTCACAGCCGCCGGGCAGCGCCGTCTCGGGCCGCCTGCCGGAAGGCGAGCACGTCTCGGCCTTCATGCCCTGTACGCCGAACCCGACGACGGGCTTCTTCTTCTATGTGCCGCGCAAAAGCCTGATCGAACTCGACATCACCGTCGAGACGGCGATGACCTTGATCATGTCGGCAGGCATGGTGCAGCCGGACGGCGACGGTCAGGCCAAGCTGGCGCAACTTGCCGCAGCGGCGCGCGCCGCGCAGATCGAACGCAAGACGGAAGACGTGACCTGAGTTCGGGCCTGAACGGTCAAGCCCAACGGTCGCGAGCGGCAGGTCGACCCGAGCCTGGCTGGCGGCGGGCAGTCGCCGGCACGGCCATTTTCCCGCGAAACCAGCATTAGATCAGAGCAAGGCCGCCCCCGGGGGGCGGCCTTGTCCAGCTTTTCCCCAGAACAAGATACCTGCGACAACTATGCATATGCGAATGAATTGCAACTAGGAGCGGTGCCTGCGTAAGCTATTGCGAATTATTTGCAATAGGGCGGGCAGGACAGTGGTATTTCGGTATTCGATTGGGCCGGTCTCGGCGGCGATTTTGCTTGGTTCGACATGCTCAGGGGCGGGGCAATCCCTCGATCTGCCCGAAATCGTCGTGCAGTCGCCGACCCCGGTGACGTCGGGCGATCCTAACTTCACGTCGGTCACCACCATGAGCGCAGAGGAGGTGGCGCGCCACGGCGCCCAGTCGCTCGGCGACACGCTCGGCAACCGGCCGGGCATTTCCCAAACCTCGTTCTCGCCGGCTGCAAGCCGGCCGGTCATCCGCGGCCTGGGCGGTTTCCGCGTGCGCACGCAGGAGGACGGCATCGGCACGCACGATATGGCCAATCTCGGTGAGGACCACGCGGTGACGGTCGACCCGCTGCTCGCCGGACGCATCGAAGTGATCCGCGGACCGGGCACCTTGCGCTACGGCTCGCAGGCGATCGGAGGAGTGGTAAGCGCCACCAACAACCGCATCCCCGATTCCGTTCCGGCAAACGGCGTGTCCGGCGCGGTTAGCGGCGGCTTCAACAGCGTCAGCAACGGGTTCGATGGCGCGGCAATGATCGATGCCGGCGGCAAAGGCTTTGCGGTCCAT
>Ga0180221_1002027_pt1 | contig 12310 bp, 8 predicted proteins | sample eDN5th37CKraftMG_FD_151339 | JGI IMG/M metagenome (GOLD analysis project Ga0180221, IMG submission 151339) | Enriched Miracle-Growth compost microbial communities from Emeryville, California, USA - eDNA 5th pass 37_C Kraft MG (version 2) (version 2) ...
ATTGGTGCCGAAGCCAGGAGGGCAGCGTGACAGCGGCCACCAGCATTACTGTCCGCGTCGCCTTGGCGATTCGCCGCCGCGGTGGGCGGAAGCTGGTGGTCACGCCGGATGGCAGCATCCCCGGCACCGCACCGGCGCGCACGCGGGCCGACCCGGCCCTGCTGAAGGCGCTGGCCCGGGCGCATCGGTGGAAGCGGCTGCTCGAAAGCGGGAGGTACTCCTCGCTCGGCGACCTGGCTAAGGCCGAAAGAATCGACCGATCCTACCTCGGCAAGATGCTGCGGCTGACGCTGCTGGCCCCGGACATCGTCGAGGCGATCCTGGACGGCCGGCAGCCTCCCGACCTGAGCCTGCCGACATTGATGGAGTCCATGTCCATCGTCTGGACCGAGCAGCGGTTCGGGCTACCCAGCTGCGCGACAGGACAGAATAAGAACATCCACAGCATCGGAGTGCGGATGCCAGGATGAGAGCTTGATACAATAGTCCTTTCCCCCTGTTCGGGGGTGCAGAGCGTGGCATTATCGTAATGTGCCCGCGACAGTCATCGACAACCCGATCCTCAACAGCCCCTTCGCCGAGCCGACCCGCCATTGGGTGCTCGACGAGAATGGCATCCCCACCGGCTTCCCGGCGGAAGGCCGGCGCCGGAGCGAGTTCGTCGTCCCGGTCCCCCCGCCTAAGCACAAGCTGAAGGCGCAGGGCAGCCTCGACCTCGAGGACAACTTCGGCCAGCGCAAGCCGAACGATTACATCAACGAGATCCGCTCGAAGGTGGCCGCCTGGCGCTCCCTCGGCGACGCCGGCCTCCGCGCCACCGTCACCCCGGTCACCGCCCGGCTGCTGCAGCACTGGCGCGACCCCACCCGGCAGCGCCGCCTCTTCTTCTGCCAGGTCGAGGCGGTCGAAACCGCCATTTGGCTCACCGAGGTCGCCCCGAAGCAGGAGCTTGACCGGCTGCGCGCCCTCAGCGCTGAGGCCAACCCCGACCTGCTGCGCATCGCCTTCAAGCTCGCGACCGGCGCCGGCAAGACCACGGTCATGGCGATGCTGATCGCCTGGCAGACCCTGAACGCCGCCCGCGCCCGCAACTCCACCCGCTTCACCGACGCCTTCCTGATCGTCGCCCCCGGCATCACCGTGCGCGACCGGCTGCGCGTGCTGCTGCCCTCCGACCCGACCAACACCTACCTGCTGCACGACATCGTGCCGCGCGAGATGCGCGACGACCTCCAGCGGGCCCGGATCGTCATCACCAACTACCACGCCTTCCAGCGGCGGGAGACGCTGGAAGCGCCGAAGCTGGCCAAGGTCATCCTCGGTGGCCGAGAAGGGCCGGTCGAGACGCTGGAGACCGAGGGCCAGATGGTCCAGCGCGTCTGCGGCGAGCTGCTCGGGCGCCGGCGCATCATCGTGCTGAATGACGAGGCCCACCACTGCTACCGCGAGAAGGTCGGGGCCGAGGATGGCCCCGGCGCGCCGAAGCTGGACGCCGAGGGCAAGGCCGAGGCCAAGAAGAACAACGCCGCTGCGCGCCTCTGGATCAGCGGCATCGAGGCGCTGCAGCGCGTGGTGAAGCACCCGGTCACGGTGTACGACCTCTCGGCCACCCCCTTCTTCCTGCGCGGCTCCGGCTACCCGGAGGGGATGCTCTTCCCCTGGGTGGTCTCCGACTTCTCCCTGATCGACGCTATCGAATGCGGCATCGTAAAGGTGCCGCGCGTGCCGGTACAGGACCTGGCCGGCGCGGACGAGCCGATCTACCGCCACGTCTACAAGCATGTCCGGGACCGGCTGCCCAAGGCTGGCCGCGGCAAACAGGCCAAGGCGCTGGACCCCGAGGACCTGCCCAGCCAGCTCGTCGGCGCCCTGCAGGCCCTCTACGGCCATTACGCCAAGGTCTTCGCCAACTGGCAGGCGAAGGGCGGGCCGACACCCCCAGTCTTCATCGTGGTCTGCAATAACACCGCGACCTCGAAGCTCGTCTTCGACTGGATCGCCGGCTACGAGAGGACCGAGAAGGCGCCGGATGGCACCGAGCGCACCGTGCTGGTCCCCGGCAAGCTGCCGCTCCTCTCCAATGTCGAGGACGGCGGCCCGGGCCAGCGCCGCATGGCCGCGCGCGCCCAGACCATCCTGATCGACAGCGAGGAGCTGGAGAGCGGCGAGGCCCTTTCGGACAGCTTCCGCAAGCTAGCCGCGCCGGAGATCGAGGCCTTCAAGCGTGAGCTGCGCGCCCGCGGCCGCCACGCGGAGGCCGAGTCGCTCAGCGACAGCGACCTGCTCCGCGAGGTGATGAACACCGTCGGCCAGCAGGGCCGCCTCGGCGAGCAGATCCGCTGCGTCGTCTCCGTCTCCATGCTGACCGAGGGCTGGGATGCGCGGACCGTCACCCATGTGCTCGGCGTGCGTGCCTTCGGCACCCAGCTCCTGTGCGAGCAGGTGATCGGCCGGGCCCTGCGCCGCGTCTCCTACGACCCGGTCGGTCAGGACGAGCAGGGCAACGGGATGTTCGAGGCTGAGTACGCGGACGTCCTCGGCATCCCCTTCTCCTTCGTCCCCGCCAACTCGGCTGCCGACTACAAGCCGCCCAAACCCACCACCCGCGTGCACGCCGTGCTGCCGGAACGCGAGGCGCTGGAGATCCGCTTCCCTCGCGTCCTCGGCTACCGCGTCGTGCTACCGCCCGGCCGGCTGCAGGCAAGCTTCACGCCGGAAAGCCGGTTGCAGATCACGCCGGACATGGCGCCGCCGGACGCGATTAACGCCCCCTTCGTCGGCGAGAACATCAAGCTCAGCCTCGAGGAGCTGGCGGAGACGCGCCCCGCCACCGTCGCCTTCCACCTGGCCGGCTACACGCTGGAACGCTGGTTCAAGGACCAAGAGGGCAATCGCAAGCCCTGGCTGTTCCCCTCGCTGCTCGCCATCACCCGACGCTGGATGGAGGAGTGCCTGACCTGCGTCGGCGGCACCTTCCCCGCCTATCTGCTGTGGCGCGACGTGGGCGACAAGGCGGCCGAGCGCATCTACCGCGCCTGCGTGGAGCATGAGGAAGGCGCCGGCACGCTGCGGCCCATCATGGACCCGTACAACGAGACGGGCAGCAGCCGGCACGTCGCCTTTACCACGACCAAGACCAATTTCTGGCAGACCGACCCGGCCAAGTGCCAGGTGAACCTGGTGGTCTGCGACGGCGACTGGGAGGCGGCCTGCGCCCAGGCGCTGGAAGCCATGCCAGAGGTGCTGCGCTACGTGAAGAACGACCGGCTCGGCTTCGAGGTGCCCTACGAGCACGGCGGCACGGAGCACCTCTATCGCCCCGACTTTATCGCCGTGCTGGATGATGGCGCTGGCCCCAATGACCCGCTGCACCTGGTGCTGGAGGTGAAGGGCGAGCGCGACGCGCAGGACGACGCCAAGCACGACACCATGGCCCGGCTCTGGGTGCCCGCGGTGAACGGCACCGGCCGCTACGGCCGCTGGGACTTCCTGCGGCTCGACGGTCCCTATGACACCGCCGAGGCCATCCGTCGCCACCTCGCCGCCAAGCCGCGCCAAGTGGCGCCCCTTGCTCTGACAGCCGCCTGACCCGGCCGACTCCATACCAAGCCTGCTGAAGGAAGACAGACTATGAATTGGCTGACGAACATCGATTTTCAACGGGCGATGGCTCGGCTGGACGGCACCATCACCACAGCAGCTCGTCTGGGGCATCCGGATGGTGTGGCGCTGGATGAACGACGCCAAGGTAGGAATCAGTTGTCCGGGCACGCCAATGCCCTAGAAAATCTTGCTTTGCTCCTAGCAATGCAGTCGCCAGCCTTGCTTGCGATCATCCGGGATGAAACTGACCTCGCTGAAGATATGGGACAAGGCTCAGCGGAATCACGCAATCAGGTCATCAAGACACAGATTGCGGATGCTCTTACCGCTCTCCGTGCCGCGCGTGGCAATGACATCATCGCACGAGAATTGCGGTCCAATGCTCCGATCACTGTTAACTCAGCTTGCCAGACCTACTTGAGTGTGGGCCTGGGTGGTGGACAGGATACCGGTGGCGGTGGCGATACAGTTGTGAAGCGCACGCTTAAGCTGCTTGCGCATCAGTAAGCGGTGGCCCTGATGAGCGCTGATAGCCGCGTTGAGCATTTTCGACATCAGTCTGCGACACGCACGAACATCCCTACTGCAGAAACCTCTTCGCTCCTTGCGCGCGAGGAGACACAACCGCACGAAATTCGTTATCCGCGCAACCCCGACCTCGATCCGCAACTCGTCTGGCGCGGAAAGGACGCACTCGACGCTACAGACCTCTCTATCCCGACAGTACCGATTTACATTCAGGAGAAAATTCTACCGGAGGCGCTGATCCGCAATCTGCGTGCCGCGACGGGACGAGCTACGAGTGCCCAAGCAGATCTATTTGGAGGGTTCGACCGTTTGGCGGACCCAGAAGCTAAGCTTGAATTTTATTCTCACGCCGAGAATTGGTCGAACAGGATGATCCTGGGCGACAGTTTGCTGGTGATGAACAGCTTGGCGGAGAAGGAAGGCCTCCGCGGCCAAGTCCAGATGATTTTCTTCGATCCGCCCTACGGGATCCGCTTTGGGTCCAACTGGCAACCGAGCACTAAGAAAGCGGAGGCGAAGGATAGATCGCTTGAGGGTGTGACGCGCGAGCCTGAGCAGATCAAAGCATTCCGTGACACCTGGAAGGATGGCATCCACAGCTATCTTGGTTACATCCGCGATAGGCTTATCGTTGCACGCGAACTGCTGAGCGACACTGGCAGCCTTTTCGTTCAGATCAGCGACGAGAATTTGCACCTGATCCGCTCGCTTCTCGATGAAGTCTTCGGTGCAGATAACCACGTCTCAACCTTTAGCTTCCGCAAAAAGACAATGCCGTTCGGCACGAATTTTGTCGAGCAGATGGCCGATTTCATTGTGTGGTATGCCAAGCGAAAGTTGGACGCTAAGGGCAGGCCAAATGCAAAATATCGGAAGCTTTTTCGGGTTATGGAGTACGGCCCACAGAGCGGCTTCCCATTTGTGCAGGCACTCGACGGAGAGATTGCCAGGCCGTCTGACTTGCCGCCGGACGCTGTGGGTGCGGAGCCACGCTGGTGTGGCTCCATGTCGCTGGAGCCCTCCGGCCTGATGGAGAGCGGTCTGTTCAGCCCCACGTTCCGCGGCAAGACCTACACACATCCCAAGAACGGTTATGGCACCACCCCAGAGGGCTTACTCCGATTGGAGCGGGCAGGACGGCTCATTCCTGCCGGTAACCTTCTGCGGACGGCTCTCATGGCATCCGACAAGTCGGTTGGGGACCTGACGGTGCCCTGGTTCGACACGGTCGGGGCTGACGACAAGGGCTATGTCGTCCAGACTAATACCGAGGTCGTCAAGCGATGCATGCTTATGACGACAGATCCCGGCGACCTCGTGCTCGACCCAACGTGCGGATCCGGGACAACTGCATTCGTTGCTGAGTCCTGGGGGCGCCGCTGGATTACCATCGACACGTCGCGCGTGGCGCTGGCGATCGCAAGAACGCGCATGATGTCACGCCCCCATCCGGCACATCTCCTCCGTGACAGCCGTGAGGGCGCGGCCAAGGAAGCCGAGTTGACCGGACGCCATGTGGCCGGGGGGCCATATCACGGAGACGTACGGCAGGGCTTCGTGCTGGAACGGATTCCGCATGTGACGGTTAGCCTCATTGCAAACAACGCCGAAATCGACGTCATTCACGAGAAGTGGCAGCCGAAGCTCGACGCCGCCCGCGCCGCGCTGAACGCCGCCCTCGGCACGGCGCATGAGGAATGGCAGGTGCCCCGCACTCTGCCGGAGGACGCCCCGGCCCCGGCGCGGGAGGCGCATGCCGCCTTCTGGCAGGCACGACGCGAGCGGCAGGCGGAGATGGATGCCTCCATCGCCCGCAATGCCGAGGTCGAGTTCCTGCACGACCGCCCCTATCCGAAGAAGGGCGCGGTGCGCGTCACCGGCCCCTTCACGGTGGAAAGCCTCTCCCCCCACCGCGTCCTGCCCGCCGATGAGGAGGACGAGGCGGTGGTGGAGGCGCTAGCCGCCGAGGCCGGCGAGGCTCCACCACCCCGCCGCCGGCTGCGGCCCAAATCCGAAGTCACCGCCGACACCGGCGACGACTTCGTCACCGCCGTGCTGGACAACCTGGCCAAGGCCGGGGTGCAGAACACCAAGAAGAACGAGCGCCTGACCTTCGCCACCATCCGCCCCTGGCCCGGCAAGGGCCATGTCGCGGCCGAGGCCACCTACGAGGAGGCCGGCCAGCAGCGCCGCGCCGCCATCGTCATCGGCCCCGAATACGGCACGGTTGGCCAGGAATTGGTGCGGGAGGCGGCGCGGGAGTGCCGCGACTGGGCCGACGCCCTGGTGGTCTGCGGCTTCGCCTTCGACCCCCAGGTGGGCGAGACCACGATGAATCTCGGCCGCCTGACGGTGCTGAAGGCGCGCATGAGCCAGGAACTGCACGCAGCGGACGCCTACAAGGCCGGCGGCGGCAACCTCTTCGTGGTGTTCGGCGAGCCGGACATCGCCCTTGACCATACCAAGGACGGGAACTGTGTCGTGCGCCTGCACGGCGTGGACATCTTCGACCCGACCACGGGCGAGGTTCGCTCCTCCGCCAAGGTGGAGGAGGATGTCGCCTGCTGGTTCGTGGACACCGACTACGACGGCGACAGCTTCTTCGTCCGCCAGGCCTATTTCCTCGGCGGCAAGGACCCCTTCGAGAAGCTGAAGACCGCGCTCAAGGCCGAGGTGGACGAAGCCGCCTGGTCCACCCTCTATGCCAAGGAGAGCCGCCCCTTCCCGGCGCCGAAGTCCGGCCGCATCGCCGTGAAGGTGATCAACCACTACGGCGACGAGGCGATGCGGGTGTTCAAGGTGGGATGAAAGCGCTCGTCCAGCACCCGGATCCGCTCCGGCGCTCGGTACAGGTCCTGGCCATGGTCGGGGATCTGCACAAGCGCGGTTACCAGCGCGTGCGCGTGATGCCCTACATGGCGCCGAGCGGCTGCCATTGGCGCTGCGAGATCGTGCCTGTTGCCACTTTCACTGCGGCCGCGGCCAGAGAGCTACGATGATATCGGGACCGCCACTGCGATTTGGTTGGCTATGGCGGTGTAGATATCGGTTTCGGCAGCCGGAGCGCGGATCGAGATCAGGAGCGAGTAGCAGACCGAGCGGTCCCAGCGCTGCAACCCCGGCTTTTCCTTCCACCAGCCGCTAACCGGGAACACGCCAATCGCGTCACGCTCGGCGAGCGCAGCGGCACTACCTCGCCAAATATCAGAATGGATGGATCCACGATCGCGGATCGTGCCCAGGAGCCAACCATCGCCTCCACCGGATCCGCGTGCCTCCCCAGACTCTTCGGCGAGGGCAGCCTTGTTGATCCTCTGCCGGAATGCGGAGAGGCTCTCGAGTGACCGCTTCACCGCGAAGCGAAGGCTATGGGATGCGTAGCGGTGCCGGCGTGTCCAACCGCGCTCGCCGGGATTCGGTTCGATGAAATAGGAGAGCGTCACCCGCAGCTCGACATCCTGCTCGCCAAGCGCGAGGAGCTCCTCGCGGGGCCAGGGCAGCTGATGGAGGTGCATGTCGCGCGTCTTGATGGTTGACCCATTCTTGCGGAATGGCAGGAGGGCATCCTCCACCATCAACGTGGCGTCGTTCGAGGCACTGAGTAGCGCACGGCCGAGGTCCGGCACGCCCCATCCATAGCGCCGCAGCATGGCGAGCTTCTGCTGCTGTGAGCCGGCGGCCTCGAATCGTGCGCGCATCGCCGGGGTCCATTCCGCCGAATGGACGACGAGGCCGCGCACGGTCTCGGGCCAGAGCTCCGGCCGTGCCGTCATGATGCCGGCTGCAAGATGGGCCCCGAGGGCGGAGGCCGCGCTCGTGTCGCCAAACTCCTGAAACAGGCGCCTGTTTGGTCGGTAGTGGGTGGTCAGGAGCTGCAGGTCGTCGATCGCTACCGCGGGGTTGACGCCATCGTGGGCGCAGTTCCCGCCCTCGAACACGACGTCCGGCCGGATCGGCCACTGGCGGTCCCAGATGCCGGAGGTGCGGCTCGACGGTGACAGGTCGCCAGCCGGCGCCAAGGCCTCCCAGCCGGCATAGTCCTGCTGCGTGATCGTGATCTTGTCCGTGTAGGCGCCAACGACGAGCGGATTCCAGGCCTGCGCCGGATTCTCCGCCTCCTCGAGGTCATTGCGGTCTGGATACTCACCCGCGTTGATGTCGCCGCGCAGGTTGCCTGCCGCGAGCACCATCAGACGTCGTCGGTCGCCCCCGCCATAGCAGAGCTGGTCGATCGCCGCCGACCAGGAGGATGGCCGCCCGCGCCCCAAGCCGACCTCGCTCGTGACGGCCATGCAGAAGACCCGCCGCCGGCGAGGCGCCTTGGCCTCGGCCTTGCCAATGCTCAGGGCGGTGATCGCGCCGTACAGGTCTGGGTCGTTCTGAGCGGCAGGCGGCAGGATCTTGACCGTCTCCAGCCCGTGGCCGAGCTCGACAGCCCCGCCATTGGCGAGCGCAGCCTCCAGGTCGCCATAGAGGGCGATCCCTGCCATTGCCGTGCCGTGCCCGTTCCAGTATGCGCTGTCGCCGACGCCCCAGGCGTCGTCATAGGCATGCTGGTCCACAGGATCGAGACCCGGCGCGATCAGCGGGTGCGCCTGCGTGGCACCGCTGTCGAGCAGGCACACAACGGGCGCGAGCACAGATGGCGGTATCACGCGCCCGGCCAGGTCACGCGCCCAGTCCGCCTGCTCCACCGGGTGCATCTCCTGGAACAGCGTCGGCGTGTCCTTTGCGATACGCAGCTCGGCGACGGCATCCGAGTTCTCGATCAGCCGCGCCATCGTGGCCTCGTCGGCCAGGGCGAGGACCACGTCGCGCTCGGGAAAGCTGATGGCGTGTTCCTTCAGCGCCACGCTGAGCCGCGCTGCGACCCTCTGGAAGGTGGCGAGCCGCCCGTCCCGCAGCCAAACCTCCCACCAGGTTTGGCGTCCCCCGGCCGGGAACAACTCCATGCTGTCGGTGAAGAGCGAGCGCACCGCGCCCAGGCGCACGTCCTCGATGCGGGCAATCAGGTTCTGGTTCTTGGGCCGCCCCTTCTTGGTGTCCTCGTCGCGGTAGGCCTCGATCTTCTTGACGAAGAAGTCGGCCGAGCGCTCGGGTACGAACACCGTCGCCGTGACCATCTCGTCGCCCTCGGCCGGCGGTCGAACGGCGACCAGCTCAATAGCCTTCGGCTTGTTCTCCAGGCCCTCGACCGCCGCGCGCTCGGCGACGGGTATATCGAATTCCAGGTAGAAGCCCGGCTCGCCTTCGGCGATGCGCGTCTCGCGCGCAGCTATGCGCCGACGCCCCTCAGCGAGGGCCGTCCCGATCGCCCGCTCGAGGCGCGCCGCGTGCGCGGCACGCGCGCGTGCCGGCGGCAGACCCTGCCTCACTGTCCGAGGAGAAGTGTAGGCTTCGCTCTTGCCGCCGCCCTCGATGTGGAGGTGCGGGCGGTCGCGCGGGAAGTCAGGCATGGGGCGTGGACGACACCTACAAGGCCGCGGCCTTCCTCTCGGCGAGGGCTGAGAGCAGCGCCGTTGTTGTTACCCCGTCGTGCTCGCCCAGGATGGCCGCCTTCGCCGCCTCATCGGCCGCACGGGCGAGTTCCGCCTGGGACAGCCCCGCAGCCGCATTCAGCACGCTAGGCCAGTCAATGTTCATCGGCCCGAAAGTGGCCAGATGCGCCTCGAGGATGCCCCGCGCCACCTCCGGCCCCGGCAGGTCGTACGGGATGACGTCGTCGAAGCGCCGGAACAGGGCCTTGTCGAGCAGCTCGGGATGGTTCGTGGCCGCGACGATCAGGCTTGGCCCATCGTCGTCCTCCAGGAATTGGAGGAACGAATTCAGGACGCGCCGAATCTCGCCGACGTCATTGGGGCCTGCGCGCTGCGCCCCAAGCGCGTCGAACTCGTCGAAGAAGTAGACGCCCCGCTGGACGGCGATGGCGTCGAAGACGAGGCGCAGCCTCGCTGCCGTCTCGCCCATCATCTTGCCGATCAGCCCGTCGTAGAGGACGGTGAACAGCGGCAGCTTCAGCTCGCCCGCGAGCGCGGCCGCAGTCATGGTCTTCCCGGATCCCGGCGGTCCGACTAGGAGCAGCTTGCGGCGCGGCGCCAGGCCGTGCGCGCGCAGCCGTTCCTGCTGGCGTTGCTCCCGCAGCACCCTGGTCAGCCGAGCCTCCAGGTCGGGGGTCAGCACCATGCTGGAGAGTCGAATGTCCGAGTAGCGCGCGGCGAGGAAGCCCGCGATCTCGCCCTTGGGCTGGGCGATCGGTACGGGCCCAGCACCTCGGCGGGCCACGGTCGCCCGCTTGCCCTTTGCGCTATCGATCAGCTCCCGGAGCTCCTGGGCGAGCTTGCCGTGCCCCTGTCGCGCCTCGTGCGCAGCGAGCTGCGTCGCCACGGAGAGGAAGCGGTCCTCATCTCCGGCGATGTGGCTCTGCAGCAGGGCGACGATGTGGCGGGACGTGCTCATGGCGGCTTCCGGTGCAGTCTCCCTCCTAACGCGGGCGCAAGATTCTAGACGGCAAGGGCGGCCTTGTATCGGCCTAAATCTAATTGGGCCACTGAGAGGTTCGTGGCTGCCTGGGACCGGCGATGAAAAAATTCGCTCCCTGGTGTTTGTGATGGGGCGCATGGAGCGCGAACCATGCTGGCCAAGCGCTTCTTGCAAGTGCCTGAATTTGTTCGGTTTGGAAGCTTGGGACTAAATCGGCCAAGTCCCAAGGTTTGGAGAGAATTTGCCGTCCGGAGAGAGAATTCCGGCCCGCTCCGCCCCCGGCACTCCCAAGGTTCACGCGCCAACCTTGGCGCAACCTGCGGTTCCAGGCGTCGGCCACCCAACCGGAGAGCGAGTTTGTGGGAAGGAATGGTGTCCCCGGCGGGATTCGAACCCACGGCCCTCAGATTAGGAATCTGATGCTCTATCCTGCTGAGCTACGGAGACACCTCCCCAGCTTAGCCCAGCTAAGCGCCGCTTGGAACAGTCCCACCGCCCTTCACCATGCTGGCCCACCTCAGTTGCGGCGGCGGAACCGCTCCACCGCCGCGACCAGCGCCACACGCACGCCGGGCTCCAGCGCCGAATGGCCGGCGTCCGGTACCACGGTGAGCCGGGCCCGGGGCCAGGCGGCGGCCAGATCGAAGGCGCTCTCGGCCGGGCAGACCATGTCATAGCGCCCCTGCACGATCTCCGCCGGCAGGTGGGCGATGCGGTCCATCTGCCCGAGCAGCCCCTCGGGCGGGAGGAACAGGTTGTGGGCGAAGTAGTGTGCCTCGATCCGCGCCAGGCCCAGAGCCGTGCGGTCCTGGGCGAAGCTGGCCACCGTTTCCGGGCTTGGCATCAGGGTGCTGCACAGCCCCTCATACTGGCTCCAGGCGCGGGCGGCGGCGAAATGCACCTGGGGGTCCGGGTGGGTCAGGCGCTTCAGGTAGCCGGCCAGCAGATCGCCGCGTTCCTCCTCCGGCAAGTGCTCGGCGAACTGCGCCCAGGCATCGGGAAAGACGCGCCGCATGCCGTAGAGGAACCATTCCACCTCACGTGGCCGGCCCAGGAAGACACCGCGCAGCACGCAGCCGGAAACGCGCTCCGGATGCGCCTGGGCATAGGCCAGAGCCAGGGTGGAACCCCAGGAACCACCGAACAGCAGCCACTGCTCGATGCCGAGGAAACGCCGCAGCGTCTCGATGTCCCCCACCAGGTTCGGCGTGGTGTTGCCGGCCAGTTCGCCGAGCGGGCGGGAGCGCCCGGCGCCACGCTGGTCGAAGATGACGATGCGCCAGAACTGCGGGTCGAAGAAGCGGCGGTGCACCGCCCCGGCGCCGGCGCCGGGCCCCCCATGGAGGAACAGCACCGGCTGGCCGCGCGGGTTGCCCACCTGCTCCCAATACATCACGTGCCCGCCGGACAGCGGCAGCAGGCCGGTCTCGTAGGGGGCTATGTCAGGGAAGAGGTCGCCGCGGGGCATGTCCGATGTTTGGCCCGCCGGCGGCGCCCGCGCAACATCGGCGGGGTACTTCCGCCTTCCGATACGCTAGCCCCTTCGCGCCGGGCCGCTTCGTGCCTAGTTTGGAACCAATGGCGACTTCCTCATCCTCCGCCGGCTCCCCGTCCGCCGGCTCCCGCGCCGCCGGCGCGGCGGGCACCCTGCGATGCGCCGTCTGCGGCACCGAAAGTCGGCAGCCTCCGTTCCGCCCCA
>Ga0180221_1002028_pt1 | contig 12308 bp, 10 predicted proteins | sample eDN5th37CKraftMG_FD_151339 | JGI IMG/M metagenome (GOLD analysis project Ga0180221, IMG submission 151339) | Enriched Miracle-Growth compost microbial communities from Emeryville, California, USA - eDNA 5th pass 37_C Kraft MG (version 2) (version 2) ...
TGACATTGGGTGACGCACTTTTTTGCGGGTAAAGCGGCGCAAGGTTACGCGAAGCCCCACGATGCGCGCCGGCGACCTCGATGGGCGCCGAACTTCGCGACGCTTTGAAGTCATAAATAGCTGCTTTCACCGACCTCCTCGCCAGGAATGCACGTCTTACCCAGCATCGACGCCGCTAATGCATCCGGTGGCTCCCTGAAGATAAATTTTGCCGCCGCCAACTTTATCTCCTTTGCAGGCAACATATCTCTACAGCAGAGATAGAGAATGGCTTCCTTCAGATTTATTGCCTTCATCGGGCTGGCTCTGCTCGGCGGTTGCAAAAACCCCAAGAGCGGCTCTGCGCCAGATCAGCCGCAGGTGCTCCGGGTCGCCGATCAGCTTCAGGTCCTGGAGCCGCTCCTCGCGGCGGCTGGTGAAAATAAGCCAGTGAATTACACGATCCAATGGTCCAATTTCCTGACTGGGCCCGCTGAGATCGCAGCGATCACCGGCGGGTCGGTCGATGTCGGGTGGATGGCCGAAACACCGCTCATTTTCGCACAGGCGGCCGGAAGCCCTGTCAAGGTTGTGGCCGCATCGCAGCGGGCCATCCCTGGAACCGCAGTGACGGCGGTCGTCGTTAAACCGGGTGCGGCCATCCACTCCATAGCGGATCTCAAGGGGCGGCGGATTGGCTGGATGCCTGGCACAGTCACGCAGTATCTCGTGATCCGCCTGCTCGAAAAGCAGGGCTTATCCGCAGCCGACATCGTCCCGGTCGTTATGACAAGCGGCGGACCGGGCATGCTGAACAGCGGCACAGTCGATGCGTTGGTCACAGCCGATCCTTATCTTTCCGAGATGCTTGCGGCGGGGCAAGTGCGTATCCTGGCCACGGGTGGGGCGTCGATTACGCCGGAACTGCAATATGTCGTGGCAGGATCCGCGCCGCTGGTCGATCCGCAACGATCGGCAATGATCGGCGACTTTGTCAGGCGGGTAGCACGTTCGTTTCGCTGGCAGCGTGAACATCCCGCAGAGGCTGCCGCAACCGCATCCAGAACTTATAAGGTGACCCTCGCGGTAGCCAATCAGATCGTGCACCGGGCGCCAAGTCGCTATGTGCCCATCGACGGTGCTATCGTTGCTGCACATCAGAAGGAAGCCGATGTCTTTCAGCGTCTTGGTCTGATCCGCGAGCGAGTCGATGCAGCCAAGCTCTTCGATCACCGCTATGATCAAGTAGTCGCCAAGGTGGAAGGCGGGCGATGACGGGCTCAATGCGCCCCATCGGCCTTGGGCTTCCTGCCGGTTCACTCGTCCGCCCGACCGTGTCGACAAAGACAGCGAGTGTCACCGGTTGGCGAAGCTTCGCGCGTCGATCGATTGGGCCAATAATGCTGATAGCATTTTGGGCAATGGCAACCGGCACCGGGCTCGTTGATCCATCGGTGCTTCCGTCGCCCCGCACGGTGGGATCGACGGTAGTGATTCTATGGACGGAACAGGGACTAGCGGGTCAAATCGGAATATCGCTTGGCCGCGCCCTGGTCGGTGGGCTTATCGGGATCGTTGTCGGGTTGTCGCTTGGACTTGTTGCCGGCTTGCTGCGATTGGGCGAGGAACTGCTCGATGCGTCGCTTCAGATGCTGCGGACCATTCCGTTCCTCGCGCTCGTGCCGCTGTTCATCGTGTGGTTCGGTGTTGGCGAATTGCCGAAGCTGCTCCTCATCGCGCTCGCAGTGACATTTCCGATGTACCTCAACACTTATTCGGGCGTGCGCAACGCCGATCCCAAGGTTATCGAGGCAATGCGCAGCTTCGGGCTGAGGGGGCCTCGCCTGATCTTCGAGGTGGTTCTACCGCTGGCGCTACCATCTATCCTGACGGGCTTACGCTTCTCGCTAGGGATTTCCGTGCTCGTGCTGATCGCCGCCGAGCAGATCAACGCATCCGCCGGGCTTGGCTATCTGCTGAACACGGCACAGCTTTATCAACAAGTTGACGTAATCCTGATCTGCATCTTCATCTATGCGTTTCTAGGATTGGCCGCCGACCTCTTCGTCCGCCTGCTCGAACGGATGCTGATGCCGTGGCGTGCTAGCGCGCCGGCTCGATAGGTGGTGTCAATGCTAAATACGACAGTCGTCGATATGGCGCATAACGTTGAAGGCGCAACCGTGGACCAGACCCGGCCTGTGGCGGTGGTTGTCGACAATGTTGGCCGTATATTTTCCGGTCAGCAGGTGATCGAAGGCATCGATCTCGCCATCCACGAAGGAGAGTTCGTCGCGCTCCTCGGCGCAAGCGGCAGCGGCAAAACCAGCTTGTTACGGGTCATGGCCGGGCTTGATGCGCCCGATGAGGGCGAGATTTGGGTTCCTCAGGCCCGAACTATTGTTTTCCAGGAGCCGCGGCTCCTCCCGTCACGCAAGGTCTGGCGTAACGTGGTAGTCGGACTCTCAGGTAAGGCAGCCGGGCGTGACCGGGCGATCGCCGCACTTCGCGAGGTGGGGCTGGAACAACGCGCCGATGCGTGGCCGGCAACGCTCTCAGGTGGCGAGGCACAGCGAGTGGCGCTGGCTCGGGCGATCGTCCGCGAGCCTCGGCTGCTCCTGCTCGACGAACCGTTCGCGGCGCTAGACGCGTTGACGCGGTTGAAGATGCAACGACTGATCGGCGATCTGTGCCGTATCCACGTGCCGGCAACGCTGCTGGTGACGCACGACGTGGAGGAAGCGATCCTGCTAGCCGATCGTATCCTCGTCCTGAAAGATGGCAGAATCGCGCTCGACCAAGCCGTGGACTTCACTCACCCGCGCCGTTCAGTGGGGACGAGTTTCGAAGCTCTGCGTAGTAAGTTGCTTGAGCAACTGGGTGTCTACGAAGATAACTAAGGTCAGCGGAAATCATCGTGAACCATGTCGATATGGCTAAAGAGGTAAGGAGAGGCTTATTATAAATCATCATATGCGCTGATTGCTTGCGCATCGATCGTTCTGCCAACGTCCTGTTCGACGCTGACCGCGCCAGAATGGCATAAGGCCAACTGGCGCGGCCGAATATCAACATTCTATAACCGGGGGGCGGCGGGGGCGATCCTTGTCCGCGACAGATCAGTCATGTCCAAATTACTCTCAGGAATTGATCGGAAGCCATTCGCCGTCGCGGCAATGATTATGCTGTCGGCGTCAACCATCCTTGCGGCGCCCGCAGTCGCAAGTGATGCAATAGCGGCAGCAACTGCGCCGGCGGACCCCGTGCCAGCTGTCGACAGCGACATCGTCGTTACCGCACGCTTCCGCGAAGAGAAGATCCAGAATGTCCCAATCGCGATCACCGCGCTCAGCGGCCGGCTGCTTGAGACCACCGGCAGCACCAATCTCACACAAATCCAGCAACTTGCGCCGAGCTTGCAGGTGTTCGCGTTCAATCCGCGAAACACGAACATCAATATTCGGGGACTCGGGTCTAATGTCGCCGTTGCCGCCGACGGATTGGATTATGGCGTCGGCGTATATGTCGACGGTGTCTACTTTGGACGCGTCGGCAGCACGCAGTTTGACATGGTCGATCTTGATCGAATCGAGGTCCTGCGCGGCCCTCAAGGCACCTTGTTCGGAAAGAACACGACCGCCGGGGCGATCAGCATCACATCGCGCGCGCCAACATTCAAAACCGAAGGGACAGCCGAGGCATCGCTCGGCGATTACAATTATCGTCAGCTACGGGGTTCGCTTTCTGGTGCCATTGTCGACGACCTCGTCGCCGGCCGCCTTTCAATCGCCGATACGCATCGGGGCGGTTTCATTCGCAACGTCCGCACCGGTAAGCGTCTTCACAACCTTGACGACTTCAACGCGCGCGGACAGTTGTTGATAACGCCGGGCAGCGACATCAAAATCCGCTTGATCGGCGACTATAATAAACAAAAGCAAGATTGCTGCGTTCAACTACCAGCCGGAGAATTCACGACGTACGGAAATGGGGCTGCCGTTCCATACAACGTTAATCAGCGACTTGCAAACCTCGGTTATACACCGCTTCCGTTCGACGTCTACGCGCGCCGCACTGACGTCGATACGCCAGTCTATCTTCGTATGAAGAGTTGGGGCCTATCGAGTCAGCTCGACTGGAGCTTGGGACGCGCGGCCCTGACCTCGATCACCGCTTACCGGCGTTGGGCCTGGCAGCCGCACAATGATTCTGACTTTTTCGGTGTACCTATATTGTTGAAGGCGAACGGTTCCAACTACCAGCGTCAGTTCAGTCAGGAGTTGCGGCTCGCGTCTACTGGCCAACGTGCTCTCGATTACGTGGTAGGCGCCTATTACTTCAGGCAATCGGTACGGAGCGTTACCGATTTCGAATACGGGCCCGCAGCGCCGGTCTGGTACGTCAATCCCGCGGCTATCCCGACGAGCATCTCGGTCCCCGCCCTCTCGGGTTTCGGCACCCAGGCAGTCGCGGTGCCCGTCACTAACAGCTATGCAGCCTTTGGCCAGTCCACTTGGCACGCCACCGATCGCCTAGCAGCGACGGTGGGGCTGCGCTTTACCCATGAGAAGAAATCCGGCTACCTCGTGCAGACGCAGGTCGGCCCCAGCCTCGCTGACCAGACGGCTATGATCGCTGCGGCGGCGCAAGCGCTGCGGAACAGCTTCGGCCCCAACGTCGCTTTCTCGGCCCGACAGGAAAGCAATGCGCTGACGGGTACTTTCAATCTTGCTTATAAAGTCACGGACGACATCTTGGGGTATGCTACTTATTCGCGCGGGAATCAGTCGGGGGGACTCAATCTTGTCTCGCTGCCCGCTGGTGTTAGTCCGGCGGTCGCGCCGCAGAAAATCAATAGCTACGAACTTGGCGTGAAGAGCCAATTTTTCGAACGCGCCTTGACGCTGAATCTGGCTGCCTTTTGGACGGACGTCCAAGACTATCAGACGTCCATCGTCGATTATAGCACCAACGGGGCCTCGGGCCTCAGGACCTACATCGCGAACATCCCGAAGGTGCGGTCTCGTGGCCTGGAGGCCGAAGCCTCTTTACGTCCCGTCGAGGGGATCACGCTTGGCGCATCTGGAACCTACACCGACGCTGTCTACGTCAACTATGCCAATGCGCCCTGCCCGCCGGAGAACCCGAGCCCGACCGGCATCTGCAACTTGTCAGGTGAGCCCCTAAGCGGGGCTCCAAAATACGCTTTCTCTGTTTCGCTGGATGCTGCTCATCCGATTGGCTCGCTAGAAGCTTATGGACGTCTCGATTACAGCTATCGCTCGGGTTATTTCACCTCGGTCGATAACAGCCGCCTCGCGCGTGTCGATGGTTATGGCCTGGCCAATCTGCGAGTTGGCGTGCGTGATCCAAAAGCGGCGTGGGATCTGTCGTTCTGGGTTCGCAACCTGTTCGATGTGAACTACTCTCCTATCAGAACTGTGACCAGCACAGGGCTCTATACGGCGTTTCCCGGTGATCCGCGTACGCTGGGCGTGACCGCCAAAACGACATTCTGATCAGCCTCCCTTTCCTTCAGCATCATTGGAGATATCTCATGACCGAATCCTCCTCTTCGCGGCCAAACATCGTTCTGATTCTCGTTGACGACATGGGATTTTCGGATCTCGGCTCGTTCGGTGCCGAAATCCGCACACCGCATCTCGACGCCCTCGCCGCCGAGGGCGTGCGGCTCACCGATTTCCATTCCGCTTCCGCCTGCTCGCCCACACGGGCGATGCTGCTGACGGGCGTGGACCATCATATCGCCGGCCTAGGCTCGATGGTCGAGGTGCTGCGCCCCGGTTTCAAGACCGTTCCAGGCTATGAAGGCTATCTGAACGATCAGGTCGTCAGCATCGCCGAGTTGCTTCGCGACGCGGGTTATCGCACCCTGATGTCCGGTAAGTGGCATCTCGGCCACGAGATCGAGCGCGCGCCGCATGCGCGCGGCTTCGAGCGCTCCTTCGCCTTGCTGCCCGGCGGTGCCGACCACTTCGGCGGCGGGCCGCTCGATCGGCTTTCCGGCAATGCGCCCATCTATGCGGAGGACGATCAGTGGGTGACCGACCTGCCGGAAGCTTTCTATTCCTCCGATTATTTCACTACACGGCTCATCGATTTCCTCGACGAGGGTGAAACAGCCGGGGACAAGCGCCCCTTCTTCGCCTATCTGGCCTATTCGGCGCCGCATTTCCCGCTCCAGGCGCCCGACGAGGATATTGCGCGTTATCGCGGGGTCTATGATGATGGCCCGGATGCGCTGCGCGAAAAGCGGCTCGGGCGGCTGAAGGCGCTCGGCCTCGTTGCGGAAGACACGACGATCCATCCCGTCGTGACAGATGCGCCACAATGGGCGGAACTCAGTGATGAGGAGCGCGCCGCCTCGGCTCGCACGATGGAGATCTATGCTGGGATGATCGACCGAATCGATCAGAATGTTGGCCGCGTCGTAGAACAGCTAAAGCGCAGCGGACGCTATGAGGACACGTTGATAATCTTCCTTTCGGACAATGGCGCGGAGGGCGCAATTGTCGAGGCCATGCCGATCATGGGGCCCGTCATGGCCCAGCTGATCCGTGATCATTGCGACAATAGCTACGATAATCTCGGGCGGCCCAGTTCCTATATCTGGTATGGGCCACGTTGGGCGCAGGCTTCCACCGCGCCTTCGCGCCTGACCAAGACCTATACTACCGAAGGCGGGATTCGCGTGCCGGCGATCATCCGCGCGCCTGGTGGGAAGCGCCGAGGCGACATCTCGCACGCATTCTCCACCGTAAAGGATATCGTACCTACGTTGCTCGAACTCGCGGGAACGAGCCACCCCGGGAAAAGCTATAACGGCCGTGCGATCGTTGAAGTGAGCGGACAATCGGCGGTCGCTTGGCTAGACGGCGCGACCGACGAGATCCACGGCCCCGGCGCCACGACCGGCTGGGAGCTGTTCGGCCGCCGCGCGATCCGGAAGGGGGATTGGAAGGCCGTCTATGTGCCCGATCTGGAAAACCGATCACAATGGCAGCTTTACGATCTGTCGCGGGACCGTGGCGAGGTCAATGATCTGACCGAAGCGCATCCCGAGAAGCTGACCGAACTGCTGACTCTCTGGGAGCAGTATAAGCAGGAGAATGGCGTGCTCGATGAGGCGCTCAGCCTGTTCGATGCGGATCCTGCCACCTTCGAGGCCGGATGGCCCGCTTATCCCCGTGGCATCGAGGATGCCGACGACGAGTCCGCAGTCCAAACCGACCACCTGACCGAAACCGGCTGATTCGCAACAATACAGCCACCGTTCGCGACAAGCGGGACAGAGGATTTTGGAATGACACGGCAAGCACCACAGGCGGAACAGGATTCAGCCACAATCCTGGCAACACCCGAGCAACTGGCGGCGGAACGACGTGCGCTTAAAGTTCTGAAGGATCCGCGCGTTCAGGCCGCCGTTGCCGAGGTGCGCCGCTCGCTCATCAATGATCCCGCTGCCGCCCGCCCGGAAGGACTGGCCTTGCTAGACCGAGCGCTTGGCCTGTGGCTGCATCTGCTGGCGATGCGGGTAATGGGTGCCGACGTTGCACGGCCGATCGTGCTGATGGAAGCGAATGAGGCCCGAAGAAGCTGGTCGGACGTCGGATTTCCTCCCTCAGGCGGTGCGGGTATCAATCCCGACAATATCTATCGCGCGACCTATATCGATGGCCGCCATAGCTATGAGTTATATGGTCAGGCGTTTGCCGATGGCGCGGGCGAATTCAGCATCGAAGGCACAATCGGGGGACCGGCGGATTTTGTCCTGACCACCGCCGGGAAACCCAATCCTGACATGGGTAATCAGTTCGCGCTCTCGCGGGATAGTGACATCTTCCGCGACGAAGATGGGCACTTCACCATCACGATGGACCGATCTCCAGCAAACGGTCGGTCCAACCACATCGAGATTCCACAAGGCCCGATTTCGCTGATCCTGCGCAACACGTTGTCCGACTGGCGGCAGGTGCCCACTACCTTCGGCATCAGGCGGGTCGACACAGAAGAGGCCGGGCCGCCACCCTCCGATGAGGAACTCGCCTTGGAAATCGCATCAAAGCTTGCGCCGTGGGTAGCGGTGTGGACGACCCTGAAGGCAAAGTTCCTCGGCTTTCGGGAGGACAACAAGATCGTGGGACCGCTGCCGCGTGATGGTGGCTGGGGTTTCTTCGCCGGTGTGCATTATCGCTTGGAGGATGACGAAGCGCTGGTTGTCACGACCTATCACGGTGGGGCGGAATATACAGGGGTCCATCTCAATGACGACTGGTTCGCCGGGAGCGATCCGCGCCATAGCTTCATTAGTCTCAACATCAATCAGGCTGTACGTAGCCCGGACGGAACAGTGACTTATGTGATCGCGTCATCGGACCCCGGTTTCGTAAACTGGTTGGACACCGAACGGACGCGATCCGGCTTCATCCACTTCCGGTGGCAAAGAACCCCGCCAGGGCTCGATCCAGCAACGTTGGTACGGGGATGCCAACGGATGAAGCTAGCCGATCTCAATACGTTCCTGCCGCAGGGCGCTGTCAGCATCGGAGCGGCAGATCGGCAAAGGAAGCTGCAGCAGCGGGCAGATCTCTATGACAGGCGATTCGCGCGATGAGGCACATCGCGCTCCAGCCTGATCGCCGCGCGCACAGAACTCTGAGCAGAGCTCTGGAAGGCCGAATTTAAGGAGATCGGCCAGACCCACCGTTTAACCGGAAGGTCGCGTCCGTCAACGTGGTGTAATTTCCGGTATGGTCCCGGGCCGCATCGATCAGGCGGCTTTGGGTGTGATCTGTAGCGGTGTGATCTCCTCGATCTGGGGTGTGGCGAGCGTGCTCATGCCTTCGAGCTGCATGTAGCGGCACTGGAGCTGATATTCGTCGTTCTGCTCAAGGAGCACGGCGCCGATGAGGCGGGTGATGCTATCTTCGTTGGGAAAGATGCCGACGACGTCGGCGCGGCGCTTGACCTCCTTGTTGAGGCGCTCGAGTGGGTTGGTGCTGTGGAGCTTCACGCGATGCTGCTCGGGAAAGGTCATGTATGCGAGCACGTCTTGCTCAGCGGCATCCCTGCAGGCACCGAGTTTGGGCCATCGGGCGCGGAGCTGGTCGGCGACGTGACGCCAGGTCTGGGTAGCGGCGGCATGATCGGGCTGGAGGAAGACCTGCCGGATCGCGGCGGCAACGACGGTGTTCTGGCCCTTTGGCACGTGCGCCAGCGCGTTGCGCATGAAGTGGACGCGGCAACGCTGCCAGGCGGCGCCGACGACGCGGGTGATAGCGGCCTTCAGACCCTCGTGGGCGTCGGAGATCACCAGCTTCACGCCTTTGAGGCCCCGCCGGACGAAGTCGCGCAGGAAAGTCGACCAGAAGGGTTCGGCTTCGCTCGGGCCGATGTGCAAGCCGATGATCTCGCGCTTGCCCTCGGTGTTGACGGCAACGGCGATTATGGCTGCGACGCTGACGATGCGGCCACCCTCGCGACCTTGAGATAGGTGGCGTCGAGTCAGAGATAGGGCCATTCGCCGGCGAGCGGGCGCTTCAGGAAGGCGTTCACCCGTTCGTCGATGTCCTTGCACAGCTTCGACACGCTCGACTTGGAGATGCCCGACATTCCCATCGCCTGGACCAACTCGTCGACGCGGTGTGCTGACGCCGGCGATCCACGCCTCCTGGATCACCGACACCAGCGCCTTCTCGGCGGTCTTGCGCGGCTCGAGGAAGCCGGGGAAGTAGGCTCCGGTCCGCAGCTTCGGAATCTTCAGGTTGAGCGTCCCGAGCCGGGTATCGAGCGTGCGGTCGCGATAGCCGTTGCGCCAGGTGCTGCGCTCGCCGGATCGTTCGTGCCGGCCGGCACCGATCAGGCCATCGACATCGGCCTCCATGATGATCTGCAACACGCTCTCGGCCACGGTGCGCAGAAAGTCGCCGTCTCCGCTCTTCGCCATCAGCTCGGCAAGGGGTATTCTGTCGTCGGTCATCGGGATCAACTCCTCGGTTGGGGGTGAAGTCAGACAACTCCACCTTACCGATGAGCCCGGTGACCACCACGACGCCGTCGCCGGGGTGGGGCTGGAAACAGCCTCTCCGCTCTAGACTCACTGCACCGACGCACCGGTCATCTGAAAGAACAGCCCCTGCTCGCCATTGTTCTGGAGAGCAAACCGGCCCGTCACCGTCACCAGCTTCTGGACAAATGCGATCGGCCGCGTGGTGCGGACCCCTACCACCTCATTGGGTGTAAGCGGTGCGTGACGGCACCTTGACGGCCGCTGCGGCTTCAGGCCGCGATGGCAACGTCGTCATCGGCAGGCGGCGACCAGTTCCACGGCACGGGTTCGTCCAGCGGGAAGCTGGCCAGTCGTTCTGGATGCGCTCCATGACGTCTGCATGTAGGGCTTGGCATCGACGCCATTGGCCTTGCAGGTTTCGATGATGCTCAGGATGACCGCCGACCGCTGGGCGGCGGCGAGTGAGCCCGAGAATAGCCAGTTGCGGCGCCCGACCGTGAAACCGCGGATGGCACGCTCGGCTGTCAGGTTATCCGGTTCGAGCCGGCCATCGTAGAGGAAACGGTTGAAGACCCGCCATCGTCGGGTGCCATAGCTGAAGGCTTTGGCGATCTCGGCGTGATGGGAAAGCCCGACGGAGAGCCTGCCCAGTTGCCGGCGCAAAGCACGGATGAGCGGGCGCGTCCTTGCCCTGCGTGCGGCCAGGCGCTCGGACGGTGGCAGGCCGCGTATCTCGTCTTCGATCTGATAGATGGCCTGGATGCCGGCCATTGCGGTGGTGCTGAGCGCGGTTGGCTGCGCGTCGTGAACATCGAAGATCTTGCACCGGAGATGCGCCAGGCAGGCAGCCTCGCGGACCTTCGCTCCTCGGTAGAGCCGGTTGTAGCCGGTGAAAGCATCGGCCTGAAGGATACCGGTAAAGTCGCCGAGCTCGGTCATGACGTTTTCGCCGGCGCGCCCCTGCGTAGCGCGAAACCAGATGAGCGGCGGCTCCTGGGAGCCTGCTTGAACGGCAAGATGCTCACGCAAACCTCTTCGGCCTGTTCATTTCTCCATCTGCCTCCCTTTCGAATTTGAGGCCGATCCAGCCGGCCGAGGGACTTCCGGTCCTTCTCAGGAAGTCGCCCTTTGTCGCTCGTGTCTGGTTTGCGCAAACGCAAAGCCACGTGGTGATATGGAGGGATGTTGAGCAAGCCCGTGAACTATAAGAGGATATGGCCGCCAGATCGGATGGGAGCAGCGCCGCAGCCTGTCTGCGTCCGTCCCTCTTCCTCCCCCTCCTCTTCTACATCCATGAGCGAACTGGCGGCGGACCCATTCCCGCAAATTTATAATCGACGATGAAAGTAAGAAGTACGGGACGCCAGTTTCGGCGTGAGGGCGGGGGTGGCTTCAGCTACGCGGGAGCTTCTCGATGAATCGAACGAGGCTCGCGACTATCACGTAGCGGGAGCGGCCGATCTTGACTGACTCGATCGCTCCGGAGCCGATCAGCTCATACAGCTTTGTGCGTCCAATCCCGGTGAGCTGCACGGCACGCTCGACACGGACGGTGATCGGAAATTCAGCTGAGCGATGCGCGCTGATGGATTTATCGTTTCCTGTGCGACCGCTCATGAACACGGCCCTGCACAAAGAATCGCGGATAGATTGCCGAATACGAGCATAAGATAATGCATGAGAAACCGGTCGTTGACGGCTTCAGGTCGGTCAGAACGCACTTGGAATATACCCGACTTTGCTTCCAAACGACAGAACTGAGTTGCCGACATTCGGCAGATGGCTGCCGCTCGCAACGATATCGACCATGGTCTCCCACCTCTCTGCCTGTTTGTCTTTGCCTGATGTCCGTTCTCACAGGAGCCTGGATAAGGGCCGGCGGGAAGCGCCCTGATCTAGGCCACGACGTTCAGTTTCTCGCCCCCCCGGTCAAAGAGCGTAGAAGCCATTATTGTTGCCAAAGCAATAGTTGCCTATTGAATGGAAGGACGGCTGGCGCTAGAGGGAGCGAGATGACGGCTGTGCACTCCGATTCCAACACGACGGCTCTCCTCGATCTCACCAACGCCCTGCAGCCCATCAGGCGCGTGTGGGTGCAGGCGGCAACATTGGTTCTTGCGGATCTGGGGCTACCCAGTTCGCTCGCGACCGCGGTCATTCTGACGTCACGCTCTGGCAACGCGGGGATCAGGCAAACGACCCTGGCTGAAGAAGTCGGCGTAAACCCGGGGGGAATGGTTCGTATCCTGGATCAGGCGGAAGCTGCCGGGCTACTCGAGCGGCGGGATTCATCTGAGGA